>WNGL01002470.1_pt1 | contig 22379 bp, 20 predicted proteins | sample 5400591 | NCBI WGS metagenome assembly WNGL01 (sample SAMN13153377, study PRJNA577476) | soil metagenome | isolation source: 80 cm soil or saprolite under Garry oak tree replicate 1 | place: USA:California | collected 2016-06-15 | reverse complement strand
CATGGTTAGACGGTGAGTACTCAGCGGCAAACCAGGTATTGTTGGTTGTCGCTCCATCATAGGAAGTAGCCTCGTAGTCACCCCAGCGAGAGTTGGTTGTCGCGGCGCCCCCTGCCTTGAGAGTACGGGGAGCCTCGAAAGTGCCAGGCGGATCAGTTGTTAGACGTGAGGTGTACATAATGCCTGGCTTGACGGTGCTGCTCATCGTATCGAAGACCATGAGCAGTTTCCCGGCGCTCGTCGCCATCAGCGCGCCGAAAGAGGCTGCCTGATCGCCTGTAAAGCCAAAGTAGCCGCTTTGGGTCACAGTCGCGCCAGTGATGACGCCGCTGCTGACGGTCGGCTTGACCTGCCCCCAGAAGATGGTCGGAACAACCTGTGTACCGTTGTTCGCACCTGTTTCCAGTGCAAACGAAATAAGCCCTTTCTGGAAGACAGGTGTGGCACTGATGCGCGTATCGAGTGTCTCAATGCATCCTGCGCAGCCTGGCTCGTCTGCCAGCGGAGGGCTGATGTAGGTACTGGTTGGGACGATCACGCCAGAGACCGTGATCGTGGACTTGCCAGGATTTTTGATGGCCCAGACCACGAGACCTGAACATGCTGTCGACAAACAGTTGTGGGTGCCATCTCCATTGATGTTGAATGAGTTAATCAGCAAGCCGGCTCCTGGACTGGTGGCAGCTTCGCTTTCGACGGGTTGGACAGTATCCAGCAGAACGCCATTAGCCTTGAAGTTGAAGAAGCCGTAGGCGGTAACTGGACTACCGGCTTCCATTGTGGACTTGAGAGCAGAGAATGCCTCCGCATAGTCATAGGCGGAACCACTTTTATTGAACATATTGCCGGAGAAATAGATGGACGTCTGATCGAAGCCAAACGCGGTGTAGTCCGCGGCGCAGGTAGCGCAGGATCCAGAGACGTTGATGGCCATATTGAAGGCGTAGACATTCCACACGCCATTCGGGTTGTTTGTCTGGCTGACGGCGATCCAATAGAGTGTTTTCTCTGGACAGCTATTTAAGCCAAAGGCACCCTCGATCTGCAATTCAGCTACCCAGAAACGACCGTCCTTGGGATCATAAAAGGCACGAGGGTCACTCAAGAATGGACCATGGGGGTCACAAACGCCGGGATTGGGAACGCCGAAGAAGTTCTGTGCATTCTTGGGCCACCCTGCCTGACGAGTACCGGTGGTACTGTAGACGGCGAAGGATGTGTTCACTCCCTGGAGTACCCAGTTCGGTGAGGCGGCCAGCGCCTGGTCGGGTGGTTCACAGCCGCCAAAGTAGGGACAGATCGAAGTAGAATCGGCCATCCCCTGGAACTTTGCGGAAGTTGTTGGAGTGTTCACACTGGTCTTGGCATTCTGTATATGTGGAGCATTTCCGGTCTGTGCCGAGTGCCTGACACCGAGGAGAGGCATAGCCCTGGAGGTAGCGCTCAACGACTTCCCTGTTGCCGCCGGAACGTTCGCCATATTGATGGTGTGAAATGCGACCTGCGGGGCAGTGGCCTTAGTAGCCGAAGGACCTGCAAAGGTTGCATGAGCATCATGTCCCCTGCTCAGGAAGAAGGTGGCTCCAATGGCGGTCGTGAGTAGCACGGTGAGTGTGATGGCCGCAAAGAGAAAGCCTTTGATAGTTTTTTGCATGAAAAAGCAACTCCTAATTACATTCTAGGATCTGTGGAAAGAAGTAGAAAGTTGGAACCACCCTATGTTGTACTGAGGTGTGGCCTGACTCTCTGCTCATCGAAACGTCTTTCCACTCTTCATCGAGTGAGCAAACATTTGAAATAGCGCGCTTTCACTATTGATTATGCTTGAACTCTAGGATGAAGTGAAGGTAAAAGGTGTTGTGATCTGGTTACGGTCAGGTTGAGATTGGGAGGATGAGGTAACTATTTTTATCGACAGATGTCGATTGACTTCCTGAGCAAACGACCAGGTGACACTATTCGACTCATATTTTTGATACCTTTGCTCTGGTACCAGGGAGAGAATTAGTGCATTATGCTGTTTTTTTGAGTACATTCGATCATGACAAACGTTTTACCGGTTGCCTGGTCACGGTCTTCATTTTGTGATCAATTCTGTACTACGGGGCTGCGGTTTTCAATGTGAAGCTGGTGATTTGCAGCGTGACATGCTGGTTTACCTGGGGTCTTAGCCCGGCCTGGCCTGAATGGAAGTTGTTGTCCGTGACTGTGACCATCCAGTTAGGAGGTTCAGTATTGGCGGCTGGCCAGGCCTTTGCTTGTACAGTGGTGCCGACTACGCGGAAACGCAGGGTATAGAGTGTGCCAGGTTGGGCCGCGAAATTAACCGGCGTGGTTGGACTTTGATTACCCATTCTGATAAGAATATTCAGATGGTTCCCATCAATGTGGGCTTTATAATAGTGCAAGTTGTCGCTCCAGCGCAGCATAGCCCCAATATGGGAGTTCGTGAAATCGCTGATCATGCCGGTGACTATGATCTCGGCATCGGTGAAGTTCGGTCCCAGCGTGGCGCTGTACAGAGTATGCCCGCTCGCTGTGCGAAGTAATTGACCCGTATTGTTGACGATCGAGAAGTCTTGCGAGGTACTCGCATCTTGACCCCAGGAGTTCTGACCATCGGATGCGCTTCCCCAGAAGGTTTGATTGTTGCGATGGAAATTGTCTGTTGCCAGGACGCCTGCGCCCAGGCCGGTATTGGAAGTGGGTGATGCTTTGGCGGGCGTTGTTGTGGTGCCAGCTGTCTGGCCGGAAGTTGTGGGTGAACCGCGTGGTGTAAAGGCCCAGGTGAGGCCACCGGCGGCCACGACTGCTACTGCGGAGCAGCCGGCAATGATGGCTGTGCGGCGGGAAATGCCGCGCCGTGCTGGTTCTGGCTTTTCTTGAGCAGGAGTGAGGTGCTGAACTGGCTGGTGAGGTGGCGTGACTATGGCCGGCGCTTGCTCACCTGGCTGATGCCGGGGCGTGTTGATGACGGGCGCTTGCTTATCTGCCTGGGTAGCCATTGCATGGGGCGCAGCCGATTCTGCCATTAAAGTGGCAGCCTCTGTTGGTAATGCTGCCTGGGGTTGGGCTTGCTGCCTTACAGGGGATGCGGGAACGATGGGTGGCTGCTCAGGCTCGATATGCGGGGTGATTGCCGGAGGGGAAAAGAGAGTTTGAGCGTAAGCCGGATCAGGAGGTCGAGCACTGGGACGCACTGCTCGACCGGCCTGTTCCAGGGCCGTAGCGAAGGCCTGCACGCTGCCAAAACGCTGCTTGGGTTCCTTGGCGAGCGCTATCATAATGATCTGTTCTACGTCGGGTGAGATGGTGGGAATGCGTTCGCGCAGAGGCGGAGGAGGCACCATGATATGTTTGACGGCGATCTCGGTAAATGCGCCGTCAAAGGGCCGGTAGCCGCTCAACCACTCGTAGGCGACGACGGCCAGCGAATACTGGTCGCTGGCGGCACGTGGGTGAGACTGAATCTGTTCGGGGGCCATGTAGGCGATGGTGCCGATGGTTTCCTGTGTGAGCTGAGCGCGTGTACTCTGCGCGACCACGGCGATGCCGAAGTCACTGAGCAAAATTTCCCGGTTGCGCCCCAGCAGCATATTCTCCGGCTTGATGTCGCGATGGATGACTTTCTGGTTGTGCGCGTACTGCAGCGCGCTCGCGACCTGGTTGACATACTTTATGACGGTTTCAATGGGAAGAGCTTCTCCACGCCGGTGAAGCTGGCGTAGGGTGCCGTTAGGGGCGTAGTCCATTACAAGATATGGAGTGGTATCCTCTAATCCGAAGTCTAACAGGCGCACGATGTGCGGATGAATGAGGTTGACAAGCGTGCGCGCCTCCAGGCGAAAGCTCTCCATTTCATCCTTGACCAGGTTGGCGCGGAGTAATTTGATAGCCGCGAGACTGTCGAGGTGGATGTGTTTGCCGAGGTAGACATCGGCGAAGCCTCCACTTCCCAGGAGTTGTACGAGGCGATAGTTGCCTAATTGCTGACCTGTGCGGTCATCCATGGTGAGTCTCCTTGCCAGCGAAATAGATGGATTCTGTGGACCTGGAACGATATGTTTGAGTTGGGACTTTTCATATATGGAGCCATTATAGACTAATTTGTGAAACTGGGCAATGCGATTTTTCACATTTTTACAACTCTTGTCCCTTCCTACGTTTCACGGCCCTGGAACGCCGACGCGGAGCGATACGATACCCGGATTTTCTGTTATCCGGTGGCTGATGAGAGTATCGTGGCGGATACGAACGCACCGCCTATACACCTGCTGCGGCTCGCGAAGGCCCTGGCTGACGAACGCCGCCTGCGCATTCTGAAGAAGCTTTCGATGGAGAGCTGCACCTTGCAGGAACTGGCGGATGATTTTGGGGTGGCGAAAACCACTATGCACCACCACCTCATTACCTTGCGCTCGGCTGGGCTAGTGCGCATGAGGTTGAGTGATAAGCGCTACAGCCTGCGCCAGGAGGTGGTAGACCACCTGGGTGAATTGTTGAGTACGTATTTCAAGGGACCTTTGTAGAAAGAGGAGTCCTGACCCTGAAAGGAGATTGAGCATGCATCCCTTCTTGCAGCAACAGTTAGCACAACAGCGCATGGAAGAACTCCGGCGCGAAGCGGTGTGCTCCTCATACATCGTGAATGACGAGACTCCTACCCGAAGTAACACATGTACCCGTGTATTGTCTTACCTGCTGCTGGGCCTGTGTGGGTCAGGCGAGAAGCAGGGTGATTTTCTGCCGTACAGGCTGCAAGGACGCTTCAGGGCTACTATGCGCCTGGTCTGTATGATTTCCCTGGCGCTCGGTTTGTTGGTCGGCACCGCGCTTGATAGCGAGTTTGGCGTGTTCCCGGCGGTTGTGCTGAGTGGCATGATGGTTGTGGTGCCAATACTGATGAGGTCCGCGGGGATGTTGAAGGGGTATGTGGTCAGGCGTTCGTGAATCCCCAAAAAGGTGCAAATCTTAGAGTGGTGAGGATAGCTTTTTTTGCACCTCTTGCATCGTTGGTATCCCCATCGTTCCCTGGTGTTCTATGGACAGCGAGGCGACGCAGTTGGCGAAATCTACGGCTTTGCGGGGGTCGCCGTACTGGTGGAGATGGACGAGGAAGGCGGTGGCAAAGACGTCGCCTGCGCCGGTGGGATCGACTTCGATGGTGGGATAGGCGGGGAATGATTCGGTGATGCCGTGCCGGAAGAGGGTTGCGCCATGTCTGCCGTCGGTGGCGACGAGTAGTGGCACGCGCATGCTCCATTGGGTGAGGATGGCGTCGGCGTCGGCGCGGTTGCCGTCGGCGAAAGGGAGCAGGTCGTCGTGGCTGAGGATGAGGACATCGAGCAGGGGCAGGATTTCTACGGCAGCCGTCCAGGGGGTGGGCCAGACACGACCATTGTCGTCCCAGCGGCGCAGCCAGCCCTGGGGAGTGGCTGCGAGGATGGTTCCTGGTCGGCGTGGGAAATGACGCACGAGTTCGGGTGTATATTCCTGCGCGAGCGGGCCGAAGAGGATGATGGGCGCTGTTTGCCACGTTGTGGAGATATCGGCAATTTGTATTTCACCCGCTCGCGCACGCAAATATTGGGTGCGGAAGCCTTCGATGTAGGTGTTGATGAAGGTGGTGGTTGCGGGCGAGGTACGCCCGGCGAGACCAATGCCTGGCAATCGCGAGGGCAGTTGTGCCATCAGCTCGGCGTCGGCGCAGGTGATAATGGCAGCGACCAATCCTAAACGGTAGGCGGTGAGGGCGGCAAAAGTGACGGTGCCGCCAAGCGCGAATGAGCCGTCAGGGAGGATATCACGAGTAACATGCCCGACGGTGAGAAAATCGGGGGTGTTACCTGTATGAGGTGATTGGAGAATGGAAGGCATAGTATCAATATCCTCCATGAAGAGAATTTTTCCAGGGCGACCGCAAGGGCCGGAAGAGTACGCCCCTACCCTATACGAGGGGCATTCGCCAATTTGGGCGTACTCTTCCGGCCCTTGCGGTCGCCCTGATGTTTTTCAAGGCTTATACGATGCATATTCCGCACCTTAACGGCCTGTGCGTTTCAGGGAGATGACGACGCGGCGGGCGTCGCCTTCGCCGATGCTCTCGGTGCTGATGTCTTTGCTATCAGCGAGGGCGATGTGAACGATGCGGCGTTCGTGCGGCGGCATAGCCTCGAGCGCAATGGAGCGGCGATAGTTGCGCACTTGCTGCGCGACGCGCAGGGCAAGCGAGCGCAGGTTTTCCTCGCGGCGCTCACGGTAGTTTTCGGCGTCAATGATGATGCGCATGCGGTGCTTGGTGCGATGGCCGACGATGAGGCTCACCAGCAACTGGAGCGCTGACAACGTTTCGCCGCGCCTTCCGATGAGCAGGCCCAGGTTCTCATTGATGCCCTGGATATTGAGAGTTAAGGGCTTGGTAGTGCGTACCTGCACAATGGCGCGAATATTCATGTACTGCAAAATATGCTGCAAGACATCGACGGTGATCTGCACGTCTTCGTTGCTAGGGGCTTCGACCTCCTGCATCTCGCCCTCCGCCACACTGACATCATCCAGTTCAGCTAAAGCATTGGGGGGGAGATTGGTGACTCCAGCGACTGCAAATGGGGGGGCGAGTTCTTCTTGCTCTAGCTCACCCTCCTCAAATTCTTCGTCTTCATACTCGCCGTCCTCGTATTCTTCGTCTTCGAATTCGGCCTCGCCCTCTTCTTCGTCTTCGCCGTACATTTCCTCTTCGGGATAGCCTTCGTCAGGACCGAGGAGCGCGTCTGCCATTTCGGGCGTAATCACCGCGCTGGCGCTGGTAGAGCGAACGGTGACTCGCACGCGAGCTTCTTTGTTGCCGATACCAAAGGTTCCGCGAGCAGGTTCCTGTATTACGGCGATTTCAACTTCGTCGCGGCGTCTTTTCAGGCGCGCCAATCCTTGAAGTATGGCGTCCTCAACACTCTTGCCACTGGCCTCTATACTTTCCACTGTTTTATTGCCTCCCTTTATTTCAATACCAGGCATGCAGGATGCGCTGTCATTTAGCTGCGTGTTGGATTTCGTCTCGGGACATTGCCACGACGACGAGCCGAGGCGCTGCGCGAACGGCGGCGCGCTGAAGAACCATTAGCGGAACCATCGGAGTACCCGCCGTCTTTCAGGGCGCGTCCGGCGGCTCCGTCGGCTTTTTCTGCTGAGCCTGCTTTTTCTGCTAAGCTTGAATCTATGATGCGAGTCTCTTTGCGCTGATCGCCGGTATAGCTCTTGCTACTCCCGCTGCTTTTGCTACTGCCACCTGATGCGCTGGGAATGAACGATGGCTTGATCAGCAGCGAACCCCAGCCGGTGACAAAGTATTGCTGGACCATGCTAAAGACCGAGGTGGTTGTCCAGTAAAGGGCGAGGCCAGCCGGGAAGTTGAGGGCGAAGAAGAAGGTGATGAACGGCATGATAAATTGCATGATCTGCATCTGCTGTGTCATCGCGTCCTTCGAGCCGGAGGTGTTTCGAGGCTGCGACATGCGCAACTGGATAAAGGTCGCCAGGCCGGCCAGGACTGGCAGGATATGCGTTGGGTCCGGCGCGCCGAGCGAGAAGTGCCAGGCGGAGTTGATAAAGGTGAACCATCGAAAATCTGTCAATGCCGCCAGGTTGGTATGCGAAGATAGCTTCGGCAGAAACGGATAAATGATGCTGTTAATACTCTGTACACTAGCATTTCTTAGTACGTTGTTTAATGCGTAAAACAGGCCGTAGAGGACAGGTAACTGCACCAGCAGAGGAAGACAACCGGCAGCCGGATTGATGCCATACTCTTTATAGATGGCCTGCGTTGCTTCTAATTGCGCGCGCTGGTCTTTGGGATATTGCTTCTTCACATCCGCGATGAGCGGCTGAATGGACTGCATAGCCTTGGTTGATCGAAGCTGTTTTAGGGTGAGCGGGAACAACAGGAGGCGAATGATTACCGTCAGCAAGATGATGGAAAGAGCAAAATCGCCGACGAGGTAATTCAGCAGCATCAAGATGTTAAAGATGGGATATGTGAAGATGATATTGAAAAAGTAGCCTATCTGACCCACGAGTTTTCTCCTACCTTCCTCGATCTAGTCAGCCAGGCGTTCTGGGACTGGATCATAGAGATTACCATGATAAAAGGGATGACACCGACCGATACGCTTTACAGTCATCCACCCTCCGTGAAAGAAGCCGAAACGTTGAATGGCTTCATATCCGTAGTGTGAGCATGAAGGGGTGAAGCGACACGATGAGGGTAGTACCACCGACAGGGTGTGTTGATAAAGACGAATGAGAAAGAGTGCGATGTATTTCACTGTCGATGTCCTTTATGTTTCCTTTGCTTTGAATCTGAATCTACGTTATTGCGTATCTGCTACGGGCGTGGCTGAGAGCAGCTTTGCCCGTTGTAACAATGTGCGCATATCTTGCTCGATCGCACGCAGGTCGGCGCTTGTTGCCTGGTTTCTGGCGCTGAATACGATATCCATGCCAGTTGGTAAGGCAGGCAATATGCCGCGTACCGCTTCGCTGAGAAGACGTTTACTGTAATTACGTTCAACGGCGCGTTTTGAGATGCGTTTGCTGACTACGAATCCGATACGTAGTTGCGCGACTTCGTTTGGACTCCACGCGAGGATGAGCAGCCGGGACGTGATTGTTTGTCCCTGCTGCCTTACCCGCTGGAAGTCGCTACTTCTTCGTAGCCGCAAGGCACGTTTGAGCGCCACACTGATTAATGTTTCACTAAATTAGACGGTCAATTTCCAACGCCCTTTGGCGCGGCGGGCTTTAAGTACACGACGACCGTTGCGGGTCGACATGCGCTTCATAAACCCATGTTCACGTTTGCGCGGAATGCGCTTTGGTTGCCAGGTACGTTTCATAATACCCTATTTTCTCCTCTACTTGGATTTCTTGTAGATTATAGCGGTTTACCCTACAAGCTGTCAATCGCAGAGGCAGGATATACTATGCTTCTTTGAAGCGCAAGAGGACACGGCCCAGCTTAATTTCGTCGTTATCATGCAGAGCTGTTGGGGTTTTGCCGGCGAGCTTCTGCCGATTGAGGAATGTGAAGTTGGTGCTGTTCTCGTCTTCAAGCATGTACTGGCCACTTTCGACGAAGATGCGGGCGTGCATGCGTGAAACGCCTCCGTCTTCGCCGCCATGTGGAGTCAGGTCCACGTCGGGAAAGATGTTGCTTACGGCATCTTCGCGTCCGATCAAAACGTTATCTTTGCCGCTCAGATCAAACTCCTGGTTGTCCGCTTCGACAATCAGGCGGGCTGTCAATGCGGGCATGGTTGCGACGGGCGCGGCGACGGGCGTGGGTGCTGCTGCCGGTGTGGGTGTGGCATCGGGAGTAGCTGCAGCGGGAGCGGATGCACCGCTGAGCATACTGCCGCAGTTCGCGCAGAAAGCCTCTCCTGCCGGGCTGACTGTTCCACACGAGGGGCAGACCTGGCTGCCAGCATCAGCGGTAGTGGCGGGCGCGGCCTGTGGAGCGGATGCGACGGGAGCAGCGCTCGCCAGTGGCTCTCCACACTCATCACAGAAGGCGGACCCATCGGGATTTTCATGGCCTAAGGAACAACGTACTGTCATAATACTCTATCCTCCTAAAACTTATACCTTTAGGGCAAAATGTCGTCAAGGCGTTGTGTCAGTTTGCGTGTTTTGTTACCGATTGATTTGACTTGCTCCTGTGAAATTTGCTGGCCCTGGTTGATTTGTTCGAGGGCAGCCTGTGTTTCCTCGTCGAGGACGCGCGTCACATTGGGAGCCAGGCGCGTGGTAGCTTTACCGGTGCGCTTGTATTCATCAAGGACGCGGGTCACGAGGCGATGGGCATTGGCTTTTTCAGCAAAGTTCATGACGGTGGCATTCACCGCTGCTGCCTGGTTCGCATCCTGTGTGAAGGTGACTTTGATATCGTCACGAATTCTCTCGGTCACCAGACCAGCAATCGGTACATCGTAGGTGAGTTCGGCCTGTCCGATACGGAAGAGACCGGCGGGACGCGGGTCGATCATCAATTCAACCAGGACGGACTGGGGTTTGTCTTTCTCCAGGTCACCCAACGGAATGACGATCTGGCGATCTGATAGCACGGATTGGCCAAGGTCGCTGATGATGGGCAGGACTTTGACGGCTTTTTTCGGCGTGACGCCGACAGGCAAGCGCATGATCAGCGTAGTGTTGCGAACGGCGACATCGACGGCGCTCTGTAACTGCTGCTGGAAAATGGTCAGGGCATCGGATGCGTTGCGAATGAACTCGGCGGGCATACCGCCGCTCAATTGCCCTACGGTATCCAGCAGGTCTTCATCCCAGTCTGAACCGATACCCAACGGGTAGATGGCGATGCCGGCGGCGGCGGCGTCCCTGGCAAGCTGGCGGCAGCGTTCTGAGTCGCCATAGGTCACACCGTCGGTCAGCAGGATCATACGGTTGATGGCATGAGGGATGTTCCAGCGGCGCAATTCGTTGAGTCCCTGGATCATGCCGAGTGACATGGTAGTGCCGCCGGCGTCACGAATTTGATCGATGGCGGCTTTCATGCCGGGCTTATCATTGGCGGGCATGGAGGGAATGATGACCTGGGATGTGTCATCAAAGATGACCACCGAGACATAATCGGTTGGCTCGAGGCGGTCAATGACCATTTTGACCGCTTCCTTCACGTTTTTGAGCTTTGCGCCTTTCATGGAGCCAGAATGGTCAAGTACCAGAGCGAAATTGAGTGGCATACGGACCTGGGCCATCATTTCAGTTGGTTGGGCCTCCAATAAAACATATGCGAGCTGGCTCCCGCCAGTAACAGGCATGAATTCTTTCCCGACCTGGTGTGTTAGTGTTACCTCACCGGGCATAATATATAGCTCCTTTCATATTGGCTTGACGTAGTATATCATATTGGTTATATGTGGGGCACAATGAATGATTTGTGTCCCAGCAATTTGGTTAACGGACAAAGACGACGACGGCGCTGACATTGTCTTCACCGCCGTTGGCGTTGGCCATATCGATTAATTGCATGCACGCGGTCTGTGGATCGGGCGCGCTATTGAGCGTGCTTTCGATCTGCGGATTGCGCACCATTTCCCATAAACCGTCGGAACAGCTCAGGAGAATATCGCCGGGATGCAATTGCTGTTTGAAAATGTCAATTTGCGTGTTGGGCTTATCTCCCAGGCTGCGGAAGATCTGACTGCGCTGGGGATGGGTGTACACGTCATCCGGCTCAATCAGGCCGCTCGCGACCAGTTGTCCCACAAGGGAATGATCGGTTGTTAATTGATACAGCTGCTTTCCTCGTATCATATAGGTGCGACTATCGCCTACATTGATTATGTACGCATGTTCACCCACGATCATAAAACCGGTGATAGTGGAACCCATATCGGTTTTATCCTGTGCATTTTTCTGGCAGAGGATGACGTTGGCATCCTCGATTGAGCCGTGCAGCAGTGTGACCAGGGCATCTTCGTCGAATGGTTTGGCGGGTTGGCCGTCTTTTTCGGCGGTGAGCGGCGCGGCCAGCAATTCGCGCGTCATGCGCTCGGCGATGACATTGATGGTCATACGGCTGGCAACCTGCCCGTTGTCGTGACCACCCAGGCCATCGGCGACAATGAATATGCCGACGGGAGCCGAGAACGATTCGTGGACGCGCTGCAGTTCTAGCACGAGGGTGCTGTCTTCGTTTGGTTCGCTGCGCCGCACGTTGCCTGCATCCGAATACGAGGCCGCGACTAACTGCACGCCGTTGGAGAATGCGCTCTGTTGAGCCTGTATCTGTTCGATGACGTAGGTATGCCCCTGATCAACGAAGGTGTTGGTGATGTTGCCTTGCAGCACATGGGAATCGTCTTGATTCTCTTGCGCAGAATACTCGTGCATGATATATGGGACATCGAGCAGACTTGCGCCGCAGTCGTTACAGAAATCATCACCCTGTGAGTTTTGTTCCGAGCCGCAATTCCAGCAGCGCTGGTAGCCCTGGTGGTCGATCACCTGGTATTCGTGCTCTTGCGGGCTGTCGCTGATTACCTGGGTAATCTCATAGCGGCCCTGGAGAGTTGTGCCAACGGGCATTACAGGGAAGTCGCCAGATGGAGTTGCCTGTTCGGGCTGCCCGGCTTGCTGGGCCTGCTCTGCCTGTTCAGTATGCTCGGCCCCTTCGGACTGTTCGACAGGTGTTTGCTCTGAAGGTTGTTGCATTGTTTCACTCTTTTCCATGTCAGGATACACGCCGCCATAGGGTGCATTTTGTGGATGCGATGTTTCCGTGCCTTCTACCGCGCCATTCTCCATTGGGGGTGGTGGGGGTGGAATAGGGATCGCTTCGTTCTCATCTGATGCTCCCATCAAGACGGTGGGCATATCAGCTATGTTCTGCGCACTCGCGGACGGTGGCGAAGCCGGGGCGGTTGGCGTGTCATCGATCTCGGCTGTAGGGGCCCGATTTATCGCGCCCTCTGTCCCCTGCTCGCTGCCTGATTGCCCTGATTGCCCCGATTGCCCCGACTGCCAGCGACGTTGATGATAGGCTACCATCCTCTCGGGCGTCAGGATGAGGGTTGGAACGAGGCTTGGATCTTCTTCTACAGGCTGAGTTTGAGCCTGGATGTCCGAGCCTTCTGCTCCCTCTTGCGCGGGCGCGAGCTGGGTTTTGTCCTGCATGTCCTCTTGCGCGGGCACATATTGGTTGTCTTCCTTCTCCTCCTGTATCGATTCCGGCATGGTAGGTGTAGGGACCTGATTTATCGCGTCCTCCGGCATCGATATGGGCACAGTTGGAGCGTATTGCGCCGCGCTGGATGGTGTAGGGACCTGATTTATCGCGTCCGCTGGCTGAGATACGCTGAAGGATCGCCCGCAGCCCTTGCAGAACTTGGCGTCATCACGGTTTGATGTATTACATGACGGACAGTGCATGCTGCCCTCCTTTTTATTACAACTGTTTTTGTAAACGGTTGGCTTCCATATTATTTGGATTGCGCTGTAAGGCCTCGCGCACCATCTGGCGGGCTTCGGCCTTTTTATTGGTCTTTAAATAGCACGATGCCATGGCGCTGTAAATTTCAGCCGCGTCCGGGTTCCATTGACGCCCCTGTTCAAGAGCGCTCAGGGCGACTTTCCATTCGCGCGCTTTCATGTGGGCGCGGCCCAGTTCATACCAGCCCTCCCACATGGCAGGCTCACGCTGGGTAGCCTGGCGCAGGACGCTAATAGCGGAGGGTAGCTGGTTTGTACTGAGATATAGGCGGCCAAGCGACATTAAAATGAGTGCGTGGTCGGGATTGATTTTCAGCCCTTCCAGGAAATATCCCTCGGCCTCGCGGGTATATCCCCGGTTGGCAGCAACCGTGCCAAGCTGGTAATAAACCGCAGAATCGCCGGGAGCATAAGTGAGCGCGTTTGTAAAGGCGGTAGTGGCTTTATCGTACAGGCCAAGGTCATTATAGGACATACCAAGCTGGAAATAGGCATCGACGGCTCCTGGCCTCGCGGCGATGGCCTGCTCGAAGTGTTCAGCGGCGAGTTTCATCTGCTCGGTGAACAGGTTCTTCTCTTTGTCTTTGAGCGTCTGTCCGTACTGGCGATAGGCGCGGCCAAGATTATATTGCACGTCATAGGTGGGTTTGCCAGGAACTTGCGCCAATTTGAATTGATTGACGGCCTCTTGATAGTGCTTGCTATTAAGGAATTGTAAGCCCAGGCGATAGGCAGTTTGCGGGTCGCTGGTAGCTGCGACGCTTACAGGCGCTGCAGGAGAGCCAACTGGCCGGGCTGTTTGTCCGGGCTGAGCAGGCTTAACGGTTGACTGTACTGGACGCGCACGGATGGGCGGTGGTGGCACGCCTGGGCGGGCCGTCGCTTTCACCTGCGGCGGGACGGCGATGGCTCCCTGTTTCAGGGGCTGACCGTCGCGCTTACAGAACTTGGCGCCAGGTCGATTGCGATAGCCGCACTTGGGACAGATGACCTCGGCAGCCAGCGTGGCTGCAGGTACGGTAGGTACAATAATGGTCGCATTAGGCGACATGGCGGGAATCTGTATAGTCGCTGGCGCAGCCTGGTTTGGCAGGCAATGCTGCAAAGCGACGCGCATAGCCTCCGCGCTCTGAAAACGCTGGGCTGGCTCCTGCTGCATAGCTTTGATGATGACCTGTTCCACCGGGGAGACGAGCCTGCCGTTGATCATGACGGTGCGCAGCCGCGGGTTCTTCGCCAGAATACTGCCTGACGTGGGCGTCTGAATGGGGTCTGGCTCGCGATTGGTGAGCAGGTGATACATGGTCGCGCCGAGCGAGTAGATATCCGAACGCGCATCGGTCTGCACGAGCTTGCCAGGATTCTGCGCCGAGCGGCGTTGTCCAGGCGCGGTAATCGATCCCAGGTGTTCAGGCGAGGCATAGGAGATGGTTCCCAGGTTCTCGGTATTGGTGCGCTTATTGGGATCGAATTTACGCGCGATGCCGAAATCGATCAGGTGTACGTCATCGCCTGTCACCATGACATTGCCGGGTTTCAGGTCGCGCAGGATAATGGGCGGTACACGGGTATGGATGTAGGTCAAGGCTTCACATACCTGCATCATCCAGTTAATGACGTGCATTTCGTCAAGTGGCGCCTTGCTATCTTCGAGGATTTTTTCCAGGCTGCGGCCCGGCACAAATTCCATGACGAAGTAGTAGTTGCCCCGTTCCTGAAAACTGAGTACCAGCGATGGGATGCGCGGATGCTTGAGATTGAACAGCAGGTCAATTTCTTTATCAAAACGCTCGATAGCAGATTTGCGTTCGTCTTCGGTTGTATTGGGATTGATGAGCAGTTCTTTGACAGCACGAAAATAGCCAGGCCTATCGACCTGTTCTACTTTGTAAACAGTACCCATGCCACCTTCGCCAAGCACGCCAACAATTTTAAATTTTCGATCCAGGATTGTACCTTCTGGGAGAGGCATAGAATGGTCCTTAATATTTCCTTACTGACACCCAATCCGTCTAACTGATCTGGACAACCACGGCGGTAATATTATCCTCACCCCCATTGGCGTTTGCCATGTCAACCAAAGTATCGCAAATCTTCTGGGCGTCACGCTCTTGTTTGAGCACGCTGAGTATACCTTGATGCCGTACCATTTCCCACAAACCATCGGAGCAGAGCAGCAAGGTATCACCAGAACGCAGGGTCTCATGGAAGACATCGGGATCAACGCTTTTGTGTCCCGCGCCCAGCGAGCGATAGATCAGGTTGCGTTGTGGATGGGAGTACACGTCATCTGGCTCGATCTGCTTCTCTTCCACTAAACGCTGCACGAGGGAGTGATCCCTGGTGAGTTTGGTGAGCGTGCCATCGCGATAGAGATAGGTGCGGCTGTCACCGACGTTCACAATGAAGGCCTTGTCGTCCTGAATTAAGGCTGATGTGACTGTGCATCCCAGGCCACGCGCGGACGATTGCTCTTCGCCGTAAGCGACAATAGCTTTGTTAGCCTGGCGGACGGCGGCTTTGAGCTGATCCTCGATATTTTTGATGGTGGGCGTCTCCGAGAGTTTGCGCGTTTTGTGTTGTTTGGCGGTTTCCTCGCCTGGTTTTACAGGGTCGAGTTTGACGGTCTGCAAATCGGAGACAGGTGTGAGCTTGATGGTTGGTTGTTCAGATATAGGCACCAGGAAACTTTTCAGCGCTTCGCTGATTTTTTGGACAGCGAGTTTGCTGGCGACTTCGCCCGCTTTGTAGCCCCCCATACCATCGGCGACGATGAAGAGGCCGCGCTCTCGATCGTCTGAGATGTACCTATAGGGACTATCTTCGTTTTGTTCGCGTTGTCGTCCTACATCGGTTTTGTCAGCAGCTTTTAATTTAAAAGACATTGGTTCTTCCCTCACAGCAACGTCTGTGCAACGTTAATTTTAATGCTCAATATAACATATAGCAGTTTTCATGACAATTAATATGCTTAGAATTGGGAGACAAGACGCTTTCTGCCTGTTTGAACCCCTGATATTGCTTCAAAAAATTTACTAATTTATATACGTGTTACAAGTTGAAAGGTTGAAGGTTCACAGTGAGCCGCGCTGCAGGCGTTCGATGATGTCTTTGAGCCTGCGGGTTTCGGTGGCGTGCTGGTCCTGCATGCGCTGCAATTCGAGCCGGAGTTCGAGCTGCATTTGCTCCATGCGGTCTTTCATGTGCAGGATGGCTTCTACGCCTGCCAGGTTGACTCCAAGGTCGCGCATGAGGCGGCGAATATGCACGACTCGTTCGATATCACGGTCGGAATACAATCGCGGACTATGAGGGCTATTGCCCTTGCGTGCGGGTGAGATCAATCCCAGGCGTTCGTAATGGCGAAGTGTTTGTTCATGCACTTCGGCTTTTATGGCGGCTACGCTGATGGCATACCATGCGCCGTCACGGTTTTCGTCCACGAGGTCTCTCTCCTATGTATGTACTTCGGTGCTGCGCATTTGTGCGAGTTGTTCAAACAGGTCGCGCTCTTCCTCGGTGAGGTGCATGGGCAGCACGACTTTGAGGCGCGCGAAGAGGTTGCCGTTACCGTCACCGCGCAGGCGGGGCATGCCTTTCCCCGCCAGGCGGAAGGTGCGGCCATTCTGTGTTTCTGGCGGGATGGTGAGCATGAGTTTGCGCCCGTCAGGTAGTGGCACCGGCACTTGACCCCCCAGCATGGCGGTGACAAGTTCCACCTCGCAGTCGAGGTAGAGGTCGTCGCCTTTGCGCTCATAGAGCGGGTCAGGTTTGACGCTGATGGCCAGGAAGAGGTCGCCGCGTGGGCCGCCGCCTATGCCGGGCTGTCCTTCGCCTGCGACGCGAATCTTGGAGCCGTTATCAACCCCTGCAGGTATTTTCACCTGAATACGCTTGCTGCGCGCGAATTGACCCTGGCCACTACAGTTAGCGCAGACTTTGCCGGCGACTTCGCCCGTGCCGCGACAGAATGCGCAGATCTCCGTTGATTGAATGTTGAAGGTACGCGTGCCGCCGATGTAGACCTCCTGTATGGTAACTTCTACGGGCTGCTCGATGTTGTCGCCTGCGCGCCTGCGAAAGTCCTCACGCGGTCGTGTTGTGGCTCCTGCTGCGCCGGGCGTGCGCCCGAAAAGGGCTTCAAAGAAGTCCGAAAAGCCGGATGTTGAATCAAAATCGAGGGGAGAGGTGCGATAGCTATAGCTGCGCCTGCCCGTGCCTGGGTGAGCGCCAAACTGTTCCTGCCAGTTGGGGCCGAGCGTATCATATTTTTTGCGTTTATCGGCGTCGGAGAGAACTTCATAGGCTTCATTGATTTCTTTGAACTTCTCTTCCGCCTTTTTGTCGCCGGGATTGACATCCGGGTGATATTTGCGTGCCAGCTTGCGAAAGGTCTTTTTAATTTCGTCGGCGCTGGCATTCTTGGAGACGCCGAGTACTTTATAATAATCTTTATAGTCCATGTCTCTCGCTCTCTGCCCCTCTTTTTTTATTCCTGTGCCGGTTTGTTGCCCGCGCTGACCCGAACGCGAGCCGGGCGCAATGTTTCATCGCCGAGTTTATAGCCTTTGAGTACCTCTTCTACAATGGTGCCCTCCGGCTGGTCAGTATTTTCCACAGCTTCGATGGCTTCATGCACATAAGGATTAAAGGCTTCGCCGACGGTGGCGACTGGTGTGAGACCTTCGGCGCGCATGACTTCATTCATCTGCCACATGATCATACGCAGGGTTTGCTGCAATGCCTGGCGGTCCATGGTTTCCTGGTAGAGCAGGGCGCGCTCGATGTTGTCCATGACTCCCAATATTTTTTGGAACAGGGCCTTTTTATCGCGCTGCACACGATCCAGGCTGATACGCTCCTGGCGTTTGCGGAAATTCTCCATTTCGGCGCGTTCGCGCAGGTATTTATTCCAGTTGTCAGCCGCTTCCTGGCGGGCCTGCGCAAGCTGGGCCTCCAGTTCGTGAATGCGGTTGCTTTCCGAAGGGGTAGTTGTCTCCTCTGTCACTTGCCCTTCCTGAATCTCCTGAGACTCTTCCATAATAATTTGTGTTCTCCTTATATTCAACACAGCGTAATGATGTGAGTTTTATTGTGCCTACAGTATAAACATTGAGTATGGTGTTGTCAAGTTTTTGGCAGTATAATAGAGCGATTGAATGAACCAATTACCATTCTTCGCTCTCACCTGATAATTTTGTGTCCTCGCTCCATTTTTCTCCGCGTTCCAGGACGATGGGGCTGAAGAGTGAGCTTTGGGCTACGGTGATGTGGGAGCGTTTCCACAATTCGAGGACGGCGAGGAAGGTGACGATGATGACCAGGCGGGATGTTTCGTTTTCGAGGAGGTCGGAGAGCAAGAGACGGGGTTGTGTGCGTAAGAGACTCGTGATTTCGGCGATGCGTTCGCTGACGCGCACGCGCGCAAGTGGGAGGAATGCGGCGTTGTTGGCTTCGTCGCGCGCGCGCAGCTCGAGGATGCGTGAGAAGGCGCGCGCCAGCGTGTCAACCTCTAAGCCGACCAGCGTGGGAGGTGTCCAGGCGAGCTGGGCTTCGATGCCCGCCAGCAGGCCGGAACGTCCATAGGTCTGTAGGCCAGCTTCTTCCCGCAGGCGGAGATACGAGGCGATCTCTTTGGCGAGTTTGTATTCGAGCAGGTGGGTGCGCAGTTCCTCGGCCATCGTCGCCGCGCTCTCCATCTCGCCGGTTAATTCTTCTTTGGAGGTGTGCGGGAGGAGGCTCTGCGATTTGATGTAGAGCAGGCGGGTGGCGATGGAGATGAACGCGGCCACGTTTGCCAGCGGCATCGATTCTTCCTGCCACTGTTGCAAATAGGCCAGGTATTGATCGGTGACGGAGAGCAGGGAGATGGTGGTGATCTCCATCTGCCGCTTTTCGATGAGGTGTAAGAGCAGATCAAGCGGCCCCTCAAAGACAGGGAGGCGGACGACATAATTGCTCTGATGTCCGATTGTTTCGCTGTAGAGCTGTTCCTCGCTAAGCTTCTGTTCAATTTGATCGAGCATACGTTACGAAGCCTCATCTACGGTGTGTAATTCCGCCGCCGGACCATCGGGTTGATGGTGCGTGCGAATATAGAGCGCGGCGCGCTCCGATAGGCCAGCCTTCGCGGCCATTTCGGCCCCGATTTCAGCGTGCCACCAGGCATAGCCGAGCGAGCGACGCCAGCGTGACAGCCCTGCGCGTGGGTAGGTTGCCAGGCGCGAGAGTAAACGCGGCGCGCAGAGTTTGCCAAGCACGATAGCCGGGCGCGTCCAGAAAGGCACACGGCCCTGGGCTTTGCCGACATCGTGTAAAAGGGCTGCCGCGAGCAGGTCGGGATCGGTACAGCCGCGCGCCTGTAGTCCCTGGCATACTCGCAGTGAGTGTCGCTGATCGGCGGCGGACATGCTGTTGAAGAGCGGCAGCGCGGAGGCTGGCAGCCAGCGAGCCACTTCCAGGCGTTCCTCTGCCGATAATGGAGCGACGAAACCGAGTTGTTGGCGAACTTGCCAGAGACGATAAACCAGTGTATGCATGCAAACGCTTCCGCCAGAACTAGAAGGAATAGAAGATAGAAACTAAGGCGCCAGGGAGACCACTTACCAGTGCTATAAGTTTCAGTGATCCTAGCAGGATATAGTATGAGATGTGAAACAGGAAAAAATCACCCAGGCCTGAAATTTGCCCCAGGAATGGCAGTAAAAAGATGAGTAACAGGATAATGAATTGCCCGTAGGGGGCGGACCTGGCAAAACTGACGGCCTGCCGACTTGGCAGCAGCGTATAGACAATCTGGTAGCCATCGAGTGGATAGAGTGGAATCAAGTTAAAGATGGCCAGACAGAAATTAACGCTGGCAAAGACAGTGATCAACTGCGGGATACGCGGAACAACGCCATTGGTGGCACTTATGGTCAAGAAGTCGGGAAGAAAACGCAGCAGGATAGAGAAGATGACGCCGAAAATGAGATTCATGATAATGCCGCCCAGGGCTACCAATAAGGTACCACCATTTGGCCCACCGCGCAGTTTCCAGGGGTCGGATTTGACGGGTCGGCCCCAACCCAGGCCGACGGGGCCAGCAGCGACCTGGAAGAAGGCCAGGATGACGCATAGCAGGGTGCCGAGAGGGTCAATGTGTGAACGCAAGCTCAGGCTCAAGCGGCCTTCTGCGCGAGGAGTGGGGTCTCCCAGCATGGTTGCTACCAGTGCATGACCATATTCGTGGATAATCACGGCTACTAAGAACGAACCGATAATCATGAACGCCAGTATTACATTTATCATTGTTAACCTCTCGTAGGAACATCCATTAACAGGTCGATTTCCAATCCTTCATAGGCAGAATAGGTATGGGCAAATTGCGTTTGCGCCTCAGCTAGCATTACATCCAGTTTGTCATCATCATAGGTTGGTTCATGGTGAAACAGGATCAATGTGCCTACCTGGGCTGTACGGGCGACCTCCGTTGCCATCTCAATAGTGCTGTGTCCAAAGCCGCGCTTGGATTGATGGTAGTCATCGTGCGTATACTGCGCGTCGTGTATGAGCACATCGGCCTTTTCGACAAAGGCGAGAAAAGCCGGTTCACAGTGCTCTTTCCATTCGACATCCGTAGCATAGACCAGGCGGCGACCCGCGTATTCAATTCGATAGACAGCAGCGCCATCCAGCGGATGACTCCTGGTCAGTTTCAGCATGACATGTGTGTCATACTCCGCATTTTCCTGCGGCAGCGGCGTTTGGTACGTGACGGTCGGTTCGCTCTCGCCTTTGCGCCAGAGAATATGTTCTTGCCCGTTTAAGGTATGAAACGTGCGATGCGAAGGCAATTTCCGTATATCCACTGGAAAATACGGTTGAGACATGAGTGGGGTTACAAGTTCTTCGATGCTGCGGCCAGCCAGGCGCGGCCCCAAAATATTGATACTGGCGCGTTTTTCAAAAAGCGGGCTGAAGAAAGGGAATCCGACCAGGTGATCGCCATGCCCGTGCGTGATAAAAAGTGAGATATCGAGGTGTTCGTCCTTCTTGCGTTGTATGAGGACGTTGCCCAGGCGGATGATGCCGCTGCCCGCATCCAGGATGATGGTGTGTGTTCCAACTTCTACTTCAACGCAGCTCGTGTTGCCTCCATAGCGTACCGTCTGTGGCCCTGGGGTGGGATAGCTCCCACGCACTCCCCAGAAACGCACCAGGAAATGTGGTGTGCCGTCAGTCATGCTAATGCTCCTATCACCGCCCTGAGCGTGATGTCTGATTTGCACACATTATAGCATGGATATGCTAGGGTTCACTGCGCTTTTGGCGAGTGGCTTTTAGAGCGGGTCGGCGATTTTTGCTCGGTGCCGTTTTGTCCACCAACGTCTACCATTCTCGCTGGTTTTCTCTCGGTTCTGCTGTCAGTTTTGCTGTACGAATTTGTTTCGTGATCGCTGGCTAATGGCTTGCTATTGAGGATACCGTCTGTTAATCTGGCTGGTAAATCGAGCGTTGCAAGATAGTCTCTGTACTCTTGCGCCCAGCGTGTTTCATTCGTACCCGTATCTAGGACGAAAGCTTTTCGGTGGGTGTCACTCAGTTCTGCGATTGTATCCATGCCCATACGTCCAGCGAGGTAGATGCCGTCTTTTGTTCTGCTGGTTGCGTAGATCGCCCTCACTAAGACTTTTTGCCACGCCATTTCAAAGATGGCCTTCTGTGCTTCCCTGATAAGGAGGCCAGCGTAAATCCTACCGGCCTGCTGCTCATTTTTATCGACGGCTATCGCCATGACGAAAAGCCTATATTGTTTCCCTGCTTCGTAGTTCTCAAGTTGATCTGCGGTAATATCCCACCCCCTCATCTTCCCTTGAAGTAGTGCCAGGATGACATTTTCGGGCAGTGGGAAGAGTGACAGGTGTCCGATGACTTTATTGTCTTTGACCGCAACAAAGTCGATGTCGGGATTTTTCTTGTAGAATTCGGCTCGTTTGTCCAGTGGGAGTGTCGCTCCAAGTACCTCTTTTTCCATCTCATAGATGCCCGGTTGATCTTCTCCTACTGCCTTACGGATTTCGAGCTTGTTTTCCCGCTTGAGGCTGTAGGTTTGCATAAAGAGGTTTTGTTGTCTGAGGTACTCGTCAACACTTGCTTTTGTGTACAAACCGTTGGTATAGCCTATGGGAATGACTTTCTCAATCACTCCCTTTTCGACCAGCGTGGTGAGTGTACTTGGCGAGATACCGAGTAATTGGCGTGTTTGTGCGGATGTATACAGCTTGTCAGTATCAAACTGTCTTCTAGGACCCATATTTCCCTCCTTGTGGTTCAAGAGCAGTATCCTGCTCATTCTCATTATAACACGCACTATCAATATTACAATT
>WNGL01002469.1_pt1 | contig 22379 bp, 21 predicted proteins | sample 5400591 | NCBI WGS metagenome assembly WNGL01 (sample SAMN13153377, study PRJNA577476) | soil metagenome | isolation source: 80 cm soil or saprolite under Garry oak tree replicate 1 | place: USA:California | collected 2016-06-15 | reverse complement strand
TGTACCGGGGGCTCGCTTCGCAGAAGCAGCGGAAGCAGAAGGGGCAGACCTTGGAGGGGTTCTTGGCGTCGTCCGAGCACCAAACGGCGCGGAGGGCGTCGAACTCCCCCAGGCAGTTCCAGCAGGTGACGGGGTAGGACTCCTCCGGGACGCCGGAACTGCCGATCTCCGACATCAGGAGCCTCCAGGGCAGGCTAGCCCATTACCAACCCCGCATCAAGCTGTGGTAGCGTGAAACCCCGTCGCGATGGCAGAGCTTCGCCGGACGCCCCTGAACACCGTTCACCGGGAGAGCGGGGCCAAGATGGTCGCCTTCGGCGGCTGACCTCGCGCGACAGCCCGGTCCCGCTTGGCCTCGCCCTCGCGGCCCGAATGTGTCCTTGAACCCTGGAAATCAGACAGTCGATGGTTTCGTGACGGGCAACATGCTGAATCTCCAGCTTGGCGTGTTTGAAGAAGAAACGGCCACTTTCGTAGCGGGGGGTAACGGGATTCGCAGGCGCAAAAATCTCGGGCACGCTTGCAGGACAGATCTGCGTGTTTCACCCCCTGATCAACCCTAATGGTCCTTCCTGCAGCGCAGCGGACCACCAGTTCGTTCTCGTCCGGCGGTAGCGATCGGCGACGATCCGGAGTGCGGACCGCTGTGGGCTTACGTGCCCGTCAGCTACTCCACGATCGCCAAGGGGAGCTCACGGTCGAAGCTCGTCGGACTGATCGCGGGTACCTGGACCCCCTTCGTGTAGGTCCGGACGGCGGCACGCACGTACTCGAGCAGCTCTCCGAGCGTAACCAGGTGATCGTGATTGGTGTCTGCCTCCCCGCGCAAGCCCAGTTCCAGGAAGTGGGTGAAGACACCCGCGCCGAGCTCGATCGGCTCGTAGGCCACCTGGTTCTTCTCTGCCGAAGCGAACACGACACGGCTCGGGGTCGAGTGTGCGACCCGCCGCAGGAACTCGGCGTTGATGTCGTTGCCCGCCGATGCGGCACCCGCTCCCTCCAGCCGGCGGGCAGAGCCCAGGGACAGATCTTCCCCGCCGATGCCGCCGGAGTGACAGGCGTCTACGAAGACGATCAAGTGGCGCGCCTTTACGGACTGAAGCAACCGCTGGACCTCGGCCATGGCCAAGCCGGTGCCGGGGATGTCCGCGGTGCGGATATCGTGGGGTATCAGATAGAGCTTCCCCGTGGCTTGACCCTCGGGGGGTGCGGGCGCTCCATGGCCGGCAAAGAACAATATCGCCACTTCGGCTTCTCCAGCCTTGTCCAGATACTGGAGGCCCTGGGCGATATCCTGCCGAGTGGCGCGCTCATTCAAGAGGACTGCCACGCTCTCCTTCCTGAAACCGCCCAGCGTACGTTGCCCAACGAGCAGCCCGGCGAAACTGCGCGCATCGCGATCGGCGAAGTTCAGGTTGATTCCCGACTCCTGGTAGTGGCTAATTCCGACCACCACCGCCCGGGCACCATTGGACGTGGCGTTCTTCAGCTCGGGCATGGTGGGCAGGGTCGCCTGGACCTTGAGATTCAGAGCAGCTTCGGCGCCTGCCTGCGAAATCGTTCGTACCACGACCTGTTGCTCACCCGCCGTGAGGCCGACATACGCCGAGAATTGGTAGGCGTCTGCCCCCGCCGGCTCGAACGACGTGATGCGCTCACCGTTGACCCACACTCCTTCGATGCCTCGTCCACAAGGGTCCTTTGCCCTCCCGCGAACGAGCAGCGAACGTGCGGAGACCGCGATTGGCCCCCCACGGCCTGTAGGGGGTTCCTGAATCTGGATCTGGGGAGGAGCGCAGCCGTCTCCCGAACCCGCGCCGACGGCGGTGGACGCCGCCGAATCGGCAAGATCGGACTCCATACCGGCGATGCGCTGGACGACCACGTTGCCCTTGGAGTCGCCGGCGGCCAGGATTCTCCCGTCGGCGCTCAGGGCAACCGCGCGGCCGGCGGCGGCCAGGTCGATGACGAGGCGGGGGTCCTCGCGCTCGATCTCCCAGAGAATCGCGGTGCCCACCTGCTTCGTGCGGCCCCGTTCGGTTGCCGTCGCGAGGAACCGGGAATCCGTCGTTAGGGCGACGTCGCGGATGTCACTGGTCAGCATCACGGGGCGAATGCTGTGTTCGGGGGTCGGCGCTCCCCCGTGATAGACAAAGATCCGGTCGTCTTCTACGAACGAAGTGGCGGAGGCAGTTCCTCCAAGACCTCCTTTTCCGACGTAGCGATACTGGCCCACGGTGGCGAAGTGGTCGTCGCTGGCCGCCGCGCCAAACAGGTGAAACGGTCCAAAGGATTCGGACGGGGTGTTCTCGGGCCCGCTAACCGGCGCGGCCGCGTATACCTGCCAGCTCCTTATGGTCGCGTCGTCACAGCTCAGCAGTCTTCGTCCCCCGGCGGTGAAGCCGACCTTCACGACCTCTCGTTCATGGCGCCCGAGCTCACGAAACGGAGAGCCGTCCTTTGCGGTCCACAGTCGCACCGTTCCATCCCGACCTCCGGTGGCCACGAGAGAACCGTCGGGACTTGCGGCAATCGCACGTACGCCCTTCTGTGCCGCCGGAACCTCCCAGAGCAGTCGCCCCTCTCGACTGAATGCCGCAACCATGCCTTTCGTGGTCCCGACGTAGAAACCCCTGCGGTCGGTAGAAACCGCCACTGCGGCCGCGCCGGCGCTCAGGGGCACCGGCGCGGCCTGCCGCTTCTGCACGTTCCAGAGGGTGAGCTTTCCCCCACGCCCGGCCGCTACGACCAAGGAGCCATCGGCAGCCACCCCGAGGGCACTCACTTCTCCCTCGACCGCGAATGATCCTGCGGGTTGGCTCGTGAGTTGCGCACCCGGCGCATGCGCGGCGAGCAGGGCAAACGTCAAAGCAATCACCAACTCACACCTCGCTCAAACATCGGTTGAGCTGCGCCAAGCCCGCCTCAGAAGACGATCGAAAAGCCGAATACGATCGACGGGAAGCTGTCAAAATTCGTGCTGCTACCGCTGCTGCCGTCGGGATTGACCTGTGCGCTGCCGAACGTCGCGCCGTAGTTCAGCTCGGCGAAGAGAGCGCCGTTCCGGGTGACGTAGCGCCTCACCCCAGCGGTCAGGTTGGCTCTGAAAGTGCTCGTGGTGCTGCTGGTGCCGGAAGGGTCGAAGCCCGGAGCTTGCGTTATATCCACGCCTGCCTGAAGCCCGATGTATGGGCGGGTGCGGTCCGCTCCGTAGTACCGCTTCCCGTAGCCGCCGATCAAGCCGGTCACGAAGGTACCACCGCCACCGCCACCCGAGATGATCAGCTGCGAAACAACGCCGATCTCGATCTCCTTGGTGGCGAACTTGCCGAACTGGATTCCGACCAATCCCGTGGTGTTTGTTCCGCCGCTGGCACCCGAAAAGTCGGCGACCTTGGTGAACTGGAAGGAGCCGTATCCGGCGAGCGATCTATCCCCTTTCTCCTGTTGGGCGAATGCGGGGGTGACGCCGAGTACAAGAGCAAGGAGCACTGCCAGGCGGAGACGGCGCTTCAAATCGTGCATCTCGATCTCCTTTGGATATAACGGCTCGCTTCTGCGCCCGGATTCCAGCCCATTTGGCCGGGACGCTTCGCTACGTCAGCTCTCAGGCTGACTGGCAACGACCCTGCCCGTCGATTTCAGGGAGTCTACTCTCCGCCCAAAGGCTGTCAAGAACCGAATCTCAGAGCTGGAACGGCGCCCGATCGCGAATCGGTCCGTTCGTCAGTGGTCGTACAGCCGGATCATTGTGACCCGGCGGCTCTTCTCGCGGTTCTCATGGCCACTCTCGGTGACCGGGACCTCGCTGCCCCGGCCGACCGCATCGAGTCGAGAGGCCACGATCTTGTAGCGCCCGACGAGGTAGTCACGCACGCTCAGGGCCCGGCTCTTCGAGAGGGCCATGTTCCATTCCTTCGTACCCTCGCTGCTCGATGAGCCCTCGATGCGAAAGCGGACCTTTTCGGGGGAACCCGCGAGCGCCTTGCCCACCTCGTCGAGCTGCTTCACTCCCTCCGGGGTCAGCTCTGCGGAATTGATGTTGAAGATGATGGACAGGTTCATGGCGAGGCCATGGGAAGACTCGTAGAAATCCTGGCCCACCGGCTCGGCAACCCCGAAGCCTCGACTGGTCGTGCGCGTAGCTTCCTCGCCTAGCTTGAGGCCGCTCGCGATCGAGCGGGCGTCCTTGAAGGAAAACCCGCTGCCGGCCTTGCGCACTTCGCCCAATGCCTGGTCAGCCGCTTTCCGCTCCTTGTCGTTCCTGGCCAGGGCCATGGCCTGCACGTAGTGACCTTCAGCGGCCTTCGGGTCACCTCCGGCCTTGGCCACGTCCCCCAGTCCCAGGACCGGCAGGTACCACTTGGGATCCAGCTCGGCGGCCCTTCGATACTCTGTGGCGGCGCCCTTCAAGTCACCGCTTTCCTCGAGAGCGGTGCCGAGGGTGTTGTGGGCGGCGGCGCTCGAATCGCAAAGGGCGATGGCCTGGCGCGCGAGATCCGCCCGGCTGGAGGGCGTCGTCGCCTCCGCCGCCTGGGTCGTCTTTGCATCGGCCGCTGCCTTATCGCAGGACGGGACGGCGGCGGCTACGGAGACCTTCATCAAGGCCAGGACCGGGACCAGACAGATAGCCTTCATGGTTCAACCCTCCGCCTCATTACTTCGTCTCCAGCAGCAGGGTCGCGGACTGCCAGGAACCCGGCGAAGACCCCGCCTGACTCGTTGCGATCTTGAACACCTCTTCGTGAGTGTACTGGGGCTTGTCCCCCAGCTTCAGGGGTGTCGTCGACACCAAAGCCGCGATCAGATCCTGGCCGGCGGGCCCCGTTACGGGCACTGTGAACATCCGTGGCGTTCCCGGACGGATCTGGTTGTCCGCGGACGGGCCACTTGGAAAGATACAGTGGGCCACGTCATTGGCGCTGAAGGCGATCAGGTAGAGGAAGCCGGGAGTATCACTCGTCATCACGAAGTGCGCCTTTTCGCCGGCGGTGTAGGTCGACTTTGCCTCCTCGGTAGCGAGGGTGACCTTGATCGGTGAATCGGAGTTCACCATTCGAACATCGGCGCCCACGGGCGCGGCAGTGGGCGAAGGAAGCGTCGGGCTGAAGGACCGTGGGAGGCTCGTAGCGGGCGGCCCGGAGGCGAAATAGCGATAGCCCCCGAGTCCTGCGCCGGCGACGACCAGGACGATCAGACCGATGACCATCGGCGCGAGCCCGGGCTCGGCGTCGGGAGGGCCCTCCGGCCGTGGACGAGGAGGGGGCCCGGGCGCTAGGGGCTGCTGCTCCGGGGGCCGGGGCACGGGCCGAGGGGTTACGACCTGGGGTTTGGCAACTTCCGGCTTCAGCGCCTGCCGCACGCCGCCGGCTTTCGGAGCGGCCGTGATGTAAGTCGCCGCTTCAGGCGGCTGGGCCTCGGCCTCGGTCTGGGCCATGACCGTAGGCTTCGCGGCCGTCAGTCGTGTCGGTTCGAGAGACGAGTCCGATGCGGCGGGCAGGACCGTGGTCGCCCGATCGTCCTGGGTCGCTTCCGCGGGAGGGGCCTGCGTCCGAGCGTTGGCCAATGCCACGGCCATCTCGCGGGCGGTGGCAAAGCGAAGATCGGCGTTCTTGGCCAGGGCTTTGGCCAGGACCGGGATCATCGCGGCGGGGATTCCGGCAGCCTCCGGGCCCTCCAGAGGGGGCGACTCCTGGAGGTGCTTGATGATCGTAGTAATGGCGGTGTCGCCCCGAAAGGGGGTGCGGCCCGTGAAGAGCTCGTAGACGACGATCCCCAGCGCATAGATGTCGCTTCGCGAGTCGACTTTGACCCCTCGGCACTGTTCGGGACTCATGTACTCGGGGGTTCCCACGATCATGCCGGTCGCGGTGAGGCCGTGGACCCCTTCTTCCACTTGCTTCGCAATCCCGAAATCCATGAGCCTCACGACACCCTTGGCGTCCCGCATGATGTTCGCGGTCTTGAGGTCGCGATGGATGATCCCTTCGTCGTGAACGGCCTGGAGCCCTTCCGCCACCGCGATCGCGACCTCGTAGGCCTCCGCCGGGGCCAGGGCCCCCTGTTCCTTCAGGACGTGCTTCAGATCCACCCCTTCCATGAAGGCCATGGAGATGTATTGGAGCCCGCCGGCCTCGCCGTACTCGTGGATCCGGCAGACGTTCTTGTGGGTCACCTTCCGCGCCATCTTGATCTCGGCTCGGAAGCGCTTGCTCATCTCGGGGGTGATGACGGCGTCCGTCCTCAAGACCTTGAGGGCGACCACTTCATCCAACTGTCGGTCGCGCGCTTTGAATACGATCCCCATGCCGCCCTTGCCGAGGAGGGAGAGGATCTCGTACTTGTTGGCGACCACGGACCCCGGGCCGAGGCCCAAGAGGTCTTTGCCGCAGCTCACACAGGTAGCCGCGGTGGCCTCGTTCTCGGCCTCGCAGGCCGGGCAGATCAGCATCTCGACCCGCCGGGCATCACGAAGCCGACTCGCGCGTCACGACCTTTAAGCGGTTCTGGGCCTTGCCGCCCATTGCCGCCTTCAGCACGGCGATCAATTGCCGGAGCTCGGGGCCAAGCGGGGAAGCCTTCAGTGAGTCGGGCGGAGGCGGGACGCGCCCCAGTCGCCCGTGGGCGATCTCGTTCGGGTTGAAGGGAAACAGGATCGAGACGGAGGCGCTGCTGTCGACGTCCAGCCGCCGGGTGTAGCCGTGAACGAGGAGAGGGGAGCCTCCAACTCCACTCAACCCCGCCGCCAACTGTGCGAGAGCGCCGGTCCCGCGACTCATGAGCCCCACAAGCCCCATCCGACGTTGCTTGACCTCGGGCTGCCTTCGGTTGACGGAGACACTACACCCCTTGCGGGGCGAGGGTCAACATCGGCGGTGGACACATCGGCGGTGGACATTGGCGGTGGAGTATCGGCGGTGGAGTATGTCGAGTATCGTCAGCCCGTCGGATTCTCGCGCCCGTCGTCCTGTACCGGCACCCGAGCAGGGGGGGCAGACCTTGGAGGGTTCTTGGCGTCGTCCGAGCACCAGACCGCGCCAGGCTAGCCCATTACCAACCCCGCATCAAGCTGTGGTAGCGTGAGGCCCCGTCGCGATGGCAGAGCTTCGCCGGACGCCCCTGAACGCCGTTCACCGGGAGAGCGGGGCCAAGATGGTCGCCTTCGGCGGCTGGGAGATGCCGGTCGAGTACACGGGCCTCATCGCGGAGCACCTCGCCGTACGCAAGGCCGCCGGCCTCTTCGACGTCTCGCACATGGGCGAGTTCGAGGTCTCGGGCCCGGGAGCCCTGGCCTTCCTGCAGAAGGTCACCGCGAACAACGTGGCGAAGCTCCGGGACGGACAGGCCCAGTACTCCGCCCTCCCCCTGGCGAACGGCGCGCCCGTGGACGACGTGATCGTCTACCGGTGCGCGCCCGACCGCTTCCTGCTCGTGGTCAACGCGGCGAACCTGGAGAAGGACTGGGGCTGGCTGCGGTCGCAGGGGCCGGTGGGCTGCGAGCTTCGGGACCGCAGCGACGACTACGCGCTCCTCGCCCTGCAGGGGCCGAGCGCACAGGCCATCCTGCAGCCCCTCACCGCGATCGACCTCGCGCAGGTGGCCCACTACCATTTCGCGGAGGGGACGGTGGGCGGCCATCCGGTGACGGTGGCCCGCACGGGCTACACGGGGGAGGACGGGTTCGAGATCTTCGTCGCTCCCGACCGGGCCGACGGCCTCTGGCGCCGGCTGATCGAGGCTGGCCGTGATCGGGGCCTCGTGCCCGCGGGTCTCGGCGCGCGGGACACCCTGCGCCTGGAGGCGAAGATGTGCCTCTACGGGAACGACCTCGACGACACGACCACTCTCGTGGAGGCGGGGCTGGGCTTTATCGTGTCCCTCGACCCGGAGAAGGGCGATTTTGTGGGCCGGCCCGTCCTCGAAGAGCAGAAGAAGAGCGGCCCCCCGCGCAAGCTGGTGGGGTTCGAGGTCACCGGCCGCGGGATCGCGCGCCACGGCTACCCGGTCTACCTGGGCGAGGCCGCGGTGGGGGCCGTGACCTCGGGCAGCTACGCCCCCTTCCTGCAGAAGAACATCGGCCTCGTCTATCTCCCCTCGGGAAAGGCGGCCTCCGGCACCGGGCTCGAGGTGGAGATCCGCGGCAAGCGGGTCCCCGCCCGCGTGGTCCCTACCCCGTTCTACAAACGGCCGCGCTGAGGAGGAGGCGCTTCATGTACCCGGAAGACCGCCGCTACACCAAGGAGCACGAGTGGATCCGCCTCGAGGGCGACCGCGGCACCGTGGGGATCACGCACTACGCGCAGGAGCAGCTCGGGGACGTGGTCTTCCTCGAGCTGCCCGAGGTGGGGCGGAGGCTCGCGCCGCACGACGTTTTCGGGACCGTGGAGTCCGTCAAGGCGGTCTCGGAGCTCTACTCGCCCGTGGCGGGCGAGGTGGTGGAGGTGAACTCGGCCCTAGCTCAGAAGCCCGAGGTGGTGAACAGCGATCCCCACGGCGCGGCCTGGATGATGAAGGTCAGGCTGGCCGACCCCGCCGCGGTCGCGGGCCTGATGGACGCCCGGGCCTACCAGGCCTACGTGGAGAGCGAGGCGAAGTAATGGGCACGTCCGTCCTGAACGGGGCCGCCGTCGCCCGGGTCCCCCGGGAGCCCGTGGACACCTTCCCCCGCCGCCACATCGGGCCGTCCGAGGAGGACGTGCGCGAGATGCTGGCCTTCCTGGGCAGGGACTCCCTGGACGCGCTCGTGGAGGAGACGATCCCCGCGGGCATCCGCCTGCGCAGGCCGCTCGATCTGCCGGCGCCCCTCGGGGAGAGCGCGGCCCTCGCGGAGCTCCGCAAGCGCGCGGAGAAGAACCGGGTCTTCCGCTCGTTCCTCGGCATGGGCTACCACGGCTGTCTCACCCCGGGGGTGATCCAGCGGAACGTCCTGGAGAACCCCGGCTGGTACACGCAGTACACGCCCTACCAGGCCGAGATCGCCCAGGGACGGCTGGAGGCCCTGCTGAACTTCCAGACCATGGTGGCCGACTTGACCGGCCTGCCCCTCGCGAACGCGTCGCTCCTCGACGAGGCCACCGCCGCCGCCGAGGCCATGAGCATGGCCCGGGCCCTGGCCCGGGGGGGCAAGGCCGGTTTCTTCGTGGCCGAGGACTGCCACCCCCAGACGGTCGCGGTGGTGAAGACGCGGGCGGCTCCCGTGGGCATTCGCGTCCACGTGGGCCGGCTCGAGGACGTGGACTTCGCCGCCCAGGACCTGTTCGGGGTGCTCGTCCAGTATCCGACCACGGACGGCCGCATTCGCGACTACGCGCCCCTCGCCGAGAAGGCCCACGCCGCGGGCGCGCTGCTCGTGGCCGCGGCCGACATCCTGGCCCTCACGGTCCTGCGCGCCCCCGGCGAGTTCGGGGCCGACATCGCCGTGGGCTCGACCCAGCGCTTCGGGGTCCCCCTCGGCTTCGGGGGGCCGCACGCCGCCTACCTGGCCACGCGGGACGAGTACAAGCGGCAGATCCCGGGCCGGCTGGTCGGGGTGTCGCACGACGCCGAGGGCAGGCCGGCCTACCGTCTGGCCCTGCAGACCCGCGAGCAGCACATCCGCCGCGACAAGGCCACGAGCAACATCTGCACGGCCCAGGTCCTGCTCGCGGTCATGGCCGCGATGTACGCGGTCTACCACGGACCCGACGGCCTCCGGGCCATCGCCCGCCGCGTGCACGGCCTGACCGCCCTCCTGGCCCGCGGCCTCCGTGGCCTCGGCTTCGACCTGGGCGGGGACCCGTTCTTCGACACCCTGCGGGTGCGGACGGACCACGCGCGGGGGGAGCGCATCCTCGCCCGGGCGCGCGACCGGCGGATCAACCTGCGGCGGTACGAGGACGGGTCGGTCGGGGTGGCCCTCGACGAGACCGTGACCGAGACCGACCTCCTCGCCCTCCTCGAGTGCTTCGCGGGGGACCCCGCGCCGCTTCCCGCCTCGGACCTGGAAGCCGAGCCGGGGCTGAAGGCGCCCCACGCGCGAACGAGCCCGTTCCTCACCCACGAGGTCTTCAAGCGTTATCACTCCGAGCACGAGATGCTGCGCTACCTGCACCGGCTGCAGGCGCGCGACCTCTCGCTCGTCCACTCCATGATCCCGCTCGGCTCCTGCACCATGAAGCTGAACGCGACCACGGAGATGGTGCCCGTCACCTGGGCCGCGTTCGCCCTGCTCCACCCCTTCGCTCCCGCCGACCAGGCCGAGGGCTACGCGCAGCTCTGCCGCGAGCTCGCCGCCTGGCTGGCCGAGATCACCGGCTTCGCCGCGGTCTCCCTCCAGCCGAACTCGGGGGCCCAGGGCGAGTACGCGGGGCTGCTCAGCATCCGGGCCTGGCACGCGAGCCGGGGCGAGGAGCACCGCAACGTGTGCCTGATCCCGGTGAGCGCCCACGGCACGAACCCGGCGAGCGCGGTGACCGCCGGCTTCAGGGTGGTGGCAGTGGCGTGTGACGACCAGGGGAACATCGACGTGCCGGACCTCCTGGCGAAGGCCGAGGCCCACAAGGACGCGCTGGGCGTGCTCATGGTCACCTATCCCTCCACCCACGGGGTATTCGAGGAGACGATCCAGCAGGTGTGTGCGATCGTCCACGAGCGGGGCGGCCAGGTCTACATGGACGGCGCGAACATGAACGCCCAGGTCGGCCTCACCCGGCCGGCCGACATGGGGGCCGACGTCTGCCACCTGAACCTGCACAAGACCTTCTGCATCCCGCACGGCGGGGGCGGTCCCGGCATGGGACCGATCGCGGTGGCCCGGCACATAGCACCGTTCCTTCCCGGCCACCCGGCGACCGGCCTCCCTCCGCAGAGCCTGGGGACGGTCTCGGCCGCCCCCAACGGGAGCGCCGGCATCCTGCCGATCTCCTGGGCCTACATCGCGATGATGGGGGCGGAGGGGCTCAAGCGGGCCACCGAGGTCGCGATCCTGAACGCGAACTACATGGCGAAGCGGCTGGAGAAGCACTACCCGATCCTCTACACCGGCAAGCACGGGCGCGTGGCCCACGAGTTCATCCTGGACGCGCGCCCCTTCAAGAAGTCGGGGGTCGAGGTGGACGACATCGCGAAGCGGCTCATGGACTATGGGTTCCACGCCCCGACCATGTCCTTCCCGGTGGCGGGAACCCTCATGGTCGAGCCCACCGAGAGCGAGTCGAAGGCGGAGTTGGACCGATTCTGCGACGCGATGATCGCGATCCGCGAGGAGATCCGGGCCGTCGAAGAGGGCCGGGTTCCCGCCGAGCAGAGCCCGCTCCGGAACGCGCCCCACACCGCCCGCGCGGTCACGGCCCGCGAGTGGGACCGACCCTACAGCCGCGAGCAGGCGGCGTTCCCCGCGTCCTGGGTGCGCGAGGGCAAGTTCTGGCCGGCGGTGGCCAGGATCGACAACACCTACGGCGACCGGAACCTGGTTTGCACGTGCCCGCCCATGGAGGAGTACGGAGAGTAGCCATGGCCGATCCCCCGGCCGCCGGTGCCTTGCCCCTCTGGCGGCTGATCCTGATCCCGTCCGTCCTCACCCTTGCCGTCACCCTGCTGCGCGTCTGGGGCGAGCTGAAGCAGTGGCCGACCGTGCTCTTCAACCCGGCCCCCGGCGGCGGGGCCGCCCTCGTGGGCATCACCTGGCTCGTCCCCGTCTTCGGCGCCTACTTTGCGCTGAGGCTCGCCCGGGGCGAGGCCGACGTGCGGGCGGGGCGCGTCCTCGCGATTTCCATCCTGGCCCTGGGAGTGGTCTTCGCGATCCATTTCTGCGTGGGCACGATCAAGAAAGAGCAGAGCAGCCAGGGGATTCTCGGCGTCTTCGCGGTGTCTTCGGTGCTGGGCGGCCTGATCGGCCTCAGCGCCTGGCCAGCCCTGGGCCGGACCCTGCTCGTCTACGGCCTCGCCGCCCGGGTGCCCGTGGTCCTGATCATGCTCGCCGCCATCCGGGGCAACTGGAGGACACACTACGACCAGCCGCCCCCCGGCTTCCCGTACCTCGGTTGGCTCGCAAAGTGGCTGTGGATCGGCCTCTTGCCCCAGATGACGATCTGGATGGCGTACACCGTGATCGTCGGGGCGATCGCGGGAGGCCTCGCCCTGATGGTGGCGGGGCAGCGAGCGGCTCCCCGGCGGCCGGTGATTCCCGTGCGCCGCCCGCCGGCCGCCGCATCGCCCCGGCCCGTCCTGCGGCCACCCCCCGGCCGGACCTGAGCGCCACCTGCCGGACCGTCCAGCCTTCCCTTCAGGACTTCTTGGCGGGTGCGGGCGGCGTGTACTGGATGATCCAGCGCCTCAAGGTCGAGTTGTAGACGTATTCGAAGCGCTTCTCGAAGCTCTGGGTCACGATGCTTCCGTCGACCTCCCTCATCCGGCTCTCGATCTTGAACCGGATCGTCCCCGCCCAGGGGCTGGTGTCGTTGTCCGGCAGCTCCTTCACCTCGACCGCTTCGATGTTCCAGGTGGCCCGAACCCCCAGGGCGGGGTCGACCTTCTCCCCGTCCCGCTTGAGGGACTCCGCCTCCTTCTGCAGGAGGGGCAGGACCGCCTCGCGCCGGAGCCTGGGGTCCAGGCTCTTGAGGCAGGCCGAGGACAGGAGCGCGAGGGCCGCAACCGCCAGAGTGAGCCTCGTCACAATCTGCTTCATTTTCGTCGATCCTAACAGCCTATCGCGGGCCCGGCAAATCTATAATGGAGTCGCCCGCATGTCTTCCCTGAACCAGCCCGCTCGCCCCCGTCTGCCGTGGTAGACCTCAGCCGGCCCGTGTACGCCCAGACCCGGCCGTACCGCGAGCGCCTGGACGAGCTGACCTTGATGCTGAGCCAGCAGGGGAGCCTGGCCCTGCTCCTGGTCGACGCCTCGGAGCTCGCCCAGGTGGAGCACGACTACGGGTCGAAAGCCTTCGAGAAGGTCCTGTCCGTGGCCACCGAGCTGGTGGTAGAGCTGCAGGGGATCGAGGTGCGGAGCAACGACCTCCTGGCCCTGAACGACCGGGGGGGCAACGCCTTCCTGATCTTCCTCTCCCCGAAGCGGAGCGACCGCGAGGGGCGGACGCGCGTCGCCGACCTGCAGGCGGCGGCGGCACGGGTCGAGGAGCAGCTCAACCGGAAACTGGCCCGGCTGACCTCGCCCTACCTGCGCGGCCGGCGCAAGGTGACCGTGGGCTTCTCCCTGGTCTTCTTCAACCCGCTCATCATGCCGGAGCGCCTGGTGACCCGCCTCGTGGAGGAGGCCTGGGAGTGCACCCGCATCCAGAAGATGCAGCTCGCCTTCCAGAACCGCTGCCGCATCCAGGAGATCCTCCTGGCGGACCAGATCTCGACGCGGTTCCAGCCCATCGTCAACCTGCAGGGGCCGGGAGTCCTGGGCTACGAAGCCCTCTCCCGCGGGCCGGCGGGGACGTCGCAGCACAGCCCGATCAACCTGTTCCAGGAAGCGGCGGCCGCGGAGCTGGTCTTCGAGCTGGACCGCCACTGCCGGCGCAAGGCCCTCCAGACGGCCAAGGACCTGCCCGCTCCCTACAAGCTCTTCGTCAACATCTTCCCGGCCTCCATGTACGACCCCGACTTCCAGGGGACGGCCCTCATCCGGCTGCTGGAAGGCCTCGGCCTCTCCCCCGACCGCATCGTGCTCGAGGTCAGCGAGCAGTACGCGATCGAGAACTACACCCTGTTCGTGGAGGCCCTGCAGAACTTCACCCAGATGGGCTTCCAGGTGGCGGTGGACGACATCGGGGCGGGCTACTCGGGGCTGGAGAAGGTCGCCCACCTGAACCCGCACTACCTGAAGTTCGACATGCAGCTCGTGCGCGACATCGACGCGAGCTACATCCGCCGGGAAATGGCCCGCGCCCTCAAGATCTTTGCCGACAAGATGGACTCGAAGATCATCGCGGAGGGGATCGAGCGCGAGGGCGAGCGCCAAGCCTGCGTCGACCTCGGGATCCACTACGGCCAGGGCTACCTGCTGGGCCGCCCGGGAGAGCTGGTTCTCCAGCCGGCGGAGGTTCCCGTGGTCTCCCAGGAGCCGGCCTAGCCCGCCTGGTTCCAGCCGCTCCACGTCTATCGAGATGGGAGCTCACGCCACGCCATCGTGCCCGCGCCCATCACGAGCTCGCCGCTCACGGGCTGGCTCGCGGAGGGGATGAGGGACGACGCGAGGGCTCGCAACTCTCCCCAGACGACGCGGTAGTACAGGTATTCGGCCGGCTCTTTTCGCAGCGCGTCCAGGCGCTTTTCGTCGGGACCGAGGGACGCCAGCGCACACGATCTGGCGATCACCCGGCCGCCGGCCTCGGCGCCCTCGTGCCAGGAGTCCATCTTGACCTGGCGAGCCGCCTTCCTGAACAGGATGGTGGTGAAAGAGGAGTCGGGCCCGAAGCACGGCTGGGCGAGCCTCGGGTCACCAAACGCGCCCTCCCGCTCGACGCGCTCGAGAACGGCCGAAACTCTTGCCGGCGACACCTGGCCGGCCAGGTAGGGCTTTCCACCCTGGAGACGGTCCTGCGACCAGACGACGTATCCGTCACCCCAGGCCGCGAGGATGAGCTTGGGCCCTCCGCCCGATGGGCGCCCCCAATCCTCCGCGTAGATCGCAACCACGCTGTCGGCCTGGGTGATCGGTCGAGGGTTCGCAGGTCCCGCAGCGAGCACGACTCCCGCGAGCAGGCACCTGGTTGTCATGCGACGCACAGCTCCAGCTGCGATCCCAGGGCCAACGACGCGGCATACTCGATGTGTACCACCCGCCGCGGCTCTGTGGAGGCGGCCTTCGACGACGAATGCACGAGCAGCGGCCGCATGGCGACAATTCCGCCCCTCGGCACGGTGCAGTCGCTTGCCGCGATCGATGCGGCAAGCTCATGGAGGCGCTCGTCGCTGAGGACGCCAAGCCGGTGCGTCCCGGGTAGAACCCGGAGGGGTCCGTTCACCGCCGTCGAATCGTCCAGATGCACCCGCAAGGCCACGACGCGCGACAGAGCCTCTGCCGGTGCATGAGCGTAGATCAGGCCCGCCTTCAAAGACCAAGGACCCCAGCCCGGCACGTCGCGCCGCTCCCGCAGGGGCAATGCCGTGTCCTGGTGCCACACCACGAGCCAGTTGGAGCTCGGGGATTTTGTGAAGAGAGTCGCGCGGAAGGGGTGTGCCTCAGTCCCGAGGGCCAGTGCCGCGATCGCCAGGAGTCGCGCATCGCGCGCGACCGCGGCCACCGCCGGCGTTCCCAGTAGGTGCCGGGCGCCTGCCCTGGAGCGGCCGATGGGAGCTTCTTCGAGGCCGTTCAACAGGGCGCGAACTTCCTCGCTTGCCAGAACGCCGGGATGGATCGCGAATCCCTTGTCGTCCGTCGAACCAGCGGGATAGCTCGACGGCACCGCTATCCGCCGAGAGCCTGGCTCAGGTCAGCGATGAGGTCTTCCGGATGCTCGAGACCGATCGAAAGGCGGAGCAGGCCCTGCGGGGCGCGCGTGCCGGGGCCCTCGACCGAGGCGCGATGCTCGACGAGGCTCTCCGGGCCGCCGAGACTCGTGGCGCGGGCGAAGAGACGAAGGCGAGCGGCGACCGCGAACGCCCGAGGCCGACCTCCCGGCACGACGAACGAGAGCATTCCACCGGGCGCCGCCATCTGGGCTGAGGCAAGGTGGAAGCCGGGGTCGCTTCGAAGGCCGGGGTAGTGGACTCGCTCCACTCGGTGATGCTCGGCCAGGAAGGCCGCTACCGCAGCGGCATTGCTGCAATGCGCGCGCATGCGCCAGGGAAGCGTGCGAATGCCCCTCAGCACCAACCAGGAGTCGAAGGGCGAGGGTACTGCACCCCCGACGACCTGCACCGAGCGGAGGCGCTCGGCCAGAGGGCCGGCTTCCCGGGTCACGACCACGCCCCCCATCACGTCGCAGTGGCCGGAGAGGTACTTGGTGGTGGAGTGCATCACGAGGTCGATACCGAGGGCCAGGGGCCGCTGCAGGAAGGGCGTCGCCCAGGTGTTGTCGCAAGCGGTGAAGACGCCCGCCGACTTCGCTATTGATACGACCGCCTTCAAGTCCGTGACCGCAATCGTGGGGTTCGAAGGGGTTTCCGTCCAGATGAGGCGAGTGTTGGGCCGAAGGGCCGCCCGGACCGCCGACAGGTCCGTCATGTCCGCGAACGACACCTCGAGACCCCACGGGCGGAAGTGCTCGCGCAGCAGCTTTGAGGTTCCGAAGTAGGCGTCGAGGGGGGCCACGACATGGTCACCGGGCGCGAGCGCCTGAAGCACGGCCATCGTCGCGGCCATTCCGGAGGCGAAGGCCACCGCCGACGCGCCACCCTCGAGGCTCGCCAGGGCCGCTTCCAGCGCCTGCCGATTCGGGTTCGCGTCGCGGATGTACGCGTAACCGGAGGGGAAGGAACCATCGGGAGAGCGTTGAAAAGTAGTTGAGAGGTGGATTGCGGGAATGACAGCTCCGGTTGCTGGATCCGGAGAGGCCCCGGCATGGACCGCCAAGGTTTCAAAGCGCAATTCGACTCGCTCCTTGTCCTGACGCTGATGATTCCTGCACGCCGCGTCGCATCATTACGAGTATGGTTATCGCGAGGGCAAGAAAGGAACCCCACCACAGAAAGTATCCAATACGAAGATCCGTCCAGTCGTCGTCACCAAGACCCAGGACAAACCAATGGGCATCCACCAGGAACGCCCCCAGGGCGGCCCATCCAAGTGCCGAAACATACCGGCGCAGGCGCGATACGAGACTCAAGGGCGAGCAGAGCATCGCCAGATTGCTCAGGGCACTCAGGACCGCGAGGACGGCGAAGTACGACGCTTGATACTCCACACCCTCATACGGCCAAACGGGCGCAAACGCCACGCGAAAGGCTTGCCATCCGGGAAGGCCGTCGGGCAATGTCACACCATCCTTGATCACCGGTAGCAACCATGCCGCTGCGTACGCCGTCCAGGTACTCCACAGCAGGGGATGACGCCTCATCGACCACCTTGTCGGCCTGACGACCTGCGTTTCAGCTTCATGCGCGGCCCGCCTCGAAGGCGGCCTTCACCGCGGGCCGTGCGAGCACGAGGATCGTGAAGACCCCAAGGACGGTTCCGAATGGCATACACATCGCCGCGGTCACTCCGGCAGCCACCGCAGCTCCGAACAGGAAATGGAAGATCGGGAAACAACCCACGAGGCCCTGCATTCCTCCGACGATGTATTGGAAGATGGACAAGAGCCGCAGGTGCTCTGCGTCCTGCTCGGTCATAGGCGGTACCGGCGGACTAGTCATCGGTTGCCTCGCCCGGTTCAAGCGGGCCACGGGGCTGTTCGATAGTATGCCGCCACGCGTCGGTCGGCCTAGGTCTTCTTCTTCAGCCGGATCAAACGAGCGGCTTCGAGCCGGGCCGCCAGGTCCGCCTCCGCGCCGCGGTCGGTCGGTTGGTAGTACCGGCGCCCGACCAGGCCCTCGGGCAGGCATTCCATCCCGGCAACCCCCTCGGCCTCGTCGTGCGCGTAGGCGTACCCCTTGCCGTAGCCCAGGTCCTTCATCAGGCCGGTGGGCGCGTTGCGGATCCAGAGGGGGACGGGCTCGGCGCGCGTGGTCATGGCGTCCTGCACGGCCTCGCCGTAGGCGCGGTAGACCGCGTTGCTCTTCGGCGCGGCCGCGAGGTAGACCACGAGCTGGGCCAGGGCGAGCGCGCCCTCGGGCAGGCCCACGAAGTGCACGGCCTGCTGGGCGGCCATGGCCAGGACCAGGGCCTGGGAGTCGGCGAGGCCGACGTCCTCCGAGGCGAAGCGCACCAGCCGGCGCGCGACGTAGAGCGGGTCCTCGCCCGCCTCCAGCATGCGGGCCAGCCAGTAGAGGCCCGCGTCGGCGTCCGAGTTGCGGATCGACTTGTGCAGGGCGCTGATGAGGTTGAAGTGCTCCTCGCCTGCCCGGTCGTACAGGAGGGCCTTGCGGGCGAAGGCCTGCTGCATGGCCGCGAGGTCGACCGGGCGGCGGCCGTCCTCCCCGGGGACCGCGACCGTCACCGCCAGCTCGAGGACGTTCAGGGCGGTACGGGCGTCGCCATCCGCGGCCCGGGCCAGGAAGACGAGGGCTTCGTCGGTCACCTCCGAGGGCAGGGAGCCCAGGCCGCGCTCCACGTCCGAGAGGGCCTTGCGCAGGACCGCGACCAGATCGGCTTCCCCGAGCGGCTTCAGGACCACAACCCGCGAGCGCGAGAGCAGGGCCGAGATCACCTCGAACGACGGGTTCTCCGTGGTGGCCCCGATGAGCACGATGTCCCCCGACTCCACGTGGGCCAGCAGCGCGTCCTGCTGGGCCTTGTTGAACCGGTGGATCTCGTCGATGAACACGATCGTGCGCCGGCCCTCCCGGCGCCGTCTCTCCTCGGCCGCCTTCAGGACCTCCCGCAGTTCCTTGACCCCGGAGAGCACGGCGCTCATCGACTCGAAGTGGGCGCGGGTCAGGCGCCGGATCACGAAGGCGAGGGTGGTCTTGCCGGAGCCCGGCGGGCCCCAGAGAATGAGGGACCGGAGCTGGTCCTGCTCGATGGCCCGGCGCAGCGGCTTGCCGGGGCCGAGCACCTCGTCCTGGCCCAGGACCTCGTCGAGGGTCCGCGGCCGCACGCGGTCGGCGAGGGGGGCATCGGGTCGGGGCCGCTCGTCGCGCGCCGGCTCGGGCTCCGGGAAGAGCGACCCCGTGCCGGGATCGCGTCTCATCCCGCGCGTCTCATGCGGACGAGCCTATCACCGCCGCTGCCGGGCCGCCTCGAAGAGCAGGATGCCCGCGGCCACCCCCACGTTCAGGCTCTCCACGGGGCCACGCATGGGGATCGCGAGGCGCTGGTCGGCGGCGCGCACCAGCTCGTCCGGGAGGCCGGCGCCTTCGCGGCCCAGGAGGAGGGCAAAGGGCCGGCGCAGGTCGGCGCGGTCGTACGCAACCTCGGCGTCCGCGGCGGTGGCGAGGACGGCCAGGCCGCGCCCGCGCAGGCGCCGCACCGCCTCCTCGGCGGCCAGCCCGCGGACGTGGGGAAGACGGAACGCGCTTCCCATGGATCCGCGGAGGGCCTTCCAGGAGAACGGGTCGGCGGTCCCGGTCGTGAGGTAGGCGCCGGTCGCCCCCGCGGCCTCCGCAGTACGCAGGAGGCCCCCCAGGTTCCCGGGATCCTGCACGCCGACCGCCACGACCACGAGCGGCGTGCCGCGATAGAGGGCCGCTTCGTGGAAGGTCGGGCGCCGGGCAAGGGCGAGGAGGCCCTGGCTCGCCTCGGCCTCCGAGAGCGCGGCCACGAGGACGTCCGCCATCCGGTGGACGGGGGTTCCCCGAGCATGCAGGGTCGCGAGCAGGCGCGCCCCGCGCTCGCTGGCCTCCGCGCGCGGCGCCGCCGCCGCCTCGACGAGCCGGATTCCGGAGGCCAGCGCCTCCTCGAGGAGCCGGGGCCCCTCGATCAGGCAGAGCTCGTCCGCCCCCTTGTCCTTGAGGGTCCGGAACCGGCGAAAGAGGGGGTTGCTGCGGCTTCGGATGGGCGCGGCGGCGTCGGCCATGGGCGGGAAGCCGTGATAGTATCAGCGTTTTCGAGGACGGCTCACGGATGATCGACGTCAAGAAGAAGCTCGAAGAAGAGATCCGCGTCCTGGACTACGAGCTGAAGGTCCACCTTCCCAAGGAGATCCTGAAGGCGCGGGAGCACGGCGACCTGCGGGAGAACGCCGAGTACAAGGCGGCCAAGGAGCGCCAGAGCTTCCTCCAGGCGCGCATCGGCCAGATCCACCGGCGGCTGGCCGCGCTCTCCATGGTCAACCTCGACAAGATCCCGAAGGACAAGGTCGGCCTCGGCTCCATCGTGAAGGTACGACACACCGAGACCGGCGAGCAGAGCGTCTTCGAGATCGTCACCCCGGAGGAGTCCGATCCCACGATCGGCCGGATCTCCCCCTCCTCCCCGATCGGCAAGTGCCTCCTCAACCACGAGGAGGGCGACACGGTCGAGGTGAGGGTGCCGGCGGGGACGAAGGAGTACGAGATCACGAAGCTCGTCACCATGCACGACCAGGTGAAGGAGACCCCCAGCGAGGTCTGAGTTCACGACCGTCCGCCTCGCCCCCGACCTGGGCGAGGCGCTCGACCAGGTTCCCTCCGTGGCCGGGGTCGGCCAGATCCTCGACCCCGAGGGACGCAACCTCCTGATCGGCCGCGCCGCCAACCTGCGCCGCTGGGCGGCCTCGCGCCTCGGCCGCGGCAAGCCGGTGCCGAAGGGAAGGCGGCCGCCCACCGACCTCTCGCCGGTGGCCGCAGCGGTGGCGCACGCGGCGACCACCTCGTCCTTCCAGCAGCGGCTCGTCTACGAGCGGCTCATGGCCCGGTACGTGCCGCTCTCCGCCCGGCGCGACCTGAAGGCGCCCGGCTTCCTGCACCTCGACCCACAGGAGCGCTTCCCGCGAATCAGCGTGCGGCGGTTCGAAGAAGGCCCAGCCGCGCTCTTCGGCCCGTTCCGCGACCGCCGCGCGGCCGAGAAGGCACGTGAACTGCTCCACAAGATCCACCCGCTGCGTCCCTGCGACTACACGTTCGAGCCGGATCCGGCGCTGCCCCTGGGCCTGGGCTGCCTCTACGCGCAGGTGCGGACCTGTGCGGCGCCCTGCCTCGTGCGCATCGCGGAGGAGGACTACCGCGCGATGGCGGCCCGGCTGGCCGAGGAGCTCGCGCGTCCCGATCGGCGTGACGAGGGCACGGGCCTGCCGGCATGGGTGGCGGCGGTGGACGGTCGGGGCGTGGTGGTGGCGCGCGGCGCGTCCGGCGTCGAGCTGTACCCGGTGCGCGCGGGCCGTGTTCTCGAGCAGGCCGCGCTACGGGCGCCAGCCGATGCCTGGGAGGCCGCGCTCGAGGCGATTCGCTGGGGTGACGAGGGCGCGATTCCCACCGAAACACCCGCCGACTGGCCGTGGCTCTCCGCCTGGCTGCACAGCCCGGCCGGACGCGCGTCCTTCATCATCTATGTGGGGGGGCCTGCGCTCGAGGGAGGATAGGCGCGAACACGATCTCGACGCGGACCCCCGCCCTGGCCGCCTCCGCCACCGCCACCTCTTCCTGAAGGAGCGGATACGAGTCCGTCTGGCCCGTCTCCTTTCTGCCTATAAGCACGACGAGGATGGTCTCGCTCACGCCACCCATGATAAGCGCGCCCGCCACGCCCGGGGGCGGGCGCCTCCGCGTGATACCTTAAGAACCGGATCGAGGAGCGCCTTCGTGAACGAGTATTCCCCCAAGCGGAGGACGGCCCTGGTCTTCACCGGCAGCGGCACTTCCGGGGCCTACCACGCCGGCGTGCTGAAGGCGCTCGAGGAGAGCGGGGTGAAGATCGACCTCGTGGTGGGCTCGGGTGCGGGCACGATCGCCGCCGCCTACGCCGCGGTCGACGGGGGGGCCAGGCTCTACGGGCCGGGGGGCTTCTGGGAAGGCGTGCGCTGGCGATCCCTCTTCCGCCTGCGGCCCGCCGTCCTCGTGGCCCTCGGCCTCCTGGCCGCGTCCTTCGTCGCCTTCCTCCTGCCCGCGGTCCTCGCCCTGCTGGCGGGCCTGCTCTTTCCGCTCGTCCTCATGGCCGACCGCGCGGCCCCCGGCGGTCCGTCGCGCTTCATGGACGGCCTCCGGGTCGGCCCCGAGAGCCTGAGCGGGCCCTACCTGGCCGCGCTGGCTGCGCCCATCTTCGCCCTCGCCCTGTTTGCCCTGGTCGCGGGCGTGGTCCTCGCCATGCGCGACCGGCGGCGGCTGGCCGAGTCCTTCGAGTCGTTCTTCGACGTGCGCCCCGGCCAGGAGCGCCTGCGGCGCGGGCTGTGGGAGATCGCACGCGGAGCCGCCCTCTCCTCGGGTCCGCCCTCGGAGGCGGAGCTCGGCAGACGCTACGTGGCCCTCGCGGCCGAGAACCTCGGCCAGCCGGGATTCCGCGAGATGGTGCTGTGCACCGCCGACCTCGACGCCGGGGGTGCGCTGCCCTTCCTGCTCCTCGCCGAGGAGCACCGCGCGGTCTTCGCGGCGACACGCGGTCGTGGCCCGCACGCGGGCGGCGAGGTCCGGCCCACGGGCGTCGACCTCCTGGCCCCGGGGCATGCGGAGCTGCTCTTCGACGCGGTCGTGACCGGCCTCCTGCCGCCGGTGGCGCTGCCGGTTCGGCGGGTGGCGTTTCCGAAGGGTGATCCGTTCGGGGGCCAGACCCATCGGCTGACCGACGCGACCCTGTTGGCCGGCTCGGGCCTATCGGAGGCGCTGGCCGCAGGGGCGGAGCAGGTCATCGTGGTGTCGGGGGCGCCCGAGACGGCGGCGCCCGCGGCCCGCCGCCGCGGGCCCTGGGCCCGGCTGGACGCCACCGTGAGCCTCCTCGAGGGCCA
>WNGL01004204.1_pt1 | contig 22383 bp, 16 predicted proteins | sample 5400591 | NCBI WGS metagenome assembly WNGL01 (sample SAMN13153377, study PRJNA577476) | soil metagenome | isolation source: 80 cm soil or saprolite under Garry oak tree replicate 1 | place: USA:California | collected 2016-06-15 | reverse complement strand
GGGCAAAAGTCCGGCGGCAATGCCGGCCACGGGGCGTACGTCGAGGACGACCGCGCCGTCGGCGAGGCGCCGCCGCACCGCCGCCGCATCCAGCGGCGCAAGGGTGGGTTCGGTGGTGATCAGGTCGGGGCCGTTGCGGTTGATCTCGGCCAACCAGGAGAAGTACCGGGGGTACGAGCCGAGGCCCGACAGCAGGTGCGTGACGAAGCTGTCGGCGTCCGGGGCGGTCGTGCTCGACGTACGCCCGGTGGCCGACATCGCCGCCGGACACCTGCCCGGCGCCATCGCGATCCCGCTGCGGTCCCAGTTCGCCACCTGGCTGGGCTGGCTGGTCGACCCCACCGTCGCGATCGTCATCGTCCGCAACCCCGACCAGCACCCGGCCGACATCCTCTGGCCGGCGCTGACCATCGACTTCGCCAACATCGCCGCCGTTCCTGCTCGGCCTCGCGTACGCCGCCCTCGGCCTCGGCCTGTCCACCTTCTTCGTCCGGGAAACCCGCGGCCACGCCCACCACGAAGCCACCAACACCGGGGGCGGCGTCCACGGCGCCGACCTGCCCACCCACACCGACGCGGTGCCCGACGAGGCGGTCACCGTGATGTGTGGGCACGGGGAACGCGCGATGACCGCCGCCACGCTGCTGCGACGGGCCGGCCACCATCGCGTGTCGGTGCTCGACGGCGGCGCCGACGACTGGGCGCAGGCCGCCGGCCATCCACTTCAGGAAGGCAGATGACCCCGAGCCCTCTACGGCTGGGGATCCGGGCCAACGCCGCCCAGTTCACCCTGCTCGTCGCGGTCAACGCCCTCGTCGGCGGGCTGCTCGGCTCCGAACGCACCGTGCTGTCCCCGCTCGCCGAACGCGACTTCCACCTCGCCGCCTACACCGCCGCCCTGACCTACATCCTCGCCTTCGGCGCCACCAAGGCCGTCACCAACTTCTTCGCCGGCACCCTGTCCGACCGCTACGGCCGCAAGCCCGTCCTGCTCGCCGGTTGGCTCACCGGCATCCCCGTCCCGCTGCTCATCATCTGGGCGCCGTCCTGGGGGTGGGTCGTCGCCGCCAACGTGCTGCTCGGCGTCAACCAGGGCCTGACCTGGTCGACCACGGTCATCATGAAAATCGACCTCGCCGGCCCCCACCGGCGCGGCCTGGCCATGGGCCTCAACGAAGCCGCCGGCTACCTCGCCGTCGCCGCAACGGCCGCCGCCACCGGCAACCTCGCAGCGCACTACGGGCTGCGCCCGGCACCGTTCCTGCTCGGCCTCGTGTACGCCGCCCTCGGCCTCGGCCTGTCCACCTTCTTCGTCCGGGAAACCCGCGGCCACGCCCACCACGAAGCCACCAACACGGCGGCCGGCGTCCACGGCGCCGACCTGCCCACCCGCCGCGTCGCCGCGCTGGTCAGCTACCGCGAACCCGCCCTCGCCTCGGCGGCGCAGGCCGGCATGGTGAACAACCTCAATGACGGGCTGGCCTGGGGTCTGTTCCCCCTGCTGTTCGCCACCGCCGGGCTCACCCTCGGCCAGATCGGCGTACTCGCCGCGCTCTACCCCGCCGTGTGGGGCGTCGGTCAACTCGCCACCGGACCGCTCTCCGACCGGTACGGCCGCAAGCCTTTCATCGTCGTCGGGATGCTGCTGCAGGCGGTCGCCCTCGGGTGGGTCGCCGCCGCCGGCTCGTTCACCGCCTGGGCGGCCGCCGCGGTGCTGCTGGGTGCCGGCACGGCGATGGTCTACCCGACCCTGCTCGCCACCATCGGCGACGTCGCCCACCCCGCCTGGCGCGCCCGCGCCGTCGGCGTCTACCGGCTGTGGCGCGACGGCGGCTTCGCCGTCGGCGCGCTGCTCGCCGGGATCCTCGCCGACGCCTACGGCATCCGCACCGCCACCGCCGTCGTCGCCGCCCTCACCGCCGCCTCCGGGGTCCTCGCCTGGATCCGCATGTACGAGACACATCCGCGCCCGCGGCGCGAGCCGGCAAAGGCGGACAACACGCCCCCAAGACCCGAACCGACCGCATAGTCACAGGTGTTCCGGCTCTCATACCGGGCCGGGAGGCGGCACGCCCCCGCCGCGCCACTGCGGCCGACCCGACCGGTCAGGACGCGGCGCGTACGGCGAGGCTCTGGGCGGCGCGTTGGGCGCAGACGGTGCAGATCGTGACGCCAGGGCCGTGTGCCAGTGGTCGGTTGGGCGATTCGGGGGTGCCGCAGAACGAGCAGGCGACGGTCGGTGTCCGTCGGTTGCGGCGCGGGCGCCGGGGGCGTGGCGGGTTGAGGGTGAGGTAGCAGGCGAGTTCCTTCTTGACCGCGGCGATGTCGACGCCGAGGTCGACCAGGATGCGGTGGGCGCGGGAGCCGTGGTCGAGGGCGAGGACGGCGAGGAGGTGTTCGGTGCCGACCGTGACGTGGTCGGGGTTGTCGGCGCGGACCTGGGCGTGTTGGGCGGCGGCTTCGATCGCGCAGACCGCGTCGGCGGACAGCGGCGGCACAGTGTCGGTTGGTCGGTTGGCGGGACCGAACAGCCGCAGGGTGGATGTGGTGATCGCGTCGGCGGTGACGGCGAGTTTGTCGAGGATCGCCGCGGCGACCCCGTCGGTGAGCAGCCCGGCGAGCAGGTGCTCGGCGCCGACCTGTGCCGCGCCGGCCGCTTGGGCGAGTTGGTTGGCGCGGGTCAGGCAGCTTCGCAGCCGGGGCCGCAGGGTGACCTCCGGCGGCAGGACCGGGGTGGGTGTGGGTGCGGTGGGGTCGGTGAAGCGTTTGCGTGCGGCTTGTTTGCTGACCCCGAGTCGGGCGCCGATCTCGGTCCAGGACCGGCCCGCCGCGCGGGCCTGGGCGACGACGTGGTCGACGAGCGAGTCGGCGTGGCCGGCCAGGGCCGCCGCGACGGTCACTCCGGCATCGACCCGGTCCAGCGGGTCGTCGCTGGCGGTGATCTGGTCGACCTGGGCGACGAGCTGCTCGAACGACACCCCATCCATGCGACAACCATAAATTGTCGACACCGGGGAGACAACCACGGGTTGTCACCCCGTCCTGGTGTGGTCGACCTCGTCGAGTAGCGGGCATGCCCGGTCGGGGCGGGGCCGCTGGCAGGTGGCGACGAAGCTGCTGCAGCGCGTCCCGGATGGCGACGATCTTTGCCTCGGCGAGATCGCGGACCGTGTCGCAGCCCTCCGGGCCGCCCTCGGCGAGGGCGAGCAGCCCTGTGATGTCGTCGAGGGTGAACCCGAGATCTTGAGCGTGTTTGACGAACCGCACCACCCGAACCGCGTCGTACGGGTACTCGCGGTACCCGGACGGGAGTCGGGCGGGTGGAGCGAGCAGACCGCGGCGTTCATAGAACCGCAGTGTCTCCACGCTGACCCCGCTGGCCGCCGCGACCTGTGACTGTCAGCGATAGTTGGCCGGCCGACAGAGCCTGACCGGTGGTGGCCTGGCCGGCTGTCAGCGCATTTTGGCCAGTGCTGTCGGCGTTAGTTGGCCAGGTGGGGTGACGCATCAGGGATAGGTGGCCATCAGAGCCATGGTCTTCCGCTGTCCGTGAGTGTGGGCGTTGTGCCGATCCGTGACGAGACGGCATAAACCGGGGTAGAGAAGTCAGTTGATCGACGTGCCGACACGCCCTGTGGAGGTGTGCGAGGTGGTGTCGGTGGGTGGGGCAGACTAGGCGGATGAGTCCTGTGAGCCGTGGCCGCAAAGGCAAGCAGAACAAGAAGTCCGCTCGGCGTCCTGCTCTGCCCGATGTGTTCGACGCGGCGGGTGTGTGCGATTGCCCGGCGTGTTCGGATGCGGACTTTGACCCGCAGCAGCTGATCGATGAGTTGGTCGCGGGTGCTACGGATCTGGTCGAGTCCGAGGATCCGCTGGAGGCGGAGGTGGTCGGCGCGGCGTTCGTGTCGATCGGCGCGTTTGTCGGTGAGGAGTTCGAGGAGGCGCTGGTCAGCGGGTTCATCCCGCAGTTGGAGGCCCGGGCGACTCCGGCGGCGCTGGCGATGTTGCTGGCGGTCGGTTCGGTCGCGGCGGGCCGGGGCGGCAAGGCGGCGTCGGTGGCTGCCGAGCGGCTGGCCGAGGCTGGCGTTTCCCGGCCGACGTGGGCGGCTGAGCTGGGTGAGCCGGTGACGGCCGCCGACTGTGTGCGGCTGAGTGACTCGCAGGGCACCGCGTCGATGCTGGCCTGCGTGTTTCATCGGGCCGGGCGTTCACACGCCGTCGTGATCAGCGTTGACCATCTCGACTGCGGCGCCGCCGGTGACATTCTCCTGCTCGACGCGGACCAGTTGCCCGAGGCGCTGGAGATGATGCGGGCCAGCGGCCATGGCGGTGGGTTGGAGATCACGACGGAGGCGCTGGACGCGGCCGAGTTCCGCTGGCAGGTGGAGAAGGCCCTGGACGCGCGGGCGGTTCACGACGGCGGCGGACCCGATGAGGACGTGACCGACCTCCCGGTTGATGAGGATGGCCCGGGCTACCCCGCCTTGGCGGTGCTGGTGCGGGCACGGATGACCGCGCTGCCGACGCCCAGCCGGCCGGCGGCCTCGCATGCGGACGAGGATGCGGGCGGTGCGGGGCTCGCGGCGCTGCAGGCGCTGGCACGGCTGGCCGGGAGTCCCCGGGGTGCGTTCGGCACCGGAGGGCCGGTGGCGCTGCGGGGCCGGGCGGCGGTGGCCGCGCTGCCGGCGAAACGCAAGAAGTCGAGCGGGCCGGCACCGGTGTATCGGATCGAGGTGGGGTTGCGGGGCGTGAAGCCGCCGATCTGGCGGCGCCTTGAGGTACCCGCCGACATCAGCCTGGCCCGGCTGCACATGGTGATCCAGGTCGCGTTCGGTTGGGACGACGGCCACCTGCATGTGTTCGAGACCCCGTACGGCAGTTTCGGGACCGCCGACGCCGGGCTGGGTCACCGGGCGGAGGCGCCGGTGACGTTGGAACAGGTCGCCCCGGCGGTGGGCGGCAAGCTGCGCTACGTCTACGACTTCGGCGACGACTGGCAGCACGACATCGTGGTGGAGAAGGTCCTCGACCGCGACCCGGCGGCAGCGTATCCGCGGTGCACGGGTGGGCGGCGCACCGCCCCGCCTGAGGACTGCGGCGGCGTCTGGGGCTACGCCGAGCTTGTGGAGGTCATGGCCGATCCCGATCATCCAGAGCACCAGGACAGGCTGAAGTGGCTGGGCCTGGATGACGCCGGCGACTTCGCCTCGGACGGGTTCGACGCCGCAGCGGTGGGCCGAGCGTTGTCCGCCCTGCGCTGACGCTGCGCCGTCGGCGGCCGACCCGGCAGAGCTCTCACCGCTATCAGGTCGATCATGTTCGGTGCCGGCTGAAGCGGCCCGGCCCGGGGCCCGTTCATGGTCGGCGGGGACGCGACACGCTGATTGACCAGCATCGATTATTGGTTGCTCGGCGGTCACGGGTCGCGGCGGTTGGATGGGGTCGTGGCTGCCCAGTTTGGCCCGGTAGCGCCGCCGGTGGCGATCGCGTCGCCGACGTGCGGGGTGGAGGATCTGTGCGTGGGCTACGGCGGCTTGCGGCAGTCGCGTCGGATGCTGGCGCTGGGCGATGGTTGGACCAGGCGGTGGACCACGACGTGGAAGTCTTGCGGGACACCCGTGGTCTGCCCGGTGCGGGACTTGGCGTCGATGCCCACGGTCGGCTACGAGCCGGTGCGCCGGTTTTCCTGGCGCACCGGGCAGCGGCACCGTGCGGGGTTGCAGTACTTGGTCAGCACGGGCCGTCATCACGGCTTTGAGAGCATTGCCGAGCAGCATCTGCTGCTGGCGTTGGATTTCGCCGCAGGAGTGCTCGACGTGCTCGCTCAGCCGTTTCGGCTGCGCTTCGCCACGCGGGAGGGGTGGGGCGAGCACATCCCTGACTTCCTGGCCGTGACGAACGGGGGCGGGTTGCTGGCTGACGTGCGCCCTGGTGATCGGATCGGTGAGGAGGACCGGGTGCGGTTCGCCGCGGCGGCGGAGACCGCGCTGGCGTGTGGTTGGCGGTATCTGGTGGTCACCGGCTGGCGTCGGCATGTGCTGTCGAGTCTGGACAGCCTGTCGGCGCAGCGGCGTCGGCTGGACGATCGGTTGGGCGTGCAGGACCAGTTGCTGGCTGCGGCCCGTTGCGCGCCGACCCGCTTCGGGGATCTCGTTGCGGTCACGGCGCTGCCGGCGGTGGCGCGGGCGCACGCCTTGCACCTGATCTGGCACCGCCGGTTGGGCATCGATCTGGCAGCGCCGTTGACGGACGCCACGGTGGTGTGGGCGGCCACGGCGCAGTGGGGTGGAGATGGGTAGCCCGGCGGCGCCGCTGGACCTGTCTGTGGGGACGCGGCTGGTGCTTGACGGCGTGGAGTGGACGGTCGAGTCGTTCGAGCCGCAGTACGGGCGGGTGCTGCTGACGCGTGCGCTGGGCGTGGTGATGCGTACCAGCGTGCGGACGCTGGTCAACCATCCGGGCTACCACGCCGGCGCGATGTCGTCGACGACGCCGTGGGCCGGGCGGGGACGTCAGCCGGTGATGATGAGCGACCTGACGGCGCATCAGCAGGAGCTGGCGCGGATCCGGTTCGCGCATGCGCAGGAGGCGGAGACCGGCTTTCGCAGCGGCGACCCGCTGCGGGCGGCTGCGGGTGAGCCCCGCCCCGGCTACGACCCGCAGACCACCACGTTGGAGCAGCGCCGGCGGGCGAAGGTGGCCGAGATCGAGGCGCTGGGCCCCGATCAGGCCCGGCTGCTGGGGTTCTCCGGGATCAGTGAACGCACGTTGCGACGGCTGGCGGGCAACTGCCGACGGTTCGGCGCGGCCGGGGCGATCAAGGGCAGTTGGGTACGGCGCAGCGGAATGCGTCCGAGCGTCACCGAAGCGATCCGGGAGGCGATCTGGGCGGTGCGGGCCGAGACGCTGCACCGGTCGCGGGTCAGTATGAAGACACGGGAACGGATGATCCACCAGTACGTGCGGGAGAAGTTCGACCCGGACGTGGCGGTGCCCTGCTACCAGACTCTGCGCGGGTTGTGGATCGAGTGGTTCGGGCCGGGCGGCGCCCGGCAGCGTTACGCGCGCACCGCGGCGCGGGTCGAGCCTACCGGCGCTCACGTGGTGGTGCACCGTCCGGGCCAGATCGTCGCGTTGGACACCACGCTGCTGCCGGTCAAGGTTCGCGAGAACGTCTTCGGCGAGCCGGTATCAGTGCATTTAACTTTGGCGTTGGATGTGTACACCCATTCGCTGGTCGCGTTCCGGCTGACCCTGGTGTCGGACACGTCGGTGGACGTGGCGATGCTGCTGCGGGATGTGATGATGCCGCTGCCGCTGCGCCCGGACTGGGGCGAGGAGATGGAATGGCCCTACCCGGGCATCCCGGCCGCGGTGGTGGCCGAGTTCGCCGGGCACCGGGTCGCGGCGCTGCCGTTCTTCACCGCGAGGCCGACCAGGACACCCTGGACCTGCTGCGTGCCTTGATGAGCATGCACGTCACGCTGGTCCTGGTCGGGGTCGGCATCCCCGCCTCCGGGCTGCTACGCGAAGGCCGCCGCGACCGACGCACCGGGCAGGTCGTCTTCCCACAACCCCGCCACGCCCGGACATTCAACGACGAGGCGGCCACCCAGACCGAACGACGCTTCGACCTGGTCGACCTCGACCCGTTCCGCTACGACACCCCCGAGACAATCGCGGCGTGGGTGACACACCTGGCCGGCGTCGAAGACCACCTGCGGCTGCTGCACGGCGAGCCCGGCATGCTCACCGACGCGGCGATGCCCGAGTACCTGTTTCACCGCACCAGCGGCATCGTCGGCCTGCTGGAGCGCCTCATCGAGGACGGCTGCGCACACGCCATCGACACCGGCGCCGAACGGCTGAGCACCGACCTGCTCGACAGCATCGACATCAACCTCGGCAACGTGCCCGGCCGCGACCCTTGCGCCGGGGAGATCCCCGAGGTCCCACCCCGACCCGCCGCCACCGGCCGCAGAACCAAACCCCGCAACACCGTCTTCGACGACCACGGCACACCCGACGACACGCCGGTTGAGGCGACCCCGTCCTCGGCATGAGCACGCCGCTGCCACGCAGTCTCGCCCCGCTGCCCGACGAGTCGCTGCCGGGATTCCTGCTGCGCCTGGCCCACCGCCTTGACCTGTCCCCGGCCCAACTGGCCGCGATCACCGGGCTGGCCCCCACCAAGTCCGTCACCCTCCCGGCCGGGCGGATGCTCGCCCTGCCACCGGACCTGGCCGAGGATTTCGCCCACGCCGCCCGGCTGTCCCTCGACGAGGTCCACGCGCTGACCCTGGCCGGTCTGGCCGACCGCTACCCGCCGCTGGACCTACGGTTCACCGGCCGCCAACGCCTCACCCACGGGATCTTCGTCAAGGAAAACTGGATCCTGTCCCGTTCGACTCGCTACTGCCCCGACTGCCTGGCCGGCGACGGCAACCTCATCCAGCAACGCCACGGCGGCGCCTTCAGCAAGCTCTGGCGGCTACCCGTCGTGTTCGCCTGCCCCACCCACCGGCGGCTGCTTCGCCACACCTGCCCCGCCTGCCGTGACCCGGTCCACCACCGCGCTGCCGCAGGCGCCCAACTCCTGCCACTGCCGGCCGACGCCAGCCTGCACCCCGCCGCCTGCCGCAACCCCCTCGCCCCACCCGGCCGGCGACGGCCGTCACCGTGCGGGCACCGACTCGACAGTCCCGTCCGCGCTCACCCGCACGGAGATCACCACCATGAACCGCTCCTGCGCCTTCAGCAACGACTGCTGAACCTGCTCCACCCGAACGGACCAACCACCACCCGCAGCGTCGGCGCGCCCACCACACCAGCGCGATACTTCGTCGACCTGCGCATCCTCACCTGCCTGATCGCCGCGTCCTGGCCAGCAGCCCGCCACCTGGTCGCCAACTCTGCCCACGCGAACCTGATCAACCGCCACATCCGCGACACCCGCCGCGCGATCGAAGTGATCCGCCGCTCCGACCGGGCGGTACGCGAGCTGGCCCTCTACGACCGGCCGCCGCTACCCGCCGACGCCTGCGCCGCCCTGCTCACCCTGGCCGACCACATCACCGCCAGCACCGACCCCGACACCACAGGGCACCTGTTACGGCCCATGGTCGCGGCAGCACCGACCATCCGCAACTGGACCCGACAGTTCCTCGCCGGCGACGGGTACTGCTCACCCGGGACTACAAACCGCTCTCGGCCGGGAAGTCGGCGCCACGCACATCATCGAACGGACCGGCCCGCCGCCCCGGCCCGCGCAGCCCTCACCGCCACCGGTCCGCTTCGGCATCCAGCACGTCCCCGCCTACGCCCTGCCCGAATGGCGCGAGCAGCACTTCGCCCCGTTCACCGACGTCACCCCACACCTGCTCGGCCGCGCGATCAGCATCCGCCTCGCCCAGATCACCACCGGCCAATCAGCCGCGAACGCCGGAACGCTGCTCGGCATACCCCGTCGCGCCGCCCACTACGCAGCCGTCGACGTGCCCCGCCAACTCGGCCGTCGCCGACGCGCCTTCGACAAGGCCATCGACGCCCTCGCCCACCACCTGCACACCGCCACCACGCTGATCAACTACGGCCGACGGCGTGACGCCCTACGCGGCTGGACAATCACGCTGGACCAATGGCAGAAGCTGATCAACGGCCTGCCGGGCCGGCCTGTCGGCGGACGATCCCGCCCCCACACCCACTGGAACGACGACAAACGCACCCTCGCCGCCGTCTGGGTATGGGTGCACATCACCCGCGGCGAGCACATCTACGCAGCCCCCGTCCGCCCCGACCCCAACGCGCCACGGCCCGGCGGCTACCACGCCCGCTACGTGCACACCCGCTGGCGACTCATCCGCGACGCCAAGCCCGGCCACTACGCCGCCCTGCTGCGACCCCCAGCTGTAGATGGCGGCTGGAGGACGGGCAAGCAGCGGGTCCTGCCGTATTCCCAGGCGTAGTTGGCGGGAGGTCCCAGGTCTTCTTGGCGGCTCCGTACATGATCTTGTCTTGGGTGGATCGAGGCAGGCCGGCTGCCCTGCTGCGCGACCTACGGCACTCGCCTGGCGAGGCGAGGGCCTGAAATCAATTCGACCCCGCTTGCCACGCCCGGTATGGTCGCGATCTTGTTCTCACTGTAGGGAGCCCCCATGAGATCTGCGTGCGGCCGCCCCGGCAGTTCCCACGCTGAGAGTAGGTTTCGTCGATGGCGTGCCGTATCAGTGAGCTGGTGCTCAAGTGCCACGACCCCGAGGTGCTGGCGCGGTTCTGGTGCGAGGTCTTGGACTTCATAGTGCTCGATCGCGAAGAGGAGGGCTGTGTCGAGATAGGTCCGCGCGAAGGGTTCGGCGGCCCGCAGTCGACGATTTTCCTCATCCGCCGCGACGAGCCGAAGAACGGGCCTACCCGGCTGCACATCGACGTCAACCCCACCGACCGCGATCAGGACGCCGAGCTCGAGCGCCTCTTGGGCGCCGGGGCCAAACTCGTCGACATCGGTCAGCCTGCGGAGGCGTCCTGGCACGTCCTCGCCGATCCAGAAGGCAACGAGTTCTGCCTGCTCAAGCGCCGCCTCGATCCACTCTGACGGCCCTCGCCCAAACGATCGACCTCGGCGTAGTAGGACCTGTCGATGTCCGCCCGTCTGGCCAGCTCCGTTTGGGTGAGCCCGGCGGCCGCACGCAGCGCCCTGATTCGTTCCGCGAAGGCTGCTCTGCGGGCTGGAACGATCAAGTTCTTCTGTTCGCCGTTCGCCGCGTCGATCAAGGTAAGGCAGTCCGGGTTTGTTTGGTTATCACCGACAAGGTCGGGGTGGATGGGTGGCGGCGGGCGTTGGTGGTCTGGGGTTGCGCTCGGACCGGTGCGGGTGGGTGGAGCTGCTTGCGCCGGGTGGTGACGTCCGGGCGGAGGACCGGGAGGCGTTGGTGCTGGGGCCTGGGTGGGCGCGCCGGTGGGTGGCTCGGTGGAAGTTCGAGGGCGGGCCGGTGGTCTGCCCGGTCCGTGATCTGGCGTCGATGCCGGTGGAGGGTGCTCGGCCGGTTCGGCGGTTCTCCTGGCGGACGTCGCAGTTCCACCGGCCGGGCCTGCAGTATCTGGTGAGCACGGGCCGTCATCACGGGTTCGAAAGTCATGCCGAGCAGCAGTTGCTGCTCGCCTTGGACTTCGCGGGCGACCTGGTCGAGGTGTTGTCCCAGCCGTTCCGGTTGACCTTCGAGACGGCCATCGGGCCTGGTGACCACATTCCGGATTTCCTCGCGGTGACCCGGGCGGGTTCCTGGTTGATCGACGTCCGTCCGGGCGAGCGGATCAAGGCGGAGGACCGGGTGCGGTTCGCGGCCGCCGCCGAGGTCGCTTTGTCTTGTGGGTGGCGTTACGCGGTCGTGCCGGGCTGGCGGCCGCACGTCCAGGCGACGCTCGATACGGTCTCGGCGCAACGCCGGCCGTTGACCGATCCACTCGGCCTGCAGGCCGTGTTGCTGGCGACGGCCTACGAGGGCCCGGTGCGGTTCGGTGAGCTGGTCGAGCGGACCGAGGTTCCCGCGATGGCTCGTGCCCAGGCTCTGCACCTGCTCTGGCACCGACGCTTGGGCGTTGATCTGACCGCGTCGCTGAACGACCAGAGCATGGTCCACGCAGGGCGGGGCATCCGTTGAGGACCGCGATGGTCCTGGACCTGTTCGAGGGCTGCGAGCTCGTCATGAACGGCGAGTCCTGGCAGGTGGAACGCCTGGAGCCCTACTGGGGAAAGGTCGCGCTACGGCCTGGCGGCGACCCCGTCGGCCCGCTGCGGCAGACCACGATCTCTGCGTTGATGCGGCACCGCGACTGCCGTGTCTCGACCAGATCCGCGCCCCGGATCGCGGCCGCTGGCCGGGGGCGGCAGCCGGCCACTTGGAAAGACCTGACCGGGCAGCAGCAGCGGTTGCTGGAGCTGAGGCTGGCGCATCTGCTGGAGGTCGAGACCGGGTTCCGGAACGGAGATCCGTTCCAGGCAGGGCCGGGTGAGCCGCGCCCGGAATACGATCCGGCGCTGGTTCCGCTGGTGACCGACCGGCGCCTGGCGAAAGTCGCCGAGCTGGCCGCCCTGCGGGAACGGGAGCCCGAGCACGCCAGCCTGCTCGGCTTGGGCCGGGTCAGCCTGCGGACGTTGGAGCGGTGGGCGGCCCGCTACTACCGGTGGGGAGTGATGGGCTGCGCGGATGATCGCTGGTTGCGCACCTGCACGGGGCATCGGATCGCCGAGCCGGTCCGCGAGGCGATCTATGCGGTCCGGGCAGTCTGCCTGCACTCCTCGAGGATCAGCATGGCCAGCCGGGAGAAGAAGATTCACCAGTACGTGCGGGAGAAGTACGGCGACGACGTGACGATCCCGTCCTCGGAGACGTTGCGGCTGGTCTGGCGGGAATGGTTCGGGCCCGGCGGTTCCCGGCAGCGTTACGCCCGGTCAGCCGCGGTGGTCGAGGCGAACGCGACCGGCGAGCATGTGGTGATTCACCGGCCGGGTCAGGTGGTCGCGCTGGACACCACCCCGCTGCCGGTCCTGATCCGCGAGAACGTGTTCAGCGAGCCGGTCGAGGCTCACCTCAGCCTCGCCCTGGACTGCTACACGCATTCGCTGGTCGCCTTCCGGATCACGCTGGTCTCGGAGAAGTCGGTGGACGTGGCGATGCTGCTGCGCGATGTGATGACGCCGCTGCCGATGCGCGCCGACTGGGGCCAGGACATGGCCTGGCCCTATCCCGGCATCCCCAAGACGCTGGTCGCCGAGCTGGCCGGCTACGAGGTCGCCGGCCTGCCGTTCTTCCCGATCGAGACCGTCACCACCGACCACGGATCGGTCTATAAGAACCACCACCTGGTCGAGGTCCAGCGCGTGATCGGCGCGAACATCGTGCCCTCCAGGGTGATGCGCCCGACGGACAAGCAAGCTTGCGAAAGGGCGTTCGGGGCAATCCAGTCATTGCTGTTCGAGCAGCTGCCGGGCTTTCGGGGAGTAGACGTCGCCGATCGCGGCGCTGACCCCGAGGGCGATGCCATCCTGACGCTCGCGGAGATCGAGAATTTGGTCGCGACCTGGATCGTCCAGGTCTGGCAGAACCGGAAATTCGGTGAGTACGGACCGTGCTGGGACCCCGGTGGTGACCACAGCCCGAACACGCTGTTCGCCGCGGCCATGGCCCAAGGCGGGTTCTCGCTGGAGATCCCGCGGCCCGAGCTCTACTACGAACTGCTGCCCGCCCACCACGTCAAGATCCATAACGCGCGAGGGGTGAAGATCCGCGGGCTTTGGTATGACGGGCCTGCCCTGGACGATCTGCGCGGGACGGTCTCCACCCGCGGCGGACAGCACAAACGGTCCTGGGTGATCCGAAGCGACCGGCGCGACGCCCGCACCGTGTTCTTCCAGGACACCGAACACCAGTGGCACGAGCTGCGCTGGACCGGCCTGCCCGCCGAGGGTGAAGTCCCCTCCTTCAACGACGCCCGCGTGACCGAACTGCTGCGCGAGGCCAAGGCGCAGGGTCTCCGCCCCAAATCCGACGCTGAACTCCTGCCCTTGCTGCTCAAGCTCCTCGGCGCGCACGTCCCGGTCGACCGATGGCCGAACCAGCTGACCCGGCAGCAGAAGAAAGACCAGGCCCGCGAGGCCGCACAGAGCGACGCCGCGGCAGTCGACCGCCCCACCCAATCTGACGAGTTCAAGAACCCGGCCGAGGACGAGGGCCTGGGCAACGTGATCCCGCTGCGCTGGCCAGACCGCGCCCGCCAGGCCCAGACAGCGGTCGACGACGAACGACGGCACCGACGCCAACAGGCGGTGCCGCAGCGTCCCGCTGCGCCCGGCAGGCTGGGAGACCGGCTGCGCCGCACCAGCATGCTGCTCATCCCCGACGAAGAACCCGACAGCCCGCCCGAAGACTCCGCCGGTTCCGGGGAAGCGCGGTGACCGGTGGCCCCGCCCTGTTCCTGCCCGGCCCGATCCCCGACCGGACCGTCTGGGCGGGCTGGGACCGGTGGCGGCTCACCCGCCGAGGCTTCGTCCCCGCCCCGGTCATCGCGGCCGAGGACCACGCGCGGATGACAGCGCGACAACGGCGGCTACACGACCTGCACCGCATCGCCACCCACTCCAACCTGCTGATCCAGGAAACCCCGATGAGCGCGTTCGTGTCCTGGAAGATCCGGGCGCTGATCGAGGACAACGCCTTCAACCACGGCCCCGACACCCGGCCCGGCATCATGCTCAACGGCGGCGGATGCCAAGGCAAGACCGAAACGATCTGCGAGATCATCGCCTCGTTCGAGGACGAATGGCTCGCCCTCTATGCCCAGAACCCCACGGCGCTGCCCGGCACGCTCGATCAACATGCGCCGGTCGCCTACGTCCGCACCCCGGTGAAGGCCACCCCGATCTCGACCTGCCAGCGGATCCTGGACTTCTACGGCGAGGACTACAAGGGCATGCGGCAGGAAGACCTGATCCGCACAGTCAAGAACGCGATCTACGACCACGGCACGAAGGCCCTGGTCCTGGACGACATCACGAGGTTGAAGCTCCATCGCGAGGCCGACCAGGACGTTCTGGACCTGATCCGCGAGCTGATGAGCCTGCCCGTCACCCTCATCCTGGTCGGAGTCGGCATCCCCCGCTCCGGGCTGCTACGCGACGGCCGCAAAGACCCCCGGACCGGACAATGGCTGTTCCCACCGGTCAAGGACCGAGGCAAGAGCCGCAACGACGACGCGCCCGGCCAGACCGACCTGCGGTTCGACCTACTCGACCTCGACCGGTTCAACTACGACACCACAACCGGCATCGAAGCCTGGACCGCCCACCTGGTCGGCATCGAGCAGCAACTCCGGCTCCTGCACGCCTTCGACGGCATGCTCAGCGACGGCCTCATGCCCGAATACCTTTTCCGCCGCACCGGCGGAATCGTCGGCCTAGTCAAGAAACTCATCCAAGCCGGCTGCCGCCATGCCATCGAGACCGGCCACGAACAGATCACCATCGATCTGCTCGACGCCCTGACGCTCAGTTCGGCTGATCTGCCCGATCTCGATCCCGAGTCCGGCGAGATCCCCGACATCCCCGAGCGGACACGCAACCAGAGGAAATCCCGCAACACGGTCTTCGACGACCGCGGCAGCCCGGTCTCCGAGAGCGCGAGCTGAATGCCCGCCATCCCGCCCCTCGGGCGAAGCCTCAGCCCGCTCCCCGAGGAGTCCCTGCGCGGATACGTCCTACGCCTGTCCTACCGGCTCAACCTCTCCCCGGGCCGGATCGCCGAACGGACCGGCCTCACCGCAGACGGTCGCAGCCCAGCCCGCGCCCCAGCGGCCTTGCTGACCGAGATCCCCGGCGAGGCCAAGACGGCCTTCGCGCGCATGACCCGGCTCACCACCGAACAGGTCGACCAGCTCGTCCTGGCCTCGCTTCACGAGCGCTATCCCCTCCCCAACGAGGCGACCAGGACCAGCGGGCCCGACAGGCGGCTGCTGACCAACCGGACGATCTTTCTTCCACAGACGAGGTTCTGCCCGGACTGTCTCGCTGGAGACGGGACACCCATTCAGGCGTCCTTCGGCGGCCCCTGGCGCAAGACCTGGCACCTGCCCGTCGTATTCGTCTGCCCCCAACACCGGCGGCTGCTGGAACATCGATGCCCCCACTGCGAGCACCTCGTTCATGGGCACCGGTCCGGAGCTACCGCCCTTCTGCTCCCCGCGATGCGCGCCCGGCCGCTCCACCCCGCTCAATGCCGAACACCGATCGACACCGCCCGGGGGCTTACCTTTCCCTCCTGTTGCGGCAGCAGACTCGACCAACACGGACCAGCGCCCCGCACGGCCAGCCCTGAGCTGCTCGAACTCCAGGAAAGGATCCTCAGCCTTCTCGCCCCCGACGGCCCCACTCAAACCATCAGCGCGGGCCAGCCAACAGACCCCGCCCACTACTTCATTGATCTTCAGGCGCTGACGCTGCTCATCTGCTCGACCTGGCCCGCAACTCGGCCGCTCAGCCCCTCAGAGACCACGGCCACCGCAATTGACCAGCACGTCGACTCGCTCGCCCGGCAAGCCTCCGAGCGGCAAATTCGAAGCCCGGCAACCACCACCCGGATCACGTTCGACGCTCCACCAGCAGACGCCGCCGCCAGCGCCGGTCTCGCGCGCATCGCTGACCACATCCTCCAGGGCGGCGAACCGGCCGAGGTCCGCGAACACCTCCGTGCCCTGCTCCCCGCCAGCACCCGCAAGGCAAGCCGGTCTCCCTGGGGCCTTCGCGTCTCCCGAACGACAACCCCATGCTCTCCAGGCCTCACTGCCGCTTTCGCACCGCTCCTTCGAACGTTCACCAGGTCGGGCGGCCAACCCCAAGCCCGCCGTGACGTGACCATCCGGCCACAGCTCTGGGGACCCGAACACATCCCGGCGTTCCTCCCCAAAGACTGGTACGACCGCCACTTCGAACCGCTCGGCGGGGTCAACCCCATGTTCACGCGCCGCACCGCGGTGCTCCGACTGGTCCAAATGGTCGAGGGCGGCTCACTCGGCGAAGCCGCCGGACACCTCGGCATCGCCGCCACCGACACCACGCACGAACGCAAGGGCCGGATCTACTCCGGCGCAGGCCACGTCCACCGCATCGCCAAGACGCACCCCGACCCATACGCCTTTGAAACAGCACTCAACGCCCTCGCCGGCGAACTCGACCAGCCCTCCACCCAACTGGTCAACTACCAGCAGCGACGCCGAGCCCTCGAGGCATGGTCCATCGACGCAGACACCTGGAACGACCTCATCGCCCGCCTTCCCGCCGTCCCAGGCCCCCAAGAACCCGAACTCGGCGACCGCAAGCGTCAAATCGCCTCCATCTACATCTGGGTCCAGATCACCTCCGGCGAGCACCACTTCGCCCCCAGACCCATCGAAGCCGCCCAGCCCGCACACATCCAGCACGCCTGGAAACTGCGGCGCAACACCATCTGGCACCTCTTCCAAAGAGACCTACCCCGCCCCCACTACACCGGCCTCAAAGCCGAACTCAACGCCCTCGCCGCCGCCCTCGCCCGAACGATCGACGCCGCCGATCCGCAGCCGCCAACAAAACCTGGGAACCGCCATCTATAACTGGGGGTCGCACCTGCGCCCACGACTCGAAACCCTCGCCGATCAACTCATCGACGAGATCGACGCGAGTCGGATCCACGGCAACCAGAAACGGCCGCGAACGGCGCGGTAAACCCGCGTGCACTATCGCGAACGCCAATTGCGCGGTCATTCATCAAGGCCTGGCCACATTGCTCTGACAACGGCCGACTATCGCTGACAGTCACACGACCGCACCGATGCGCATCAGCCCAGTCTGCCCCACCCGGCCTCTTGACCCTGTAGCGCGCTACAGGGTCGATGATTGGCTCGTGAGCGTGGAACTGCGGGCGGTGCCGGACTGCCCGAACCTGAACGCCACCCGGGACCTGCTGCACGCCTGCTTGGCCGAGGCCGGCGTGCAGCTGACGGTGATCGAGCGGATCGGGGACTACCCGTCGCCGTCGGTGCTGATCGACGGCGAGGACGTCACCGGCGCCGACCCGCACGCCCCGGCCGCGTGTGTGCTGCGGCCACCCACCGCCGAGCAGATCCGTGCGGCGCTGCGCGCAGCCATCACCGGGACGGGCGAGGCCGGCCGGGATGTCACCGGCGCCGGATCGGTCGTGGCCGAGTGCTGCCAGCCGGGTGGGGCGATCCGCACCGACCGACAGTTGCGCGCCGCCGCCCTGCCCGCGCAGGTACGCGCGGTGCACCGGCAGGTCCTGCGCCACTTCGCCGCCACCGGGACCGCGCCCACTCCAACCGATCTGGTCGAGGTCGCCACCCGAAGTGGTGTAGATCCGGTCGCGGCACTGCGGCGCCTCGCCGAGGACGACTTCGTCGCCGTCGATCACGCGGGACGGCTGGTCGCGGCGTACCCATTCTCCCCGACGCCGACCGACCATGTAGTGCAGTTGGATGGTGTGCGGGTGTACGCCATGTGCGCGATCGACGCCTTGGGCATACCGGCCATGCTGGGGCGCGACGCCACGATCACCTCCGCCGATCCCCGGACCGGCCAGTCGGTGACGGTGGCAGTCACCGGCGGGGTGGCCGTCTTCGATCCGGCCGAGACGGTGGTGGTGTACGCGGCAACCGGTAGCGGTGGCCGGTCGGTGGACACGTGCTGCTCGACCATCAACTTCTTCACCGGCACCGCCAGCGCGCTGGCGTGGATCGGCGCGCATCCGGGCCTGAGGGCAACCGTCCTCAACCAGGACAGCGCGGTCATGCTGGGCCGGGACATCTTCGGCCCGCTCCTGAGCGACCCCAACCCAGCCAAGGAGTGGCGGTGACCCGCACCATGCCAGGCGTGCGCCAGCTGCTATCGACCGGACTGACCGGGCTGGCCGGCACCGCATGCCTGGCCTGTTGCGCGATCCCACTGCTGCTGGCCGCTGGTGTACTCAGCGGCGCCGGGTGGGCCATCGCCGGGCAGTGGATGCCCGGCATCGCGCTGTCCCTGATCGTCCTCGCCGCGCTGGCGTGGTGGCGTACCACCGGCCACCGTACCCACCGGATCGGCTGCGTCGGCGGCGAGAACTGCTCCTGCCAACCCCGGTAGTCGCAGGCTCCCAAGGGTGCGCGGACGTCAGGCGGGCCCGGCCGGGGCCAGCACGCGCTCGACCTCGGCGCCCCCGTCGGTGCCGATCGTGGCCACGGGTTGGGTGCGGAACTGCCGGTCATACAACGTCGCATACAAGCCGCCGCGGGCGAGGAGTTCGGTGTGGCTGCCGGCATCGACGAGGTGTCCTTCGTCGAGGACGAGGATCTGGTCGGCGGCCAGGATCGTGGACAGCCGGTGCGCGATGACGATCGAGGTACGCCCGTGCAGCAGCGGGCGCAGCGCGGCCTGGATGTGGTGTTCGGAGACGGAGTCGAGGTTGGAGGTGGCCTCGTCGAGGATGAGGATCCGCGGGTCGCGCAGGATGACCCGGGCGATCGCGACGCGCTGCTTCTCCCCACCGGATAGCCGGTGCCCGCGTTCCCCGACGATGGTGTCGTAGCCGTCGGGCAGCGACGTGATGAACTCGTGCAGGTGCGCGGCGGTCGCGGCGTTGACGAGGTCGGTGTCGGTGGCGTCGGGGCGGGCGTAGCGCAGGTTCTCCGCGATCGAGGCGTGGAACAGGAAGGTGTCCTGGAACACCATGCCCAACTGCGCGGTCCACGAGGCGAGGGTGACCTCGCGCAGGTCCGTCCCATCGATGAGCAGGCGTCCGGTCTGCGGGTCAGCGAACCGGGCGACAAGGGCGGTGATGGTGGTCTTGCCGGCTCCGCTGGGGCCGACCAGCGCGACCAGCGCGCCGGCCCGGATGTCGACGGTCAGGTCGGCGACGGCCGGGCGGTTGGCGCCGGGGTAGGTGAACGTGACGTGCTCCAGCCGTACCGCCCCGGTGAACTCGGTCAGGTCGGGGGCGTCGGGGGCGTCGGTGATCTCGGGTTGCCGGTCGGTGTAGGCGAACAGCCGCCCGAACAGGGCGAGGGAGCCGGTGATGTTGACGTGCATCCCCGCGAGGGAGGTGATCGCGCCGGCGAGCCTGGCGCCTAGCACGGTGGCGAACACGAACACGGTGCCGACGGTGGCGCGGCCGGTGACGACCAGCCACCCACCGAACAGGATCATCAGGGCGGGGCCGGCGGTCTGCAGGGTGGTCATCAGCATCCGGAACCATTGGGCGATCAAGTTCTGGCGGACCTCCAACGCGCGCAGTTCGGCGTTGAGCTGCCCGAACCGGTCGCGTTCGGCCGGGGCCTTGCCGAACGCCTTGACCAGCATGATCCCGGAGATGCCGAGGATCTCCTGAAGATATGCCGACATGGCGCCGCGCTGGCGCTGGGTACGGCCCCGGGCGGCGTAGGTGGCCCGGCCGGCGCGCCGGGTGGGCAGCCCCACGAGGGGAATCATGACCAGGACGGCGAGGGTCAGCGGCCAGGAGAAGGTGACCATCAGCCCGAGCGTGGTCACCGTGACCAGGACGTTGGCGATCAGCCCGAAGACGGTATCGGTGACCACGTCCTCGACGCCGTCGATGTCGGTGTTGATCCGTGACAGCAGGTCGCCGGCCTTGTGGCCGGTGAAGAACCCAACCGGCTGATCCAGCAGCGCCTCGAACAGTTGGCTGCGCAGGGTGGCCACGATCCCTTGGCTGATCAGGGTGGACACGAGCAGCCCGACCCGGGCGAAGCTCGGGTGCGGGTGGGCCAGGGCGTCGATCAACGCCTTGAACACCACCGCCGGGGCCAACCCCAGCACGGCTTGGACCGCGATGCAGGCGACGACGATGAGGCCGGGGCGGCGGTAGGGGTGGAAGTAGGCCAGGACCCGCCACATCATCTGGCGCCGCACGGCGGGGGGCGGTCCCTCGTCGCCCCAGTCGACGGCCATGGTGGGGCCGACGCAGTACCGGTTCACGTCATCCCTCCCGCCATCGCGACACCCAGGCCCGTGCAGCAGATCGCCGCTGCGGACAGGCCGGCAAGGTTGGCCAGGGTCACGCCGGCCAGCAGCCACGCCAACCCCGCCCGGCGTGCCGGCGGCTGCCCCTCGAGCTGGGCGATGCGGTCGGGCAGGTTCCCCATCGGGTTGACCGCCGCCACCGCTGCCGGTGCCGGCAGGTCGGCCAGCTTCAGCAGCGCCCCGGCCACCGCCGCTACCCCGGTATGGGTGGTGGCGGCCCGGTCGGCGGCCAGCTCCCGGCGCAGCGCCAGGCGGGCTGCCCACCAGCGCAGCAGCGGCAGGTACCAGCCGTAACCAGCGAGGACCCGGGCGGCCAGCAACCGCAGCGGATCCCGCCGCCGCAGGTGGTGCCGCTCGTGCACCAGCACCGCGGTCAACTCCGCCGTGTCCAGGGCCTCGACCAGGCCGGTGCTGAGCAGGATCCGCGGCCGCCGTAGCCCGTGGGTGACCGCGAACGCCTCCGCGGTGGCGAGCACATCCACGTACCTGGCGATGCCCAACTCCTCGGTCACGGCCGCGACGGAGGCCGGTACCGGTTGGCCGGCCGAACGCAGCAACCGCCGAAGCGCCCGGGTGCCCTGAGCGGCCGGCCGCGCCACCCGTAGCGCCCCCACGATCGCGGCGACCGCGCTGCCGGCGACCACCGTGACCGCGGTCAACTCGTACGGTTCCGAGGCCAGCCAGTCCAACCGTGCGTACTCCAGCACCGCGAGCACCCCCAGCCCGAGATGCACGGGCACCGCGAGCACGGCCAGCGGCCAGGCCAGCCACCCGGCCCGCGACCGCAGCGCCGTCATGACGAGGCTCCCATCAGCTTGCGCAGCCGCACCCCGCACCGCAATCTCCGCGGTGTCGGCAACGGCAGGGGTGTAGACGAACCCGCGGCCCTGCTGCTCGCGGATCAGGATGCCTTTACCCGCCAGGCGGGACAGCACGGTCATCACCGTCGTGTACGCCAATGCCGCGTCCCGGCCCGCGTTGAGCCGCTCGGCCACCTCGCGCACCGATACCGGCCCGTCGGCCTGCCACAGCACCGCCATCACCTCGGCCTCCAGAGGCCCCAGCGCGCTACCACCACCGCCGGACTCCGCCACCGGACCCTCCCACCACCCCGATTGTTGTACTTGTACTACATCACCGTAGTATTACAGTGGCTTCGTTGGCTATCCTCTTTTGCCCGGGCGCCTCAACGGAAGGAGCGCACCGTGTCCCCGACAGTCGAGCCGACCGCGGTGGTCGCCGCGATCCGCGGCGGCGATCTGGATGCGCTGCAACGCCTCATCGACGAGCGGCCCGAGCTGGTGAGCGCCCGGGTCAACGGTCGTACCGCGCTGCACCTGGTCACCGACTGGCCCGGCTACTACCCCAACGGCCCCGCCGTCGTCCGGATGCTCGTCGCGGCCGGCGCCGACCCCAACGCCGACACCGGGGGCAACGCACCGGAGACCCCGCTGCACTGGGCGGCCAGCAGCGACGACCTCGACGTCGCCGACGCCCTCATCGACGCCGGCGCCGACCTCGAAACACCCGGCGGGTCGATCGGTACCCCACTGGACAACGCGATCGGCTACGGCTGCTGGCACGTCGCCCGCCGCCTGGTCGAGCGCGGCGCCCGCATCGACAAGCTCTGGCACGCCGCTGCGCTGGGCCTCATGACCCGCGTCGAGGAACTCATCGCATCCGGTCCCGGGCCGGAGGAGATCAGCGCGGCGTTCTGGCAGGCCTGCCACGGCGGCCAACGCCGCACCGCCGAGTACCTCCTGCGCCACGGCGCGGACATCAACACGATCCCCGCCTACGCCAAACAGACCGCCCTCGAGATCGCC
>WNGL01002465.1_pt1 | contig 22392 bp, 27 predicted proteins | sample 5400591 | NCBI WGS metagenome assembly WNGL01 (sample SAMN13153377, study PRJNA577476) | soil metagenome | isolation source: 80 cm soil or saprolite under Garry oak tree replicate 1 | place: USA:California | collected 2016-06-15 | reverse complement strand
CCTACCGTGCCAGCCTTTGTGTCATAATAGAAGTGCATTAAGACGTGGACAATTCTTCGTCCACACCAACCGTGCAATAAGCAACGGTGGTTTCCGCCATAACCACGGCGGGATGTGCTCGAAAAGAGAAACGTATGAATCTCAAAGAGAAATCACAGCCAAAATTTGACCCTGAACAGCGCATGCTTGCGATGTTTCGCTTGTACGCGACACGTTCACAGCAACCGGAGCCAGATGAGACCGGAGCGTATTTCATTGGCGACGTGGGAGACGCGCCAGAGAAGACCTGGGCACGTCCCATTGGGCCTTATTCGGTTGCAGAGCGCCGTGAGTAATCGTCGGGAATTCCTCAGATTGCTAGTCGGAACCGCAGCATGCGCCGTGACCCCGACAGTGTTACTTACGGCACCGCAGCCAGATGTGCGCGGCTGGCATTTCGGTGTGTGGACCCTCCAGGGACATTGCGGAGTCCGGCACGGACAGAAATACTGGTGCCGATGCGACTGCGGCGCTGAACGAGTGGTGAGCCTCAGCCATCTTCTAAGCATGGACGCGCTGTCCTGCGATCATGTCCGGGTCCGAGGTTACTTCTGTCTCGGTCCAGACGCGCGTTTTACTACCAGAGTTGCGGTGGACATCGAAGGTTTTACTTTCGGGGCGACGGCCTGAGAATCTGGAGATGTAGTTCTTGGTGTGAAGCCGGAGATGTGTATGCCTTCTTGCGCAAAGGGAGTTCTCCAGAATCTTCGATTCAATTTCTAGCGAACATGAGAAAGATGCCGGAGGACCTGTACGACACATTCCTTCGGACACTTCGCACCAAAGTCATTACGATCATGCGCCGGGACCAAACAACCTTACGGCGCATCGAGATCGACCCTCCGACTGAACGCCGATATCGCCTCGTCCGAATTTGGACAGATCGGCATCCCGAACGACCGCTAACCTTCTATCATTCATATAATTCCTAAAGTCGTGAGAAGTAAAAGTTGAAGATTTTATCTCTCGCGTTTTCAACACGGAAATTTCTCCACGACGCAAATGCCAGGGCGAAAGATATGATGTTTACTGATAGAAAGTGAAGTCAAGCTGGTGTGTTTGCGTCTGCAAGTCTATTCGTTGTGTCAGCTTTCGCCCTCGGTTTTCAAGATCGTGAAAACTCATTTAGTAAAATGTATGCACGCGCGTTGGATAGGAGCGCGTGAGATGAAACAGTACACAGTTCGATTGTCATTCACAGATAGACGACAGGGTCCGGGAGTCGGTAGGTCCATTCCGGCTGAAGCCAGCAACTTACCTGGTGCCGTCTCAAAGGCAACCAGAGAATTCTGGAAGAGCCTCACGACGAAGCAGAGGAATGATGCACGTCGCAGTGGGGTGAAGATCGAGGCACGGGAGAAAGTACAGCTACAGCAAGCGCCAGCGGAAGTGTACAGGATGTTCGAACAGGCGGGGCGGGGATGAAACTGTACAACAAGACCAAGCTACCGGACTCTGTTCTTGAACCTTTGCTCGTTGCGGCGGGTCGTGCAGTCGGGGCCAGGACATCCGGTGTAGTCGTGAAGGTCACGCAAGGAAAGAATGCTGGCGTGAGTGGCATGGCCCAATCAGCAACGTTCGTAAACACCTGGCATCTCAAGCGGGTTTCGAAATGGAAGTCAGAGCGGGTGAGCACCGACCACGGGTGGTTCAGAATCACGATACCTTGGTCTCGTCCGGGATGGGATTCGCTTGCTGTCGCGCAAAGTTTCTTTCATGTAGCCATGCACGAATGGAAACACATTGCCGATTATCAAGCAGGCGGAAGATGGGCGATGCCGTTTGCTTCACCAGGTATGAGCGGACGCCGCGCACGGCATGACTCCAGGCCAGAGGAGCTACGGGCGATCAATGCCGTGGACGCTGCGCTAGATCGCGGGATAATCCAGCGACACCAGGATTTTATTATCGCTTTGGCGGTCGAGCATGAAGGATTGAAACGGTAGTTCTGCTAGAATCCCACCCAAGTGGAACAACAAACCAAACCCTCGTGGCTCGACAAATCTGCGAAGGCGTTAGCTCTGCCTGGTTTTCTGTTGGCTCTCTTCAGCGTGGGATGGCAGGTCTATACGTACCGAGAAAGCCATGAGGAAAGTCCGATGGTTCGCGCATCGCTCACCCAAGAGTGGAAAGGAGGCCATCTCCAATTCAACCGTGATAGACACGGAAAGTTGACCATCGAAGTTACGAATCTTGGAAAGCGGACCATGCAAATCAAGAACATCACGCTTTCCGGTTGGAAGCGTGTATGGGTCCTGCATAGCCCGGAAGAGAAGAGTCCCACAGTTCCCTTGGAGACCGGGCATACCCTATCGAGACAGATAGAATGGGATTACGTGAAGTACCCAATATTTGAATTGGACGAATCGCAACCAGCGGACTTTCTCGTAGAAGTGGAGACCACACGAGCCATCCATCAGCAACACGTAGAGATCAACTCAATTACCGTCACATCGACCGTACCGCGAGAAGAAAAATGAGCATGAGTAGAGTTCCTGGTCTTATATGGGAGAACTGGATTAAGCCGCTGGTCGTCTATGCAGCACTTTGGGCCGGATTTCGTTATTGGTTAGATTTCGAGAATAAGCAAAGCATGGTTTTCGCATTCCTCTTTGGCGGTTGCTACTACAGCTTCAGAGAACTGAACAAGAAAACAGAAAAGGCCGAGGATTTCATTCCATATCGGGTGAGTATCACGATTCACAATGCGCAAGATTTGCTGGTCAAATACAAACTCCTCAACACAGAAGAAGACTCTAAGCAACTTTGGGAGACCGTGAAGGATACTTCTGTCTTGCGGCGCGGCTTCAATTTCACGGTGCTGTCTTTGAGCAAAGACGGCTTACCACACCTGATTTGGTTCGATGACTATAAAATGTTCCGGGCAGGCACGCCGTCCTTTGAAGTACCACTTGAAGGCTTGGAGTTGCTTAACGAACCACCTGTGAGAAGCAAATGGTCGCCAAGTCTATACTTCGGTTTCCTACACGGAAAGGGCCACGGTTACACGATTGCCCTTTGTGTCAGAAATAGATGGTGGGAGAAGAACAAAACCTCGGAGATCGAAAAGACGGAAATTGACAACGAATATCACACAGGTTCGGTTTATCTGACGATCAGCACATTGCCATACGGAGAAATTGGAATGGATTACGAAGCGCGACGGCAAGACAGAAAAGCTGAACTGACGAAATTAGGCTGGACGATCAAAGACTACCACGAGCCTGAAGTGCCAGCTTGGGACCGTTTTGAGGTTCGGAACGAATATTTCTCGATATCGCAGCAGGACTGTGAAATGGATTCCTGACAGCACTGTGCCGGACTAGTCCCAGGACTTTTAGACGGATTGACTTCATCGGATTTGGGCGATAAGTTTTGAAGAGCCTGTAGCACAGCTAACGGAGAAAACCGATGAAGCCAATCGCTAGACTCGGAACGTTGTTTCTGTTGTGCGCGTTGACTGGCTTCGGGCAAAGCACGAAGCGAATTTTTCTTTCTCCCAAATCCAATATTACAACTGCCGAAGTAGCCGAAGGCTTTACGAAATATTGTCCCAACGTTGTGCTGACACAGAACGAAGCTAAAGCGGACTATGTGCTAGAGGCAGCCGAGACGGTGAGTGCTAGTGAAGGGACAACCCACAGGCGTTGGCATTTTACTCTTATGAATGCGGAAGGCGACGTGCTCATGACTACCCATCCCGAAACCCATTTCACTCACAAATCTAAGCATCACTTCGAGGCCGTCTGTAAATTCATCAACAAGTAGCATCGTTCCAGTCTCGCGCACCAATCAGCCTCTTGCTGTCCATACTTTCCCATCCTGAGTTGTGGCGCTCTGCCTCACTCCTGTTATCCTGACCGTATCGATGTCTGAAACAACGAGAACCGAAACGCAATTAGGTGTTGCCGATCTGACGAAACGATTGGGCGCAGCAGGCGTACATATTATCGACCAGCACAGGACTCCGGGTCTTCAAAGGTCTACTTATTTTGCAATCGGCAGTACCGAACGCCAAACCGATATCACCATATCTGATAGTTTTCTGGACGATCTTCCGAACACAAAGGAGTACCAAGCTACAGTCGATTCGTATGCCTTCGCTGTAGCTGGCAGGCTCAAGTGTGGTTCTCCTGAACTGTTTTACTGTCGATCTGGAATCGCCGTTCGGGTTTCCATCCTCTGGCCGATTCACACTGGAATGTATAATTCTGTACTCACGACCTCCATCCTGATGGACGTTATCAACCACGTGGACGAACAAGTTGCAAAGTGCTCAATGGAAGTCGGACAGACGTTGGGCCACACAGTGTTCGACATTGTCCTGCAAACAGTTAATAGTGTGCGCACGGCAATCGATGAAGGACTAGTGAGGTTCCATGCCCCTGATGTCCGGCAAGAAACATATCAGCCAGTAAAACGTCAACAGCAATTCGAACATCGCTCTCAATCTGAAATCGAGCACTTCTTAAGAGGGAAAGCCTACGTCCTGGGGTTCATAGCAGTGGATGAACCAAGCAACGTGTGGACAGCAGACCCCTGGGATGCTCAATACCTAGGTGCCACGAAGAAGGAATTGTCACTAGCAACGCGAGTGCTTCAAGCAAAGGGTGTGTTGCAGGCAACGGGAGTAAGTCATCCCTTTTCTGAATATGTACGGCCAACCGACAAGCTACTTGCCGAGCAGTCATCCAGAAAACAAGACGAGGAAACGTTTTTTCAATCGCAACAAAAGATTTCGCGGTTAAATCTGCCAACAAAAGAAGAGCTGCTCAAAGACATGCTCACGATTCTTGAGCAACATCCGGTAACGGCTCTCTTTGTAATCGATCTCGATAATTTTAAGAGCGTGAACGATAAACTCGGCCATTCAAGAGGCGATGAATGCCTTGATCTGGTCGTTAGCACGGTCGTAACCGCAGTTGGAAGGAGAGGCAGAGTTTATAGATGGGGCAGCGGAGATGAGTTTGCCGTCTGTCTCCCCGATTTTTCCACGGAAGAGGCTCAAGTGACAGCAGAGCGAATCAGACGCGGGGTGGAGGAAGCCAAGCCTGGCGGTGAAATCGCTGTCACCACAAGCATCGGCGTTTGCGGGAGTGATCGTGCGAATTCAAAATCCGCAGATGAGATTCTAAACTTCGCGGATAAAGCGATGTACCAGTCTAAGAAGTCAGGTAAGAACCGCGTCACCGCCTGGCCTTTTGGAGCAGACGCGGGGCAATCAGTTCCTCGCGCAGCAAAGCTAACGAAGCAAGCTATCAAGGCCCAACTCGCCGTGTTTTTGAAGGAAGGACGAGAAATCCAAAACGGTCTTGAATACAGCAATACAAATTCGTTCCGCCAAAAACCGGAATGGGAACAGCGCGTAGAAAAGTATTTAGAGAAGAATCTCGATGGGTCATACGCTGTCAGGTTTCAAACTCCCGGCCATCCGCCGACTGCGTATCCAGATGGAATCAACTCTAAAATGATGGCTCCCTGGGCGGATACGGGTGCGAGAATGGCGATGCTTAACAGTTTCATGGCAGAACTTCGAGACTAAGCTAGGCTGACTTCATGATGTGGAGAGATGTATTTTTCGAGCTCGAAGATGGCCTAATAGATGAAGCGAATGAAGGGACAGTGTTCTGCCCGATCTGCGGTTGTTGCTCGCTCAAACAAATCCCGAAATTCATTCCTAGCATTCTTACGCAGGCAGCAATGCTTGAGCGGGGCGAAGAATGGACGCCGAAGCAGGAAGACATGGGTTGGGTTTGCAATGGCGGATGCACGAGAACACAGCGACATGCTTAACTCTAACGCTTTTGACACTACTGCTGTCTGATGATTCTAGTCAGGCGACTGCGGAAGCTGGTCTCTAGCTGGTTTGGGAGACTTCTTTCCAAACAAACGCTTTGTTCCCCTGAAGGTCCGCAACGTATGTCCTAATCGGTATGATTTTAAATTTGTCGATGCTGCCAAACGCGGACACAAGAGAGTGATAGACGCGCTGGCCGACACTACCGTCAAGGTCCGATTGCATTTCAAACTCAACGCTGTATTTCATTTTATTTTCTCACTTTCTTTCTGCGCCGGGCGGCGACGAAGGTGGATGCAATTCACTCTAGCTCCTAGACCGCCGTGAAGAACTCTTGTCCTTCCTGATTGACAATAAAGTCGGTAAACCCTCCCTGACCTGTATAGAGGTTCCGTGACAAGATTTGATTACCGATTTGTTTGCCTATCTCCTTTAGGAAATACAGGAGGATTTTCTCCGCATCCTCCTTATTTGCTCCGACTACCATCACTTGTCTGAGCAGTGGCAGCTTAGGTTTCAGCATTTGCAAGAAATGTGCTTCTCTGGCCTGCCATCCAATAATCAGAATCTTCGTCACATTGTCCAGCATTTTACCGAGATAAGTGAGATGAGTGGGAGGGCATTCAAAAGAATCATCGGACTTCGTCTGCACAGGGATGGCGATTGCGGGAAATATAGGTTTTCCAAAATTGTGCATATCGTAAGGGCTTGTAGCGTTTGCGAGGACGAATTTGTTAGACAGTTTGATGGTGTGGGCTTGTTCAATGAGATGTTGAGGTTGGAGTCGAGTGCCCTCAGGAAGTTCCACTATCCTGGACCAATCAACCGAGCCATGCAGTTTGAAAAGTTTGAGAATTGGATGAGAGTCGAAGTGTTCTTCGGGAAGTCTGCGTTTGAAGCCAAATGTATGCAGGGCATGTTCAAGCAGAAGGTCATAGTTGAAAGTAATCAAGCAAACTTCCTCATTGGAACGGTTGAAGCGAAGAATATCTCCTATGAGCGGAGCATAGTTTGTAACACCGTCCGTTCGCTTCTTCCACTCGTCGGAGATTTTGTACAAAAGATCGCATAAATAAAATCGGACAGAGGCTAATTCACGCTGCATTTCTTCGTTGTTTTTACCTTCCTCTTTTAAGGACTCAAGCACCTCCTCCACACTCCTGCCTTTTGAAGGTTCACGTAAGAAAGGGAGGATGTGGGTCAGTTTCGGATACTTCGTTACGATCTCGCTGAGGACTCCATGACGGTTAAGAAAGAGGTCTTTTGCAAGGGGCGGACGCCACGGCTCGTCTACAGGAGGCGGAGCACTGATGCCGAAATTTTGGCTTCCGCCGCCCCTCGGAAGGACAGGCCGATAGGCTTGAGCCGAGTCGTAGGACGCACCAGCGCCCAAGATCACCATCAGCATGGTTGCAAGTATATTCTCAGGCGAACCCAGGAACAAAAAGAAGTAAACTAGTGCCCCTTCCTCTGCCACAAATCAACCGGGGGATTCCATGCACTATCATCTGTATACCTGTCCGGGCTGCGAAGCCCATTTCCGCGTCATCTGGCCTAAGCCAATCCCAAACCACTTGCATCTTTGCAGCAAGATCACGATCAAGTGTCCAGGTTGCGGAGAACTGACGGAGCTATACGCGTTCCTGCTGGATAGAATTTTGCAGGTCGCTGAACCAGGTATGCCGACTGTTGAACCGGAGGCGATCTCCCCGCGTGATCTGAAACCAGGGGACCCCGATGCCCGGAGCAAGTGGCAGCAACAGATTTTCCTGCGTGGGGCGGCGAGGTTCAAAGCGATGTACGGGAATTGACCGTCCGTCTACAGAGTGTTACGGTTTCACGGAATCTGATTTCTTCGGTGTAAGACTATCAGTCAACTGCTGTATGTCTCGAATGATTTCCGACAACAGATTAAGTAGGTCTTGACCGCCGTAGAAAGGTTTTTGTTGACTCATCATTTCTTCGAAGCGTTTTGAAAAGCTACCGGTGATTTGCTTCATGATATCTTGACGCGTCGTCAACACCTGCTTTTGTACTGAGGTATCTAGCGTCTTGCGCTCGGATTCCACCGCCTGAAGCCTTTTTTCAAGATCAATTGCGTTCTGAGCCATTTCGTCAGCGAACGCTTTTACCTGCTGGTATTTCGCTGCCACGTTAGGAGATGTGTCCTTTTCGAGCCTCGAAATCTCTGCGTCCTTGGACTTAATGACGGATTCCAAAGATTGTATGGAGGCGTCCTTGCTATTGATCTGCTGACCGACAAAATGCTTAATCCACAATCCAAACACGATCATCAGACCGATTTGAATTGCGTTCGCTATTAGACTTACGGTTTCTAGTGTCAAGGCTAGGCTCCAACGGTTCTGCTGCGAGATATTAGCCCGGTGTGGAGACCGGGTCCAGGTTTTTGAGTGGCAGTGCTTTCAAATCTTCGGCAAGGCCCATAATCGCCTCCTTTACGTGCCTGGATTCTAACATGGGATTATTTCTCATCGGACTAAAGCAGGGATACAATACGGCCCAAGAGACCAATGCCCTTCAGCCCAAGCGATTTCGAATGGTGGGTGTGGCTGCTTTTCTCAGTAGGCGCTGCCGTGGTTTTCGGAGTCTTTCTCCTGATTACCATTCGAATCGATGAGAAGAACACGGGAGCTAAATTCTTCTTTGGCGTGCTGACCTTTCTGTTAGGTCTGACGGGTACAGCCTGCGTACTCATCACTCTGATTCGCTTCGTGAAGTGGGTTTGGGGAAGTTGAGCGATGGCTGCCGACCCAAAGTGGCTTGAGATTCTGAAGGCTAGTGGTTGGCAGACCGCAGCAGTGACAGCGGCGTCCGCGACCATCCTCTACTTGAACGCGAAGAAATGGTTGCCTGTCGCGCTTGACTCTTGGGTGATACAGGCAGCGGAAGTCGGCGTCTTGGTGTTCGGCTTTCTCGCGGTCTTCAGCATCGGTCCACACGTCACAAAGACGGCGAACATCATGGCGTCGGTGCTCGAACGCCGATTGGCGGTTGATCGAGCACAACGTCAAGTAGCGAAGGACATTCCCTCGATGACATCGAAGGAGCGCGAGATCATCGGCTATCTACTCGCCAATAATCAAAAAATGTTCACCTGTTCGAGAGACGGCGGCTATGCGAACACTCTTCTCTCAAAAGGGATTGTCGTCTGCGCGTTGCTGCCCGGACAGGTTACGACTACTTTCGGAGTGCCGTTCAAAGTGCCCGATCATGTGTGGGATGTTCTTGTTGAGCACAAGGCAAACTTCCCGAACACTTGCAAGACCGGAGAGCCGTATCCGTGGGCAATGTCGTGGATGTCTCGATAGAATGCGCCTATGATCGAAGCTAATGCGCTTACGACCATAATTCGCTGCGGAACGCCCGATTGTGATTGGGGATTCCCTCTCCCCGATCTGGCCCCGTGGCGCGTAGAGAAATGTTATGACGATTTCGCGGAGCACTGTATCGACAGGCATGCCCTTCGGGAGACGGACATAAACGCCCAAATGTATCTCGATCTTAAACTAGGCAAGTTGACGATGTGGAAGTGAACAGCAGAGTTTCTATTTTTCTTGTAAAGGCTACCCCGATGCGTGTATATCATTTTCTTCCGGCAATTCACGCCCTTGATGACATCCAAAAGAAACGAATCAAAATATCCGAGATCGATCAACTGAATGACCCTTTTGAGTTATGGTGTGTCTCGCAAGAGGACAAGCAACTTCGTCCGGCTCTACGCAAATACAAGAAAGAGATGAGCGAACGTTTTGGAATGATTTGCTTTTCCAAGCAGTGGCACAACCCCTTGCTCTGGAGTCACTATGCTGACAAGCACCATGGTATATGCCTCGGTTTTGATGTTGATGAACGTGGCCTCAAACCTGTCAACTATGTGGTAGAGCGTTCAAATCTGAAAATGCCACTCACAACAGAAAGCACGGATGAACTGCTGTTTACCAAATATCACGACTGGCATTATGAAGAGGAATTGCGAAATTGGTTCCAGTTAGACAAACGCGAAGACGGTCATTACTTCTATCCGTTCGATGATTTTGTCCAGCTTGGAGAGGTTATCGCGGGACCGTTGTGTACCGAATCGAAGGACCGAATCAAAGAGACGCTGAGAGATTATCCCGAAGGGGTCTCGGTCACAAAAGCTCGTTTGGCATTCAAAACATTTCAGGTGGTTGAAAACCTGCAAGGTTTCGTTTCAACGACCTAAGTAAGGAGCTAACTGCGCTTGTTCGCAGCGGCCCAGGGGAGATTCGAAAGACAGAACTGAATCAGTTCCATTAGGCGGCGGCAACAAGCTTCCACAGGACTATTGACTGATTTGAACTCTCACGCCAGCATGAAGGGTAGGTGAGGAGGCGTCATGTCGAAAGAGAAGGAAACCGTCGAGATTCGCATCAAAGCGATAGATTCAGGGGCGGCGCTGAAGAAAGGCGAATCCCAAGTTCGGGAGAGCCAGAAACAATCAAAACCACAAGGATTGAGCAGACCTGCCGGAGTGGTTGTTCCACCTCTTGAGCAGAGTCAGGGACAAGCTACGCCTGCTCAAAACCAGCAAAGCGACAAAAAGAAGTAGGAAATGCCTGGGCTAAGTTATCAAGCTCTCGGCGCTCTGCTGATTTTACTACCCGGCTTTCTGACAGTAGAGCTAGTACGGGCCTTGTCTACGCGTCCACAGCGAACAGAATTTGAAAAGGTCATACAGGCTTTTATCTATAGTTTTCTGGCCTACGTCCTCTTCTCCGCCATTGGAGGAAAATTCCCAATTTCGGTGCGCCTCGAATCCTCGGGGACCGAGCAACATTACTTCATCGAGCCTCAAATTAATTCTCTTCTTGGATTGCTTTTAGTCGCCATCTTCTTAGGACTCATCATTGGAGTGGCGCTGCATTTTGATTTTCCGATCTCGCTGTTAAGAAATAGAGGATGGACACAGCGCACGTCACAAGTTTCTGTCTGGAACGACTGCTTTCGGTCTTTTGGAGGGTACGTCCAGGTGGAACTCGCAGATGGGCGAAACATAATTGGTTGGCTCAAATTCTTTTCCGATGCGCCAGAGGAATCATCGCTCTTCCTCGAAGACGCAGCCTGGCTCAGGAGCGACGGCGCTCACTTTCCAATTGCTGGTTCCGGCATACTTCTTACCAAAGATAGCGGGATTAAGCATGTACTGTTCCTCGACGCCGTTCAGGAACAGCCTGTTCTCAGCTACAATCCCTGACTCCGACTTTTTGCTACGTTTGCTGCGTAGCACGGCGGGATTTGAGTGTGGTTTTTCACCGCATCCAGCTTGGTGATTCTGCGTAATCCTGTAAGTGCTTTAGATGCAGTGATTTTGTAACAGCGGATAACGTGGGATAACTTAGTTTTGCGTGAGTTGGAATCCCACCCTCTCCGCCACTTCCTTTATTTTCTTGTATTTACAAGCATTGGTGTCTATCATGGTGTCTGCTTTGCACTGGTTTCCGGCCAACTATCGCCGGAAAAGGGGCTTGCGGACATGTCCAAGCGCGGCAATGGCTACGGCAGCGAAACTCGCGTCAATATCCTCAAAAAGGTGAAAGTCGGAAAAAACTGGAACCTCTACCCTGCGGTCGTAGAGCCTAACGGTAAACTCCGTGACAAGGTCCGTGTGCGTGGCAAAGTCGAACTTCATCCCGAGGGATACTACTACATCGAGTGGTGGCAGGGCGGAAGAAAACGCGAGCAAATCAAGGATCGCGCCGAAGTCGTAGACCGTGCGCGTCGCAAAGCCGTCGAACTGGAAGCCAACCGTGCCGGGATCGAAACCGTTCAGGAGAACGGGAACGGCAATAGACCCTCGGTCGCCGAGGCAGTCGCCTCCTACCTCAAGGACATGGAGCCGCCACAGCGCGAGCCCAAGACCTACATGGCGTACAAGTATTGCTTGGAACTCTTTACCAGCAACTGCGCGAAGCGCTTTGTCCAGGATGTAAAGCGCGAAGATGTGCTGGCGTTCATTCGCAAGCTGTATGAACTCAAGTGCGGCCCGCGCACGGCTTACAACCGGGCGGTGATTGTTTCGCAGCTTCTAAAGGCGAACGGGATAACGAAGCTGCTCCGGAATCGTGACTGGCCGGAATACGTTGAGCCGATCCGTCCGATCTACGAGGAAGAGGAAATTCAGGCGCTCCTAAAAGCGTGCGATGAAGATGAGCGCGTTCTCTATCTTTGCTACCTGCTGACAGGGCTTCGGGACAAGGAAATGCGCCATTTGACCTGGCGGGACATAGACTTCCGTACCCACGTTGTACGGGTAACGAGGAAACCTCTCTATGGGTTCAAGCCCAAAAATAAGGAAGAGCGCGAAGTTCCCGTGCCCGCGTCGTTGATCGCGGCGCTCAAGAAATACAAGGTGTCAAAGAGGCCGAACGTGGACGGTCTAGTCTTTCCGAATGAGTCAGGCCGGCCAGACAAACGGCACGAATTCAAACTGAAGCGCATCGCCTTCCGCGCGAAACTGAATTGCGGGCGGTGCGTGTCAAAGCACGGCAACAAATGCTCTGAGGGTCCATATTGCTCGAATTTCTTTCTGCACAAATTCCGTCACACGTTTGCGACTCGCAACTTGCAAGATCAGGTGTGCGACATCAAAACGCTGCAAAATTGGATGGGCCACAAAGACCTAGCATCCACGATGGTTTATCTGAAGGCTGTCCGAAACAAGGATGTAATGGCGCGCGTGAACTCCAGCGAACTGGCGGCTCTGGCAATTTGAATCCGGTTTTGTCGGAGCGAGGTCCGACAAAGACTTTCGCCCGTGGTTCCAAGCGCAACGAAGGCCTAAATCGGCTTCCTCGGCGCGGGAGGAGTGTGCAAGAAAACGAACCTGATGCGTTCTAACTGGTGAGCCCCCCTATGCCCCGCGCGGGCGGTACGGTTACGAACGTCGCGCGAGACCACAGCGATTCGGGGATGGTATTCTCGTGGGCAAAAGGGGTTGTGTCTGATTCCAGCCTGGGATGCTGAAGATCCTGGACTCCCTGTGCGAGTACAGTTTTGTGTTGGAGGAAAAACACTGTGTGCCTTCGAAATAAGCCGTTAAGCGCTCTTCTGATATTGGGTATCATCGTCGTTTTCGGCCTTAGCTCTAAAGCCCAAGGACAACAGGGAAGCGTCCCGACCCCTTCTCTGCAGGCGCTTAAGCTGCTCGACTACTCGAAGTCGGACAACGACAAGCAAATCGACGCCGTGACCTACGCCGAATTACAGGAACTGATTAATGCCTGCCAGACGTATTCAAAAGGCCTTGAAGCCCTTCCGAGATTTCACGAACCTATCTTGACGAGGGGCGAAACGGGGATTGCCGTTTTCCGGAAAGTGTCTCCGAGTGTTGTGATGGTCCTGACAGCCAACTTCAAAGACGACAAGATTACCGAGTCAGGTCTCGGAACGGGCATTATCATCGATTCGGCCGGCTACGTTCTAACGAATTGGCACGTAATTCATGGCTTCGAGTCAGGAATAGTCTTTCTGAAGCCTGCCTACGGTACCGAGCCAGACAGGAACTCAGCATACGGGATAAGACTTATTGCACAAAGCGAGCAAGCTGATTTGGCTCTGGTGAAGATCGTTAAACCTCCTGCCGGTTTAATCCCCGTGAAATTGGGTGACAGCTCCTCCATCCAGGTCGCTGAAGACATCCACGTAATCGGCCACCCGCATGGCCAATTGTGGTCATACACCACAGGGGTCGTGAGCCAGGTCCGGGACAATTACGGCTGGGAATACTCAGACGGTTCGAAACACTTCGCGAAGGTTCTGCAATTACAGACAGCGATTAATCCCGGAAACTCGGGTGGGCCCGTGCTTGACAACAATGCGAGCATGCTTGGCCTGGTCGCTATGAGCGAAGAAGGTCAAAACTTGAATTATGCCGTTGCAATTGATGTCATCAAAGACTTCGTGAACAATAGTCTCGCGGCTAGGTCCAGGGGAGGCGAACCCCGATTGCCAACTGAAAAGGGGGCCGTCTACACGGCTAGTACAAAGGACGGGCTTTCTGTGGGCAAGACTGTGTATTCGAATCTGGTCTCCTACACGGTCCGAGATTCCAAAGGCGTGCTCCTCGAACTAATTGCTGAAACTCCCGAGGGAGCAATTTTGACAGGTACGAAGCCAAACGCGTTCGGCGGATTTTCCGAATGGACGTTCAAACCAGTGTCCGGCAAAACGGTCTCTGTGAAATCATCCGGCGTCGGACCTGACCTTGTCACACTGGCTCCTGGGGAATAGCACCAAGTTACTCGCCGATGACAATAAATGGAGCCCAAAAAAAAGGATTCTTTGATCCGCTCGCAAATACGGCATAGCGCGCTTCTGCCAATGCTAAGCTCTTTTTCTTACCCTCTAACAACCCCTGATAGTACTTCGCCATGAGCACGGCGGTTGATTCGTCGGAGACCTGCCATAAGCTCACGGTGACACTCGCGGAACCCGAGGCAAGGAAAGCCCGACCTAAGCTCATGACACCTTCGGCTTTACTTATCTTACCGCTCCCTGTGTTGCAGGCTGACAAAACCACCGATTCCGACTGGAGTTTCAGTTTAAGAATTTCGGACATGGAGAGGAACATATCCTCTGGTTTGGGTCCATAGGAGAGCACTAAGGACGGCTCTGGGATACCCGCGTCAACGGGAAGCACTCCATGAGTCGCAAAATGTACGAACCTGAACTTTCCGAGATCTGTATCCAATAATTCAGCTTTTGTTGCATTCACTCCGTACCGAACGTCTACGGGTTGGTTTCTTTCCTTCAGAAGACCAGCGATCATCTGCAGCTCAGCCGCCGTACCGCGGATCCTCTCGAACGTAAACCCCCTCGATTTCAGTCTTTCAGGATGGGATGCTTGGCCGTCATCTTTGATTTCTGTTTTTCCAGCGGAAGGATTCTTCTCCGGGTTCTTGAGAGCCTGAGCCAGCTCAAATCTCTCATCCTCCGACGAAGTGATGGGGTCAGCTATGCCCAAGAGTGCCGATTGCCACCTAGACGAATGATTGGCAGTTCTTCTGAGTCTTAGAGAGACGGCAGACGGGTAGTAAGTGGTAGCCTTTGTAAGGAAGGAAAATCCCCCTTTGATGCCGAAGGCGAAAATAGCTCAAAAGGCAGAACGAAAAGTACATCGTCTGGGATAAAAATGATTTCTTGTGAGTCTTGAATTACCTGTCCTGCTTCCCGTGGGAAAAGTGCGGCAAACAATTCCTCGGAGATTTTCCAATCGACAGCTTCAGGATTACCTAAATTGAGCGCGTTTCGGAGCTTGGAGAGCCGTTCATAAAACCAAGTCCGCTTCTTGCGGATCTCATAAAAGGCAGCCAGCTCGTTTCTGGTTCCATCCGGGTTGCGAACGATCCATACGAATGTAGAATCCTCGGTCATCTTGAATTCAATCAAAGTCTCGCCTTTTCTTAATGGCAGAGTTGATATTTGAATGTCTTCTGGGTACGCGACTGCCGCATACTGCGGTGAAGCTTTTCGCAAGTCCAAAACAAAGCGTGCAATTTCAGTCTCGACCGATGCCAGCTCGGTTTCCAGGCTTGCCTTGCTTCCTTTCCGGTCGGGCTCTCCTGAATCTGAAGCCGCCTCAATCTTCGCCATCAGCCCGTCCCGTTTCGTGGACAGTGCCTGCTCACGTTCTTGAACCGCAGGTTCGAGAGCCTGCCTCATCTGATTCTTGAACACACGCCCCCACGTGTCGGCAAATTGTCTCGCTTTGTTTTTCTCGGCGTATTCCAGGGACTCGGACGCCAGTTTGAATTGATCTTTAGGCGTCTTCTTACTCATGGAATACAACAGCGACACTAATTCGTCGTAGATGAATCCATAGTTTTCCGAAATCGATTTTTGTTCCTGTGCGTCTAGCTTTCCCTTGATACTTTCAAGTAGAGAAATAAGCCGCTGGTATGAGGTAAAGGCGTCGTTTAGTCTACCTTCCGACGCCAAGAGTCGCGACTCTTGGTAGATCAGTCTTCCTCGCAGGTAAAGTTCTGGAGATCTGGATACTAATGGCCGCGCTTCGTTCAACGCTGCCCTCGAATCCCTGAAATTCCCGTCTAATCTCTCGGCCTCAGACAGACTTATAAGGGCGTGAGCCCGACAACTGGTGTCCTTATCCTTCAGACAATCCTGAATTCTATCTTTTGCGATTCTAGCGGCCTCAGAGTACTTGCCTGTTTGGAGATGAATCTCCATCAAATCCAGGTCAAGGATTTTCCCGTGCCCTAAGTCCAGGGCCTTTCTGTAGCACTCCTCGGCTTTAGCAAAGTCCTTAACGGAGGAAGTTCGATCCGAATAGATTCCGGTTAATTCGGCCCACGAGTTTGCCTGTCCCTCTTTGTTGCCTATCTTCTCAAACAGGCTGAGGGCATTTTCGGATTCGGTGATCGCGTCGTCCCAGTTCCCAACAAGCCCGTCAGTCGATGCAATCGCCAGATGAGAATAGCCGCAGTGTTCTATGTCACCCTCCCTCGTCGTGATGTCCACCGCTTCGCGAAACGAGGCGAACGCTTTCTCGTATTGAGCCTGCGATCTGTAGAAGTCGCCTAAGAGATAGGCAGCTAGATATTTGTTAAAGGTCCCGGTATTAGCCGCTGCCTTCCGAGCATCGAGAAGGGCAGACAAAACTCGATCTAAATCGCCAACCTCATAGGAGTCACGACCAATGTTCCGGAGAGCGATAGTCTCGCCTACACTGTTGTTCAGCTCGTGAAAAAGCTCTGCCGCCTTTTCATGAAAGTCTTTAGCCTTGACGAAATCCTTGTCGGCCTGGTACGCATTTCCCAAACCCAATAGAGCTTGGGCAACAATATTCCGTTGGCCCGATTTCCGCGCGAGTTCATGGGCCGTTCGATAATTTTCAATGGCAGTCTTGCTCCGAGCGGCTTCGACAAAATAATCGCCAATCACGATCAGGGCCCCTGCCTCTTCAGCGTCCGCCCCAAGCTCGTGATACAACCTTCTTGCTGCGTTCAGGTATTCCAATCGAAATTTCTTGGCAATATCAGATGAATCAGAATTCAGCGCGATTGCGGTACGCGCGTAGGCTCCCGCTGCTGTTTTCTTGTCTCCAGTTGATAAGAATTTCCTTACGGCAGAGTCTAACTGTGAATTCGCCTCCGTGTATAACTTCGCGCTTGCTAGCGACATTGCGAGTTCAACAAGCAATTCGGCGTTATCAGGTGCTTTGACGATGAGCTTCTCAAGCGAGCTTCTGGTGGCAGCGATATTTCCGGTTTGAGCTTGGACCATGGCGTCGACGGCTTCCGCGTAAGTGATCGTCTGATCGTCATGCGTCTTCTCCGAAAGTTTCAGGCATTCTGCGCTTTTCTCTCTCGCCGGCACGTTTTTGCCTTGACGCGAATACGATATGGCGAGGATGCATGTGCTCCTCACTTTTAGGACGCCTTGGTCTCCTTTGAAACCGCTCAAGAGATTTTCTGCCTCGGTAGCATACTTTTCCGCCAGAACCGGGTCGGCCCCGACGGCAACGTAATATTGTGCAATTGCGTCAAGAAGCGGGAGCTTTTCGATTGCCAGCATGGGGCCAACGTCTTGCAATATTTCAACAAGTTGTGAAGCTCCTCCCGGTTCCTGAGTAATTTGGAAGGGAAGGGTCAGGATTCGCTGCCAGTTTGGATTTTCGGCTGACTTGTCCGCATGACCGTAACGCATGTCCAGCACGTAAGAGTAGGCCAGTGATTCCACAAGCTGGCCTTCTTTCTGTCGCTCATTCGCTAAGTCCTGGGCACGCAAATCGCGCAACCTCTGATCAAGGTATCCAACTTCTCGCTCCTGGGCCTTTTCATCTTTTAGGTGAAGAGAAACAGAGAAGGCACGCTCGATTGAAATCAGTTCTCTGGTTGGAATTGCTAATGTCCGATAGATATCACTCAAACTAACGTAAGCTAGATGAACGGCTTGGTTGTCAATTTGATCGTCAAATGGCCCAGGATGAACTATGGATATCGCTTTCTCTAAAGCATCTCTGGCCTTGCGAGTTTCTCCAGTTTGCTGATAAATCCCTCCGAGGGTTATGTATGCTCTGAATTCGAGTTCGCGCAAATTATTACGTTTTGCGTATGAAGCAACCTCTCCAACAAGTGGAACAGCTTCCTTTCCATGGCCTGAATTCACCAACAGAAGAGATTCCGATACCTGGACTTGACTGAGTAGAGCCTCGTTACCTAACTTTTTGTAGAGTTCGGCGGCGAGAGCATAATTTTTGAGAGCTTCATCTGTCTTCTTCAGCTGATTCTCCAGGTCAGCTACCTTTTGTTTCGCCTCTGCTTCTGCCGCAAGAAGGCCAAGTTTCAGGCTGGTCGAAAATAGCTCGTCCCAAATCTGGATTTCTTCCTCCTTCTGGTTGGCTGCTTCCAGAACATTGGTGAATCCTTCGAGGAAAATGATATGGAAGACCGGAAGAGCGAGGCTGGATGATAGACAGTCTCTGTCCTTGGCATTGCGAACAAACTCGGTTAATTCTCCAGCTCTGACAAGCTCCATCTCTCTTTTCGCTTCATCTACCTTCCCTTTCCTTGCCAAGCCAAACGCGTATGCGTTCTCAGCCAAAATGAAGCTGTAAGTGTCCTTGGCCTCCACGGCCTTGGCGCGAGCTCGTTCCAAGGACTCAATAGCCTGGTCCTCCTTTCCAATCACCCCCAGATATGACGCTCTGTAGACCAGATGAAGTGATTCAAACTTGTATCCGTTCAATCTATCGATATTCAGTGCTTCATCAATGAGACTCGACGCTTCGTCATACTTTCCAAGCAGCATTCGTAATCGGCCTAACTCACCGAGGGCGCGCGCTTTTCCATAAAGGTTTGCGGTTTTCTCGGACAGAGAAACTGCACTGGTAACTAGATCGACTGCCTCTTGAGTGTTTCCCTTCAATTGTCCTTCCGAAGCGAGCGACACCAAGATGTCGGCTTCTAGTATTTCTCTCTTGGCATCGATGGAATCCTGTAATGCCTTTCGAAAAATTATAAATGCTTGGTCTATATTGCCTTGCATAATCGAAGCGGAGGCGAGAAGTGCTTCCACAACGGCCCTATCACCGACCAATTCACGACTTTCTGCTATTTGAAGCGCTTTTTGAACCTTCTCCACCCATGCGTCAGGGTTAGCCGCTTTGCAGGAGTCGTCCCCGACTCCCAATAGCTCCCGGATCTCCTGATCGACAGGAAGCAGCTCGGCCGGTATCGAGAGACGCGAGGCGGTTCGGTCTTGCCCCTGAGTAGCAGAAGGCATGCATAAAAATACGAATGCGCAGAGCAGCAAGAATATTACCTTGTGAGGATCAGTGTTTCTGTACATTTCAACTCGGAAAAACGCGCTGCCCAGATTGGCGAAATTTCGCTGTTATTATTAATGATACTCCTTTGGACGTCTCAGAAGGCAGTCGGCGGGTGGGGTTGAGAAGCACGCGCAAATCACGATTAAGCCATTTCCAGGACGTACGGACTATTAAGCCATCCCGGCGTTTACGCGAGTAAGTGCCTCACGAAGTCCAGACACGCCATTTCAACGAGATGCCACAAATTCCGCTCGCCACGCGACGGCGCAATTCGCCTGAAATTGACAATGCAAGTGCCACCAGAAGTGCCACCAGAAAGCGACATGACGGGACGAGCCGGTTACGATATCTCATCCGAAGGGGCGCGCTATAATGGTGAATAGGAAAGCAGTGGAAACCGATGAGGTAGGAGGGACCGAACCATGAATTTTTTGGGATTCCCGTGCAAAACTGCGGGCTGTAAGTCCTGGCTAAAAATGGGAGAGCTCGAAGAAGATAGCCCTCGGGCGATTCGTTTTCCTATCAATTTGTCCGAGCAGCCGCATCGGCTTAGGTGTCCCGACTGCGGAGAGACCCACGACTATGCGTTTTCGGAAAAGGAAATCGTCAGTGCGAAGGGTTTCAGCAATTCAAGCGCGAAGTAGGTTCCTGAAGCGGGAGGTAGAGAGATGGCGAACGAAGTACCAAAAGAGAAAGAATGTTCGTTTTGTCATGGGAGGGGTAAGCGAGGCGGCGAGACGTGTTCCAAGTGCGGAGGTACCGGCAAGGAATCGGTCACGCACTATCCCCCCGGCACCAATCCTTACAAGAAAAAAGACTGAGCGAGGCCGATGATGCCATTCCAGAAAATGAACATGTGGGACGACCGTTTTCTTTATCGTTGCCCGGATTGCGGGGCTGAAACTCCTCTCACGCCTGTTAAGGAGCATGAGCTTGGCCCGCAGCCGCTCCACAATTGCCCAAAGGCCGTATCAGACAGCCCCCGCTTCGATATGACGGAAATATTGGCTGATCAGAAAAAGTGGGAGGAGAAAAAATAGATTCCTTTACGTGACCACTTCCACGATGTTGAGAGAAAGGGTTTCCACCAGAACCAAATCCTTAGTAGGTTGGGGCTTCGCCAAGCCGCAGTAGCATTTCGTTTCGGTCAAATCTTGTGAAGAATTTGTGGCCGAGCTTCTGGCTATCGAACGTTAATTGCACAAAGAATCTGAAGGTAGTTTCCGCTTCGACTTTTTTCGGCGGCTTGTGCTCGATCATGTGGCCGAGTGAATATGCCCAGATATCAGTCACCTGTAGGGGCGGTAGGTCGGCGGGCTCGGCGGGCGTATATGAGCCCATCCAATTCCCGGCGGAAACATTGTGCTTTTTCACCGCATTCCACAGTTCCTCGGCCGGGCCTGTGTACTTTTTAAGTTTAGCGTAGAACATCTCAACATGATTTCCAAAGAATTCCTCGCGATTGTGCGCCGATTGAAGAGCTTTGTTAGCCGCGGCCAAAGCTAAGTTGAACGTCACTTCCTGGAACGCTGTGTGATACTGGTTAACCAGCTTTTTACGTTAATTCTCAGTTAAGCCATCGAAGTCTTTGAGCACCACCGGGGCCGCGACCGGTACTGGTTTGGCTTGCCGGATTGTATCCAACAGCAAACTTAAAATTCTTGCCCTCTCAAGCGCCGACCTCCACCTTTGATGGTCGAAACGTTCTGTTTGGTGAACGAAATCGGTCATGTGGAAAGTCGGTAGCTTCTCTTGTGTCTGAATCTCGCGCCACTTCTCAGTTAGTCTGGCCCAATCATCAGACCAAGCCAGCAATCCCGCAATCCCCATTACCGTCTTCTTAGGATCGCCGTGGCTACCGAACTCGTCACAATAAGAACCAAACCCCTTGAGCATCTTGTTCTCCAACGTCATATCACAGACGTCAACTGCGCTAGTGCGGAATTTCCAGCGCGGGGGTGGACCAGTCTGCTGCTCCTCAGCTTGCGCAACGTGAATTCTTACATCTGGGCCGAGGCTCTGAATGGATCTATAGCAAATGTTATAATAAATATTGCAAATCGTGATCGGGGAGCGTATATTCCGTATATGCTGGATGCTAATCGGATAGCAGGGGTCCGAAAAAAGCTGGGTATTTCCCAGGAGCAAATGGCTCGCCTGCTGGGTGTTTCGTTCACGAGCGTCAACAGATGGGAGGGTGGTGACTCAGGACCCACGGGCCCCTTCCGTGACCTTTATCTCGCACTTGAGGCAGCGATTCGGGCGGGGAACCGCCCGGAAGCAATTCGCCGCGCGTCCGACGGCGAGCGCGGTTTGTTTCTCTACGCTTTGTTTCGTATGGCCTATGGGAGTAAGGGGAGGAGATCTCGATGAGTTTTCAATTTGTGATTCTTCGGTGGTTGCCCTCGGGAGGCAATGGCGACTTATTCGTCGGTAAGAGGAAAGATACGGGAGAGTTCATCGTAATCAAATACCTCCGCGAATGGCAGTTTGAGCATGCGCGAAGAGGCTTTGCTCGCGAGATTCGTGTGTTGGGGAGGCGCGTGCACGGCGTCGTGACTCTCCTAGGAGCTGACATGGACGCAAGGCCTCCGTTCTACGTGATGCCGTATCTGGCGGGAGGATCGCTAACGAGATACGTAGGAAGACTCACGGAGAGTCAGTTGCATGCTGTTGCCACAGAGATAGCACTGACACTAGCAGCGCTTCGCGCCGCGTACATCAAGCATGGGGATGTGAAGCCTGACAACGTGCTGGTATCTGACGACGGGAGATTGAAGGTGGCAGATCCGCTTGGGAGCGGCGTCGGGTGTACCATGCTGTTCTCGGAAAACCACGGCGGGACTCAGGGGTACTGGGCACCAGAAATACGTGCGGGAGGACCGATTTCATACGCTGGAGACGTACGCTCCTATGGCGCGATGCTCTATGAACTGCTGACAGGGCGCAAACCACGGGATGACCAGCCGCTTTATCTAAGCGAGAAGGAACGTGCACACGCCCCGAAGATTTGCGAGATAATCGTCGCTTGCTGCCAGACCGAGCCTGACTCACGACCGACTATGCAGGAAGTGCTCCGAATGCTTCGTGGAGAGCAATGGACGGACATTCAAGTCGAACGCAAGCAACGTCAGGAGCTTCTGACTGCGGTGTGTATTGTCGGAGGAGCTGTGTTGGTTGGGAAAGCTTTGGCTTCGTGACCGCCGGCTCGCGAAGTTAAACATGA
>WNGL01007827.1_pt1 | contig 22394 bp, 13 predicted proteins | sample 5400591 | NCBI WGS metagenome assembly WNGL01 (sample SAMN13153377, study PRJNA577476) | soil metagenome | isolation source: 80 cm soil or saprolite under Garry oak tree replicate 1 | place: USA:California | collected 2016-06-15 | reverse complement strand
TGTGAAGTGGTTCCTGATCAATTTTACTCACGGAATTGCGAGGGCGTATTGGTATCAATGGGACAATCCGGAGTGGGGAACGCTATGGCGCGAGAGTAGCGGAATGACCCCCGCGGGCACGGCGGTGGACCAAGTATCCGATTGGTTAAACGGTGCGACAGCGGCAGGGCCTTGTGAGCCAAAGGACTCTACGACGCTGTGGGTCTGCGATCTCCAGAAGGGTAGTGTTCACTATCGCGTGGCATGGAGCGCCTCGGAAGAGTTGCCCTATTCGGACGTCGCCAATGTTGCTTCGTTCACAGAGGTTGACGGTGTGAAGCAGGCGGCGAGTCGCCGCCCCGTAATGGTAAGTTCTCGTCCGATACTTTTCGAAATCAAGGCCACTCAATAGTGGCTGGGAGTGATTCTGGATCAAGCTTGGGACCAACAGACGGAATCACCCCAGTGCGAGTGGTCAACTATTTCAGCGAAATAGCCTGCACTGAGTAAGCAGGAATATCGATCGTTGTATTTCGATTTGCGCCTGACGCGGAAAAGGAGACAGCGGAGGAGCTTATCTCAGAGCCGCTTACAATCCTGTACAGCGTTCCTTGCGTGTCTGTGAATCCTGGGTTTGCGAATGTTACCGTGATTTGCGAGTAGGCCGTAGGTGTTGGGTTTGTGATGACAAGGGCGTCTTGAGCAGCAGTGTAGAAGGCAGTGGTCGCCAGTCCGCCTCCCCCGGTTGGAGTCGATATGGTTTTAGCCATGTAGCCGCCGCCAGACAGCCCAAGATAGCTTGACGAAGCAAACAGTTGGTAAGCATAGTACTGCGGATAGGGAACTGGTGTTGCTCCGGCGGAATACAGACAGTCCATGTCGGTGTCGCGGACACCTATCATGCAGAACCACGGATAGGCTGAACCCGCGAAGTAGATCAGCTTGTTCGGCACGCGCGCGGCGCCGTTATAGACAGAATCGAGCATGTCTATCACATACAGTGAGTTCCACACAGGCGAATAGGTGCTGTCGTTGCGGCAGCAATCCTTGAAGAATGCCCAGTTCGTATTGTATTCGGTCACGTAGACAGGTGTGTTTGCGCCACCCGGCTGCTTGCCGGCGGCGACCTGCGTCAGAACTTTTTTGTAATTGGCAGAAGCTCCAACGCTTGGATCCTGCGTCTCCTCGTACATAGATACGACACCGGAATATTTGTCCCACTCCGCTTCGAGCTGCCCGGCCCCGAACATGTACTGGTGATAGCTGACGAAGTCGACGTACGGGGCGGTCGAAGTGTTCGACATGAGGGTCGAGAGCCAGAGTTGGGAGTAGCCGGACAGCGCAGGCCCCCCGATGCGTATGGTCTGTCCGTCTTGTGCTGCCTGGGCTTTCATTGCCGGTGCAGCAGCAGAGTAGATCGACATATAAGTGTTGATATGGTCGGCTGTCGTGCACATACCGGTAGCATTCGGCTCGTTCCAGATTTCGTAATCCTGAACAACTCCGGGGTATTTGCTATCGAAGTGGGCAACATACTCGGCCGCGATCTGGGCCCATTGGCTAATGTTGGTCGGTGCTGCAAACACGTTCCCAGCGCAACTTCCCGACGTTGGCTGCAGCCACGGCGGAGACTGGTTGAGCTGCAGCATCGCATGCTGGCCAGTGCTCTGGATCGCCGCGATCATCGGGTCAATCTTTGTCCAGTCGGGTGTTTGCGTCGCATAGACGATTGAGGCTAGCGAAGATAGACGCGTCTCCGTTAGTCCAGCTTCCGTGAGCAATTGTCTATCCGAAGTCCCGCGTAGCGCCTCGCCGCGGCCGTAGCCAAGCATTCCTGCAGGAATGGGAGAAGTCGAATTATCTCTCGACCCGAAGTCGGCCGTGATGCTGGAGAAAGCAGTTACCACAGCTCCGCTCGTCTTGTTCAACGTGGAATCGGTCACTCGAACGGTGTGTTTGCCCGGAGTCGCCGGCGCGGTATAGACACCGCTACTGGTGATAGTGCCCACGGTGCCATTGCCCCCGGCAATGTTGTCAACGGTAAAGCTCACAGGGCGGGTATCCGGAACCAGGCATACCTGGGCCTGGAAGGTCTGATGGCCCCCGGTTGGGATTGACGAAACGAAAGGATAGATCTCGAAGACCGGAGTGCTGGTGACATTGATGGCCGACACCCCATATGCGGAGGTCGAGGCCTGGCTGATGGCCTTAATGAGATGCGAGCCAGCGTACGGGGGTGCGGTGTAGAGACCCGAGGTAGTTATCGTCCCGACGGTTGAGTTTCCGTTGAGCACATTATCCACGTACCAGGTGACAGCAGTATTGGTTTCGCCGGTGACCACCGCACTAAACTGCAGGCTTTCCGCCGGAAGAATGCACGGAGAAGGTGGAGTTACCGAAACACCGGGACCCGGGGAACCTGAGATGCCAGAGCCCTGCAAGGGAACGGCGAGCGGGCTGCCCCCCGCACTATATCCGACGGTGAGATTCGCCACGTGCTTACCGACCGTCTGCGGCTTAAACGAAACCAGGACTGTGCAACTTGCGCCTGCTGCCAGCGTGCCTCCCCCATGTCCGTCGCCACAGTTTGTTGTGAACGGGTAGTCCGCAGAAGAACTCATCGAAGTGAATGTCAGCGTTGACGAGATCTTGTTTGTGAGCGTGACCGTCTGAGGTGTGCTGGAGGTGGCGACGATCTGATTATAAAAATAGAGACCACCGACCGGTGCGTATGAAAGCGCTGTTGCGACTCCATTGCCGGTCAACGAGATCACTTGCGGCGAGTTTCCGGCGCTGTCCGTTACCGTCAAGCTCGATGAGTAGTACTTGACCGCCGTCGGACTGAAAGTGACAGAGATGGTGCACGTCTGGTTCGGGCCCAAAGTAGATCCGCAATTGTTTGTTTGCTTGAAGGGCAGCGATGTCAGAATGCTGCTGATGGTCAGTGTGCCGGTCTGATTGTTGTCAATCGTCACAGAGAGAGGGGAACTCGTAGTTCCTATAGTCGTATCCGGAAAAGCCAAAAGCCTCGGATGGACGTATATGTTTTGCGCGGTCAAAGAGCCTGTAAGAAACAGAGTCAACAGCGAGCACAAGCAAACCTGTCTAAGAGCTAATCTTTCCACAAGGCACTCCAGCTTCGAAAATCTTGATAGCGTCCGTGTCCGACAGCAGAAGCCTGGGTGCGGCCCAAACGAGCGCCCCGTCAACACATCACACACCCTAATTCCACTGTGATGCTCAAAAAATGTTCAAAGTTGGCTCGATGATTTTTGGTTCTCGACGTCAATAGAGGAGAGAACGTGGATTGAGCGCGAGACTCCGCCGCGCCAGCAATCCTTCAGAACGAAATACGCATCTGACATAATCTATCCGGTTCTTCACGGTTGAATGCACCAGGTTTGAACAACGGTTTTTCCGGAAAGGCCGAAAAAGAACATGCGCGTGTCAAGACCCGTTGCTTTGTCAGCTTTGCTGGTTCTCTTTGCGGTTGCTACAGGCTGCGGAGGCTTCAAAGGCGTAGTCACCCCCACATTGACTACGATCTCACCGGCGACGGTAGCGGCGGGAAGCGCCGCATTCACTCTGACAGCAACTGGAACCAACTTCACCAGCGGCACGCAGATTCTATGGGATGGCGTCGCCCAGCCAACCCAGGTCGTCTCTACCACCCAGCTAACTACGTCTGTCACAGCGGCGCAGATTGCGGCTGCAGGCACAGTTAGCATTCGGGTGATGAAATCGGACACGACAACCTCTGGTGCCATGACTCTAACGATCACGGGAAGCGGATCGCAAACATTCAGCCTCACATCGATATCACCCTCAACCATCGCCGCCGGAAGTCCAGACTTCACCTTGTCAGCGACGGGTGTCGGCTTTGTAAGCGGCGATGTCATTACGCTGAATGGCACAGCAATCACGACCACATTCGATTCCGCCACTCAGCTGCACGGCACGATTCCTGCCGCGAGCGTCGCAGCGCCTGGAACAATCAGCGTCGCGGTACAGGATGCAAGCAAGAACTCCACCAATTCTCTCCCGCTAACAGTTACAGGAGCATCGACCGGCACGCCACCCACGCTCACCTCGATCAACCCCAATACTGCATTCAACGGGAGCGATGCAATCACTCTCACTGCGATTGGGACTGGTTTTGTCACCGGTAGTCAAATCGTTTGGAACGGCAATCCGCTAACCACAACCTTCGTTTCAAGCACGCAGCTCACGGCAGTCGTCCCAGCAATATATCTGACCACGATAGGTGTGGAGAATGTGTTCGTATTCAATCCCGACTTCACCGTATCGAACACCCTGCCCTTCACAATTACCGTTTCACCCAAGACCACCCCGACATTGACCTTCATCAGTCCGACTAAGACGGCCGTGGGAAGCCCCGGGTTCACACTGACGTTAACTGGAACGAATTTTGCGCCAGGAGCAGTTGCCTACTTCGGTCCCGACGCATTGGCGACCACCGTGGTCAGCGATACACAAGCAACTGCCCAGGTGCCTGCGTCGGAGCTCACCGCAGTAGCGCAGGTGCCTGTCACGATTAAGAACACGCAGTCCAAGCCCTCCAACCCAATCCCGTTCCTGGTCGGAATGAATGTCTTCTTCGGAGAAGTCAACGATCTCGCCTGGGATTCAGCGCGAAACATTCTTTACATTTCGCAACCGAGCACATCGACAAAGAATCCTGACACCGTAGTTGCGATCGACCCCATAGCGCTTACGATTTTGTGGACCTATTCGCCTGGTACCGGAAGCGAACCAGATCATCTGGCACTCTCCGCGGATAAGAAATATCTTTACGTCGGACTCGACGGGAAGGGATCAGTTGAAAGACTGATTCTCGGCAATCAGACCGCGGTCCCCGACATAAGCATTTCCCTCGGTTCCGATCCTAATCTCGGTCCATATTACGCGATGGATGTTGAGGTAGACCCCGTCGACTCCAATACCATCGCGGTCGCACGCGGAATAGCTCCGAGCATTTCAATCGTGCAGGCACAAGGCGGCATTGCGATCTACGACGGAACAACTCAGCGACCATTAATCGTCACTCCCACAACCCAGCCGAGTAATGTTTTGATCGACACGATTCAGTGGAGCGCCGACGGGACCGCTATTTATGCGGCGAACAATGAGAACTTCCAGGCGGACTTTTACCAGCTTGGCGTCTCCGCCGCTGGTGTGACCCTCGTCAGCGATCATCCCGGCTACTTCCCAACTCCGAATCTGCGCGTCCACTTCGATGCAACGACCCAGTTGCTCTATGGAGACGATGGACTCGTTGTCAATCCAGCTGCTGCGACGCAGGCGGGCAACTTCGTTTCCAGCGGAATCATGGTGCCGGACTCAACACTCGGCAATGCCTATTTTGTCGGTCAATCTGCCGCCGACATTCAGACGGTTGCGTATGAGGTTGAATCATTCAATCTGACCAACTTCACCCCCGTCGCGCAACTTCATCTCTACCAAGTGGAAGGAGTTCCGCAACACATCGTGCGCTGGGGGGCCAACGGATTGGCTTTTGCAACCAAGAAGGTGACCAACTGCGTTATATCTCCATGCAATATCCAGGATGGTCGGCTCTACATAATTTATGGACCGTTTGTAACGCAAACTGTGCCGTGACGAGGGTGAGCGGGCAGGATCGACAATTGTTTAAGCGGCATTGTCTTCGCCGCGTATTTAACATTGCACCCAGGAGCAAGGCGTGATCAAACGGAATTTGATTCTAGGTATTCTGCTTTCTTCATCGATTTGCGCACTGGGCCAGGTTGTCGAGGATGCAACTGAGGGATCGGCCCCATTGACCGTGGGCGGGTACTTCAGCTTTTTCGATGCAAGCTATGCGTCGAATAAGGTCGCAGGGCTCGGAACCTTCCTGGACTGGTCGCCGCTTTTGGCGGGCAACCTCGGCGTGGAAGCAGAAGGGCGTTGGCTTACCTTTGGCGGTTCTCATGGCTTCAGTGAATACAACTACCTGGTTGGCCCTCGCTATCGGTTCTATGTCAACCGCCGCTTCCAGCCTTACGCGAAGGTTCTGGTGGGCGCTGGAGAGATTAACTTTCCTTATGACCTGGCTCACGGCGGGTATTTTGCAGTGGCACCCGGCGGTGGACTGGATTACGCTCTATCGCGCCGCTGGAAAGTGCGCGCCGACTACGAGTTTCAATTTTGGCCAAGCGCGGTCGGAATTCCAGATATACCGACAGGCGCTGTACACCCCAACGGGGTGAGTGTCGGGATTAGCTACAGGCTCTTCCGATAACGACGCGAGACGAGACAGAGCCTTTTTGGCGTGCAAGCGAGTCGCTGGGAGAAGTTTGGTGAGTAATGAGGACGTTATCAATGAAGGCGACTATAGAAGCCGACTCTCAGGACCTCAGCCCGGAGCAGGTCAAGCCGCGAGTCGCCCGCGCACTGATTGCGACTCTCGCAAATGAATGCAAGTCTTACTGCATACTCTCCGGGTACGAACAGCTTCCTGACTCATTCGATACCGACATCGACTACATGGTGGATCAGCAAGATTTTGAGCGCATGCCAACCATCGTCGAGCATGTAGCGGCGCAGACGAATACACGACTATTCCATACCGTAGAGCATGAAATCACTGCGCGCTCTTTTTCGCTAGCCTCGCAATCTGGTTCGGAGTTGACGATTGTCCAGCCAGACGCAACCTCCGACTACCGTCACTTTGGATTGCTATGGTTGCGTTCTGACGAAGTGCTCGCAGCTCGACGCTGGTGTCCACGCGGTTTCTGGATCCCGGCGGCGCCTCACGAGTTTGCTTATTACCTGATCAAGCGGCTGAACAAGCGATACTTCACCGAGCAACATGGCCAGAAGCTCCATCGACTGTATGCAGAAGACAGTTCGGGATGCGACAAGATGATCGCGCGCTTTTGGAAGGAGCCAAAACAGTCCGCGCTCAGCCGCATGGCAGCTTCAAATGGCTGGGCGGAACTGCTCTCGAACACGGAATCGTTCCGAAGCGAGTTGGTACAGAACAGTGCGGATTCGCGATTTGCAAAAGTTGCATTGAGCTTCAGACATGCCGCTCATTTCCTGCGGCGCATGGCGCGCCCCACCGGGGGATGGGTTGCATTTATCGGCCCGGATGGGGCAGGGAAGTCCGCCGTCATCGACGCGATTCGTCAACAGTTTACTTTTGCATATCGCGAAGTGAGGTGCTTTCATTTACGGCCCAAAGCACTGCGAAAAGGAACAGCATCGGAGTCCGTCGTCACAGATCCGCACGGACGCCCTCCGCGCGGACTACTTGTTTCGATAACTAAGATATTCTTCCTCCTCGCAGACTACTGGTTGGGCTATCTCCTGAAAATGGCGACCGCTATGAGACGTTCGCAACTGCTCATCTTTGATCGTTATATATATGATCTGTTGGTTGACAATAAGCGTATCCGCTATGGCGGACCGGCTTGGTTGCTCCGGCTAGCGGCGCGAATCGTACCCCGGCCCGACTTGGTAATCCTTCTTGATGCGCCCGCGGAAATCATATGGTCGCGTAAGCAGGAAGTTTCCTTTGACGAGGTAGTTCGTCAGAGAGCTGAATATCTGAACGTAGCGCAGGGGCTGCGGTCCGCCGTTGTCATGAATGCGAACAGGCCACTTGCCGATGTAATTCACGACGTCGATCATGCCATCGTCGGGCACTTCGCACGGCGAACCGCTGCGCGGCTAAAGCTTCAAGATCCATCCGTTTCAGGCGAGCGGCTTGAGATGAACGTTCCGGGTCAAAGATGCTGACCCACGCGCTTCCGAAGCCGCTCACTATAGCGAATATATTAGAGTTGGCCTTCCCAAATGCGAGCTCATTCGAGACCGATACGGCCGCGAAAGAACGTCATGTCTACGTTGTTCCTCAAGGCTCGGAGCCGCGTTGGATTATTGTCGGAGAACCGCATCGGGTCCTCGGCGTCTTGCGTAGTTGGAACCCATGGAACGCCGCATCTCGCCTGCGTTGGGGTGCGGTGAAATTTGCTGCATCCGCCAGGCTGCTCCCAATGTTGCCGGGTGTCCAGAGTATCGTCTTCCAGATTCAGACAGCGTATTGGCGTAGCCACCTTCCAGAGTTTCCCGAGGAATGGAACGTTGTCATTCATGTCGGGAACCCTTCGTACACTCGAAAAGCAATCGTCTTTTTCGTGGCCAAGGATGGCTCTGTCAAATTTGCGGCGAAAGCACCGTTGGTAGTGGGAGCAGATGCGGCGATTATGAATGAAGCGGCAATGCTCAATCTGGTGAAAGGCCTCATGCAAGTGCCGAGAGTTGTATTTCAAGACTCCGCCCGATCGATCGTCGCGCAAACTTGGCTTGAAGGAAGGCCCGTTTCAAGGGGCTTTACAGATGCACATTTAGACCTGTTGAGCCTTCTCGCTAACTCAGGCCGATCCGTAAAGATTTCCGATTATCGAGCGGAGATTTCCTCAGAGTTGGAGAAGACAGACCTTCCTTTTGATCGGGCGGCCTTAGCTCGAGCTCTTGAATTTCTGGATTTCGATGCGCCGCTTCAAAGCTTCGTGGAACACCGCGATTTCGCACCGTGGAACCTCAAATGGGTTCGGAATGGCGAACTCGGTTTGCTGGACTGGGAGTGGTCCGTGTCGGATGGTCTCCCTTGGCAGGATGCCTGCCGTTTCTTTTTCCTGGAGGATGCCCACTTCAGCGGAAACGGGAGAGTGTGGGAAGCGATAACAACCAATGAATTCCTGTTGAAGTACCGTCAGCGATTCGACATCCCGTCTGCGGCCCTTCCGGCACTCACAATGCGGTACCTGCTGGGTGTGCTCACGATGGACTGGAAGAGTGGAAATGAGGGTCTCGCACGCTACACTTTTGGGCAAATCGCGAAGCTGCTCGATACCTGTCCGCAGGGAATCTTCACGAACTCGTAGGCGCTTGCCTTGTCTCGGACTGACCGCTCATAAGTTGGCAGTCGCCAGTTCCAACTGCTTCTTGAGATTACTGTTAGACGAAAGTTCCGATGCTTCTGCTGCGATGTCTTTGGACACCGTGAGCTTATTGCCGTATTCTACTCGAAGAATCTCCAAAAACTTGAATGCTCCTTCGAAGCATCACGTTCCCAAAATCTCAGATTGGGGCGCACCGATAGGAACTCGAGGTCGGCTCGAATGGGTTCTCAGAATCCGAGACCACTGAAAGAAGATCGAAGCGACCGCAGGAGATTTGTGGTTGCGCAGAAACTGCACTATTTGTATGATTCTCGAAAGGCTTCAGAACGAGACCCCCGGGAGAAATTGGTCGCGGCCATTAGGGCGATCATCGTGACCACGCTCATCGGGGGAGTGATGTGGTTCCTTCTTTGGAAAGTCATGGCACAAGTACTGGAAACTCGTTAGCCCAAAAGCAAGTCTCGCAGGTCATGTAGGCAAGGAAAGAAAACTTTTACAAAATCGGGCGCGCTCTTGTAAGAACGGAAAGCGCTTGTTTTTTGGATTTCGCGGAATTGGTATTGAGCGCTTTCTGCTCGCCGATTTTTGCTTTTGTTGTTAGACAATTCCTTGCACTGGCTAAGCGCCGTTGGCGAACTTCTCCTGTATCGCCTTTCGGACGGCTTTTTAGGCACGATTTACCTCGCTGCTTGCGGGCAACGGTCGTGCCCTGCAATGAATGTCTTGGTTCATTTCAAGTACCGCAGAGGCATTTGTTGCTCTTCAAGAAGAAGCCGTTCAAATCTAACTCTCTCGCAACACTGGCCTCAGCCGGTAAATCCTCGTCTATCGATAAACGCTCTCCTGTGTCGCTCGCCGTACAGATAGATAGATGCAGAAAAATGCATTGCGCCAGTTGTAGTGCGCAAGAAACCTGTGATTTAACACAAGGGGAAGCGGCGCGGTACCCGGAAACTCGCGAAGAAACGGTTGCTACGAATCAAACAGCCGCAGACCAAGAGACAATTTCAAGGACTAAGCGACCTCCCTTCTGCACTCTAGGCAAGAGGGCAGAGAGTCTACTCACGTTCCCGCAGAAGCACTGTGCGGCTCCATTCAAAGGAGTGACATTCGACACAGCGTTTGCTCCACCAGGGCCGCAGAATGGTCCAATCCCACCCGCCACCAGAAAACGAGTTGAAACCCCAGCGCGGTGGCACCTTGTCTTTTCGCCCCTATAGGGCTTTGTGTTTCACCAGTACTGCCTTGGTTTGAGCTCGTCACCAGAAGTGGAAGCGTAAGAGAGCGCTATCTGGAGATCTGGACTCAAGCAAATTGTCCCAGCCATTGCGGCTGGGGTTTCGGTTCATGTTTTTTAACCCATGTTTTTCCAGTTCTTTACCCGCAGAGGCTCTCGGATGCACATTTCGAAATTCTTTCTCCCTATCCTTCTTGCGGGTCTGGCTTTGGCCGGAACCCGCGCGCGTTCGCAAGCTACCGTAACAGAGAATCAGACCACCTACATCTACGTGAGCAAATCTGGATCCGATGCTGGCTCCGGTTCGAGTTCCTCACCGCTCAAAACGATCCAGGCCGCAGTGAACAAAGCAAATTACGACAATCAAAAATATATCGGAGTCAAGATCATCGTCGGTTCGGGCGTTTATCGCGAGAGCGTCAGCGTTAATCACGTCACGAATCAAACTTCGGTGCCACTGACGATCCAAGCAGCCGCAACGGGATCGGCGATTATTGCCGGATCGGATGTCTTGACCGGATGGGCCTCTGTAACGGGGCACCCCTACACATACGTGCACTCCTGGAATAACAACTTCGGATATTGCGCAGTCCCTTCTGGTTGGCCCAGTAGCTTTCCGGTCATCGCGCGGCGCTCTGAGATGATCGTCGTGAATAACGTGCCATATACGCAGGTAATGGCGGAATCGCAACTTCGCGCTGGAACGTTCTTCGTGGATGAGGCAACCAATCAGATCCTTGTCACCACGCCATCGACAACAAGCATTTGGACAGCAAGTGTTGAGGCTGCAGTTCGTCCGGAAACCCTGCAAGTAAACAGTCGCACTAACGTGGTTCTCCGTGGTCTGGTTTTGCGCCATGCAAGAAGCTGCATCAACCAGAGCGGCGCGGACGTCAATGGCAGTTCAAATGTCTTGATCGACCGAGTTCAGGCGATTTGGAATAACTGGGGCGGGTTGGCAATCAATTCAAGCAGTCACATCACTGTTCAGAATTCCATTGCGAGTCACAACGGTGGTATTGGATTTCAAGGCTTTGAAGATCAATACGCACTCTTTAGCTACGATGAGAGCGACTTCAACAATTGGCGCGGTGCCCAAGGTGCACTCTACAACTGGGGCATGGGTGGCACTAAGCTGATGGCGATGCGTAGCACAACCGTTCAGAATCACTACTCCTATGGCAATCAGGCGCAAGGCCTGTGGTTCGATACCGACAATAAGAACATCACGGTCAACAATGCAACGCTGTCTGGAAACGCCTTATCCAGCCTGCAACTTGAAGCGAACGAGGGACCAGTCATGGTCAAGTACAGCCATCTCTGCGGCAGCGGGGTAGGCGTGACGGTGATCAACAACCCGAAGCTCACCATGGAGTACAACAACTTCTACAATAACGGCGGCACCGGCGGTAAATATCAGGCAGAGATATTTATCGCAGGCAGGGCTGGAGGCCACGTAATCTATGACTGGCAAACCGGCGAGTCGTACGATCTGTTTACTTCCGGCACTGTTCTAACTGGAAATAACTTCGAGAATGCGACTGGTGGACAGAATGTGTTTGGAACCTACCTAAGCGGCAGCGACTGGTCCGATTTCGCGTACTCGTTGGTTGCGAGCGGGAATCGGTGGTACGACCCGACGACTTCATATTCGTTCAAACTACCGAGCAACCATCTCACGACTTTTTCGGGCTGGAAGAGTGCCGTCGGTACGGACTACAGCTCTTACTGGGCACTGCCGTCGATCTCGCCATATACTGCCTGCAAGATACCCAGCCAGACATTTACCGACTTCGATGTGAACCTTGCAGCCGAAAGCTACACCATGGCGTCGGGCCGCGTGGTTATACCGGCAAGGGTAAATTCCTTCGGCTATGGGACGGTCAGCCTTTGGGCTAGCGGAATGCCTTCGGGAGTTAGCGCGTCACTAAGCCGCGCGAGCCTGGTTAGCGGTTCAGTGAATCTAACACTCACTGCAACCTCGTGGGCAACCAACAAGGTCGTGCCAATTACGCTTTGGGCAGTCAGCGGCGGCAGAGTCCACACTGTTACCGTCAATGTACACCTTGTTCCTGCCTGATCAGAACAAACGTAGATCTCTTACCAGCGATGAACAAGGGGCTTCCAGGCAGCGGCTTGGAGGCCCTTTTCTTGCTTCAAAAGGCATGCCCCAAATGCTCGAGTGAAATGCCTGAAGAAACTATAAAGCACTTTAGTAACTGGCATTTAGGTGACATCCGTCACAGCCTTTGCGATAATCCTGGTACAAGCTTTGATTAACAGTTCACCCGATTTCAAATGACACGCCTGCAAGGTGGCGCGATAGATGTATCTTTGCCCGCTCGCGGGATTTGTGCCCCTCCCAAATACCCAAATCTGTTTCGTTTCTAGCTTGCGCCGGAAGTGGAAGTGTAAGAGAGCGCTTCAGGTAGCCAAGCTCTGGAACGGTAGGCCCTGACCATCGTGGCTGGGATACCGACCGCTTTTTAGCTTTTGAAACCTTAAAGAGGTACGAAATGCAACTCAAGCAAGTCTTCCTTGCTCTCCTTCTTGCGGCTCTGGCGATTACCGGATCCCGTGCGCGCTCTCAAGCGAACGTTACAGAGAACCAAACCACCATGTTGTATGTGGATGGACACAATGGTTCCGATGCGAACCCAGGTACAATCTCATCTCCCTTGAAGACAATCCAGGCGGGGATTAACAAAGCAAACGCCAATAACCAAAAGAAGATTGGAACTAAGGTTATCGTCAACGCCGGTATCTACCGCGAGACAGTCTCTATCAACCCGATTACAAATCAGTCAACTGTACCGTTGACTGTCCAGGCGGCCGTGACCGGCACGACCATTATCGCGGGGTCGGATGTGTTGACGAATTGGTCCCCGGATCCTGGCTACGCGTCCGCTTACGTAACAATCTTTAAGCCACAGGTCAGCACATGTTCACTACCAAGCGGGTGGCCGAATAACTTCGCTCCAATTGCGCTGCGGACAGAAATGATCTTCGTGAACGGTGTGCCTCTCACGCAAGTTGCAACCTACTCCCAGATGCAACCCGGTACATTCTATCGAAGCGAGGCCTACAACCTGCTTCATGTTTGGCCCCCGGCCGGCACGGACATGCAAACCGCCATCGTTGAAGCCGCCAACCGCCAGAAAACGGTGAGTATAGTGGGACGGAGCAACATTGTCCTGCGCGGGCTGGTATTCCGCCATGCGGCAGACTGCATTAATACCAGCGGCGCCACTGTGACAACCAGTTCGAACGTGCTGATCGATTCAGTGCAGGCCCTCTGGAACAACTGGGGTGGCTTGGGTGTCTTCTCCAGCAGTAGTTTCACAGTGCAGAATTCAATCGCCAGCCACAACGGTGGCGTTGGCTTTCAGGGTAACAAGGATCAAAACGCGCTCTATAGTTTCAACGAAAGCGATTACAACAACTGGCGCGGTGCCCAGGCTGCCTTTTACGAGTGGGGAATGGGCGGAAGCAAGTTCTTCCAGATGCGCAGTACGACCGTGCGGAATCACTTCTCCTATAACAATCAGGCGGAAGGTCTCTGGTTCGACACGGATAACAAGAACATTACTATCGACAACGTAACGCTCGCAGGAAACGTGACGGCAGCCTTGCAGATTGAAAGGGACGAAGGACCGGTAACACTTCAAAACAGCCACCTCTGCTCCAGCGGCAACGGCCTCAATGTTCTTACTAGTCCGCAATTGACGATCCAGAATAATACTTTCTACAACAACGGAGCGACGAACAAATACCAGGCACAGATATTCATTGCGGGTCAGCCCGGTGGTAAGGTCATTACCGACTGGCAGACAGGCCAAAGCTATGATCTGTTCACAACTGGTATGGTCTTGTCCGGCAATACATTTGTTGATGCCGTTGCGGGACAGAATGTGTTTGGAACCTACCTGAGCGGCACCGATTGGTCGTCATTTGCAAACACACTGAACGCGAGCAATAACAACTGGTACGACCCCAACACGTCGGCCTCATTCAAGGTGGTTAATGGCAAGTTGGTAAGTTTAACCGGATGGCAGAGCGCGACTGGAACGGACTATACGTCAACCTGGGCCATACCATCCGCATCGCCTGCTCTGGCTTGTGCGATACCCGCTTCCTCGTTTGCCGACTTCAATGTAAATGTCGATAGCGGCAATTACACAATGAGCTCTGGTAAGACGGTGGCCACGGTGCGGGTGAACTCCTTCGCCTTCGGGGCAGTTACCTTGAAAGCAACCGGAATACCGCCCGGCGTGAGCGCGTCCATCAGCAATGGGAATCTGGTGAGCGGCGTCGCCACGCTGACGCTTTCATCAACCAAATACGCTGTCAACCAAACTGTTCCCATCACGCTCTTCGCGGTGAGTGGCAGCAGGGTACACAGCGTAACCTTTAACGTGCACGTTGTGCCGCTGACATAGTCCTAAGTCATATCGGCCAAGTCGGGGATCGGTAGAAATCAATAGGGCTTCCAGGAATTTCGATTCCCGGAGGCCCTATTTGATGGCCGTGTCAGGCCAAATCTGCATCTAAATGAACAGCTTGTTGAACATCCGGGGAGTGATTGACCATCAATCGTTAATGATCGGCCAATACATCCTCGCGGCTTCGTTGGCCTCATCGAATTCAAGAGGGAAAAGAGTCTTTCTTACCCGTCATGAAAGTTCTTCTGTCCGCGTACGCATGCGAACCGAGCAAGGGATCGGAACCTGGTGTCGGTTGGAATTGGGCGCGAGCCTTGATTCGTCGTGGATATGAAGTTCACGTTATAACCCGCCGCAACAATCGCTCCGATATCGAGAATGCATGCAAAGGAGAGAAGAATCTTCTCACCTTTTCCTATTACGATCTGCCTCGATGGGCCCGTTTCTGGAAGTACTGGCCGGGAGGAATTTATCTCTATTACTTGACATGGCAAATAGGCGCCTATCGCCTCGCGAAGAGGCTGCACTCGGAAGAGAAATTTGACTGCGTGCACCACATAACATTTGTTTCCTTCCGCCAACCCTCATTCATGGGAAGGCTCGGCATTCCTTTCATATTTGGTCCGGTTGGAGGAGGGGAAACGATGCCGGCGCAATTCCGCAGAGGGATTCCGCCTTCGGGTAGGATGATTGAGGCCTTCCGCGATTTGGGCAGCACACTTGTTTCGTTTGATCCGCTGATGCGGCGTACTTTTTCTAGCGCCTCAATCATCGCTTGCACCACTCGCGAAACTCTGGATCGGATCCCGAACCGTTTCCATCACAAATGCATTGTGCAGCGCGCGATAGGCATCAACCATGCGGAGATTGAGACGCGCGCCTCAAGCGAAGTATTAATTAGGCCCCAGTTCCTCTACGTTGGCCGACTGCTTTATTGGAAGGGCTTGCACTTGGTGATTCAAGCACTAGGTGAAGTCAGACGATCCATTCCCGACGTAACACTGAAGGTCATTGGCGATGGGAACGATCGAATGTGGCTTCAGAGTGTTGCGCGGGATGCTAACGTCGCGGAATTGATCGAATGGACTCCTGCGAAGCCGCACAACGAAATCTGGCAGGAATATCGAAAGAGCCTCGCATTCGTCTTTCCGAGTCTCCATGACTCAGGAGGAATGGTCGTTTTGGAGGCACTGGCTGCGGGGCTCCCGGCAATCTGTCTGGACCTGGGAGGGCCGGGATCCATCGTGACTTCTTCGTGCGGCGTCGTAGTTGAAAGTCGACAACGAGACGAAGCAACTGTGAAAGACCAGTTGGCAAAAGCGATGATCCTCATGGCGAGTGATCAGCGGCGATGGGCGAGTCTATCTGCTGACGCGGTGAGTCGCGCCCGACAGACCACATGGGACGCTGCCGTCGATTCCGTGTATTCCTCGTTTGCGACCGGCGAAGGCACGACGCCAAAAGCGTCTGCAATTTCGTAACAATTCCAGGTTCGCAGTCAGATCGCCAGTATGCCTGGTGCATCGGCTCCGCACCCCTTCGGGGGGCGCTACAGACAGATCATGGTTTACGTAGATCCGCTGAAACTCGAGGCGCATAACCTGAGCCTGATGGATGTCGTTAGGTCCGAGAACGATTCGAACTTGATTCTGCCCGCCGGGCGATGTACGCATCGGCCCAAAAGACTACAACATTTACGCAAATAGCCAGGTGCCAACGCCACAACTGATTAATGATCTTCCTTTGAAGTCAGTGGGAAATGCATCGTTCGCATCAGAAGCGCCGTCCGTAGCATCGTCTGTTCCCAAAACTGCCGAGTCAGAGGCGATCGCGGACCCGGAGGAGTTGGCAATGACCTCTCCGCCGGTGCCGTGCGCGTAGCCATACACCACCGCGACATGCAGTAGCAGTAGCCAGAAGAAACGATGGACAATCTTCATTCAAACTCCCGGGTTCACTTTTATTAAGCACCATTTATGGCCATGGCCTTAGCCATCGAAATGGCAATTGTAATGACTTCGGGGGTACTAGTGGCATGCACACAAGTTATCTTCGGCCGTTTTCCCGCAGCTTTTCTTGCATCATCTATTCCGAATTCTGCTAGCCTCATCACGGTTTCTGAATGTAATTCCTGCGGTCGGGCAGCTTCCCCTGAAGCGAGGACTGTATGGAAATTAGGAAGCTGCATTCGCCGGCTCCATCTCTGCAGGTGCAGGCCGCCATCGATCGCCTGAATGCAGGTCAGGAAACTGACTCAGAGACAGCGGAAAAAGCTCCACTGAGAATCCGCATCCTACGCTGGATCTTCTTCGGTGATCATGCGCCTGAGCGTCGGCGGGTTAGTCGACAGCCTTTGCCGGAGTTGGTCGCATATTTCTGGACCGGTGGAACTCCTCTGGCTTTCCGGATTGGTGATATCAGTCCGATAGGGTTTTACTTGCTAACCGACGAACGCTGGATGCTCGAGACCATGATCTTGATGACACTGCAGCGTGCTGACATCAACGGTGAGGATCCCCGAGATTCGGTCTGCGTGGAATCCAAGGTAGTTCGTTTGGGCCCCGATGGTGTTGGTTTTGAGTTTGTAGAGTCAGAATTCGTCGACCTCAACACCGGCGAGACTTTGCCAGAAAAGAGAGTCAAACGAGCAGATCTGGAGAGGTTTCTAGAGCGCCTGAACCTCAAAGAAAATCAAAAGTCAGAGGCGGTTTTGCGCTAAACCATCAAGAGGCCGCGACAGGTTCAATATTGAGGCGGGGAATGGCGACGTGGCGGAGAGAGTGGGATTCGAACCCACGTTAGAGTTTCCCCTAAACACGCTTTCCAAGCGTGCGCCTTCAGCCACTCGGCCATCTCTCCAAAGAGCGGACTATCCTCTTGAATTTAACATATGTTCCCACTTCTGCTCGTGATGCCGGAACTATGCGATGACATGGCGCTAAAGGCATTCTCTTCTCTGCTGAAATCGTTTACTTTCCGCAACCCCTTGATTTATAGTTCCGCTTTGCCCGTCTCCCGCTGTTTGGCGACTGCATACGGGTGGGGTAGAGGAAGAGGACTTCATGCCTGGCATTTCTCGACGAGACCTGCTTTATTCCGGATTGGCACTTTCAGCTTCGTCACTTGTCGCCCGTTCAGCTTGGGGACGAACCGCCTCTCTCATGGCAGGCTACCCTGGGCCTGCTTCCTCCGAGGCTCTGGCTGCTGTGGCGCCGCGCGAACAATTGCTTTTCGACTTTGGCTGGAAGTTCCAATTCGGTCACGGTACTGATCCGGCGCGTGATCTGGGTTTTGGGAACGGGCAGGGGGACTTCGCTAAGACGGGGGACTTTGTGTTCTCGAAGGGTAAATTTGACGACTCAAAGTGGCGCACTTTGAACCTGCCGCACGATTGGGCGGTTGAACTCCCGTTCGTGCGCGATGAGGAGCAGAACTCGCATGGGTTCAAGCCGGTCGGGCGGCGCTATCCGGAGACTAGCGTGGGGTGGTATCGTCGCGAATTTGAGATTCCCGCCAGTGACCAGGGCCGCCGCATTGCAGTCGAATTTGACGGGGCATTTCGCAGCGTGCTGGTTTTCGTGAACGGCTGCTTTGTTGGCCGCAACGACAACGGCTATGCACCTTTCCGCTTTGACATTACGGACTTCCTTGCGGTCGGGGCCAAGAACTACATTGTCGCGCGCGTTGACGCCAGCTTCGGCGATGGCTGGTTCTACGAGGGCGCGGGTATCTATCGCCATGTGTGGCTCACCAAGACCGATGCGCTGCACCTGGGTAAATGGGAGAGCACGGTAAGGACGGCTCTGAACGGGAATTCCGCCACGCTGACGCTCGGCACCATCGTTCAGAACGAAGGAAAGCAGGCGGAGAACGCCAAGGTGAGCTGGCAGATTCTCGATGCCGCAGGCAAAACCGTGGCTACCGCCGAGTCTCCCGTTCAATCCGTTGCTGCCGACGGCTCCGCTACGTTTACGGCAACAGCAAAGCTGGCGAATCCCGCGCTCTGGTCAGTCGACGAGCCCAATCTCTACTCCGCCATCATGACCGTCGAAGCGGGGGCCAAACCGCGCGATGCAGAGCGGGTCAGCTTTGGCGTGCGCACCGCATTGTTCGATGCGGACAAGGGCTTCTTCCTCAACGGCAAATCGCTCAAGATTCAGGGTACCTGCAACCATCAGGATCACGCAGGAGTGGGAGCGGCGTTGCCTGATCGCCTGCAATGGTTCCGCCTTGCCGTGCTGCGCGAGATGGGTGGCAACGCAGTGCGTACCTCGCACAACATGCCAACGCCCGAGTGGGTAGAGGCCTGCGACCGCATGGGAATGATGATGATGTGCGAGACAAGGCAGATGAGTTCGAACCCCGAAGGTCTGGCCCAACTCGAGGTCATGGTCAAGCGCTATCGCAACTCACCTTCGATCATTCTCTGGTCCATCGGCAACGAGGAATTCATACTGCAAAGCGAAATGGCGGAGCAGGGCGCGAAGATCGCCACAACCATGGTGCGCCGGTGTCATGAACTGGATCCGACGCGCGTTGTTTCCGCTGCAGTCAATGGCGATAACGAGAAGGGCGTATCGGAACCGTTTGATGTCATCGGTTTCAACTACAACCTGAAAGGTCCCGACGGATACCACAAAGAACATCCGAAGCGCCCGCTCTATGGCTCGGAGACGTCGAGCGCAATTTCCACGCGCGGCATGTACACCACTGATCCGCTGCGCAACCTCGTCAACGACTACAACGGCGTCGTCCCCTGGGGCGAGACCGCGGAGGAGTGGTGGACATTCTACGGCACGCGCGAGTGGGAGGTGGGCGGCTTTGCGTGGACGGGCTTCGACTATCGCGGCGAACCCACGCCCTACGGATGGCCATCGATCAATTCGCAGTTCGGTATCGTGGACATGTGCGGCTTTCCGAAGGACACCTTCTACTACTACAAGGCTTGGTGGGGGAAGGAGCCATCGCTGCACCTGTTTCCACCCTGGAACTTCGAGGGCAGGGAAGGCGACGAGATTCCCGTTTGGGTCTACACCAATGTCGATGAGGTTGAGCTACTTGTGAACGGCAAGAGCCTGGGCAGCCAAAAGGTGCCACATCTCGGCCACGTAGAGTGGAAGGTGAAGTATGAGCCCGGCTCTATCGAAGCGCGGGGAAGCAAAGATGGCAAGGTTGTGCTTACAGAGAAGCGTGAGACAACGGGCCCAGCCGTCGCGATCAAGCTTACCGCCGACCGCACGGAGATCAATGCGGACGGAGAGGATGTAGCGATTCTTAAAGTTGAAGCGCTCGACAAGGAAGGCCGTCCGGTGCCGACGGCCAACAATCATCTCGGCTTCAAGGTCTCCGGCGATGGCGCGCTGATTGGGGTTGGCAACGGCGACCCAAATTGCCAGGAGAGTGACAAGGAGCCCAAGCGCTCGCTCTTCAATGGTCTCGCGCAGGTGATTGTTCAGGCCAGCAAGCGGCCTGGCGAGATCCATATTGAAGCCGTGAAGGAAGGCTGGGAGGGTCCCGAACTGACACCCGCCAAACTAACCATCACAACCAAGAGGGTGGACCTGCGGCCCGCGGTCCCGGAGAACGAAAGACGCGGTTAAGAGTCAGTACCGCAAAACAAAGAAGCCGGCGCTTAAGCCGGCCTTTTTGTTTTGCAGGAACGATACGTGGGGACAGGGCAATCGCGGCCGCCCACTCTTACCTGTCAAATGTGCCCGTGATCGCCAGTTGGGGGCCATCGGACTCGTCCTCTTCCATCTGCGCTTTGACCAGTTCCAGAAAAGCCGCCATCGCAGGGGAGACCCACTTGTCCTTATGCCACAGAATGTGAGTGGCGATGTCCAGAGACGGACCTGCCCAATGCAATGCCTTGAATCTGTGCTGGCGAAGTTCACGGGCCACTACGATAGCCGGCAGAAGCGCAAGACCCATTCCCACGCAAACGCATTGCTTCATCGCTTCCACGCTGGAGAATTCCGTGATATTGCCAGGACGCACATTCTGGAGCGCGAGTATTCTGTCGAGCTTAGCGCGATAACCGCAGCCCGCTTCAGTCAGCAGCAGGGTCTGGCCCGCGAGATCAACTGGCTTCACAGTACGGCGTTTGGTAAGCGGATGTGTGGGATCTCCGAATAGAGAAATTCTCTCCGTATGCAAGCGGATCGATTTGTGCGCCGGATTGGTGGGGGCGTCGCACATGTTGATCACAAGATCCAGCTTGCCGTTTTCAAGTTCCATGGCCAGCGTATCGTCCAAATGTGGTCGAAAAGCAACCTCGACATGGGGGAAGCGCTTGCGAAATGTGCGCAGTACCTGGGGCAGACGATAGGTGAGTTGGCTCTCCGGCGCGCTGATGCGCAGCGGGCCGCTGGGCTCGGCTCCACTGCGAATGGCGCGTTCGCCCTGCTCCATCGCTGTGAGTGCCTGTTCGGCGAAGGGTTGAAAGCGCCGCCCCGCATCGGTGAGCGTTACCTTTCGCCCGAGGCGGTCGAAGAGCGGTACGCCAAGTTCCTCTTCAAGCGCCTTGATCTGCGCTGTCACGTTGGATTGCACCGTGTGCACCTTCTCCGCGGTGCGCGTGAAGTTTAGTTCTTCGGCGAGAATGCGAAAAATTTGTAGCTGGCGAACTTCCATCGCTGCATCTCCAATCCAGATGGAATCTATCATAGCAATCTATTGGACAGATGCAATAGCCAAGAGCAGACTCGCTGCATGACGTGAATCAAAACGGCATCAGGGCCGATCGCGGATGTCCAGAACTTGCGAGTGACAAGGTGGCGCCAGGTCTGCGAGTAGAAACGGGGATCGTCGTCTATCTTCACGGCGATTGCACGCTCATGCCTCGTCCGCGCCGTGTCGTGATGGGTCGGCTCGGTTGGGTGCCTCGGGCCAACGGACGTATTCAGCCATTTGTGAATGTCGATTGCGGGCGAATCGTCGAAATGCTGGGGCCACTCGCTTTGGGGATGAATCCCCATCGGCGGAATACCGTGATGGCGGAAGCAATGGCGCGCGTAATTCTGCACGAATGGATCCATTTCTCCACGCAAGACGCAAACCATTCTAAAGACGGAGTTTCAAAATCGCAGTTCAGCGTGGCAGATCTCCTCTCGGATGATGATGCCCAACCCGCTACGAGACAGAGGTCCCGAAACAGAATCAGGTGGCCACGTCTTTAACAGAGCAGGCGATTGCGGGCTCGTCTGAATCAAATGGGTATCCCCCGGCTCTGCCGGGGATACTTGCTCTGCAAAGTCTCCCAGCGATGCTTTCGATTGTTTAACCTGCGCGAGATCTTGTTCCTCTCCTTTTAGAGCAGTTTCGGAATACGCGTAGACTTTTTGAGAGCAGTGAAAGGTGGCTTTTTCTTCCACCCCAGCGACCAAGACCCGTCGCCGGGGACCCCGGTGATGAAAAAGCCACTTGAGTGCGTGCTTTCGGTCTATAGCAATTCCGAAACTGCTGTATCCGCCACGCAGTGAAGATGTGCTGTCGCTTTTACAGTTTTACAGCTTTACAGCCGGTCTTTTTTTGCTGAATCGTATTGTGGGTGCGCTATCTTGTTGATGTGTTGTGGTTTAGGTTCGTTGATATGAGGGTTTTTGGCACATTTTGGCATGTTTTTGGCACGTTATTCGTCCTTAATTGCCGTGTTTTGGCGCGGAAATACCTTTAGTTCTGGTTGGTACACCCCCACCCATACTCTGGATAGAAGCCTCTTGTTTTCATGGCCTTACGGGGCGGCTATTGCTGCAAAGTCCTCTGATAAAAGAAGTTGTCCGCAGAGTC
>WNGL01008098.1_pt1 | contig 22412 bp, 20 predicted proteins | sample 5400591 | NCBI WGS metagenome assembly WNGL01 (sample SAMN13153377, study PRJNA577476) | soil metagenome | isolation source: 80 cm soil or saprolite under Garry oak tree replicate 1 | place: USA:California | collected 2016-06-15 | reverse complement strand
CATTCGTCGGCAAGGGCGACCTCCCAAGTTCATCCATCCTCTCGATCAGCACTATCAGAACCTGCGTGTGGAACTCTACAAAACATTCGACACCTTGGGGCTTGCGCTCGCATGAGCCGTTCGCTTGCAAACGACAACAGGTTGGTTTGAAGAAATCCTTAAGGGGCTAAAGTTCGATCATAAACGCCCTACGCGAAGTTGATGTTGTTCCGCAGGCCAGTTTCAGCTGCACCTTCCAGCAGACGGAACAAAGCGGATTTCTCTGCAGCCCGTGTCTTGCGACGGATAACAATGATGATCCCGTGATGCGGGTTTACTTTGGCAAGCTCAACGAAGTCGTCACGGTTACAGGTAACGAGCAGGAAATCGTTTTCGTACTCGAGTTGGAGTACTTCAGGATCGGAAGCATCTCTAGGAAGAAATTGCCGCAGGAGCGAAACATCGTGACCGAGTTGCTGGAGCAGATAGCTAAGTTCATCCGGCACATCATGATCGAACAGGAATTTCACGTCCGATCTTGCGCCAGTTGCCGTGCCACTAGGAGGTCGATTTCTCCTTTATGGTCCTCGTAGTAAGCGAGACACTCATAAATTTGTGCCCTGCTCAAAACCGGAAAGCAGTTCGCAATCAACGTCTCGATACTTTCGCCATTCTGCAGCAGCCCGATGACGTCGTGAACGCCGATTCGCGTGCCTTCGACGCGCGCGTTGCCTCCGCGCACGTCCGGCGACCTAACAATATAGCGATAGGATTCCGAGGTGGAGCTCATGGTCTGATCTTAACGAACCGGTACCGGATAATCAATCTTGCGGCAGTTCCTGTGCCAGCATCACGCAGAATGGATACTAAGCGCGTCTCGCCGCGCAACTAGCCGCCGTAAATTCAAGTCTGGGAAACCTGCAATGGTGATTCTGCTTGCGGGGCCCGGATTCTAGCGGATGCATCGCTGGGATTCCGACCCAAATACGACGCCAAAGTGTCACATCCCTCACATCGAATTAAGCCTTATTCTGTTGGCGTGGAACTAACGTGGCGTGACGGACGATAAGATAACGACCATCCGCCGCGATCCGGCCCAGAGCATTCTGGCCAGATCAGGCGGATCGTCGAAGCCACTGTTCCAGTTTCGCCCGGAAACGGCGCTCACAAGAATCTTCCACCGATCCGATCTGCCGGATTAGCCCCAATGGTCCGAAGATCGGGACCGACTCCTCTCCGTTCGTGAAACACCGATAGTACAGCCAGACGTAGAGATCGAGGGCAGCTGGAGCTGCCCAAAGAATTTTCACCGCCTCGATCCGCGGCGCTCGGTGCAGGCGGCACGCCCAGTGCCTGGCAAAACGCAGGATTGTTCACCAATTCGCGATCCATAACTATTAACAACCTGACGCCTGGAACGACCTACGCGTTCCAGGTCCGCGCGATCGGCGGTTCCACCGGCTAAACCGATTGGAGCGACCCGGTCGCCCATATGTGTCCGTAACCACAGATGCATAAACCCAGGCCGCGGATTTCCGCCGCATCATCCGTGAAATCCGCGGCTAAACTAAACATGGGACATCCCAACATTTGACATTGTTCGCTGCACGCTCGAGCTTCCCCAAATTGTCAAATGTTGGGATGTCCCATGTACGATCTCAAATGCACTTGTCCAACAACCAAATCACGCATTGACGAACTGACCAAATGATCGTTTCGCTTTCGCCAATTCATTCACAGTTTCTATGAGCGCCCGTTGTTCCTGGATTCAACGACAATTGGGGCGGTCATAAGACCGCCCCAACAGTTCCGAACTGGCATTCTCTTCGGCGCCGACGATTCGTTGTGCAAAGCCGCGTGAGGCAAACCCGTCGATGAAGTCGAGGCGGACTTCGCAGCCCGGCCTAATACCTACCCGTACTCCTGACGTATTTCTTCAGCGTCTGGGTCGTGGTTTCGCCCCCGTAGATGTTGCCCATCGCATCCGCGGACACGCCTTCCATGCCAGCGTTGTTGTTCTTGTCGGGGTCCGGTTCGACAAATGGAATCAGCGCCGTGACCTTGCCGTCCTTGGCGCTCCCAACCCGGATGCCCCTTTTGAAGCCCGGGTTCTGCGTCGCATTGGACTGGGAATCGGCTACGTAAATGGTGTCGTTCTTGTCGATGAATACACCGCTGGGCCGGCCGAACTGCTTCCACTGATCGAGGAAGCGGCCCTCCTGGTCGAAGATCTGGATGCGATTGTTCCCGCGGTCGGCAACGAACAGCCGCCCTCGGGAATCCATGGCAATGCTGTGGGGCGTGTCGAATTCGCCCGTGCCTGACCCTTTCTTGCCCCACGCCTTGATAAACTTTCCGTCCTTCGAGAACTTCACGACGCGCCCGTTGCTATTGGCAACATGTCCGTCGCTGACGAAAATGTCGCCATTCGCAGCGACCACGACATCGGTTGGCCCGTTGAAAATATCGGGGCCTTCTCCGCCAACGCCCGCCTTCCCCAGCCTCAACAAGACCTTCCCGTCCGGGCTGAGCTTGAAGACCTGGTGACCCTTGCCATCTTTCCCCTGCGCGTCGGTGACCCACAGATTTCCGTCGCGGTCCACCGTCATGCCGTGTGGCTGCACGAACATGTCCGCGCCAAAGCTTGTCAGCATTTTGCCTGAGGGATCGAACTTCAGGATGGGCGGCTGGTTTCGATGGAAAACCCAGATGTTCCCTTTGGCATCGGAATCGACCGAGATCACCGCTCCCCACTTCACGCTCGCGGGAAGCTGCGGCCAACCCTCAACGACACGGTACGGATTGTCTTGTGCGCGCGCGGCCACTGCAGAGACGACGATCGCCGCGATGATGGCTGCGACACGCGTGAATCTCACTGGACGTGGGTATGACATCCCAATGCCTCCTTAGATTATAGATACTGTTCAGTTCCTGGGAAACCGCGGAAGAATATCACGTTTTCAACTTTCCACTCGCATTCTCGCATTCTTATATATCGCCGCTGTCCAAGAGAGCTTGTGCTAATTATTTCGTTCTCCGATGCTCGGGCATCTCAGGCCCAACCCTGCCCATCCAAAATGGCTATCGCTGCCGCATTGAGCTACAATCTCCGCATTCCTGTTTCAGAGCGAAGGTAGAAGGCGATTCGGATGTCCACAAAGGTTCGAATAGCGTGTAATCCAATTCGAGGTGTGATGATGAAGACGAAACGGTTCTTGCGGCTGATTCTGGTAGGTCTCGCCACGATTGGTGCGTGTTCGGTTACGGACACCGCCATGGCGCAAGGCGCTCCTTCCCCGGCGCTGACCGGCCTGGTCAGTTCGCAGGAAGAAGGTCCCATGGAGGGAGTGCTGGTGAGCGCGAAGCGAATGGGTTCAACCGTCACGGTCACGGTGGTGAGCGATGCTCAGGGCCGGTACGATTTTCCGCGGAGCAGATTGGAACCAGGCCAGTACTCGGTCCGCATCCGCGCGGTGGGATACGAGCTCGACAAGGCGGTTCAAGCACAGGTAGCGGTGGAGACGACGGCCTACCTTGATTTGAAGCTGGCCAAGGCGCTGGACCTCTCACGTCAACTCTCGAACGGAGAGTGGCTGATGAGCATGACGGGAACCCAGGAACAGAAAGAGGGTTTCCTGGGTTGCATCGGTTGCCATACCCTGGAGCGGGTTGTCCGGTCTCAGCACGACGCAGCCGAATTCGTTCAGGTGTTTCGCCGCATGACGCAATACGCTCAAGGCAGCACACCCACGCGTCCCCAGTTGCGGCTCAGTGTCGGACGCGGCGGCGGTGGAGATATGGATGCGTCTCCGAGCGGAACGGCGCTGGCCAAACAGGCGGAATATGCCGCCACGATCAATTTGAGCGCGTCTTCCAAATTCCCTTACGAATTGAAGACGGCGCCCCGGCCCAAAGGCAAAGCGACAAAGGTCATCATTACGGAGTACGATCTCCCGCGGCCAGAGGCGTTGCCGCATGACGCGATGGCCGACCCGCAAGGAATGTTGTGGTATTCCGACTTCGGGTCACAGTACCTCGGCAAGTTCGATCCGAAGACCGGCAAAATCACGGAGTACCCAGTGCCCCTGATGGAGGCTAAAGAACCGAAGGGTGCGCTCGATCTAGAGCTGGATCGCGACGAAAACATCTGGCTGGGTACGATGTACCAGGGTGTCATCGCCAGGTTCGATCCGAAAACGGAGAAATTCCAAACCTGGAAATCCCCGAAGTTCGCGCAGGGGGATGCTGCTCGGACCGCGATGGTAACGCCAGGAAATGTCCACGTGGACGGCAAGGTATGGGTGGGTGCCGACGATGAATATCAAGTGGATTTGAAATCCGGAGAGTGGACGGCCATCGATTATAAGCGAGATATCCCGAAGGATTCGCCACTCGCGAATCGTAACTTCGGCTCCTACGGTGTGGCCTCCGATTCGAAGAACAATTTCTATGGCATGAACCTCGGCGGCGAGTTCATCACAAGAGTGGACGCCAAGACGATGAAGGCCACTCCTTTCGCGACTCCAACACGCAACTCCGGTCCTCGGCGAGGCCACATGGACTCCCAGGACCGTCTGTGGTTTGCCGAATTTCGTGGCAACACGATCGGGATGTTCGACACGAAGACCGAACAATTCCAGGAGTGGCGGGCTCCGACTCCGTGGACCAACCCCTACGATGCGGTCCTGGACAAGGACGGGAATGCATGGACGGGTGGAATGTCGAATGACCGTGTGGTGCGCGTGAACACCAAGACCGGCGAAATCACCGAGTATCTACTCCCGCGGACGACCAACATTCGCCGGGTGAATGTGGATAACTCTACAAACCCGCCCACGTTCTGGGTGGGCAACAACCTGGGAGCCACAATTATCAAGCTCGAACCGCGGGAATAGCTTGGCTGTGCGACCAGGGCAGAATGAATGGAGGCCAGCATGTCGAAGAAGTTCATAGGCGTTGTGTTGTTCGTCGCATTGTTGTCGTGGCCGGCTGCGGCGCAAGATGCCAAGACTGTCATCAGCAATGCATCGAAAGCCATGGGCGCTGACAATCTAAAGACCCTGGAGTATTCCGGAAAAGCCTGGGAGGGCGCGTTTGGACAGGCCGTGAATTCGAGTTCGCCGTGGCCAGGGTTCGATCAGGAGACCTACACGCGCATCATCGATTTCGAAAAGCCGGCCTGGCGGATAGACAGGACCCTCGCGCCGGTTTCGCCGGCTCGCCGTGGCGGCGGACTGCCGCCGGCGTTGAACCAAACTGTTGTCGTCAACCCCAACACCAACTGGGCCCAGCAACTGGACCTCTGGATGACGCCCTACGGTTTTCTCAAAGCGGCCGCAGCCAATAACGCAACAGTCAACTCGCAAACCCTCGGCGGCAAGAAGTACAGCGTGGTGACCTTCATGGGCCAGAACAATGCGAAGGTCAACGGCTACATTAACGAACAGAACATGGTCGAGAAAGTCGAGACGTGGATTGACAATGCCGTAACGGGCGACACACGTCTAGAAGCCGTTTACACCGGCTACAAAGATTTTGGCGGCTTGAAATTTCCCGCGAAGACAGTGAAGAAGCAGGGCGACTACTCCATCCAGGACCTCACCGTTACGAGCGTGAAGCCGAATGCTCCCGCGAACATCCAGCCCCCTCAGGCGGCCGCGGGCGGAGGCGGCCCTCAACCAACCACGACCTCACGGAAGCTTGGTGACGGTGTTTACCTCATTCTTCCCGGATATGCCAGCATCGCTGTCGACTTCAAAGACTACATTGTTGTCCTCGAAACGGGGAACAGTGAACAGCGCGCCAGCGCGATCATCGCCGAAGCGAAGAGATTGATCCCGAATAAACCGATCAAGTACGTGCTCAACACGCACAACCATTTCGACCATGCAAGCGGCCTGCGAACCTTCATGGCAGAAGGCGTGACCATCCTCACGCATGCCTCGAACAAGCAGTACTACGAAAAAATCGCCACCATGCCTCACACGCTGAATCCGGATTTGCTGGCGAAGAACCCGAAGAAGGCCTTGATCGAGCCCATCGGAGATAAGAAAGTTTTGACGGATGGCAACCACGTCATTGAACTGTATCGAGTTCAGAAAAGTACTCACGATGACGGGCTGATCATGGCGTACCTTCCCAAGGAAAAAGTCCTCCTGGAAGCGGATTCGTGGAATCCGCCAGCTCAACCCAATGGACCCGCTCCGCTCAATAACCCGATATACAACAAAAATCTCATGGACAATATTCAGCAGCTAAAGCCGAGCGTCGAAACGATCATCCCGGTCCACTATCCCGCTGACAGCAGGGTGGTCACGATGTCGGAGTTCATGCAGGCTATCGGAAGAACGTCGAATTGAAGCGCGATTAGCTGCGGGTGTTGGACGAAAATAACTTGGCAGAATGCCCGATCGGGATCTGACCAATGTTCAATCCCCAATGCTCAATTCTTATCCGAACAGAGGGAGGCTCTTGGCCTTGATGCGAATCGGCTGAGAATTGCGCATTGGCAATTGAACATTGGTCAGATCCCGGGTCTGATGCGGAGCAGGATACTGCCAAGTTATTTTCGCGCGAGCCCTTAGCATTTTCTTGATGGCGCGTGTCTCCCGGACTCCTTACTTGCAGACGGCGAGCATCGTGAGTCCGCTGGCCTTCAGGACATCTTTGTCTTTGTCCTTCGCCATGGCTCCGGTGATCGTGACTTGATGATTGTTCGCATGGCGCCCCAGCAATCCGGCATCGCCCATGACAACCGTTTCCTTACCCGTCTTGTCGTCCTTGATCACGTAGTGATCCGCATCCGTGCCTTTGTTGAAGCATCCGGTGATGCTGACCGAGCCCGAATCTTTCTTGTCCTGACCGGCGATCGCCAGAGGCAGCATGACAGCTACCATCAAGACGATCACGAAAAGTAGTCTGAAGTTCATTTCGATCCTCCTGAGTTGGGTAGTGCGGCTAAGTTTATCATGTTCTCCGGCCTCATTCCGAATTGCCTGTGCTCGTCACATTGACCCACCTTCGGATGTCGTATAGAGTGCATCTCTGTACGCGCTTCAACGTGGGAGACGAAGTCAGCGTTGTCCATCACCCAGGTCGATCAGACAGCGGTCCGGTGCTTCGCCCGCTCCGAAGAAAGGAACAAACCAATGAGATCCGTCATTGCCATCACCTTTGCCTTAAGCACGCTCGCGTCGGCGCTGTCCGCCGCCCCGGTCTCCGGCGAAGCCGTCTATCAACAGCGGTGCGCCGCGTGCCACGATACGGCCAACCCCCGCGTTCCGCCGCGCGATGAGTTGAAGAAGCTGTCCGTCACACGCATCCTGCGCGCTTTGGACTTCGGAGAAATGAACAATGTCGCCTCCAAGCTGCGCCAGGACGAGCGTGAGGCGGTGGCCACCTATCTGGGCGTCCCCGGCGGTAACGACCAGCCTTCCGCTAAAGCCTATTGTTCGGACCGCACGGTGAGGCTAACCGGCCGAGGTAAAGCGGAATGGAACGGATGGAGCCCGGCCCTCACCAATACGCGCTATCAGCCCGGCGATGCAGCCGGCTTCACGCTTGGCCAGGTCCAGCGCCTTAAGCTGAAGTGGGCGTATGGATTCGATGGCGACATCATCGCCTTCGCCCAGCCGACGATTCTCGATGGTCATCTCTTCGTGGGAAGCGCCAGTGGCCTGGTGCAGGCGCTCAACGTCGAATCCGGGTGCGTCCAATGGGTCTTTCAGGCCACAGGCCCGGTGCGCTCGGCCGTCCTGGCGGTTCCTTTGGGAGACAAGCATGCCCTTCTGTTCGGCGATACCACGGGCTGGTTTTACTCGGTCGAAGCGGAGACCGGCCGCCTGTTGTGGAAGAAGCGCCCCGAGCCGCATGAGGCCACACGCCTGACGGGTGCTCCGCTGGCGTATCAGGGCACTGTCTTCGTCCCCATCGCTTCCTGGGAGGAAAGCCGCACCACCAATCCCGAGTATCCGTGCTGCAGCTTCCGCGGAAGCGTAGTGGCTCTGCGCATCAAGGACGGTGCCCAGGTGTGGAAGTCGTACATGATCGCGGAAAAGGCCAAGCAGACGGGCGAAAACCAATGGGGACCCTCGGGTGCGGGCGTGTGGTCGGCGCCGACCCTCGATACGAAGCGAGGCGTGCTCTACGTGACAACCGGGGACAACTACTCCGCGCCGGCCACTCCCCTGAGCGACTCCGTGGTGGCGCTCGACCTGACCACCGGCCGGGTCGTCTGGTCCAAGCAGACAACGCCCGGCGATGTCTGGAACACCTTGTGCAGCACCAAGGGCGACTGTCCCGGCCCTGACTACGATTACGGATCTTCCGTCATCCTCGAAAAGATCGAGAACGGCCGCGACGTGCTGCTCGCGGGGCAAAAGTCCGGCATCGTCTACGCCCTCGATCCGGATCGCAAAGGTGCGATCTTGTGGCAGGTGCGTGTGGGTCAAGGAGGAACCAACGGAGGCGTGCAGTGGGGGATGGCCAGCGATGGCCAGCAAGTCTACGCCGCAACTTCGGATGTGACGCGCAGCCTTTCCCCTAATGCCGACCCTTTGGATCCGCGCCCGCAGCCTGTCGATCCGAAAACAGGCGGCGGTCTCACCGCTCTGCGAATCGCCAACGGCGAAAAGGTCTGGTTCGCTCCGCCAATCGTCTGCGGCCCGGCAGCGAAGCCCGGCTGCAGCCCCGCTCAGCCGCAGGCGGTGACCGCGATTCCCGGCCTGGTCTTTTCCGGTTCGCTCGACGGCCACCTGCGCGCTTATTCGGCCGAAGAAGGCAAAGTCCTTTGGGATTTCGACACGGTGCGGGACTATCAGACCGTGAATGGTGTCCACGCCACCGGGGGCTCGCTCAATGGACCCGGCGCAGTCGTGGTAGGCGGTATGTTATTTGTCAATTCGGGTTATGCGCGGCTCGGCAGCATACCAGGCAACGTCCTTCTGGCGTTCTCAATCGATGGCAAGTAGCGAAGACGGGTAGTGGTCTATTAAGCTCATAGCCGCGGGCTCTATGCCCCCGTTCAAGTTCCAGCAGAATAATTCTTTGATTGTGCTTGGACGCGGATTTCAAATTTTCTGCAAGGAGGTTCCGTGATGCGATGCAAATCTGTATTGGCGGCGGCGTTCGGGATATTGATGATTGCGGCCGCGCTTGGGGCGCAGGTTCAGCCGCCGCCGGCTCCATGGCGAGGGGCGGGTGCGACGCCGTGCGTGGGCGCTGACGGGGGCGTAGTTCAATGCCCTCCAGCTCCTCGAGTGGTAGCGGTCCGTGCGGGCCGCTTGTTCGACAGCAAGATCGGCCAGATGTTGACGAGACAGGTAGTGCTTCTGCAGGGCGAGCGCGTCACTGAGGTCGGACCGGAGGCTCAAATCAAGATTCCGGCCGGGGCTCAAGTGATTGACCTCAGCCAGGCGACGGTCCTGCCCGGCTTGATCGATGCGCACACGCATATGTTCAACACGCCCAGGCCAGGCATGACGAGAGAAACTTCGACACTCATCGCCATCCACAACCTGCAAGCAGACCTGCGCGCCGGTTTCACCGCGGCGCGCGATATGAGTTCCCACGGCAATGGATACGCGGACATCGATATCCGCAACGCCATTAACGAGGGCCGGATCGATGGCCCCAGGTATCAAGTGTCGGGCCGGGGAATCGTTTGGGGAGGCGCAACTCCGCCAGAAGCTCCGGTGAACCCCCTGGCGAGTACGATCGTCCGCTCGGTTGAAGAGGCGCGCGCCGCCGTCCGCGAACACATTGAACGCGGCGCGGATTGGATCAAGTTGTTCCCAACCGGTGGTTACTCTTTCAATGCAAAGGGCGAGGCCCAGTACCAGGTGACCTACCCGATGCCTGTGTTACAGGCGCTGATCGACGAGACGCATCGCCTCAGCCATAAGGCAGGCTGCCACGTTCTCGGAGGAGAGGGGCAAAAAAACGCCATCATCGCCGGCTGCGACACCATCGAGCACGCGTTTGGCTTGAATCAAGAGCAGGCCAATATGATGGCGCAAAAGGGGCTGTACTACGATCCGACGTTTGTCCGCTACCTCGAACCGTATATGGACGACAACGATAACAAAAGCACCGGCGGCAAGTATCGGATGATTCCGATTTTTGAGAAGGCTGTGACGATGGCGGCCGCAACCAAGGGAATCAAAGTCATGATAGGCAGCGGAGCTGATGGCTCGACCTACCCGCATGGGACGCAGGCCCTCGATTTCGAGGCGTTGGTGAAGCGTGCCGGTATGAGTCCGGCAAGGGCCATCCAGTCTGGGACCGTGATTAACGCAGAGGTGCTGGGATGGTCGGACCGGATCGGATCGATCGACAAAGGTAAATATGCCGACCTGATCGCCGTTTCCGGCGACCCTCTGTCCGATATCACCGAGCTTCAACGAGTCAAATTTGTGATGAAGGGCGGAAAGGTCGTAAGAAATGACATGCCGCAAGGCCCCCCGAAATAACCCGTAGCGAGATCGCGCGGGCAGTCAATGGAATTATTCTGCTGGAACTTGAACGCGGGCATAAAGCCCTGTGAAGTATATGCATTTCGTTGTTGCCGAACGTGGGGGGGAAGCCAAGTCCCCTCCTTGGCAAAGCTTTGCCAAGGAGGGGAGTCTGCTCCGCCCAAGCGTTTAGCAAGATTAAATGCGTATACTTCACAGGCATAAAGCCCGCGGCTACGAGCTTACTGGAACGTTTTGGCAACTTTGTTCCAAACTAGACCCACTACCAATTTCGCTCTACTTCTCTCCCAGGAGTGCTCGCCCGGCGTTGATCGCGGGCACGGTCGAGCGAATGATGTTCCACCCTTCCCTGACCCGTTTCGCCACGTCATTCCCGTTGTTGGCGGTAATAGCGCACGCGACCTGGTGAGCCTTACACGCACTCAAAACCTTCTGGAATCCGGCCTCCACCTCCGGCGAGCCGGGGCGAACACCCATCGAGTGTGTCAAATCGTTGCCGGCACCGAGGAAGAGCGCGCCCACGCCCGGCGTCGACGCGATGGCATCGAGGTTCTGCAGACCTTCCACCGATTCGATCATGAGGATCGCCAGCAAGTCACCTTCGGGATTGAGCGGCCACAGGTCGGCATGCCGTTCGTACTCATCCCCACTGATCCCCCAGATCCAGGTGGCGTTTCCCGGACCGGCGCCACGTGTGCCGTTCGGCTCGTAGTATTTCGAGCCTTTCAGTTGGGGGTACCGCATGCTCTTGACGGCGATCATCGCCTGCTCTCTCGTGTCGACGCCATTGAAAATGACCCCGTGCAGCCCGATGTCCAGCGCCTGCTTAACGACCCACTGCGACTGATCGGCCTCGGGCGGAAAGCGCGCGAACAACGCGACATTCGGCTGCAGGTTGCCCTTCTGGAGAACCATCGCCCTATCGGTCATTCCCATCAGGAACAGGTGAAGCGCGGGAAAATCCAGCGGGTTGTGCTCCAGATCCGCGTACACAAAGTCGACTGGCGCGCGTGCGACCTCACGAGCGTACGCTAGGGACAGATCACCGGTGTTGAGTCCATAGACAGTTTTGCCCTCCGCCAGTTTTGCTATGACGGGGTTGAGGTGCAGCGGCTTTTGCTGGGCCAAAAGCATGCCAGGCGTCAGGACGAGCAAGACTGCCAGTGCCATCAGCCCGTGATGGGACGATCGTGGGGAGGAATGCCGCAGCGGCTTCAGCATCGCACAATCTCCTTTATATCGGTGGCGCCACGTTCGCAATATCGGCGCTTTGTCTTTGTGGTTCGCCAATGACAGCTCCCTACGGCTTCTGCGAACGGCTTTGGCGGAGATAGTGAGGGCTGTATTGAAGTCCATAGGGGGTCATGACCTTTAAGGCGGCTTTCTCGCGAAAGTATTCCTCCCTGAACCGGCGGATTTCCGCGAGCTCTTCCTCGTTGCAATCACGCACGGTAATCTCTTCACGTGGTACGAAGAAAACCTGTCCGATAGGCAGATTATAGGCTCCGGGGATTCCTTCCCCCGGCTGGAGGACGTAACGGAACTCGGTTTCGTGCGGGTACCAATCCGTCTCGACCCGGACAACCAGCATGGGAGCAACCGGCCGCTCGATCATGTTGAAAATCGGCGTGTACACGGTGTCCCAGCCAGCGGGCGTCTGGAAGTTCGTCGCGCCGCGGAGTGAGATCGCGCCCGGCGGTGTGCCGAGGTCCTCGGGAACGATAAATGCTCGCGCTAGGCTCAAGGCGGTTTCCCGGGATATCGGCGGTTGCCGGCCCATGAATGCAACCTCTTCCTTCATCATTCCGATGCTTCCCATCGGAAGCACCACCGTGACGGAGAAGATCGCCTCCCACTTCCCTCCAGGAGTGCTCAAGCAATAGATAAATTGGTACCGTCCTTCTCCCTGGTACTCGATGTGAAACGATTCATTCGGCTCGAGCGGGGGATAGACCAGAAACCCAAGAGCGCTCCCGGCCTCCAGTACAGGGCAATGGCGCGCGTGCTGCGGCAGGAGAGGCCGCTGACTTTCCCGACGCGGCTTCAAGCCTACACCCGGACGACTCGAGTTGGAAAACAGCCGGACTTCCATTCGCATATATTAGGCCACCAACGCGAGCGTGGATGGCAAAAATAAGGTTCGCGTGGTGTAGCGACTGGCTGGCAGATCAATCCTGAAGAAGGCCCTTAATCCAAGCTACATCAAATCCAATTGGATCAGATTTTCGCTCTGGCGGATCGGCACACTCATAGTGAGGAACGATGTGTTTAATAGGGTGCCGGCCAATAATCGTTTTTAAGAGATCGCGCATGGCTTCAATCTGTGGCTCAGGAAAAGGGTCTGTTCCATCATTTAAATTGACAAGCTCAATGCCGATGGAGAAATCATTGACGTCGCCACGGCCATCTTTCATCTTTGATCGTCCGGCATGCCAGGCGCGTCTATCTTCTGGGACATGTGAAGCGATCGTTCCATTGCGGTCTATGGTGTAGTGAGATGAAACTTTAGTTTGTGGGTCAGCAAAATGTTTTATCACTTGATCCAGAGTGTTTAAGACGGTGGCATGAAGCACAACCGTGTCGACTGTGACACCAACAGGTCTTTCGTCAAAGTTCGGGGATGGGTGAGGTTGAATGCTCAGTGGTAGTGGATCTGCCGGCGTCATTGCGGATAAGGATAACAGGGGTTTGCAGGCGTGAGACGAGGGGAATACCGCACCCTACAGTGCCAGCCAGCCGCCATCGACGACCAGCATCTGGCCTGTCACATAGGACGCGGCATCCGAAGCTAGATAGATTGCAGCGCCGACAATTTCCTGGGGTTTGCCAAGACGTCCAAGAGGGACATGCCGGATCAGAGCGTCCCGGCGCGTTGGGTTTTCATTCAAGCCTTTGGTCAGATCCGTCTCGACATACCCGGGTGAGATCGCATTGACCAAAACGTGATGCGGCGCCCATTCCACTGCAAGCACCCGCGTGAGCTCATTGATGGCGCCCTTGGCTGCGCAGTACGCCAGCAGCCGGGGAAGAGCGACCTGGCCGCCGATCGAACTAATGTTGATGATCCGGCCTGACTTTTGGGGAATCAGCACGCGCCCGGCAGTCTGGCAGCACAGAAAAACACTTTTCAGGTTGACGGCGATGACCTCGTCCCACTCGGCTTCGGTCATCGTCTCGGCCGGCTTATAGTGTGGAGAGATGCCGGCATTGTTGACGAGGATGTCGAGGCGCCCAAATGTTTCGACGGCCGTGTGTATAGCCTTGCTGACGTCCGAAGGTACCGCAAGGCTTTTGCCTCCGGCAGCAGCGATCGCGTCGGCAACCGTCTGCGTTGTTTCCGGATTCCGGCCATTCACCGTTACCGCTGCACCTGCACTTGCCAGCCCCTCAGCGATCGCCCGGCCGATGCCTCGGCTGCTGCCGGTCACGACAGCAACTTTCCCCGCCAGCGAAAACAGTGCAAGTCCGTGCATAAGTCGGTGAAAGCGCGCCGGGCAGAGATGCTCCTGACTATTTCACCGGCGCTGGGGATTTCTGGATTGGCGGCGGAAGGGGCGCCGGATCGAGATAGCCGCGTGTTCCATCGGGCCGGATGGGTCCGGGTCCGAACCCAAGATGGTCTTTGTCCACGTTGTTTTCGCTGCACGAGTATTCCTGAACCTCTTCGTCGGGTTTCCCGGCTACCCACGTTCTCGAGTACTTGAAAGGCCTGGTGAAAAACTTCGGGTCCTCGATCAGCGTTTCGACGTGAATGTGGTCCGCGTCCGGCCTCGTCCAGCGCTCTACAACGCGCAGTGCATCACTGTGGGGATTTGCGTTTTCGTCAATCCAGACTCTCTCGTCCTTGAACCCAATCGAGTCGATCACCAATGTATCTCCTTCCCAATGGCCAATCTCTTCTCCGAAAAAGGAAGGGTCGGGGTCGTCCGAATGTTTCCGCTTGGGATCGACAGGTATCAAACGATAGTAGCTGTACCAGTAAAGAAACGCGATTTTCTTGGCTCCCTGCAGAACTTCGAACGGCAGACCACTGGCATTGTGCCGCGGGATCCCGCCAATGATGCACAGGCTCTCCGGATCGATGGTCGCTGTAAGGTTATGCTGCAGCGCCGCCTCGCCGGCGGGCGTCAGTGGCAACTTCAATCCTGGAAGATCCTTGGCGATATTCCCAACGGGTACCGTGTCACGCGTACCTTTCCAATATCCACTCAAGTCGGGATGCCCGTCTGCTGTTCGAGGAGCCGGCTTTGGTTTGGCAGACTTAACATCTACCGCAGTCAAGCTGCTGTCCCCTTGCCCGAAGACCGCCACAGGGGTCAGGGCGAGCATCGCGAGGATTGCCGCCGCTGCCGACAGCCGGAAAAGATGGTTCTTTCTCACCACTGATGAATCTCCTATTGGACAGATTGGAGTTCGCTACGGATTCCGGCCGGTATCACCGGGACCGCCATCGCCTGCGGATGCGCCGGATACAATCCGTCCGTCGGGCAGCGTCACCCGTCTCGCATCAATCAAGCGCGAGCCGTCTTTAGCGCGATAGCCATCGACGACGATCGCGTCTCCCAATTTGAGGTCGCCACGCTTGAACCCCCGCCGGGAGAGCGCCCCCGGGGAACCCGCCTCACAGCTCCACTTCACGACGCTTCCGTTGTCCTCTTTCACATCAACGTAGAAGTATGTATGCGGATTCGTCCATTCAATCTTGGTGAGGGTACCCGTCACCCGGACTGCCTTGCTTGCGTCAAACTCCGCTGCAAATGAATGGTGCGCGAGCAGCGGCACAACGGCTGCAAGGCTGACGCCGGCAACGAAGATAGCGAGTCTGACCTTCATGACAATGTTCTCCAATACTGGACAGTTGGGCCTAGTCGAAGCGGAGTTCATTGAAACATCCTAGCCGAGCAGAGCTGTTCTCTCCACTCTAAAAACATCGCTCGGATCGGCTCGTGCTGGACGCTGGGTGAACAAAAACGTATTCCCCTCCTTGCAAAGGAGGGGAATACATTCTTGTTTTCGCAGTCCTGCTCATTTCGGCTGTTTGACAAGACGCAGATACGGCTTCAGCGTTTTCCAACCCTGAGGGTACTTCGACTTTGCCTCTTCGTCCGAAACCGCCGGAACGATAATGCAATCGCCGCCGTTCCTCCAGTTCGCAGGCGTCGCCACCTTATGCGCGGCGGTCAACTGGATCGAATCGATGACGCGAAGAATCTCGTCAAAATTGCGTCCCGTGGTCATCGGATAGGTGATGATCAGTTTGATCTTCTTGTCCGGTCCGATGATATAGACATTCCGAACCGTGGCGTTATCGGCCGCCGTACGTCCTGCTGCAGCGCCCGTGGTTTCCGCGGGAAGCATGTCATAGAGTTTCGCTACCTGGAGCTCAGGATCGCCGATCATCGGGTAGTTCGGGGCGGCCCCCTGTGTTTCCTCGATGTCCCTAGACCACTTCTTGTGATCATCTACCGAATCCACACTCAAACCGATGACCTTCACGTTCCGTTTGTCGAACTCGGATTTAAGCTTCGCTACATAGCCAAGCTCGGTCGTGCAGACGGGAGTGAAGTCCTTCGGGTGCGAGAACAACATGGCCCACTTGTCACCGATCCAGTCGTGAAACTTGATCCTGCCCTCTGTCGTCTCTGCCGTGAAATCGGGCGCAATCGCCCCCAATCGAAGTGGCATAACGTCCTCCTCTGTGTTCTGAAGAAAAGTGATTAAAGACTCTCAGTCGAATCCTTGATTACACGACTTTTCTCGCCGCGCGTCAACCGGCCGGCCCCCACATCACAAGCTTGCATTTCTAGCGCGCATTTCTCACCGGATCTTGCGGGAACCATCCGGAGCGCGGGTCCCTCTCCCTCCTGGGAGCACTCTTGTGCAAATTACGAGATGCGGTTCGCTCCAGAAGGAGGATTGATGCGGGTTTCATGGGATTTTCTATTTGGAAACCTGTTTCGGTCATGTCCCTCTCCCTTTGGCAGAGGGAGGCGCGAAGCGCCGGGTGAGGGCAGGAAATGCACCCTCATCCGGCCCTTCGGGCCACCTTCTCCCAGAGGGAGAAGGACACGAGCCTCCATTTCGGCTAACTTGGACACCACTGCTCTGGGAGGGGGACTTTGCTGCGACTCGTCGACAATCCGTGAGAAATCCCGCCGGCGGACCGGTTTACGGCTTCAGAGATTCCGGTATGCGTCGATCCTCTATTTCCTGAAGGTGCCGGCGCAGCCCGTGCAGGATTTCCTGACGCCTGGCATTGCTGAGTTCCCGCCGGAGTTCTTCCAGAGCGAAGTGGACCACGTCGTGATGATGGATCTCCTCAGGGGCAACCTCGCTACTCAGTTCGAGCCAGATTCCGTGCAAGAGATCAATCTCCTTGGAAGTGAGTCGCGGCGCATGCGGGCCCAGGTAGAAAATGTGTTCCTGACCGCTTGGGAAATGGATCTCCAGAGTCAATTGGGGTTTGGGGTTCGGTAGACGCTCCCAGGCAAGACCTGCGATACGAGCCTCTTCAGCAGCGGATCTGGTAGGGGAAGCGCCCAGCACGACGGTGGATGAGTGCAGACCCTGGGCGGCGCGCAAAATGGCATCCCATTTTTCTGTAGCCGCAGCGACGGCCAGGTGAATGGTCTTGCCCTTCTTCTCGGCGAGGCCGAGGGCGCGCGTAAAGAGTTCTTGCTCGTGAAGACTGAAAAGCTGGTCCGGCGACAACTCGTACTCGCCTGCACCCGAACGCGCCAGAAATCGGAGGTGAAGGGCCACGACATCCTGTCTATGAGTATCCACGCGGTTGAGGACGGCGTCCAGGTTATGAAGCGTGTTGTAATTGCGGACCATCACCAGGATATTACCTGGCCGAACGTGGAGCGCCTCCGGAGTCAGGTCCTCACGAGGCTCTAAATTGAACTGGTCGAGTTCGGCATGAGCCGTCGCTCGCTTTCGAGTCACCCTCTCGGTTGTAGTGAAAATGATGAAGAAGATGATGGTGAAAGCAACTCCCGAAAGCGTGGCGACTTGCTTAGTAAAGAGATTAATGACGCATAACGCAAACAGAGTGATCGTCACCAGGCTAAGCCCAATGGGAATCTCCAGCTTCCCGAACTTCAGGTTCAAAGGCACGCGGAATCCGCGCTCGCCGGGTTGCTTGTAGCGCAGCACAAACACAGCCAGACTTTTCATGGCGAAGCTCCACATCACACCAAAAGCATAAGCCTCGCCCAGCAGAAAAATATTTCCTCGGCTCAGGAGAATCGTGAAGAGCTGAAGGCCAACAACCAGGTTCAGGATGCGATGGGACGTCCCGAAACGACGATGCGGGTTCCGGAACCAGTGCGGAAGAATTCCGTCTTCGGAAACTCTGTTCAACACTCCGTTCGAACCAACGATGGAAGTATTGACCGCCCCTGCCAGCATCAAGACGCCGACCACCACGACGAAAGCGCGGAACACAAGCCGCACTGACAAAGGTCCGGCCAGGTACATGGCCAGGCCGCCGATCGGATTGTCGAAGAAATTGCCTCGCACCGAATCCGGAATGATCACGACAGCGAAAAACGCCACGCCCGCCGTGAAGATCAAGCTGTAAGCAAAAATGACGAAGCCGGCTTTTTCCAGATTGCGCAGTTTGGGGTGTTCGATCTCGCGGTAGACCTGAGCCATCGTTTCTTCGCCGCTCATGGCGAGAACGGAGTGACCCAGGCCAATCAAAATGCCGATGAGTCCGACCGTATACGGCAGCGACGTGTTCCGCAGCCAGCCCAACGCGTCCTTTGAGTAGACGAGATTCGAAAGGTGAGGCCAAGGCGGAAGCTGACCACCCCGCGTCCAGAGTGTGTAGGAACACCATATAATCAACAGGACCACCATCACGGTAGTCACGTACATGATGCGCAGGGCCTTCTCGCTGGATTCAGGGATGCCTTTGATGTTCTCCCACCAGAAGTAGATCGTGACCAGAGCCGCAAAGAATGCAGCTGTCCAGTTCATCGGCAGTTCGACATTGAGATGTGCATAGCGCAGGAGTTCGTTCAATAGGCCGGTGAGGTACAAACCTGCCGATACGCCGCTGATCGGTCCGGTGAGGATGTAGTCAAACATGAGCGCGGATACCGAGAACTTTGCCAGAGTCCCGCCCATTGCCTCCTTCACCACGCGGTAGACACCGCCACGGACGAACATGCTGCAGCTCTCGATGTAGACCGATCGGACCGCGAACGATAGCAACATGATGGCAAGAATGAACCAGGGCGCGGTCTTCCCAATGAACTGTTCCGCAATCGCGCCGGCGTAGAATGCGGACGAACCCATGTCGTTGAGTACGATGGCTGCGGCCCGCCAGAAAGAGATGAAGGCGAGCATGGCAGTTGTGGCGACCAGCACTCGTTGAGTATTGGTTGCCGATCTATGCGGTAGAGATTGCATCCCCAGCCTCCCACGAGCAGGCTAGTCCCCGGGACGCTAAGAAGTTGCTAACATTCTGCTGAGAAGTTATTAAGAAGGTTGTAAGTCCTTCCGTGCCGCTGTGGCAGCGGGTTTGCCGTCTTTACCGCTTCTTTCTGTCAGCGACGACTGTGACTTGGATGTCTTGTGCGAGACGCAGGACCTGCGAGATAAGGCTTCTGTTAGGCAGCAGCTTCCAGCGCCGAGAGCGGGGTCTGGTGAGAAAGATCTGCCTGATTTGGTGACGACGCGCAAAGTCTACAAGCGTTGACGCTCTGTTTTGCCCCTGCAAGGTTCGCGTTTCGAGATGTAGATTCCGCGCAAAATTCAGGTGCCGCTCCACTGATTCGCGTTCGGCCGGCGGCAGGTTGGACAGATCGCCCGTTGTAGAGATGTAGACCGCGAAGCATTCCGCCCTGAGATAGTCCGCCATCCGTCTGCCGCGGCGGATCAGCATGGCTGTCGATGGATCGCCGGTCATATGAACGAGGATGCGCTCGGTTGGCCGTTGTTCCTCCTGCCGAACTTCCACCTCGTGGGCAGCCTGCCGTAATGCCAATTCACGCAACGCCACAAGCGTTTGTTCCTTGAAGAAATTTTCCAAAGCCCGGTTCGCCTTCTCGGTTTCATAAACGACGCCTCGACGCAATCGATTGATCAGAGCTTCCGGAGTAACATCCACCATCACGACTTCGTCCGCCTGCTTGAGTACCCAATCGGGAACAGTCTCGCGAACGCGAATACCCGATATTTGCAGGATTTGATCATTCAAGCTCTCGAGATGCTGCAGGTTCATTGTTGTCAAGACGTCGATCCCGGCATCCAGGAGCACCATGACGTCCTCCCATCGCTTTGCTCGTTCCGAACCGGGCACATTGGTGTGGGGAAACTCATCGACTGCGCACACCTTCGGAGCGCGCTTGAGAATCGCCTCCGTATCCATCTCTTCAAACGATGCGCCGCGGTATTCCATTTTTCGGCGCGGAATGACTTCCAACCCCTCGATTTTTTCGATGGTGTCCTTCCGGCCGTGAGGCTCGAAGTAGCCTACAACGATATCGACGCCCTTCTTTTTCAGCTCATGGGCTTCCTCGAGCATCCGATAGGTTTTCCCAGCGCCGGCCGCGTAACTGAGGAATACTTTGAGGCGTCCAGGCCGCGCGGGTTGCGGTTGGCTCATGTGTTGGCTCTCTGAGGAAAGACGCGAACGTCAATTCCTTCCGCCAGGTCGATAAGGCGCTCTACAGGATTTCCGCGCAGCCAGTGCCACCATCCCCGCCGCATGCTGTGTCCAATGAAGATCTGCGTAATCCCGTTTTGTCGGGCGAAGTCCATGAGCGCCCGTACGGCATCATGTCCCTCCAGAACCTGAATCCGCGCGCCCAAGGCGCGCGCGATCGCCAGATTTTCCTCAAGAGAGGCCTGATCCTGTGGAGATACCTCGGCCTGACGGACGTACGCCACGAACAGTTCGCCATGAAACCGATCGGCATTGCGCCTGCCACTTTCCAAGATTGGCCGGGCATCCGATCGTGGTGTAATGCCGACCAGAATACGTTCCTGCGTGCCCCAGATCTCATCAATCTGGTGTGCGCGCAGATACGCACGGAGCTCGGATTCGACAACCTCGGCAGCCAGCAACAGCGCCATTTCGCGGAGCTGAGAGAGGCCCGCCTGCGCCGGCGCATCGATGATCTCAATATCGTTTGCGCGTTTTAGAAAGTCTATGGGCACAGTTTCAGGCGGACGCTTACCCGTAATGCGGGACACCTCATCCTGCAGCTCCTGAATGTAGTGCAGGTTCACCGAAGTGATAACGGAAATGCCTGCATCGAGGATCTCTTCGATCTCCTGCCATCGGTGAGGGTGCCGGCTACCCGGAGGATTGTTGTAAGCGAGGCCGTCGATCAACACCACTTGAGGATGCCGACGCAGGATACTGGCAACGTCAATGACGTCTTTTCCGGCGATTTTTAAGGTTGGAATAATTTCGTACCGAGCAAGAAGCCGCTCGATTTCCGGTAAGGATTTAGGCTGGATCGCTCCGATGACAATATCCTCGCCGCGATCCCGTCGACGCAGCCCTTCAGCGAGCATCTTTACGGACTTGCCGACACCCGACGCGTATCCCAGAAAGATCTTCAGGCGTCCACGCCGTTCTCGTTCTTCCTCCCGTTCGACCTGCTCGAGCAAACGCTCCGGATCGCGCCGTAACTCTGTGTCCACGTTCAGCTCCCAGTGTCAACATTTTACTTAGTATTGGTCTTCGGAAGGTGGGTGACGTATCGCAGGCAGGTCGTGGAAGCGAAACGTGAGTCCGAATTCCCCTGGGACAGGAGGGGTGGCTGCGCCATCCAGAAAATGCTGCGAAGCCACCTCTAAAGGCGCAGACGGGGTGGTCATTTCAGATGAGATGTTTCGAACTGACCACCCCGTCCGCGCCAACTTTGGTGGCCTTCGGCATCATCTTCTTGATGGCGCGGCCACCCCTCCTTTGCAAGGAGGGGAATACGTTCTGGTTCAACATTCGTCCCATACCCCCGTGTCCAGCACGAACTTGTGGGTAAAGATCGCCAACGTGTTCACTTCTTCGGGAATCGCTCATCCAGGGCAATGTTCAGAGTGAGCACGTTCACACGAGGCTCGCCCAGGAAACCTAGATCGGGACCCTGCGAATGCGCTGCCATCAGTGACCGGATCTGTTCTGGACCGACTCCGCGAGCTTGAGCCACGCGTGCGAGCTGCGCTTCGGCAGAGGCCGGGCTAATGTGTGGATCCAGTCCGCTGGAAGATGTTGTGACGCTATCAGCCGGCAGGTTTCCGGTGAAGCCTGGGTTCTCTTTGTGAAAATCCGCAACTGAGCCCTTCACACGATCGATAAGCTTCTGGCTGGTGGGACCGAGATTAGAACCAGAGGAAGCCCCCGCATCGTAACCGTCGCCCGCCGCTGATGGACGTGGATGGAAATATTCCGGCCGAGTGAAACTCTGAGCGATGATTGCCGAACCGACGACCTTACCATTGGCAGTGATCATGCTCCCATTCGCCTGGCTTGGGAAAATGAGCTGGCACAACGCGGTCATCGCTCCCGGGTAAATCAATCCCGTGAGCACGGTCATGATGATGGTGAGACGGAATCCGGGACCTAGTTCCTTGATCATGTCTGATTCCTTTCTTACGTTTGCGTAATTGGCGTCATTCGCGGCCGCCAATTACTCAAATTTCGCGAACGAGCCTCTCCGGCGCTATGCCAAACCCAGCGCGACGATGATCTTGTCAATGAGCCAAATGCCTGGGAATGGGACGATAATTCCGCCCAGGCCATAGATCAGCAGATTGCGGCTCAACAGGGCACCAGCGCCAACCGGCTTGTACTTCACCCCGCGCAAGGCCAGTGGAACCAGGGCGATGATAATCAACGCGTTGAATATGACGGCAGCCAGTACCGCGCTTTGGGGTGAATGCAATCCCATGATGTTCAGCTTTCCAAGTTCGGGATACATCGCAGCAAACATCGCAGGA
>WNGL01003203.1_pt1 | contig 22413 bp, 21 predicted proteins | sample 5400591 | NCBI WGS metagenome assembly WNGL01 (sample SAMN13153377, study PRJNA577476) | soil metagenome | isolation source: 80 cm soil or saprolite under Garry oak tree replicate 1 | place: USA:California | collected 2016-06-15 | reverse complement strand
ATGTGTATACGGATGGAGCGGATTGAACATGAAAACCCAATTGCGCAAGTGGGGAAACAGCGTGGCCGTGCGGATCCCCAAGCCTGTCGCCGATGCGGCCAAACTGCGTGCGGGCGACCACTTGGAATTGAAGGTGGCAAGGCCAGGAACAGTCCAGCTTCGAAAAGCCAAGGCGAAGCCTACACTGGCGCAGCTTGTTCGCGGGATTGCGCCCGAGAACCGCCACGCGGCGACGGATTGGGGCAAGCCCGTAGGTAACGAGTCATGGTAGCGAAGGCCTACGTTCCGGGTGTTGGGGATCTCGTGTGGTTGAACTTCATGCCTCAGGCCGGACACGAACAAGCCGGGCGGCGCCCCGCTCTGGTTCTTTCTCCCCTGACCTACAACGACAAAGCCAGCCTCGCGGTGGTGTGCCCGATTACAAGTCGCGCGAAGGGTTATCCATTCGAAGTTCCCCTTCCGAAAGGACTGATGATTGCTGGCGTCGTATTGGCGGATCATCTTAAGAGTGTGGATTGGCGAGAGAGGCGGGCAGAACACGCAGGCAAAGTTCCCAGATACGTCCTCGAAGAAACTCTTGACCGCATCTCAGCGCTCTTAGGGCTCTCCTGAAGACAGTTCTTGTGTCACTCCGCAGGTGGAATCGACTAACGAATTTTCTTAGCGGAATGACTGGCGATGGCGCCTTGACTGGCCCGCGCGGGACGGTTACGCTGCACGGCGAATGCGCGCCCCAATCCGCAGACTCCTGTTCTCGGTTTTCGGTCTGATTCTTGTTGTATTCTTGATTTTCCACTTCCGCCACATGGTTTCCCGGCACAGTTTCAGCGCGGGGAAACTCCTGGGAAACCTACGGGAAGCCAATATTTCGTACTTGTTGCTGTCCCTTGCAGCCATCTACGCGTGTTACGCGATTCGCGCGCTTCGCTGGATTCGGTTTTCGCGCTACTTGGGCCCTGCTTCGTTTTGGAGCGTCTATGGGCTGACGCTCGCCGGCTTCGCCTCCATCTTTCTACTGGGGCGTCCGGCGGAGCCGGTGCGGCCGCTGCTCATCGCGCGCAAAGAAAAGCATCCGGTTGCGGGAGCTTTTGGAATCTATGTCGTGGAGCGACTCTTTGATATCGCGACCACAACGGTCCTAGCAGGAATCGCCCTGGTGGCCATGCGCAGGATGGAGGAGGAATCCGGTGTCCCACCAGGTTCTACAGTCGTGATCGCGCGGAGCGCGGGCGTTGGCCTGATTTTGATCCTGCTCCTTGCAATGAGTTTTCTGGTTTATTTACGCGTGCACGGGGCAGAGTTCCTCGAAAAGTGGCTGGTGCGCTGGCAGGGCGAAGTCCGGTGGCGCAAACGACTGGCGGGAATTATCAACGGCGTAGTAAGCGGCCTTTATTCCATCCGGACGATTCCCGATCTTCTTGCCGCGCTGTTCTACTCGGCGCTGCACTGGTTCTTAATTGCGCTCATCTATCTTTGGGTGGCGCATAGTTTTGGCGGGGACCTAGCCGAAATCACCCTTTCGGGCGCGATGCTGGTTCTCGCGGCAACCATGGTGGGCTCGGTGCTCCAGCTCCCTACTGTGGGGGGCGGTTCGCAGCTTGCAAGTTTTTTTGCCTTCACGACGTGGTTTGGGGTAGAACAGGAACCCGCTGCTGCGGCGGCGATCGTGTTGTGGCTGATTACGTTTGCCGCGTGCAGCCTTGCCGGGGTGCCGGTGCTGATTCGGGAAGGCTGGTCTTTGGGGAAGTTGCGCCACCTGGCGGAGAGCGATATTCCGGCGGACGCGGAGATGCCCGGTGAAGCGGCCACCTCGAATCGAAGCGCGAAACAACCGGGCGCGGGCCCAGGAGTTTCTCCCGAGTGAAATGTCCTTTCTGCGCGCAAATTGAAGACAAGGTGATAGACTCGCGCGAAGCGCGCACCGGGGAGTTGATCCGGCGGCGGCGCGAGTGCCTCAAGTGCGGGCGGCGCTTCACCACCTACGAGCGCATTGACGAAATCCCTTACATGGTGATCAAGAAAGACGGCCGCCGCGAGCGGTTCGACCGCCAGAAGATTCTGCAAGGGCTGTTGAAATCCTGCGAGAAACGGCCGGTTTCCACGGCCAAGCTGGAGGCCATCGTTGACGAAGTCGAGCGCGCCGTTCAGGACACCTCCGAGCGGGAAATGAGCACGACGGAGATCGGCGAGATGCTGATGCACCGGATCAGGAAACTCGACAAAGTCGCCTACGTCCGCTTTGCTTCTGTCTATATGGACTTCAAGGACGTCAAGGAATTCATGTCCGAGCTGAAGGGACTGCTCAAGGAACGCGGCAAGAAATAAATCCCCTAAGCCAATCGAGGAGGACCATGCGCAAGTTCATTCTGTGTGGATTGATGTTTGCTGCGCTCGGCCTCATGAGCCGGCGTTCTGCCCTGCGTGCCTGGGGCACCGGTGACGACGCTGAGGTTGCGGCGGTCGATGCGGCGGCCCGGGACAACATCCGTGCGGAGCGAATCCGGGCGCACGTGCGGTTTCTGGCCCACGACTTGCTCGAAGGGCGGGGCACGGGTCAGCGCGGTGGCGACATCGCTGCGGAGTATATTGCTACTCAGTTCGCTCTCTATGGACTGAAGCCCGCCGGCGACAGCGGCAGTTATATGCAGAAGGTGCCCATGGTCGGGGTCCGAACGCTTCCGGAGACGGCGTTTCGCTTCGCGCCGGAGAACGGCAGTCCGATGGATCTGAAATTTACAAATGGGACGACTACAAGGGCGCGGATCTCCGCGGAAAAGTCTTATTGATGCTGGTGAATGAGCCGCCCTCGGAGGATGAAAGTTTTTTCAAAGGGAAGGCGCTCACCTACTACGGCCGCTGGACTTACAAGTACGAAGAAGCCGCGCGCCGCGGCGCTGTGGCAGCCCTGATCATTCACCGCACCGACATGGCCAGCTACGGATGGGAAGTGGTCCGCAATTCCTGGGGCGGAGAGCGGTCTTATTTGAAGCTCGATAACAGGCCGAAGCTGAAGGCGGCCTCCTGGATACAGCTCGACGCCGCCCGAAAACTCGCTGGACTTGCGGGGCTTGATTTAGACAAACTGATGGAGTCGGCGAAATCGCGCGACTTCCGTCCCGTGACACTGACGGTGAATCTGAAAGCGCACGTTGCCAGCCAGTTGCGGCCCTTCGAGTCAAATAACGTCGTTGCGCGCCTGCCCGGCTCGGATGCGAAGCGCAGCGAAGAGGCAGTCATCTACAGCGCTCACTACGATCATCTGGGCATCGTGCCGGGGGCGCCGGGGGACAACATCTACAACGGAGCAGTGGACAACGCCACCGGTTGCGGCATCCTGCTCGAACTGGCGCGCGCCTATGCGTCCGTGCGGGTCCGGCCGCTGCGTTCGGTTTTGTTTGCGGCGGTGACCGGGGAAGAGCAAGGCTTGCTCGGCTCGGAATACCTCGGGGAGCATCCTCCCGTCCCCAACGGGAAGATAACACTCGACCTCAATTTTGACGGCGTTGCGCCGCTCGGCGACCCTGAGGAAGTGGAAGTCAGCGGCGCCGAGCGCACGACGTTCTATCCGGTGGTGCAGGAAACGGCGGGGAGCTTCGGCTTGAAGATCCGGCCGGATGCGCACCCGGAGGCCGGCTACTACTATCGTTCCGATCATTTCAGCTTCGCGCGCGTGGGAGTTCCGGGGTTTTCCGTGAATGAAGGCCGGAAATTTGCGGGCCACACGGAGGATTGGGGGGAGCAGCAATATAACGATTACCTGGAACACCACTATCATCAGCCCAGCGACGAATATCGGCCGGAAATGGACTTTACCGGCGATGCCAAATTGGCGCGCTTCGGATTCACTCTGGGATGGAAAGCCGCTACGCAGCCCGCGCTGATCGGCTGGAAGCCCGGCGATGAATTCGAAACGGCTCGTAAGAAGAGTCAAACGGCCGCGAAATAGTCCATCAAGACAGAATCCCGAAGCAGAAGATTTTGACCAGGTCAGGCCGGCCAAACGCCGGCGGCGAAGGACTTGATGGTGCGGAAGCCGAGGTTCTCGTAGAGACGCACCGCGGAGGCGTTGGCCGAGGTGACCGTAAGAGTCAGCTCGGCAAAACCTCTGGCACGCAAAGCATCAATCGAGGTCTGCATCAGCAGGCGTCCCAGGCCGTTGCCTTGATAGCCGGGCATGATGCAGATTTGCGTGGTGTGACCGACGCCGCGCGCAACTTCGGAGGTAAGCACCGCGCCCACCATGCGGTCACTTCCTACGGGCCGCAACACAAACGACGCCCACGGCTGAAATGACCCGCACCCGGGAAGCAGAATAATGTTCTTCAGGAATTTCATCGCGCCGGCTTCCGAGCGGTACTGGTCGTTGATGTCGCCATCCACATGATCCGCGTACGCCAGGTGAATCAGACGGGCGCAGGGATCGAAGAAGCGGTCGTCCCAGCCCTCGAGCTGCAAGCCGGAAGACACCGGCTTCGAGACCAAGGACGTTTCGGCAATGGAGAGGAGCATGAATTGGCGGGTGAAAAGGCGAAAGCCCTGGTCCACAAGCGGCTTGTCCATCGGGCAACCGAAGGGCATGAGCTGCGCTTCGATCCGCTCGAGGCGGGGAATCGCGCGCATCGAGAACAGCATTTCCTCCAGCAGGCGGCGGCTGAGCGCATGTTGCGGATAGCGGGGCGAGACAAACAAGCCGCCGATGAGTCCCTTCTGCTCTTCGAGGACATAGAACGAATAGCCGGCCACATGCCCCTCTGCCATCGCCGCGCAGCCCGCCAGGGATTTGGCCTCGAGGAATCGCTTGATGAGCTCCATCGAGCCGCGGTAGTCCCAGTGCAACTCCTCGCGCCAGTGCCGGGCCTCTTCCTCGAGAAGGGGCGCAAGCTGGCGCACCGTCAATTGCCGCAGATCCACAATCGGCATGACAGGCCCTGCGGGCCCTCCGTGCAAGGTGAGCACACCACAATCATAACGTATCCTGCATCCGAAGATGATGGTGGCAATTGCAGGGCGGACTGCGGATGGTGGGTTAGTGGGCGCGCGCGGGCGAATGTTGCGAATCGCTCTGTATTTCTGCGACACCGGCAACGCCTGCTGCGAGTCGCGGCATGCCAGATGTGCTACTATTCGCGGCGTCCTCGCGAGTGGCTCCGCCGGAGAAATTCGCCGGTGGGACTCGCTCCGCGAGCAACCACGACCTGGCGAATGAGCATTCTCTCCGAACTTCGCTCTCCGACCAAGTGGTACGCAAAATTGCTGACCGCTGCGGTCGCCTTCGTGTTTTTCGCGATACTTTCGACTGCGGCCGTCTCAGGGTTTCTGGTGTACCGCATCGTTTCCCCGCCGCGCACCAAGTCGGACATCAATACTCGCGATTTTCCCGGACATCCGGATGCCGTTTCGTTCACAGTGCCGCGCGTGGGCAGCCGCGAGGGGTGGTTTTTCCCCGGGCTGCGTGGTGCGCCGACGATTGTCCTTTGTCATGGCTATCAATCCAGCCGCGGACTCCTCCTCACTCTTGCCTCGGCTTTGCAGGACCATCAATACAATGTTTTCCTGTTCGATTTTGCGGGGCATGGGTCGAGCCAGGGAATCACCACGCTCGGTTTTCGCGAGGCCAAGGAGGTGCGCGCCGCGATTGATACTCTGGCAAAGCGCGATGATGTGGACCCCGCCCAGTTCGGCCTCTGGGGAGCGAATATGGGGGCTTATGCCGCCCTGTCCGAAGCAGAGGGCGACAGCAGAGTCCGCGCCATCGTGGCAGACTCGGTGTACAACGAGCCCTCGCAAATGGTGAATCTTCTGATGAGGCGGACTGGTCTGGGAGCGCTCCCGTTCATGGCTCGCTGGGCGCAATTCGGCTTCAAGTGGCTGAACTATGATTATCGCAATGCCCAGCCGCTGTCTCTGCGCCTCGACAGTCTCTCCGGCGTCCCCAAGCTGTTTCTGCAAGCCCTCGACGAACCCGTGCTTGGGGAATCCACGCAGGATGTTTTTCTTCTCGCGCCCGAACCGCGTGAGCAGGCCGTCCTGCCGCGGGGAGACTACGGCAGCATGCTCGATGATGACAAACGCTTCTACGAAAATCGGATTGTGAGTTTCTTCCTATTGCGCCTTCCTCCTATCAGACGCCCGGCCCGGTAGCCCCGGGTCCTGGCAAACAACCACTGCGGGATAGGCCATAAACGCGGGACATTTCAATCCGAGAACCCGCAGTTCATTCATCTGGCCGGCTTGCACGAACACCCATCCGGGCTGGGTGGCGTCAGGCGACCATTCCGGGACTTCGCGGTGCTGATAGAAATTCAGAGCATACTGAAATGACCGCGACAGTTTGTAAGCCGAGGCGTTCGCAGACGCGTAACTCCGGCCGATTGGCCCCGCGGAAACCCCCGCATTCAGCGCCCGCCGGGAGTCCCCCGTCATGGACAGCGGGATCGCTAGAATGAGACTAAGAACGCATGCAGAAAGCGCGGCAGAGGGCCGCCGAAGAACCCCGAGAATGATGGAAGCAATCCCGCCCAACAGTAAGACCAAGATCGCCCACGCGAATGGTTGGGGGGGGGAATAATCCACCGCGAATGGTATTCTGTCCAATAAAACCAAGGTCCCGCCCCCGACGCCCATCAGGGTAATTCCCGCCATAATGCCGACCCACCGTTCTCCTGCAACTTTCTTCTGCAGCCTCAGCCAGACGCTGTGAGCGGCAAGCAAGATAAGCGGAGGCACAGTCGGCAAGATATAGCCGGGCAATTTCGATTTCGATAGGGTAAAAAATGCAAAAGTGAAAACCGCCCAGGAAGCGGGAAAAAGCCCTGGCGAACTGCGCCAGCGACCTTCACGCCATGCACGAACTGCGTCCTTCAGAACACTTCCGAAGGTCCCTGTCCAAATCAGAAGACCCAAAAGGAGGATGGGGCCGAAAAACCAAATCGGTTGCACGTGGCGGAACTCAGGCGTGAGGTAGCGCGCGAAATTATGCTCATAGATGAAGACGCGCAGAAAACCGGGGTTGCGAAGGGCGCAGAGAACGTACCAGGGCAAGGCGGTCATGCAGAACGCTGCGATGGCTATAGGGTGAGCGAGACGAAAGGCGTCGCCCCATCGCTTCGTCAAGAGCGCCCACAGGCCCGAACCTCCGCCAGCCAAAACAATTGCCGCCGGTCCCTTGGCAAGCGTTGCGGCGCCGAGGAAGACACCGAACGCAACGAGCGCAGCAATGGGAGTTCGGGGCGGAGACGATCCGGCAGGCAGCACCATGCTTGCGACAATTGCCGCGGCGACCACTGCGGTGGTCAGCATCCCGTTGAACGGCATGTCGGTTGCCGCCGCATGGGAAAAGCCGATCATGCCCACCGTAGTAGGCAGCATCAGCAATACCAGGCCCGCGGTTTCCGCGCTGTACATTCGCCAGGCAAGCCACGCTAGGGCCAGGGTTGCCAGCAACGCACTGACGGCCGAGGGCAAACGCGCCGATGCTTCGCTCACGCCAAAGAATTTGAATGACACAGCCGCTCCCCAATAAAAGAGTACCGGCTTCTCAAACCAGGGCTTGCCGTAGAGCCTCGGCGTGACCCAGTCGCCGGTCTCAACCATGGCTCGCGCGACCCAGGCGTAGCGCGGCTCATCGGGGCCGACGAATCCGAGCGCCCCAAGGCGGCTGAAATAACAGACGTACAGAGTGGCGATGATCAATGCGGCCCAGCCGAATCGTGCTAACGCGGATGTTGGCGCGGCACCGGTGGATGATTCGGCGGTGATTGGCACACCGCCGAGTCTAGCATCCCTCTCACATCGCGTCAGCCAGGGGGGCGTTTCTTCCGCAACTTCTAGCCTCCGGCCCGCAACCTCTAGCATAATGTCGCGCGATGAAGGAATGGCTCGAGTACGCTCTTGTTTGGACGGCGCTGAAATTTCTGGGGGCCTTGCCCCGTTCGGTCGCGCGTGTAGCCGCTGCCGCGGCGGCGCGCTTGCTGTTTTTCTTCCTGCCGAAATTTCGGCGCGTGGCGATGATCAACCTGCGCATCGCGTTTCCGCAATGGACAGACGCGCTGCGGCGGCGTGTGATCCGAAAATTAGTTCGCAACCTGGGCTGGATGGCGGCGGAGTTTGCGCATTTTCCCCGCTGGACCCGCAAGAATATCGAAAGGATTGTTGTTCTCGACGGCCACGAAAATTTTCTTGCCGGGCGCAACTGCGGCAAGGGTGTGCTCTTCCTCACCGGGCACCTGGGTGCGTGGGAAGTGTCTTCGTTCGCGCATGCGCTGTACGGATTCCCGCTTCATTTCATGGCGCGGCAGCTCGACAACCGGCGCGTGGACGCGCTTGTGAATCGTTACCGCTGCCTTTCGGGCAACCAGCCCATCTACAAGAATGAATCTGCCCGGGCCATGCTGACGATTCTTCGCGATTACGGAACGATCGGCATTCTCGCTGACCAGAATACGCTGCCGGAAGAAGGCATCTTCGTGAACTTTTTCGGCACGCCGGCCTGCACCACCACGGGAATTGCCCGTGTCGCGCTTCACACCGATGCCGCCGTCGTGCCCGGGTACGCCTGGTGGGACGAAGCGCTTCGCAAATACCGCTTGCGGTTCGAGCGGCCGGTCGAGCTGGTTCGCACTGGCGATGCCGATGCGGATATCCGAGTCAACACGGAGAATTTCACCCGGATCATCGAAGATTTTGCCCGCGCGCATCCTGATCAGTGGCTCTGGGTTCACGCGCGCTGGAAGACTCGCCCGCAGGGCGAGAAGCCGCTCTATGATTTTTGAAGGGGGGTGCGGGTTGCGCGCACGACACGCGTCCCGATGTGAGAAAATGGAGCGCAGGTTCGCTCATGCCCCAAACACTCAAATCGCGAATCCTGGTTGTCGGCGGACACACGCGCAGCATCGGGAAGACGGCGCTTATCGTGGAACTGATCCATGCATTTCCCGAGGCAGCCTGGACAGCGGGAAAAATCACGCAGTTCGGCCACGGTGTTTGCTCGCGGGGCGGCAGCGCCTGCGATTGCGCCCCCGATGAACACACCGTGGCGCTCGATTGGGAAAGCGGCGCGTCAGCCGGGACGGACTCGGCAAGATTTCTCGAAGCTGGCGCCAGGCGCTCGCTGTGGCTGCGCACCAAGCAGGGGCGGCTTGCGGAGGGACTTCCGCTTCTCCGCAAGGCCCTGGCCGAAGGAAGCGGCAGCATACAATCCTGCGGCGCACCGCAGAATGTAATCCTGGAGAGCAATTCGCTCTTGCAGTTTGTCCGGCCGAACCTTTATCTAGTGGTCCTCGACCCGGAAGAAGCAGACTTCAAAGAGTCAGCTCGGTGCTACTTGGATCGCGCCGATGCCTGCATTCTTAGACGCCCGCTCAATGCAAGAAAATCGACTTCATGGTCCGGCGTTTCCCGTGCTTTACTAACCGGACGACCCATCTTTCACCAGCAAGCGGACGACCCCTTGCCCGCAGGCTTGGTCGCCTTTGTCCAGGAGCGGTTCTTTAGCACTGCGGGCATCCTCCTGTGAAACGGGGTGCATCTTAGCTGTTGACCGGCTCGAGATTCATGGGGATAATCGTTTGTCTTGGATTTTCAGCGGCTTCCATCACGGAGGCTGATGGGGTGGTCTGTCCAACGGAGCCCGTCAGTTTCGAGAAGCCCCAGCACAAACTTGCGCTGAAGTGTAGACACGCGTAGCCGAATCCAGGGTGAAGCAACCGTAGCGGAGGGAGAGTTGGCGACTGGAACGAGAATCGGGTTGGAAGAGCGGACGGGGGCGGTTCGCCGTCCGCTGGCGGAACTTGAGGATCGCCTCGGGCAATCCATTGAACGCGGTGCGGATTATCTGCTTTCCCTGCAGGCTGAGGAAGGGTACTGGGTTGGCGAGCTTGAAGCGGATACCACTCTGGAATCGGATTACATTTACTACCTTCACGCACTGGGCAAAGCGGATCCCGAACGCATCGCGAAACTGGCCAACTATATCCGCCGCCGGCAGACGCCTGAGGGAGGATGGAACTCTTATCCGGGTGGCCCGTCAGAGCTGAATGCCACTCTCAAGGCGTACTTTGCATTGAAGCTGGCCGGAGATTCGCCCGATGCGCCGCACATGCAGAAGGCGTGTGCAACCGTGCACCGTTTGGGCGGCCTCGAGCACACGAATTCGTTCACGCGGTTTTATCTCGCCATGGCGGGAGCGGTTGGATGGGAGATGGTTCCTGCCGTTCCTCCGGAACTAATGCTGTTGCCGAGCTGGTTTTACCTGAACGTGTACGAGATGTCGTCGTGGACGCGCGGGATCGTGATCCCGCTGGCGATACTCTACGCCCACAAGCCGCGCTGGACGCTGCCCGAAAGCGCGCGGGTGGAGGAGCTCTATAAGGATCTCGCGAAGAAAACTGCCGCGTTCGATTGGGATAGTCGCCTGCTCACGTGGCGAAACTTCTTTTTGGCCGTGGACCGCGCGTTGAAACTTTACGAGAAACTTCCCTGGAAGCCGCTGCGGCAGCGCGCGCTGAACCAGGCGCGGCAGTGGATGCTCCAGCACATCGAGCGCACGGAAGGTCTGGCGGGGATCTATCCTGCAATTATGAACTCCATCTTTGCGTTGATGGTGCTGGGTCATTCACCGGACGATCCCCTGACCGCGCGCGAAATCAACGAATTGGCGCGCTTTGAGATTGAAGAGGGCGATACGATCCGCGTCAGCCCGTGCGTCTCCCCGGTGTGGGACACGGCAATCGCCCTGGTTGCGCTGGAAGAGGCCGGCCTGCCTCCAAACCATCCGGTGCTGGTCAAAGCAGCGCAGTGGCTTTTAAGCAAGCAGGTTCTTGGTCCGGGCGACTGGCAAGTGAAAAACAAAGACGCTGAGCCGGGCGGATGGGTCTTCGAGTTCCGCAACGACTTTTACCCGGATGTGGACGATTCGGCGTTCGTCTTGATGGCATTGCAGCGCGTGGATTATCCCGACAAGTCGCTGATGGAAGGCGCGATGCGCCGGGGCATTCAATGGCTGCTCAGCATGCAGAATCGCGACGGCGGTTGGGGCGCGTTTGACCGCGACAACGACAAGAAAGCGCTGACGTTCATTCCCTTTGCCGACCACAAGGCGATGCTGGACCCCTCGACGGCCGACGTCACCGCGCGTGTGGTGGAATGCCTGGGGCGGTACGGCTGGGCTGCGTCGGACCCCACAATTCGGCGCGCCGTGAAGTTTCTGTGGAAAGACCAGACGGAGGACGGCGCCTGGTATGGCCGCTGGGGCGTGAACTATGTGTACGGCACCAGCGGGGTCCTGCGCGCGCTCGAAACTGTTTCGCTCACGGCGCAGGAGTATTGCCGGCGGGCCGTCGCCTGGCTGCGCGCCGTGCAGAAGCCCGACGGCAGCTTCGGCGAATCCGTTCAGTCGTATTGCGACGCGGGCGCCAAGGGCCAGGGCCCGAGCACGCCGTCACAAACCGCCTGGGGTCTGATTGGGCTGCTGGCGGGAGCCGAGGCCGGCGATCCCGCGATTTCCCGGGCGGCTGCCTGGCTTGTCGAGCAGCAAAGAGAAAACGGCTCGTGGAACGAACAGGAATTCACCGGCACGGGCTTTCCGTGCGTGTTCTATCTGAAATACCATCTGTATCGAAATTATTTCCCGCTGTATGCACTGGCGCGCTATCACAATACCGTGCAGGGCGCTCGCGAATGGCATTCGAAGGAATTCCAGCCTTCTGAATTCCGCCAGCGCAGCGGGTTAAAGGGGATGGCATGAGATTTCCGCTGAAGCTCACGGCGAATTTGACGAAATACATCGCTGGAAAAAAAGTCGGGGGCGAGAAGATGTTCCCGCTGGTGATGATGCTCGAGCCGTTGCACGCCTGCAACCTAACTTGCACGGGCTGCGGACGCATCCGCGAATACCACTCGACCATCAACGAAATGCTGAGCGTTGAGCAGTGCCTCGCGGCGATGGAGGATTGCGGCGCGCCGGTGGTGTCTATTTGCGGCGGCGAGCCGATGATCTACCCGGAAATCGGGCGCCTGACCCGCGAAATCCTTGCCCGCGGGCGCCACATCTACCTCTGCACCAACGGCATGTTCATCCGCAAGCGCATGCACGAGTTCAAGCCGACCTCCAGCTTCTTCTGGAACGTGCACCTCGACGGCATGGAGCGCACGCACGACCTGTGCGTGGAGCGCGACGGCGTCTTCCAGGAAGCCATCGAAGGCATCCAGGCGGCCAAGGCTGCGGGATTCCTGGTTTGCTCCAACACGACGATCTATAAAGAGACGGACCTGAACGAAATCGCGGAACTCTACGCCTATCTCTACGAGCTGGGCGTGGACGGCTACATGCTCTCCCCGGCATATTCGTACGCTGCGGTTCAAACCAAGGATATTTTTATGTCCCGCGGCGAGATTCGCGACAAGTTCCGCCAGGCCACCGAGCTGCTCGATCACTACAACCTGATGATGTCGCCGATTTATTTTGAGTATCTGCGCGGCGAGCGCGAGCTGATGTGCACGGCCTGGGGCAATCCCACGTACAACCCGCGCGGCTGGAAGGGCCCTTGCTACCTGATGACCGACGCGCACCACGCCACATTCAAAGAGTTCCTTGCGAACACGCCGTGGGTGAAGTACGGGCGCGGCCGCGACCCGCGCTGCGAAAATTGCATGGTGCACGTCGGCTATGAGCCCTCGGCCGTTCTCGGGGCGCATCCCAAACTTGGTGACACCTGGAAAATGCTCACCTGGCAGCTTCGGGGCAGGATGGGCGGTGCGCGCAAACAAAATGGCGCGAATCGCGGCTTGAACGGTCACGGCAATGGCCACGCCGGGGAGCACTCCAAGGAAGCGCACGCGGCCATCCCTCCTGCCGGCCAGACCGACTTGGTATCCTCAGACGGTCGTTTGCGGGTCTTATGACCACGCTGGTCACCGGCGCCACGGGGTTCCTCGGGAGCCACGTGGCCCGGCAACTGGTATCGCGCGGCGAAATGGTGCGCGTTCTGGTGCGCGCCGCGAGCCGGCTGCAGGCTATCGAAGACCTCCCTATAGAAAAGATTGAAGGCGACCTTCGGGACGCAGCCTCGCTGGTCCGTGCTTTGAACGGCGTGCGCCGCGTCTATCATGTTGCCGCGGACTACCGCCTGTGGGCGCGTCATCCGCGCGACATCTACGAATCGAACGTCACCGGCACGAAAAATCTTCTTGATGCCGCGCAGCGCGCCGGCGTCGAGCAATTCATCTACACGAGCACGGTTGCGACAATTGCAGTGGACCGGCCGGGCGCGCTCCCCAACGAAAACACGCAGGGCGCGCTCGACGAAATGATTGGGCATTACAAGCGCTCGAAGTGGCTCGCCGAACAAGAGGCGTTGGAGGCTGCGAAGGAAGGTTTTCCCGTGATTATCGTCAGCCCGACGACGCCTGTCGGTCCTGGCGATTGGAAGCCGACGCCCACGGGCAAAATCGTTTTGGATTTCCTGAGAGGCAAGATGCCCGGTTATGTCGAAACCGGCCTGAATTTTGTGGCCGTCGAAGACGCGGCTGCGGGACATTTGCTGGCCGCCGAGCGCGGGAAAATCGGTGAGCGGTACTTGCTGGGCGGCGAGAATCTGACGCTCAAGCAAATGCTTGGTGCGCTGGCACGGATTAGCGGACGCCCCGCGCCCCGGTTGAAGATTCCGCACACGGTGGCGCTTGGCTTCGCCTATGCCGAAACTGCATTCTCGCGGCTGCTGGGCCGCGAGCCGCAGATTCCGGTGGAAGGCGTCAAGATTGCGCGTCACAGGATGTTCGTGGATTGCTCGAAGGCCGAGCGCGAACTGGGCTTCCAGCCGGGTTCGGTCGAGGCTGCGCTCGAGCGCGCCGTGCGCTGGTACGAGTCGAATGGGTACGTCGCGGCGCGCGGGTCGAAGGCCCTCGCCCAAGCTCAAGCGGCGTAGCTCCCGTCTCCAGGCGGGCATCTGGATTCTTTGGCTTGATGAGAATACTTGTAACTCTTGCCGTTGATGCCGAATTCGCTCCCTGGCGAAAGCTGCGGAAGTTTGGGGAAATTGCTGCCGGCGGCGTGACGCTTCACCAAACCCAGATCGGCCGGGCCAGTGTGGATTTTGTGATTACCGGCATGGGGCCTCAGAATTCCCGGCGAGCTGCCGAATCCGCTATGTCAGCTCATCACACAATCTGTATCTGCGCCGGATTCGCAGGGGCACTCAAGCCGGAATTCAAGCCCGGCGATATTCTGGTCGCGGGGGCCGTACAAATGCTTGGCAGTAGAGAAACACTAGAGTGCGCTTCCGGTCTTGCGACTTCGGCTTACCAGGACGGAGCGAGACTTGTAAGGATGTTCCTTACATCGGGGCGGATGGTAGCGACCGCCGAAGAAAAGGCGCGCCTCGCCCCGTTCGCGGATGCCGTGGACATGGAGAGCTTCGCGGTCCTTTCGGCGGCGCAGGAACACAGCCTGCCCGCGGTTGCGATCCGTGTTATTTCAGACCGCTTCGATGAAGACATGCCGGCCGACATCGGGATGACCGTTGACGAGAAGGGGCGCGTAAGCGTGGGAGGTGTCATCCGACACATCGCCACCCATCCTTTGGCGCTTCCGGCGCTTGTTCGCCTGGGTCGAAATAGCAGGGCGGCTGCGGAAGCCCTGGCGAATTTCTTGGACGCTCATATCAAGGCGCTTTCATTCAAGACTCACGGGTGGTCTCTTCCGGAAGTCCAGGAGATCGCCGCCACATGAGCCGCGCCGGCGCTATCCTCGAGACGCAGCCCAGTGGCGCGCAAGCGCCAAGGCGGATGCGCGCGGGGGTGTATCGCAGCAAAGGCCGCGTCGAAGTGGAGCAAGTTCCCGTCCCTGAAGTCGCCACCGGCGAAGTGTTAATCCGCGTCGCTGCGTGCGGAATCTGCGGCACGGACATCAAAAAAATCTTTCACGGTTTTATCGAGGCGCCGCAAATCCTGGGACACGAAGTCGCCGGCACGGTGGTCGCCGTCGGGCGGGGTGTCTCGAAGTGGAAGCCCGGCGACCGCGTGATGAGTTTTCACCACGTCCCATGCGGGAGTTGCTTCTATTGCGAGCGCAAACTTTTTTCGCAATGCCCCGGGTATAAGAAGACCGGTCTGACGGCGGGCTTCACGCCCAATGGCGGAGGATTTGCAGAATATGTGAAGGCCATGCCCTGGATTGCGGAGCGCGGTATGGTCGCGGTTCCTCCAGGTATCACTTTCGAAGAGGCCACGTTCATCGAGCCGGTCAATACCTGCGTGAAAGCGGTCGAGAAGGCGCGTGTCGCCGCGGGTGAAGCGGTTCTTGTCCTCGGGCAAGGCCCCATCGGCCTTCTTCTGATGATGCTGAGCAAACTGGCCTGCGCGGCCGTCTATGGCAGCGACCCCATCGCCGAACGCCGCGCGAAAAGTATGGAATTGGGCGCCGACGCTTCGTTTGACCCCAGTGGTGGTAAGCTGGTGGACGAGATTCGCGCGAGGACAGCGGGGCGCGGAGCCGACGCCGTCCTGGTTGCCGTGCCGCATCCGGCCCTTGTCAGCGAAGCGCTTGCTGCGGCCCGGCCGGGGGGACGGGTTTTGCTGTTTGCGCAGAACGATCCGCAGATGAAGATCGAGTTTTCGGCTGCTGCTGTGGGCGTGGAAGAAAAAGAAATCCTGGGCAGCTATAGCGCCGCTGTTGACATCCAACAATCAGTGGCCGAATTGATTTTCTCGCGCAGGCTGCCCGTTGCCGGGTTGATTACGCACCGGTTCCCGCTGGAACAAATCCAGCAGGCGCTCGAACTGGCCGCGCGTCCCACGGCCGATTCGCTTAAGGTGCTCATCAAGTACTCGTAAGGAAGAGCGACAAGAAACGGATATGACGCGAGTCACGCACGAAACGCTCCCGCAGAAGGCTGAGCTCGAACGCCCCGCCGGACGGATGACCGCAGCGGTCCTCCACGGCAGCGAAGACCTGCGCGTCGAGCAGGTTGATATTCCGGCGATCGGGCCGGACGAAGTTCTCGTTCGCGTGCGCGTCGCTCTCACCGACGGGACCGACCTGAAAGTCTGGAAGCGCGGCTACCACGCGCGAATGATCACGCCGCCGGCCGTGTTCGGGCACGAGTTGGTGGGCGAAATCGTCGCCGTCGGGCCAAAGGTGTCCAGTCAATGGCAGGCGGGCCTGCGCGTGCTGCCGGCAAACTCGGCGCCATGCCGCGCGTGTTACTACTGCCACCGCGGCCAGGAGAATCTCTGCGAGGATTTGTTGTTCAACAACGGCGCCTACGCGGAGTATATGCGCATTCCCGGCCGCATCGTTCGGGAAAACCTGCTCGAAATCCCGGGCCATGTGACCGACCTCGATGCCGCGATGGCCGAGCCGCTGGCCTGCGTCCTTCGGGGCGTTCATGAAGTGGACGTGCGCCCGGGCGATACGGTCGTGGTCATCGGGTGCGGCCCGATCGGGCTCAAGTTCATCCGCATTCTTTCGAACAGAGGCACCCGCGTTTTGGCGCTTGGGAAGCGGGCTGGGCAACTGGATGCCGCCCGCCGCATGGGCGCACACGTGGCGCTCAACGTGACGGGGCTGCCGGACACCGTGCGAGCCGTCCGAGAACTAACGGACGCACGGCGCGGCGCCGATTGCGTGATCGAAGCCGCGGGGAACACCACGACGTGGCAGTGGGCCCTGGAAATGGTGCGCCGCGGAGGCACGCTCAACCTTTTCAGCGGACTTCCCGAGGACGCGCGAATCGAAGTGTGTCCTGCTGCGATTCACTACGCAGAGGTCACGATCAAGTCCACGTTCCACCACACGCCCCGGTTTATTCGCGAGGCTTTGGAGACAATCGCGCGCGGCGATGTGTCTGCAAAAGATTTCGTGACCGGGGAAATCACCCTTTCCGAGCTGCCGCGGGCCTTCAAGCAGATGAAGGCGCGCAGCCGCGAAATCAAGTTTGCTGTGCGCCCGTAACGTGAACCGCGCCGCCTGCCGAGAAGCGCTGCCATGCTAGCCCCCGCAGAACTGGAAATTGCCCGAACCGCTCCGCCGCCGGGTTGCACCCCAGAGCAAGCCCGGCAATACACCCGCTGGCTCGCGACACATCACTACGAGAATTTCAACGTCGTCTCATGGCTGCTTCCGCGCCGCTTGCATCAACACTTCTACAACGTTTATGCCTATTGCCGCTGGGCGGATGACCTGGGCGACGAAGTTCCCGATGCGGCGCGCGCGCTGGAACTCCTGGATTGGTGGGAGCGGGAACTGGCGGCCTGCTACGAAGGCCGTCCTTCGCACCCGGTTTTCGTTGCGCTGGCAGAAACGGTTCGCGCGTGCGACATCCCCGTAGACCCGTTTCGGGGTTTATTGGTCGCGTTCCGCCGGGATCAAACCGTCAAGCGATACGCCTCGTGGGAGGACGTTCTCGGCTACTGCCGGTATTCCGCTGACCCGGTCGGGCGTCTGGTGCTCTATCTGTGCGGCTATCGGGACGCCGGGCGCCAGCGCTTGTCCGACTACACCTGTACGGCGCTGCAGCTCGCCAATTTCTGGCAGGACGTCTCGCGCGATCTCGACAAGGGCCGCATTTACATTCCCCTCGATGTGCTCGCCGCGCACGGGCTAAGTGAAAACGAGATCGTGAACCGCCGCTTCGATCAACGGTACGTTCATCTGATGAAAGACCTGATCGCACGGACGCGCCAGCTTTTTGCCGCGGGCCTCCCGCTGGCGGAATCGGTTGACCCGGGGCTCCGTATTGACATTGAAATGTTCAGCCGCGGAGGGCTCGCCGTTCTTGATGCGATCGAGCGAACTGGCTACAACACGCTCGAGCGGCGCCCGGCCATCAGCCGCGGCGCTCAGGCTCGCCTGCTGGGCAGGGCGCTGCTTTCGCGCCTGGTCACGCGCGACACGAACTCCGGGAAAGAGCCGGCCTCCAGCACCACGAATTCCGTTGCTGCTTCCTACGAAGAATGCCACCGCGTGGCGCGCTCCGCGGGAAGCAATTTCTATTACGCTTTCTATCTTCTCCCGAGGGAAAAACGCGACGCTTTGGCGGCGCTCTATGCCTTCATGCGCCTGGTGGATGATGTCTCTGACGAGCCAGGGGACGTGGCATCCAAGCAGCGCGGCCTGGCTCACTGGCGCGCAGCGTTGGACGCCGCGCTCACGCAGGATGGCCCCGCGGCGCATCCCGTTTTGCCCGCGCTCGTGGATACACTGCGCCGCTATCACATCGCCGCGCGGTATCTCCACGACCTCATTTCCGGCGCAGAAATGGATTTGACCGTTGCTTCCTATCCGACGTTCGACCGCCTGCGCGAATATTGCTACCGCGTCGCGGGGACCGTAGGCCTCAACTGCGTTCACGTCTTCGGGTTTCGCGATCCGCGCGCTTTGGACCTTGCCGAAAAACTCGGCCTCGCGTTTCAGCTGACCAATATCGTCCGCGACGTTTATGGCGACTACGCGATGGGTCGCGTCTACTTGCCCACCGAAGATTTACGGCATTTCGGCGTCGCACCGGAGGATCTGGGCGGAAAACAAATCACTCTCCCCATACGCGAACTGTTGCGCTTCGAGACAGAGCGTGCCTGGCAATATTACCGGGAAGGTGCCAAGCTGATCTCCCTGGTTGAGCCGGAAAGCCGTGCGGCGCTCTGGGGTCTGGTGCGCATCTACAGCAGCCTCCTTGTCCGGATAGAGCAACGCGGTTTCGACGTCTTTTCCAGCCGTGTGCGGCTTTCTCTCGCCGAGAAGATGTATATTTGGGGACTCGCGCGCTTCGGCTCGTGCGCTGAGGGCAACGTCTTTGAAAAGCGTGATTCTGATCGGCGGGGGACTGGCAGGACTGTCGGCGGGCGTCGCGCTGGCTGAGGCCGGCTATCGCGTCCGCCTGTTTGAGAAGCGTCCGTTCCTCGGCGGGCGCGCCACGTCCTACGTGCTTCCCAACGGCGAGCACGTGGACAATTGCCAGCACGTCACCTTCGGCTGCTGCACCAACCTGGAAGACTTCTATCGGCGAGTTGGCGCGGCGGACAAAATCCGGTTTTTCGACCGACTCGTCCTGCAGGACCCCCAGGGGCGGCGCGGAGTAATGAAATCGGGCATTCTTCCCGCACCGCTGCACCTGGCAGGCTCCTTCGCTTTTTTTTCACCTCTGGCCATCCGCGATAAACTCTCCATCGCGCGGGCGATGTGGGACATCCTGAAGAGCGGTGGACGCCCCCCGGACCTCGACGAAGGCAGCGGCATTTCGATGCTGGAATGGCTGCGCCGGCGGAAACAGACGCCCGCAGCTATCGCCAGATTCTGGCGCGCCGTCCTGGTCAGCGCATTGAATGAGGAGCTTGACCGCACGGAAGCTCGCTACGGTATTGACGTTTTCTGGAAGGCGGTTCTCTCCAATCGCTCGGGCTATCGCATGGGCGTTCCCACAGTCCCGCTGGCGGAACTCTATGAGGAATGCAAGCGAACCGTGGAACGCAAGGGCGGCGAAGTTGTTTTTCGCGCCGCGGCGCGCCGATTCTTGATCGAAAATGAAACGATGAACGGAGTCTTATTTGATGAGGACCGGGTGGAGACGGCCGATTCCTATGTGTCTGCCGTTACGCAAGATGTCCTCGGCGAGGTGCTTCCGGCGGAAGTGAAGCAAGACGGGTCTATCTTTCGAAATCTGGCCAGGATGAAAGTGGCTCCCATCACCGGCGTGCATTTTTGGTTCGACCGGCAGGTGATGACCGAGCCTTACCTGACCCTGCTCGATACCGTGACGCAGTGGATTTTCAACAAGAGCTTCTTGTACGGGAACTTCGATGGCAACGAAAAGCAAACGGGGCAATACCTTCAACTGGTGATCAGCGCCTCTTATGACTTGTTGCAGAAACCCCGGCAGGAGATCGTGGATCTCTGTCTTAAGGAAGTGCGGCACGCACTCCCGGGCGCAAGAGAGGGGACACTGGTAAGATCAACCGTCATCAAAGAGGCCGCCGCGACTCTTTCACCCGAGCCAGGCGTGGACCGTTGGCGGCCAAAGCAGCAAACCCCCATTCGCAACCTTTTTCTCTCCGGGGACTGGACCGCCACCGGCTGGCCGGCGACAATGGAAGGGGCTGTGCGCAGCGGGTACCTCGCTGCCGAACGAATTCTAGCTGCTGACGGTTCGCCACGAAACCTGATTCAACCCGATTTGCCGGTGGGGGGCTTCTCGCGTCTTTGGGCCCGGGGATAAGAGAAGCAGGTAGTGTCCTAATTTCCAAATTAGGACACTACCGAGAAGCACATTCCCTTGACTTGCGGGGGGGTAAAGGTTCAAACTACGCCTTACTCGCCTCGATCGCGTATCGCTCCCAGGTACGGTGTTCAGCAAACGGAAATCATGATTTCGGTTGCAGTGTAGCAGTTCCGCACAGTTAGACCAGCTTCGCGTAACCGGAGCGGGCTGATTTTCCCATTGCCCGCAGGCCAGGTCTAGCAGACCCGACGTTCTCTCTGGAGGCCGCAGTGGACCGCAAGTACAAGCAACACGGCTACATGGATCACGGAAAACCCGAGAAGAAAAAGGAACGCCCGCCGGAGAGCCGCCCGCGCCAGGAACAGATTGGGCCGCGCACTCCGCGCATGGTTGGAACGGTCACCCGCGCGCGCTGCTCGAATTGCGGCGGCGTCCTCACGCCGGGATTCGATTCCAACGGCCAGTGCCCGCGCTGCCATTTCGAGCTGCACTCCTGCAAACAATGCGTCTTCTTCGATTCGGCCGCTCAGTTCGAGTGCACCCAGCCAATCCCCGAGCGTATTGCGCGCAAGGACGCGCGGAACGACTGCACGTTCTACCAGTTTCGCACAACGGTCGAAAAAGATACCGCACCCACTTCGTACAATTCGGCGCCCTCTGCGGCAGCTTCGTCTGCGCCTGCTCGGCCCAATGCCGCGCGCAAAGCTTTCGACGACCTCTTCAAGAAATGAATGCCCTTACTTTCTCTTGGGTTCTGGCCGGCCCAGTGGAAACAGCGTGGGTTCACCGCTTGGCTGGCTCGCAATCTTCTCCAGCTCCGGGTAATGCTGGCGCAGCGCCTCAGGCACTTTGACCTTGGCGCCCTTCAACACGCTGAGCAGTTGCAAAGCATTCACCGCGGCTTTTCCCTGAAAATGGTTGTTCGTCAAGACAAAAGTGTTCTTCGTGTGACCCGCCAGCGCGCGAATGCGCTGGACCCACGGATCCAGTTCCTCTTCGCCATATAGGTAGTTGTAGCGTTCCGACGCCGGCAGTTCCGGGTCGTCGCTGAACCAGGTGTCGTAGCGCCTGCCGTGGAGTCGCACATAGCCGACCGTCGAGGTGGCTCGCTCCGAAGGTTTGAGTGACCGGCCGATCACGGGCTGGTCAATGTTGCAGAATCCCACGCCGCGCTCCCGCAACATCTCGAAAAACTCCGCCTCGTTCCACGACGCATGGCGCACCTCGGCCACGAGCGGGTAATCGCCAAATCTCTTTAGCAAATCGCCGAGATAGGCTTCGGTCTCCGCAGTCCGATGGAAAGAAAAAGGAAATTGCAGCAGCACCGCGCCGAGTTTTCCGGCCTGGCGCAACACATCGAACCCGGCTCGAACCGCGCGTTCATCCTCGGCATTTGCTGCCATTTCGTGTGTAAACCGCTGCCAGAGCTTTGCCGTGAACAAGAACCTGGGATTGCCGGAGACCTTCACGACCCACTGCGCGCAGTGCCCCGGCCGCATCGGCTGATAAAACGAAGTGTTGATCTCGATCGTGTCGAAGAACTCCGCGAGGTACGCTGCTTCGTGAAAGCCACGCGGTTTGCGCGCGGGGTAGACGATCCCGGACCAATCCGCATAGGACCAGCCCGCCGGGCCGACGCGGATGTTCGCGGCGGACTGGGGGCTTTGTGTCCGCTTCGCACCCTCCGTCCTTCGCTGCCTGGGATTCCCTGTCACGGTTTGGCCGCGCCTGATCTCCTGCGGCCAGCCTATTCTGCGCTTGTCCAGGAAGTCAATCCGGCTTCGCACCGCGCGTTGCGTATGCCCGGTCACCCTGCTATGCTTGGCACATACAATGATTTTCCGGACTCATTTCCGGAACCCCCTCCCTTCCCCAACTCCGCAGAAAAGGTGCGCAAATGAAGATCTCCATCAGCTACAAGCATGTAGAATTGCGCGAACCTGTCGAGGCTCAGGCCGGGCGTTACCTTGTTAAGCTGGGCAAACTGCTGAAGAGCTACTCTCCTGATTTGGTGCAACTCCATGGAGGGTTCGAAAAGCTGCCGCGTACCGAGGAATTCACCTTCTCCTTGAACCTTTCGCTCCCGACCGGCGCTTTGCATGCCACCGGCGTCGGCGTGGATGTTCGTTCCAGCGTCAAGCAGGCATTCGCCGAACTGGAAGAACAAGTGAAGAAACACCAGTCCCGCTTGCGCAAAGATTAC
>WNGL01002603.1_pt1 | contig 22421 bp, 21 predicted proteins | sample 5400591 | NCBI WGS metagenome assembly WNGL01 (sample SAMN13153377, study PRJNA577476) | soil metagenome | isolation source: 80 cm soil or saprolite under Garry oak tree replicate 1 | place: USA:California | collected 2016-06-15 | reverse complement strand
TCGAGGACGTTTACATCCGGGCTTCCGACGGTTTGGTCACCCGCCCCGTCGCCGGATATCACTACAGTGCCAACTGGGTAATCTGCACTGTCAGGACTTTCACCTGCTAGACCATCAATTAGCTTCACTGCACTATCCCACTCACTACTCTCCTTCACGGTAACCGAGTTAAAATCGATACTCTGGCGAAGAACACAATACAACGCGGAAAAATTGAGAGTTCGCGGGCGGCGCGTGATACCCATGGGCTGACGGAACTGGCGGAGCGCGCGTGTCTGGTCGCGAGCGATGCCGCATTCAACACCAAAGACTTCCTGACCAACTCCTCCCAGATGGCATTTTTGGCTATGAGGGACTGCGAAAAGGAGCTGGATCGCATCGAGCAGAATATGGATGAGCAACTTCCCGCGGCCATAACCGAAGTCACTGAACCGGAAGCGCGCGAGCTGCTGGCGTGCCTGAGATTCAGTACTGAGTTGGAACGAATCGGCGATCTGCTCTGGGGGGTGGGGCAGCGCGTGCAGAGTCTGCCAAGCCGGTTGCCCAAAGCAGATGCCCAGCAGCTCATCGAAATGACTGGCATTCTGGAGAAAATGCTGCAGCAGGTGCGGGAGGGCTTCACCCGGCGCGAATTGGATCCGGCGAGTTACGTGCTGCGTGCCGACCGCGAAATGGACGGAGTTTATCGGTCATTATTTCGTAGGCATCTGCAGAGTGACAGCCGCAAGAAAGTGCAACACAGCGCAGATGTCTTGCTAATGGCACAGGCATTGGAGCGCTCGGGAGATCACGCCACTAACCTGGCGGAAGAGCTGTTCCGATTGATAGAGGGTCGCAGCCTGCGCCACCTGCCGAAAAAACAGGTGAAGGATTAGTAATCGGGCAACGTCACTGAGCCGCGATCGCCATTACTGCTCGTTTCGTAAACACTCGAATCATCTCACGCCGGTATTCAGGCGTCAGAGCTGAAGTTGTGAGGGGTTTGGCGGTGCGCGCTGCCAGTTCGCCGACAGCCTCTGCAAAGCCGTCGTCAATGTCGCTCCCGTTGAGCAGCGACGCGACTCCTTTGAGCAGCACAGGCGCGGGATTCACCGCTGTCATCGCTATACGAAGATCTTCGACATAGCCGTTGGAGCGCTTCAGAGCCACGGCCACACCTGCCAGAGGATAATCAATCGAACCACGAATGCGCAGTTTGCGATATTCGCCGCGGTATCCAGCGGAGGCGCGCGGCAAGAATATGCGCGTGACCAGTTCGTTCGATTGAAGCCTGCGATAATTGTCGCCCAGGCCAGTGTAGAAATCTGCAAGCGGGATTCGTCGAGTGCCTGCGGCGCTGGCAATTTCAATCTCAGCACTGAGGCACAACAGTGCGGGAGGCGTGTCACCGGAGAATACTGCCCAGCATTTCGTTCCACCGGGAGCGACGTGGCAAAGGTCGCCATCTTTCTTGATGCAGAAGCCGCACGACTTCCGCCACGCTAGTGACTGGTTGTACCAAAGACAGCGGGTGTCGAGGCAGATGTTGCCGCCGACCGTTCCCATATTGCGCAGAACCGGGGAAGCGACAGTTTTTGCGGCTTCGACCAGTACTGGATAGTGCTCTCGCAGCGGTTGCGAGCGCTCGATTTCACGCAGGGTAGTGAGCGCGCCGATCTCAGTTCCCTGCTCGCTGTGACGGATGCCCTTCAGTTCGTGGAGGTGCCGGAGATCGAGTACGCGTTCCGGTTCGAATAGCTTTTGCCCCATGGACGGGAGGAGATCGGTGCCGCCGGCGAGCACGCGAAGACTTTCGGAATGCTCTGTTAGAAATGCGAGTGCTTCCCGAAGAGTGCGCGGACGAAGAAGTTGGAATTCTGAGAGACTCATGCCTCATGTAGGCCCAGATGCCCTCATCTGGATTAGCTCACTTCAATTAGATTCGGGCCGGGCAGGTGAGGGCACCTGCCCCTACACGTTCCTTCCTTCGGGCCGATTCATCTCATACCGCTCCGGACCTTTCCCTTTGAACCGCAGCGCCCCTCCATGCTCGCGGAATCGAACCGGAGCGGTGGGGTCAACGCCTTCGGTAAGGTTCAACGGCTTGGCATTCTTCTTTGCACGCAATGCGACCAGAACACGCTCGGGAGTAAATGGCGCTTCGTGCAAACGGATTCCTACCGCGTCATAAATTGCGTTGGCGATTGCCGGGATCGTCGCTGCCAACGATCCCTCGCTGCATTCTTTCGCGCCGAAGGGACCTTCGGGGTCAATACTCTCGACGATGATTGGCTCGACTTCAGGCGATTCAACAGATGACGGACTGCGATATTCGAGCAAACCGGGATTCATCAGCAAGCCATCTTTCCAAATCATTTCTTCGGTGAGTGCCTGGCCCATGCCCATCCAGACCGAACCGATGATCTGGCCTTCAACGGAAACCGGATTGAGTGCGCGGCCGCAATCGTGTGCCGCCCAGACCTTGTGGACTGTGACCTCGCCAGTTTCTTCATCCACGCTGACTTCGGCGACTTGTGCGGAGTAAGAGTACGCAGGTGATGGACCGACGCCTGCGCCTTTATGCTTTCCACCGCGGGCTTCGGGCGGAGGCGCGTACGAACCAGTACCGGTGAGAGCGCCGTGGAAATCAATGGCGGCGACCACGGCTTCTTCGAACGACATCGAGTCCTTTGGGACTGCATCTTCTTTGCGTTTCTGTTGCAGGGAACCGCGCAGGATTTGGCCTTCGACACGGCCGGAGACTGAGTCTTGCTGCACAGCCGGTGCCCCCGCAAACTCCGCGGGGGCTGGGCAGGTGGGGGCACCTGCCCCTACATGGGCCGGCTGGAGTGAATCACGTAGGGACGGGCGCCCTCGCCCGTCCGGCCCGCGCGGGCTTTGCGCGGGCACCTGCCTTGCATCAGAGTCACCACGCCAAATCATGTCGTCCCTAAAAATAAGGTCTCCTACAGCACAGTTCATCTTCTTTGCGGCTGTTGACGCGATCTGCTTCTTCACTTCTGCTGCAGCGCGGAGTGTTGCATTACCCGCCATAAATGTCACTCGGCTCGAATAAGATCCGATGTCTATCGGTGTCAGGTCGGTGTCCGCTGCGACAACTTTTACTCGCGAGAGCGAGCAGCCCAGGACTTCGGCAGCGATCTGCGCCGTCATAGTGTCCGATCCCTGTCCGATCTCGGACGCACCGGTGTACACCACCACTCCGCCATCGCGATCAATCTTGATGTTGACGGTCGAATGCGGCATGTCAGAACGGATGATGGAATTTGCGGCGCCGCTTACGTAATGGCTGCACGCGATGCCCAATCCGCGTCCGGGCGGCAGCTTGCCTTTGCGTTCGATCCATCCTGAGCGCTCGACAACTTTTTCAATGCACTCCGGCAGACCGTAGCTTTGGACGCGCAGGCCATTAACCGTCACGCACGGCGGCTGCAGCAGATTGCGGCGGCGAATTTCCGCTGGATCGAGGTTCAGCTTTGCCGCTAGTTCATCGAGTTGCGATTCGAATGCGAAGCGGACATTGACAGTGCCGTGTCCGCGCATCGCGCCGCAGGCTGGCTTATTCGTGAGCACGCGGAAGCCGTCGTACTGAATATTTGGAATGTCGTAGAGCGCGCCGAGCAGGGCGCCAGAGTAAAGGATTGTGACCACGCCGTAAGAGCAGTAGGCGCCACCATCTTGCACGACGCGGGCTTTAACGGCCGTGATGCGGCCATCGTTCTTGATCCCAGTCTTCAGATCAATGATGGTGCGCGGGCGTCCGCGATGCGCCCAGAACACTTCTTCACGCGTGTAGGTGGTCTTCACCGGACGTTTGGCTTTGCGCGCCGCGATCGCAGCAATGATTTCGAGCGGGATGACTTCGCTCTTACCGCCGAAGCCGCCGCCCACCAGCGGCTTGATCACGCGAATCTGGGACATCGGCATTTCGAGCACGAGAGAGAGCTTGTGCTGCAGGTAGTATGGCACCTGGGTTGATGACCAGACGGTGAGCCGACCGAGTTGGCCAGTTTGCGAGTCCAGTTCGAATGCCGCCAGGGTGGAGTGCGGCTCCATCGCTGCGTGAGTAACTTCGTTAGCGATGAAGCGGGCTTCAGCAATCTGGTCCGCGTCGGCGAAACCCTTGTCGGGATCTCCGAAGACGTGGTGATAGTCCTTCTCCAGGTTGTGCGGTTTATTGTCGTGGATCAAGTCGTGTTCGGCCTTCATCGACTCTTCAGGGTCGAAGTAGGCCGGCAGGTGTTCATACTCAACGTCAATCAGCTCCAATGCTTTTTCGGCGGTGGCTTCGTCTTCGGCGGCTACGCAAGCCACGTTGTCTCCTACATAGCGAACTTTGTCTGTGGCCAGCGCGTGCTCGTCATGACCAACGGGAAGGATGCCATAGGGATTCGGGGCGTCTGATCCGACAACGACCGCCACGACTCCATCGAGTTCCTCAGCGCTGCTGGTGTTCATACGCTTGATGCGCGCATGCGGGTGCGGCGAATGAAGGATTTTGCCGATCAGCATGCCTGGAAGCGTGAGGTCATCGGTGTACTTGCCGGCACCCGTGGTCTTGCCAGCGGCGTCGACCATGGCGATGGGCTTGCCGATGATGGAGAACTCAGCCATTAGCCTTCTCCGGCGGCTCGTAACCTGCGACGGGCAACTCCGCCAGATCGGAGACCATAACAATGTTCGCGTCGATCCCCCGTTGCCGCAGAGGAATGATCTCGCGATATTCCGGCGACTCGTACCACCCTCGAGCCATTTCAGCCGAGGGAAAGCCGACAACGACGGTGCGGACAAACGGCCACTCACCGTCGCGTACTTCTGGATCGCGAACGATTGCCAGATATTGTCCGCCGTGACGCTCGATCAACGGTTTGGCCAGGCGAGCGTAGTTCTGGAAAGCTTCGTTGTCCTTGATTTGTTTAATGGTTACTATCAAATATGTCATGTCGGTATTCTGCCGCTCTTCTCCTCTGCTCAGCTTCAATCGCGGCTTTAAGCTTTTCAATCTGTGATCAGAACTCCACGAAAACTTCTGGACTTCTGATCCCAGTAATAAATGGTGTCGGAGCTCTCGGTGTAAATGAAATCAATTGCAGGATGTTTGAGTTCCAGAACATCGGGCTCTTCGTGAGCGCACGCAAAGTCGCCATAGCCTTTGCCGCAAGCGGTCTCATATCTGCCAGGCTTGACATAGGCAATCCCAAAGCGAGCGAGTGATTTGAGGTCGAAGTCGGATAGAGATCGCCACTCCTTTGTGCCAGCGAGCTTCACAAAAATGCCGAACTGCTTTGCAAGTGGATTTACCAACAGTTCAGCAATATCCTCCTTGCCGTCGCCGTCGAAGTCAGCCTTAACCAAAAGAAAACGAGTTGCGCTTCTCGTCCGCCACTCGTCCGAGACCTCGGCGGTGCTTGGCCTTCGCCATCCGCGCGGTAGGTCGTCCCGTGCAGCGGAGGCGGACGCAGAGATGATCGTCAAGAAAACACAGAAGCCGCGAGCGTTGGAGAACAGTGACATCCCTCGTCGTCGATTCATTTCGCTGCTGCCATGCCCTTCTGCTCCGCTTCAATTGCGGCTTTGATCGCCTCGTACATCTGGCTATATCCAGTGCAGCGGCAGAGATTGCTGCTGAGCGCTGCACGAATCTCCTTGTCTGATGGCTGCGGATTTTCTGACAACAGATGCTTGATGGTCATCATGAATCCGGGAGTGCAGAAGCCGCACTGTGCGCCGCCCCAATCGCCGTAGGCTTTCTGGATGGCGGCCAGGGCTCCATGCTCGCTCACACCTTCAACCGTGGTGATGTCTTGTCCTTCGCAACTCGCTGCCAACAGCGTGCAGGAAAGCATGGGCGTGCCGTCCACAAGGACGGTGCAGGCGCCGCAGGAAGAATCGTCGCAGCCGCGCTTGGAGCCGGTGAGTTGCAAGTCCAGCCGAAGCGCTTCGAGGAGAAGCCGGTTCGGCTCGATCGCCAACTCGTGAGAGCGGCCGTTCACACGGAGTTCGAGGAGCTGCTTTTTCATCAGAACCCAGCCGCTAGCTCCTAGCTGCTAGCTTCTAGCGAACGCTGGTTGCTAGTGGCTAGAAGCTAGAGGCTAGGAGCTGCCTCAATATAACGGCACCTTCTGGTCCACCGTTCGCGACCAAGCGTCAATTCCGCCCGCCATAGATTGCGCCTTTTCGAATCCTTGCTGCCGTAGCCAGGCGGTCACGCTCATCGAACGCACGCCGTGGTGGCAATAAACAATGATGTGGTCCTCAGGGTCGAGTTCCTGATGAGCGCGGCTCGGGACGTCGCCCATCGGCATCAGTTTGGCGCCTTCGATGCGAGCAGTCTCGTATTCCCAGGGTTCGCGGACGTCGACTAACGCAAAGGCCTCGCCGCGATCCGTAATGCTCTTCACATCTTCGGGTGTGATTTCGTAATCCATGGTTTTCTGTCGTCCCTACGTGACCTGGCTCGGTTGTCTGCCCGACCCAGAACTTACTTCCTGGGCTAAGTTGTTTCCACCCCCTCCGGGGCTGATTTTTTTCGTGTAGGCCCGGTGTCTTCGCCCGGTTGGGCAGGTGAGGGCACCCTTCGACTCCGCTCAGGGCAGGCTCTGCCCCTACATGATCTGGATCACTCTTGTGTTCTGCTCCCCTCCGAGCCCTTCGGAGCAAATGTCGTGGTGAGACTTGCCGCTGCCGCGAGTACCCATAACGCAATGGCAACTTCCCTCGCCTGCCGAACGGTACTTTCCGGGGCTGACGTCCAAGCCGATAGCACAAATCCGAGCAAGAACACGACGAAGACCACTCCGAAGAAGGTGCGCTCGCGCCGGCACCGCACCTCCGAAAACAGTCCCGCCATGAACAGGGCCCAAACCGCGCACGTTAATACTGCCCACCACTCGTGTTCCCAGTCGAAGTCCCCGTTTCGTACGTGCGAGTATGCCCAGTATGCGTAATACAGAGACACCACAGCGCCAGCGACACCCCAAAACGGCTTACCGCACATGAAGTGCGGAGACTTTTGGCGCCGCTCTAGCTTCCCTTCCACGCTGGGTTTCGCTTCTCCAGGAACGCTCGTATTCCCTCCTGTGCATCGTCTGTCTTCATCAGTTCTTCCAGATATATCTTCTCCGCTCGCGCCAGTCCTTTATCGAAGTGAATCGAGTCCCAGGTGTAAATCGCTTTCTTTGCGATAGGAAGGACAGCGGGGCTCAGTTTTCCCAGCCGTTCCAGCGCTTCGGTGACTGCGGCCTCGACTTTGTCTTGAGCTACTGCGCGGGTGGCGAGTCCGATCTCCGACGCTTCGGATCCTAGAATCGTGATGCCTGTGAGAATCAAATCAGCAGCGCGCTTCTGACCGATGAGTGCGCTCAACGCCGTTGCCGCCACCGGCGGATAGCAGCCGAGAGTGATCTCCGGAAAACCCCATTTTGCGTCATCCGCAGTGATGACGATATCGCACATCATGGCTAGTTCAGCTCCGCCGCCCAAGCACGTGCCGTAAACCGCAGCAATCGTAACTTTCCGGGTTGCCACAAGCGCGCGGATCACGGAATGGAAGCCTTCCAGCATCGCGTTGACTTTGCCAGGGGCGTGCGCGGCAACGTCAACTCCGGCGGAGAAGCACTTCTCGCTTCCCCGAAAGACGATGGCGGAAATCTCCGGTCGTTCTTCGATTTCCGCCAGCACCGCTGTCAGTTCGTTCATCATTGGGATATCAATGACGTTCAGCGGCGGATTCTTAAGAGTGATTTCAGCTATCGGGGGCTTGAATTCGAGCCCGGCGCGCGTTCGAGCTATGACATCAGTTGCCATCAATCGTCTTTGTTCGTCGAGATATTCGCGCGCCGTGATTCAGCGGGCTCTCGGTTACCGTAACCGGAGCGGGTTCACAGATTGATTGCCGACTTTCTGGGCTCGGCAATTGTCTCAAACGGATCGCGCGCGCCTTCTTTAGCCACAATCCATTTCTTTTCGTTGCCAATGATCTCGAGCAGCAGCTTCTTATCTTCTGCACTGGGCAGAAAGCTTCCTAGTTGCTGCTGGTACTCCTTCTCATCGAGCGCTTCGCCAGTTTGCGGATGAAATTTCTGCGCCGCCCACTTGCCGATTGCGCGATTGAACTTGATATCTGGTGCGTAAAGCTTCGGTTCTCCGGGCTTCAGCACATTGTTTAGCCGCTCGATCAGTCCCGCTACTTCGTTGCGGTATAGGTGGCGGTTGTAATCGTTCAAGTCATCGAGATCGGCTTGCTTGTCATTGGCGGGCTCATCGTAACGGCCCTTGATGCCCCAAACGTAGGCCCAGTGCGCTGATGAAGAATGGTCCGTGCCAAATAGATCGTAAGAACTGGAGATCCATTTGTTGAGATATTTCTGAATCAGCCAAGCTGGAATGATTCCCGCCTGAACAATGCGGCGCAAGCCATCGTTGCCCGTGCCCATGTGGAAGGCCTCTTCGCGCAACATGTAGGACATGGAGCGCCCAAGAGGAGCGAACGCGGAATACTTCAGCATCTGCAACTGGAACTTGCCGTCTCGGTCAACGAAGTCGGTGTAGGTGAAAAAGTCCATCCAGTTATCCACGTCAACGTTGAAGGCTCCGAGCAATCGCTTGTTTTCAAAAGCCCGGCGCTCAAGCATCTTTTGTGCTTCGATCTTGCCGGAGTATCCGAAGTGTTCGACCAGCAACGCGCACATCTGCCAGCCGTGGCGCATCTCCTCGATCATGACGCGGGTGATAGCGCGGCGGTCGTAATCGGTGGGAGCGGTTTCAAACAGGTAGCGCTGCTGCTCGACGCTGGCGAATTCAGTGTCGCCTTGATAGACAATCATGTTCAGTAGTGCGTCGCGCATCTGCTGGGTGGGGATCTGGCGCAGGTTCTCCCACTTGCGCTTGCCTTTGAAGTGTCCGAACTGGATTTCCTCAGTTTCGATGGCGCCAAAAAGAGTGTCGAACTGGAAGCTGGCGATTTCGTCGCGATTGACGCCAATTTCCTTGCGCCAATCGTCGAAGAGCCCGATCCAATCAGAGAAGGTGCCGATTTTTGCTACTTTGCCAGACATGAATGCTAACCCCTCATCTCAGCTGGAATGGCGAGATCCAAGCTCAGTTTCCCGTATTCGACAATAACGGACTCGTCCGGATTTGAAGGGTCATAACGCAACAGGACTTGATCCCCCACGCGCACGTGCCCAGGAATAGTTGAATCGAACCATCGCCAGCAAAAACCGGAATAATATCCTTCCGGCGGGTTGTAGGAATACCACAGGCCTTCTCGTGGCAGCGGCCTGTCCCACTGCACTGCACTAATGGTTCCTCGGATCTGCGGCCAAGGTTCACTTTGCAGCAACAATCGTTGCCTCTCACGCTCGAAATACCATTTTCTAATGCGAACGTAGAGTGGACGCAGCAGTTGGGCAAGCCATCTCTCCCACGGCAGGAACGCGGTACCAGCCACTTAAATTCTCACCTCAGCGGCTAAAGCCGCAATCATTCGCGATCACTTTCGGCATGGCTGAAACCGTGCCCTTTCAAGACAAAGCCTATTTCGCTTTAAACTCCGCCGGCCGTTTCTCCACATACGCGGCCAAGCCCTCTTTCGCGTCTTCGCTCTGGAAAAGTAGTTGCTGGTTTTCACGCTCGACGGCGAGGGCGGACTCCATCGGGATCTCCCAGCCAGTCTGCACTGCGCGTTTGATGCGTCCCACAGCTTTGGCAGCCTTGTTGGGAGGGCAGAACTGGCGCGCGTATTCCATGATGTTTTCCATGAAGCCTTCGCGCTCGTAGATGTCGTTAATGATTCCGAATTCGAGCGCTTCCTCAAAAGAAAATGTGTTCCCCGTCACCATTAGTTCGATCGCTTTGCTCTTGCCAACCAGACGCGACAAGCGTTGCGTACCGCCGGTGCCGGGGAGCACACCGAGATTCACTTCAGGCAATCCGATTTTGCCGGCATCTTTGCGCGCAATGCGAATGTCGGCAGCCATGGCAATTTCGAGTCCACCACCCACGGTGTGGCCATTTAGTGCGGCAATCACCAGTTTGGGTGTGTGCTCCAGGCGAAGCAGCATTTCATTGGCGTGCAGGCAGAAATAATACTTGAATGTGGGATCGACGCTGGCCAGCATTTTGATATTCGCGCCCGCCGAGAAGAACTTGTCGCCCGCGCCGGTCAACACGATCACGTATGCATCATTGTCCATGCGAGCTTTCAGGATGGCATCATCCAGTTGGCGGTTCATTTCGTAGGTGTACGTGTTGGCCGGCGGATCGTTCATCTCGATCACCGCCACGCCGCCGTCAAGGCGATAGTTGACCAGTGACTTCGGAGTTTGCTCGGTCGCCGGTTGCAATGTGGTTGCCATGTTTTCCTCCTACCCTAACTGGCCTGGCTAGTGCGATTAGAAATGCCTCGAAAGAAAATGGTGCCCATTTCTTTCGCCATGCGCTCCGCGCCGCCGTCAAGACGCGGGTTGTACCAGGTGTAAATCCAATTCATCATTCCGAAGAGCGAAAGCACCGCCATCCGACTGTCAAATTGTAGTCCCTTTTCTTTTTTGTAGCGGTTCAGGAGCTCGCGGCAAATTCGATAGTATTCACGCTTGATCTCGGCGACTTCTTTTCCGTAGTTGCCGTCGAGCTTTTCGTCTTCGTGGGAGAGGACCTTCATCGCCTGCTGGTGTTCCAGGAAATATTCCAGATGATTCAGAATAAACACTCGAAGCCCGCACTCCGGATCATCAAGGCCGCCAAGTTCGTCACGAAGTCGCGCCACAATTGTCGAAAAAGTGTGTTTCTGAATCAGGTATAACAGTCGTTCTTTGGAGCGGAAGTAGTGATACATTCCGGCCAGCGACATCCCCGCGGCCCGGGAAATATCGCGCATGGAGGCACCTTCGTATCCCTTCTCGCAAAAGACCTCAGTAGCATGCTCGAGGATCTTCGCTAACTGCCGGTCGAATCGCGGTTCCGGAGACAGAACTTTGCGCCTAGGATGGAGTCTGGTTTGGGAAGCGTGGGCTGAGGAACCCATATCAGTTCGAACGTTCGTTCTAACAATACTATCCGGGAGCCAGGGTGCAAGTCAACACACTAGCCCCAGATCTCAATTCCGGATGTCGGACATCAACCGCTCGACTTCGGTCTTCTGCTCGGCGGTGAGGGGAAGTAGCGGCAAGCGCGACGGCCCTCCGTAATAGCCGTTTAAGTCCATGGCGTATTTAAGCGAGGAAATACCGAGATCGCCGACGGTTCTGGCGGCTGCGAGGGCGATACGTTCCTGCTTGAGCCGGGCAAGTTCCCTGTCGCCTTCTTTCCAAGCAGCATAAATTTCATAACATGCGGTTGGGGCGGGATCTGCAAAGGCCAGAATTGCGCCGACGGCACCGGCTTCGAGTGAGGCATGCAATTTCTGTGCTGAACCGACCAGGACTTGAAAGCCAACTTCCTTTTGGCGGGTCTTCTTTCCCCCGACCATCGTTATGGCGGCAGATGATGGAGTGGACGGGCGAGATGCCCGACGCTCCATTTCAGATTTGGCTTCGCCGGCCAGGGCAGCCACAGAAATCAGTTCCCCGCCCTGCCCGTTCGCGGAATCCATTTCCGCTGATTTCAACACACGAGGTGTAACTGCGGCAAAGGTCTCGGTTACCGTTGCCGTCCGTTTGATGTGACGCGTGCTCTCTGCCAAGCGGCGCACTTTTTCGACGTCGCCGCCAGATTCTTTGATTCCAATGATGTTCGCGTGCTCGGCCAATTCAGCGACGAGCTCCGCCGGAATATCGTAGTTCGTGAACGCTGGCACGCTATAGATCATGATCGGTATCGGCGCGCGGTCCGCGACGGTCCGGTAGAAAGCGAGGACGCTCGCCGGTTGCATCTGCTTGCGGTAGAAAAAAGGAGTGCGGACGAGAGCGACATCGTAGCCGAGCTCGGCGGCGTACTCGGTTAGTCGTAAAGTTTCCGTGGCCGACTCGGCTCCGGTGCCCGCGATCAGAACTTTGCCAGGCGCGCAAGCGGCTCGCGCCCCTTTGAGCACTTCGCGGCGCTCTTCCTCGGAGAGCATGACCGCTTCCCCCGTCGAGCCGAGAACAGTAAGCCCAGCGACAGGAGTCTTCGAATAGCGCTCGACGTTGTGTTCGAGCTTTTTGAGATACACGCGTCCGTCGGGATAGAAAGGTGTGGTGATTGGGGGAAAAATGCCGTGCAGGAGCATGTTCGGATCCGCCTCTAGATTAACAAAATAAACAAACACGCCTCGAAATCGCTGCACAGGCCACTTCAAGTGATCACGTCATATGGCACGAAAGTCCCATCGACCAACCGGAAACGCGGGTGTAGCGTTCGACCCGCATCACCCTTAGATCGGTGAAATAAGGAGGGGCCATGAAGCGATTTCTGTTGGCGTCTCTACTGCTAATCATCCTGCTCTCGGCCAGCGCCTTTGCAGACAGTGTCAAGATCTTTCTCTCACCAAACGACGGCTCTGGAGACAACTTTGGGTTCCTGGGAAACGACGTCGGTATCGACGGCGGCGTTCCGTTCAGTTTCTTCAACAATCAGGGATACGCACCGGGTTCAACATTCGGCGGACCAGTTGACGTATTTTTTTCCGATGGCTTTATCAAGATCGGTCCAACGACCTACGACCTTGATTTTAACAGCCCCGGTACGCTGTTCATTAGTACTTTCACACTTCCCACTAATGGTAAATTTTTCCCGATACAAGCGTTCGCTAGCTTTTCAGTTCTCGCGACGATATTCGTTAACGGCCAACCCGTACAAATCAACGTGAGCGGGGCTGCTCCAGGGGTAATGACGTTTGGCTTTGATCCATCCTCTGGACTTTACTTCGCCAATCCGGTGGTCTTCGCGACCGCCCCTGAGCCTGGCACTCTTGGATTGATGGGGACGGGGCTGATTGGTGTCTTAGGGTTCGCGCGAAAAAAGCTCAGGATTTGAGGGCGACGACTGTGACGAGTCGTTCGATCCCGGAGCGACTCGCCTGCGCTTAGGATGAGAGGGCGTTATTGCTATGCGCCCGCCCGGGTGACGAGGGTGCCCCATCCTTGCCGCGCTCTTTGCGGTAGGGTGGGGATTTGACGTTCATGTCGGTAATCCGGTGAGGTCAACATCCCCGCCCTGTCTCGCCAAAGAACCGCGAGACAAGGACGGGGCACCCTCTGGATAAGAAGTGAAGGCGAAAGGCTGGACCAGCCTCGGGGCTGCTTCGCTCATGGCAGGGTTACAAATCCAACACAGTTTCATGTCTCTGGATTTTGACATTTATCGCGCCCGAGAGGTACTTGTCCGCTCGGCGTGCAAGTGCTGCAAAGCTTTCACGTTAACTTCCCCCCGTTGCAACGCTGCAATTCCTTCGGCGGCGGCGCGGGCCGCGGCCAACGTTGTGATGGTGGGAATGCGGGCTGTGACTGCCGCGCGGCGAATGGCTTTCTCGTCGAAGAAGGGATCCGGACCCTGCGGTGTATTAATGATTAGCTGAATGCGGTCGCCCTTGATCAAATCAACTACATTGGGACGGCCTTCTTTCACTTTGTACACGCGCTCGACCGCCATGCCAGCTTCTTCAAGAATGTCGGCGGTACCAGCGGTCGCGACGAGTTTGAATCCCATATCCACAAATTTGCGGGCGACGTCGGCGACCTGCGGCTTGTCGTGATCAGTGACGCTGACGAAGACGCAGCCTTGCGTGGGCAGTTTTTGTCCAGCGGCGATTTGCGCCTTGGCGAAGGCTTCACCGAAATTGTCGGCCACGCCCATGACTTCGCCGGTGGATTTCATCTCCGGGCCGAGAACGGTGTCCACGCCGGGGAATTTGTTCCAGGGGAAGACTGGGGATTTCACGTAGTAGAAAGAACCGGTGTCGAGGTCTTTTTTCTGATCGACGTATTCGGGCAGAAATTCGCGCAGCTTACGGCCGGTCATCAGGCGAGCGGCTATTTTCGCCAGCGCAATGCCGGTGGCCTTTGAGACGTACGGCACGGTGCGCGAGGCTCGCGGGTTTACTTCCAGCACGTACACTTTGCCGCCGTCGCTGCCGTTGCCATTGCCGGGAGCGTATCCCGAGCGCGGGATAGCGAACTGGACGTTCATCAAGCCAACAACCTTCAAGGCGCGGGCTAGTTTGAACGTGTACTCGCGCATGCGGGCTAGCAGGTGTCCAGGAATATCAACCGCCGGGAGCACGCAGGAAGAATCGCCGGAATGGATCCCGGCTTCTTCGATGTGCTGCATGATTCCGCCGATGACCACGTCTTCGCCATCGGAGAGCGCGTCCACGTCAACTTCGATTGCGTCTTCGAGGAAGTGGTCAATTAGTACCGGGCGGTCCTGAGAATATTCGACTGCCTCCTTCATGTAGCGGACGACGGTTTCCTCGTCGTAAGCGATGACCATCGCGCGTCCGCCGAGAACATAAGAAGGACGGACGAGAACGGGATAGCCGATCTTGGCAGCACCGGCCACGGCCTCTTCCAGAGATGCGGCCATCGCTCCGGGGGCTTGAGGGATATCGAGTTCCTCGAGCAGCTTGCCGAAGCGCTTGCGATCTTCGGCCAGGTCGATGTATTCGGGGGCGGTGCCGATGATCTTGACGCCCGCGGCTTTCAGAGGGAGCGCGAGGTTGAGCGGAGTCTGTCCGCCGAACTGAACGATGACGCCGACCTCGGCGCCTGACGCCGATTCGTGTTCGCAGATGGCCAAAACGTCTTCGATAGTCAGCGGTTCAAAGTAGAGGCGGTCGCTAGTGTCGTAGTCAGTTGAAACCGTCTCCGGGTTGCAGTTGACCATGATGGTCTCGTAGCCGTCTTCGTGCAGCGCGAACGACGCGTGGCAGCAGCAGTAATCGAACTCAATTCCCTGCCCTATGCGATTGGGGCCGCTGCCCAGGATGATGACTTTTTTCTTGTCGGTGGGTGCGGCTTCGTCTTCTTCTTCGTAGGTCGAATACAAGTATGGGGTGTAGCTCTCGAATTCTGCGGCGCAGGTGTCCACGCGCTTATAGACGGGTTGGACTTTGTGCTTCTTGCGGAGATGGCGAATCTTTTCCTGATCGCCCTTTCCTTTCAGGCGCCAGGTTCCCGCGAGCCGGCCGTCGGAAAATCCCATACGCTTGGCATCGCGCAGCACCTCGGTGGGGACGGACTCGATCGGGTGCTTCTCGACCTCAAGCTGCATGTCATTAATTTCTTTGAGCTGGTAAAGGAACCACGGGTCGATGCCAGTCATTTTGGCGAGCTGCTTGACGGTATGTCCCTGGCGAATGGCGTAGCGGATGTAGGAGAGGCGCTCGGGGTGCGGCGTGACCAAGCGCTGGGTGAGAATCTTTGGTTCGATTTTTTCGCCACCGATGCGCTTGCCGGTGTCAAGCGCGCGGACGCCTTTCATCAAGGCTTCTTTGAAAGTGCGTCCGATGGCCATCACTTCGCCGACCGATTTCATCTGCGGACCAAGACTTTCGTCGGCGCCGGGGAATTTTTCGAACTGCCACTTGGGAATTTTGACGACTACGTAATCGAGAGTCGGTTCGAAGCAGGCGGGAGTTTTGCGAGTGATGTCGTTGGGAATTTCGTCAAGTGAATAGCCGACCGCGAGCTTGGCGGCAATCTTTGCGATGGGGAATCCCGTGGCCTTCGACGCCAATGCCGAAGATCGCGAGACCCGAGGGTTCATCTCAATGATCACCATGCGTCCGGTATGCGGATGTACGCCGAACTGAATGTTTGATCCGCCTGTCTCTACGCCAATTTCACGGATCACCGCGATTGCCGCGTCGCGCATGGCTTGATATTCGCGGTCGGTGAGCGTCTGGGCAGGGGCGACGGTGATCGAGTCGCCGGTGTGCACGCCCATGGGATCGAAATTCTCGATCGAGCAGATGATGATGACATTGTCTTTCAAGTCGCGCATCACTTCGAGCTCGTACTCTTTCCATCCGAGGACGGACTCTTCTATCAGCGCTTCATGTACCGGAGAAAAATCGAGACCGCGGGCCAGGACTTCGAGCAGTTCTTCGCGGTTGTAGGCCATGCCCCCGCCCGAACCGCCGAGCGTGAATGATGGCCGGACGATGACGGGAAAACCGATTTTGCCGGCGAATTCGAGTCCGCTCTTCAGATCGTTGACGAGTTGCGATTTTGGAATGTCGAGGCCGATCTTCTGCATCGCGTCTTTGAAGTAGAGACGGTCTTCGGCCTTCTTGATGGCCTCGACATTCGCACCGATAAGTTTCACGTTGTACTTCTCGAGCACGCCGCTGTCGGCGAGCTCTATGGCGAGATTGAGCGCGGTCTGGCCGCCAACCGTGGGCAGAATGGCGAATCCGGCGCCGGGAGAAAGCTCGCGCTCAACGCGAATGATTTCTTCCAGATACTCGCGGGTGAGCGGCTCGATGTAAGTACGATCGGCAAACTCGGGATCGGTCATGATGGTGGCCGGGTTCGAGTTGGCCAGCACGACTTCGTATCCCTCGGCCTTGAGCGCCTTGCAGGCCTGGGTGCCGGAATAATCGAACTCGGCAGACTGTCCGATGATGATGGGCCCGGAGCCGAGGATCAGGATTTTGGAGATGTCAGTTCGTTTGGGCATTTATCTTCTTTTTCAACTCTCGCATCTTCTTCAACTCTGTCATCCCGACGAAGTCAGTTGATTGGCTTTGCCAATCAACTGGCGCGTGGAGGGACCTCCTGTTTCTCCGGTGTAAATTGATGCCGTGTGTACCACTCACCTGCGAGATCTTCCCAAGTCGGGTTCTTCATCGATATCAGCCAGTCTTTCTTCACTCGACGCCAGCGCTTCAACTGCTTTTCGCGGTCAATCGCTTTCGCGACGTCGTCGAACGATTCGAAGAGAACCAGCCGATGGCACTGTACGTTTTCGTGAAACCATCAATCAGGTCGTTCTTGTGCTCCCAAACGCGGTGACGCAAGTTGTTGGTCATTCCGATGTACAAGACGCGTGATCTGCTAGCGATCGTGTACACGAAATAGGTGCGCTCTCTCATATTTCAACTACTAGTTGTCATCCCGACCAAGTGCAATGACGGCGAAGCCGATCATTGCGCGCGTGGAGGGACCTGCTTTTCGCTGGCAGTTCCGGTAGCGCAAGCAAACAGCAGGTCCCTCGACTGCGAAGATCGTCCGCTTTGCGGCCGATCTTCTTCGCTCGGGATGACAGAATTATTTTCATTTCAAATTGCGGCTTGGCTGGAAGCCGTGCCCTTTCAAAGGCCTCACGTTGTGCTTCTAACCATCAGCATCACGCGCATATCTCCCGATGCCTCCTTTGTCACTTCGAACGGGACAATGGTGTTCATAAAGACTGTACTGAAGAAGAACGCTATATATAATCCTTCAGGCAATTGCGCTCCAAAGCGTCCGTGCGCATCGGATTCGAGCTCTGCCACTTGTTCTTTGCCCTGCGTTCCCTTGCGTATCACCCTAATCGACACTCCCGGAATCGGGGCGCGCCAGATTGGTCGTAAACCGTCCCACTGAACGCAAGCACACGATCTTTAACGCGCATTTGTTCGACCACCTGGGACCATTGCGGCGGAGCCGGAGGCGGCATGGTACACCGGGGTATTAGCTGCATTGAGAACGTGCTTTTCTTCGTTGTCGAATGAGGAGAAACGACCAAATACAAATCGGCTACTAAATCATTCCCGGATACATATGGATCACTCGAGTGATTCTTCCCGCGACTGGCGACCACGTGATAGTGGCCAGGAGGCAACTTGGGAGAGCGGACTTCCCCCCGAGCGTCGGCAAACAGAGCAGTGCGCAGGGTTCTCTCTTCTGTGAGAAACCATCGGTTCGCCGTAACCATCTTGTATTCGAATAGCTCCACTTTCGCTTGCCATAGCGGTTTTCCACTTGCGAGCACAGTGATCTCAACGCGGCGCGAAGCTTCTTGTTCTGCGAGACTCTCGCCAGTACAAGAGTTCGCGTCGGCCATGCTCGCCAATATCAAAATGCCAGCCGCAATGCATGCTGTCTTCACCCTTTCCATTCCTCCATCATCTTCACGAAATCCTTGAACAGGTAATGCGAGTCGTGGGGGCCGGGGCTGGCTTCGGGGTGGTACTGGACGGTAAATAACGGGAGGTTGCGGTGGCGCAGGCCTTCCAGAGTTTGGTCGTTCAGATCCATGTGCGTCAGCTCGACTTCGGATTGGGGGAGTGAGTCGGGATCGACGGCGAAATTGTGGTTGTGGGCTGTGATCTCGATCTTGCCGGTGTTCAGTTGCTTCACGGGGTGATTGCCGCCGTGGTGTCCGAATTTCAGTTTGAAAGTTTTGCCGCCGAGGGCGATTCCGGTTAGCTGATGTCCGAGGCAGATACCGAAGATGGGCTGGCGTCCCATCAGGCGGCGGATGTTGTCCACCGCGTAGGTGCAGGGCTCAGGATCGCCGGGGCCGTTGGAGAGGAAGACGCCGTCGGGTTTCAGGGCGAGGACATCTTCAGCCGGAGTCTGCGCGGGGACGACGGTAACCTTGCAGGCTTCGCTGCGTAACTTCCGTAGAATGTTTTGCTTAATTCCGAAATCATAAGCTACTACATGAAAGCGGGGCGGCTGATCTTTTACGCCGACAACTTCGACCGGCTCGTGCGAGCGTTCGCCGACTTCCCAGACGTATGGTCGATTCGTTGTTACCACCTTCGCTAGATCCATGCCGTCCATCTTTGGAATTGAGTTGGCTTTGGCAATGAGCTTCTCGGCATCCATTTCGATTGTCGAGACCACGCCGCGCATTACTCCGTGATCGCGCAGATGGCGGACGAGTGCGCGGGTGTCAATTTCGGCGAGGACGGGGATCTTGAATTGCTCGAGATATTCTTCGGCGACCTGCTGCGAACGCCAGTTGGAGCTGACGCGCGAAAACTCACGGACGATCAGTCCTTCAATGTAAGGACGCGTGGCTTCGTTGTCTTCGGCGTTGGTACCGTAGTTGCCGATTTGCGGATTGGTTAAAACGACGATCTGTCCGGCGTAAGAGGGGTCGGTGAAAATTTCCTGGTAGCCGGTGATGGATGTATTAAAAACGACTTCGCCGTAGCATTCGCCTTTGGCGCCGTAGCCTTTGCCTCGGAAGACGCGGCCGTCTTCGAGCGCAAGGATAGCTTGCATTCGAACTCCGGGGAGTGGATTTTGTAGAGTTTAGCAGGCTTGAGAGAAACACGAAAGAAAGTTTTGTGATCGATGTGGCTGGACCCGAGTCGATTTGCTAAAACCGATCGCTAACACAACCCTGCAGTCGTAGAAAACGCTGGGTCACTCCACTCCGCTTCCCTTCCGTGCCGGAACGGAAGCTCCGGTCGAGATGACAGTTATCTGGGCCGGGAGCAGGAAAACGCGCGGCTGGCGCCCGTGTCACGCCACCTATCCTGAGTGCATCCAATCCAGTAGAATTGGACTGAAATGCTGGAAACCTCTGAAACTTCACTGCCATCATCCGCAACCATATCTACTAAGCCGGAAACCTCCAGACTCAACGCGCTCCTGTCAGCCTGGATGCGGGATTTGATGATCGCGCTGGGGATTGCCGCTTTCGTTATCGTCTTTCTCTACCAGCCCGTGAAAGTCGAAGGCACCAGCATGATGCCCTCACTCGACGACGAGGAGCGCATCTTCATCAACAAATTCGTCTATCACATCGAGCCGATCCAGCACGGCGACATCATTGTCTTTCGCTATCCGCGCGATCCGGCGAAGAGCTTCATCAAGCGCGTGATCGGAGTTGCGGGAGACCACGTGCGCATCGACGGCGGGCGCGTCTATCTCAACAACAAATTGGTTGCCGAGGATTACGTGCCTCGCGCATACGAGGACAACGGGTCATACCCCGAGGTGGTGGTGCCGCCGGATTCCTATTTCGTGCTGGGTGACCACCGCAATCTTTCCAGGGACAGCCGCGACTTCGGACCCGTTGATGCCACCTATATTTACGGCAAAGCGGTTTTTGGATATTGGCCGATGGAGAAGGTCGGGCGGTTGCGGTAGGGATTCAGCACTCAGCGCTAAGCCCCTTCGATCGAGAGCCCACCCTTCGAAAACCGCGAAGGGTAGGGCAGCCTCATTGTTTCAGATTCCAATGACACCAGAAACCTATCTGGTCATCCTGACTAGCTGCCGTGTGATTGACGGCGCCTTCTCCAACAACGACAGCACCGGCTTGCGAACCATGGCTGGCCAACCGAGCATCCTGCGCAGCCACGAAGAGGCGCGGAACACCGGCGCTAGTTCACGTTGATATAAATTGCGATAGCCCTCCGCCGCCTGCTGGAGAGAGCACTCTCCCCTGAAAAATGACTGGAGGCAGATCGCGGCAAGATTTCCGCTGCGCAGCGCGAGAGAAATTCCGTCTCCGATAAACGGATCCACAAATGTCGCAGCGTCGCCTACCTGAAGAACTTGGCCTTGCAGTGGTTCGGATTCGTGAAAGACCAAAGGTGCCGTCGTTACCGGTTGCATCAAAAGCTCCCAGCCTCGGCTGCGTTCAAGTAATGCAGGATCGCAACGCATAACTTCAGGCAGAGTGGTTGCAACGTCGGATCGCACCATGGCACACGCGTTGATGCGAGTGCCAGAGCCGTTGCTTGCCACACTGATCGGTTGCACTCCGCAATATCCTCCCTCGAAGAAATACAAATCAACCGAAGTAGCGGCTGACGGTTCACGAAAATGCGCCTTAATGCCGATCCATCGCTCTGCTGTCACACAAGCGCGGGTTGCTGTGCTGGTTAGGTTCGACCAACGCCCTGTGGCGTTGATCAAAGATTTCGCGGTGTAACAACCGTCCGCCGAAACCACCCCGAAAGGGCCGTCGCCTTCCACAGTCTGTACTGCATACTCCTCACGGGTTTCAACTCGACTTTGGCGGCATGAATCCCACAGTGCTGCATCCAGATCGAAACGGGGGATGCTCGCCGCCGGAGGAATGATTTCGGCATCGAGGACCGCGCCGTCGCCAAAGATTCGACCACGCGCGATTCGTGGCGCATTGGATATGAGTTGCCGCTGATCTGGCGCTAGCAGGTCGCGCAAAAGATCGAGTGACTCCGCGGAAACGAATTCGCCACAGACTTTGTGCCGGGGAAAGCGGCCACGCTCGAGCAGCAGAACGGCGGCGCCGTTCCTCGCTGCGGTGATCGCGGCTGCACTTCCGGCCGGACCGGCACCCACCACGATCAGGTCATAGTTCCGTGTCATCACTTGTCAGGCTCTCGCTTCCACGCGATCACACCCATGCGAAAAAAATAATGGCTCTGCGCTTCAATGCGTGCGGCTCCCGCTTTTTGAAGCAAACCCTTCATTTCGGAAACTGTATAGGCCTGCCGAACGGAAGCCAGTGCATCATGTCTGGTGATGCGACTGTGATAAAGCGGAGTCCCGGCGTAGGCCACAGCGAGGTGAATTGGATGCCGCACCAAATCGTTCACCAGGACCGCCAGCCGGCATACGCGCAAGGCTTCACCGGCGAATTGCACAACCTGCTCCGGTGCGAGATGGTGCGCGAACAGCGAAGAGGACACCAGATCAAAAGTCGAATCGGAAAATGGCAATGCCAAAGCATCGCTCGCGATTTTGTGTACTGGTCCGTTCTTTGGAAGGTGCGAGCAAACACGGTCCAGTAACGTGACGCTCACTCCGATTCCTAAACGTTCGAGCTGCACCCGTGCAGATTGCGGTACAAAACCTTCTCCTGCGGCGACTTCCAAAAGAGAAAACTGATTTTCCCCAGTCAGGTTGCGCGTGGTCGAGACTCCGCCAAACCAGCGATTGAACCAACGCAAGTCGCGGATCGAGGCAGCGATTTCGGCTGGAGTTCCAGAGTCGGTGTCCAGCAATTCAGCGGTTGGCCGTCTCTTCATCCGCTGGATTTTAGCGGATATGGAGGGCGTTATTTGTCATGCGGGCGAATTTTGCATCACAGAGACACGTGTTCGATCGGCGAAGACACAACACCGCCGTCAACGTCATTCGGATTGTCGAACCATTCTCCGCTTGCGATTGTGCTGGTTTCCTCTCGTTCTAAAAATGCGCGAGGTGGGTTTGCGGCCCACCCCGCTAACGGGACCGTGTTCTTCCAATCGTTGGTTGCCGCCGACTACTGGAGGTTGAGCAGTGGCCCGTGGCCATCCGGAAAATTACTAGTATTCAACACCTGAATACCCGCCTGATGGTCGCCATCAAAGTTGGTGTTCCCGCCCGGGCAATTGACCTTCACCGCATCGTTCGAATCCGCGAACCACATCCCCATGTGATAAATCTGGATCGGACGAGTGGCCGGATTAGCGGCTGCGATGTCGGGGAATATCACCGGTGCTGGAGCGACGTTCTGGGCCTGGATGAAGGTTTCTTTGCTGAAAATGCCGGTGAAATCTCCGACACCCTTGCCCTCGCCGTTAG
>WNGL01002457.1_pt1 | contig 22424 bp, 20 predicted proteins | sample 5400591 | NCBI WGS metagenome assembly WNGL01 (sample SAMN13153377, study PRJNA577476) | soil metagenome | isolation source: 80 cm soil or saprolite under Garry oak tree replicate 1 | place: USA:California | collected 2016-06-15 | reverse complement strand
TGGTGGGACCGCCTCCTGAGCACGGTCGAAGTGGAAACGCCTGAGCTTTCGACGGATTTTCTGCTCAATCGCTGGCTGCTTTACCAGACTCTCAGTTGCCGGATTTGGGGCCGCTCGGCCCTTTATCAATCGAGCGGCGCTTACGGCTTCCGCGACCAACTGCAGGACGTAATGGCCCTCGTGCATGCCGCGCCCCAGATTGCACGCGATCACATCCTGCGAGCGGCCGCGCGGCAATTTGTCGAAGGCGATGTCCAGCACTGGTGGCATCCCGAGTCAGGCGCTGGGGTGCGCACCCGGATCAGTGACGATCTTCTCTGGCTTCCCTTTGCCACCGCGCATTACGTCCGCGTCACCAGCGACGCCGCGATCCTCGATCAGATGGTCCCGTTCCTCGAAGCCAAACCACTTGAGGCCCAACAGACGGAGAGCCTCTCCATTCCGGTCGCCTCCGTCGCGGAGGGTTCGCTGCTCGAACATTGCCGGCGCGCCCTCGCGCGCGCCGCCACCGCTGGTCCGCACGGATTGCCGCTGATCGGAGGAGGCGATTGGAATGACGGCCTCAATCGCGTCGGACTGGGCGGCAAAGGAGAGAGCGTCTGGCTCGCTTGGTTTGAGATTTGTGTGCTTGGAGATTTCGCTGAGTTGCTCACCTTGCGCGAGCTGGGCGAGGAAGGGCAAGCCTGCCGCACCCGCGCCACCCAGCTCGCACAGACGATCGACGCCCAGGCTTGGGACGGAGCGTGGTATCGCCGCGCATACTTTGACGATGGTACCCCTCTTGGATCCAAGGAAAACGCCGAATCACGCATCGATTCGCTCCCGCAAACCTGGGCTGCGATTTCCGGCGCTGGCGACTCCGATCGCGTCGAGGTCGCGCTGCGATCGCTCGAGGAAAATCTCGTGCGTGAAGCTGGCGATCTGATCTTGCTCTTCACACCGCCCTTTGACAAAACCACCGCCGACGTTGGCTACATCAAGGGTTACCCGCCCGGCGTGCGCGAAAACGGCGGCCAATACACGCATGCCGCCACTTGGGTTGCCATGGCTTTTGCCCGCCAGGGCGATGGCGACAAAGCGGTTCGACTTTTGCGGATGCTGAACCCGGTTGAGCACGCTCGGGAAGACGAGGATCGTGAACGGTACAAGGTCGAACCTTACGTCATGCCCGGCGACGTTTACTCGTTAGCCGGCCAGGTCGGGCGCGGCGGTTGGACTTGGTACACGGGCGCGGCGGCTTGGACCTATCGCGTCTGGCTCGAGGAAATTCTGGGATTCCAACGCCGCGGCGACACGTTCACAATCAACCCGGTCATACCGAAAGATTGGCAGGGTTTTCGTCTGCAATATCGTTATCAGAATACCCTTTATCGCATCGCGATCGAGAATCCCGGCCACTGTTCCAGCGGTGTCACCCTGGTGGAGGTGGATGGAATTGCGGTGGCCGACAAGATGGTGACTTTGCGTGACGACGCACTTCCTCACGAGGTGCGTGTCGTCATGGGAACGGAATCGGCGGTGTGAGGTCGACCGGTAGCCTATTCGGTAACGCGGTATGTTTTACCTCGGGTCCGCCGTGGTTAAGAGTCACTTGCTCTGCCAATTGAGCGAACGGTGCTATTTACCTGCGAAAATAAGGCGAACTCAAATCAACTTCGGCCGTTTTATATACCCGTTTTATGTAGCGAAGGTCAAATGAGCCTGTGGGCGGACAGTTATTCGATTGGCGTCACAATTTCGCTATCGAAATCAACCACACGGTTGATTCGTCGAACGTGTAGTAAAGCGAAATTTGCACACCGCGAACCGGAGCCATTGGCAAAACCCAGACATCAGAATCCGGGGCGATGCGCAATCCGATTTCCGGATCACGCGCCAGCACAAACTCCGCAGCCTCCACGAACTCATCAGCCTCTTTCGCGTCGCGAATCAAGGTGCGCAGATCACGTTCGAAATGATACTCGCGGACAATTTGCCTCCGCTGGTCGGGCATGATGAAAGTCCCGGCGGGCCGCTAGAGGATGCGGCGAATTAGGCAACGGCTTTCTTGCGCGAGAGACACGCGCTCGCAACCTTATCAAGAGACTTTCCGTGGACAATCTCCACAGGCTTCAAATCACGGAAACTGATCAGCTTCATACCACGCGGTACTTTTTCGCCGGCCATTTTTGCACGTTTCGAGACCTTGCGGACGCGGGCGCGGCGCTCATCTGCACGTGCCCGCTCCTCGGGAGACACGGGATGTTTCATAATTGAAACAATAGCATTCTGCAGACTGGATGGTCAATCAACCGCTTGTCAATTTAGCGAGCGCCCTGCAAACAGTGGCCCAGGCAGGACAAATCCGCTACGCCTGCGTGTGACGCGCGTAGTGAAGCTCAACGCCTTTCGGGAGCAAACGCTTGCGGCCGCGTTGTCGCCGGCGCGCCAGCGTGGCACGGCCCGCTTTTGTCTTCATGCGGGCACGAAAACCGTGCTGACGTTTGCGTGTTCGCTTGGATGGCTGGTAAGTCCGTTTCATAAAACTGAGAAATAGCTTCGGCCCGATTTAAGGGCGCTTACACTAAGAGTGCGTATAGCGTTGTCAATGTTGCCAAAGGCGCCGAGAATTAACCGCTAATCCCGCGACTGCCGGACCAATGCACACGAATAACAGCAGGCGAATCGTGAACCGTCAATCGTGATTCGATGTAACGATGTGACGATTCACGTTTGAAGGCTTAAACGGTGGTGTTCATTTACGGGATTGCCAGCGCCTCCAATTTTTGAAATAAGCAGTACGAACAATGAGCGCAAATGTCATAATCGAGCCAGCAACCGAGGCCGACCTGGACGAATTGTCCGAAATGCTCGGCGAGTTGTTTACCCAGGAAAGCGACTTTCGCCCGGACAAAGAGAAACAGCTTCGCGGTTTGCGGTTGATTTTCGAACAACCCAGCCGCGGACGGGTTTTCGTGCTCCGGCGCGAGGGCGCCATTGTCGGAATGATCAACTTGCTTTTTACGATCAGCACGGCCGAAGGCGGTTTCGTCATCGTGCTCGAGGATCTGGTGGTCCACAAAGAGTACCAAGGCAAGGGTTACGGCTCAAAACTTCTCCAACACGCAATTGATTTCGCGAAACAGAAAAATTTCCTTCGCGTCACGTTGCTGACCGACCGGCCCGAGAATCTGGCGCAGGAGTTTTTCCGGCGGCACGGCTTCGTCGAGTCATCCATGATCCCGATGCGCCTGTGGATCACACTGCCGAACGACCAGACGGAATAGGGCGTGTAATGAGGCGCCGCTGACGGCTTGGCGCCAGCCGTGTCGGCTGCGGTAGCGGTAACCTTATTGCAGGCGAGACGCCTGCCTCTACAGTTTCTTACCGGCAGGCGATGACGCGCTCTTGTCGTCGCGACTTTTTTTATCGATCCAGGCGCTCAATTGAGGCGTGAGACGTCTTTTGAATTCCGATTGGAACTGAATTTCATCGACGGCTTTTGCAACTTCCGGCGCACTTTCCGGGGGCAAATTGGTCTTTGCGTACGCCTTTAGCTCAGTCGCCCGCGAATCTTCTGAGAAGAAGGTGAACAGACTGGGCGCGTACCTGTTCGCGCCGAGCGCATCGGTCTTAGCGAGCAGCGCTTTCGTATTCGTCTTCGCAAAATCCCACGCAATATCCGCATGATCGCTTTCGCGCGCGACCATCGAAACGAGAAATATCGCACGGCTCGTTGGCAGCTCATCCGTGAGCGAAATGGGAAGCGTTTTCTTCACCAGCCTGGGATCGGTCGCACCAGCCAGCGCGTTGTAATAATTTTGCTTTTCTTCGACGCTCGTCGTCCTTAAACCGAGCTCGTGGAGCTGGTTCCAAGTCGCTTCGTCGCCGTAACGACCAACGACCGCAAAAACTGGCGAACGCAGGTCGGGCGCGAGGGACGCTGGATCGGTGAAATATTTTTCGAAACGTTCGCGACAACCCGCGATAATTTGCGAATCGTTCAAATCTCCCAGTGTAGTGATTAAGCTCGCACGCAAGTTTCCGGCGACAGGCGCTTCGCTCGCTTTCGGCTCCCAGCCGAGCGTCTCAAACGTGGGCCGCAAGAGGGAGCATGCGTAACGCTGAAACTTTTCCCGCTCCGGACTGCCGACGAAGAGCCGGTTGAGAAAATCCAGCACATTGATGAGCTGTTCATGCTCGGCGAGCTCGATCGAAGCGGGCAATTTTTCCACCAATCCGAAATAGAGTGAGACCGGCGCGCGATTAGCCTGTACCAGTGCCCACGCGTCGGTCAGGAGGTTGACGCGATCTTCAACGCCCAAATTCGGCAGAGCCTGGAGCAATAAATTCCATGAGTGCTCGTCGTATTCGACGCGATAATTTCCAGCGCCGTTTACATTCAATTTGAGAGCCCGATCCGCGGGAATGTTTTGCAAATTGTCGGTCTTACCGGTCATCAGCAAAGTCGCAGGGGCTTCTCCGACCACCGCATAGGTTAGCGGGATTTCCCATTCCAGCGGCGGAGCGTTCTTGACATTAATGGTGAAGCGCTCCTGCGTCAGCGAGACCTTGTCGTCTTTTTCTCGCTTGACCTTCACGACCGGAAACCCCGGTTGCTGCGTCCAAACGGCCGCGATTTTCCCGACTGGTTTCTTCGAAGCTTCCGAAAGCGCATTCCACAAGTCGGCGGTCGTGGAGCTCGAATATTTGTGCCTGGCGATATACTGACGAATTCCCTCGCGGAAAATATCTTCGCCAAGAAAATTCTCCAGCATTCGCAAAAACGACTGGCCCTTTTTGTAAGTGATATCGTCGAAGGCGCTGCTGGCTTCGGCCTCGGTGGCGATGGGTTGCTGAATTGGATGTGTTGTCGATCTTGCGTCGCCTTCCATCGCTTGCTCCCTGGCGATACCAATACGCCGCGTGGGATCGCGCGGCAGATTTCTGCGCAGCCAAACCTCCCATTGCGGATTGAAATGCGCCGTGCATTTAGTGCCCATCCAGGAGGCGAACCCTTCGTTAAGCCACAGATTGTCCCACCAGGCCATGGTCACGAGGTCGCCGAACCATTGATGCGCCATCTCGTGCGCGAGCACTTCGTAGATGTTCTGCTTCGTCTCCGCAGAGGAATTTTTCGGATCAAATAGAAGCGCAGATTCGTAATACGTAATGCCGCCCCAATTTTCCATCGCGCCGCCAAAACCTCCGGGAAGAGCGATTTGGTCGAGCTTCGGCAACGGATAAGGCACACCGAAATAATCGTTGTAATATTTCAGAATCTGCGCTGTGGCTTCGAGCGCGTAACGACCCATTTCCGCTTTGCCCTTTGTGGCGATGACGCGGATCTGCGTCGGGCCACTTCGCGATTCGATAAGATCGAACTCGCCCGCGACGAAAACATTCAGATAACTCGACATCGACGGAGTCGCGGCAAAGCGCACCTCTTTTCCGCCGGCGATTTTTTTCTCACTCTCGATCGGCATGTTCGACACTCCGAGCCAGTTTTCCGGCACGACTGCCGTCAATTGAAAACGCGCGCGAAAAACCGGCTCGTCCCAACAAGGAAAAAATCGGCGAGCGTCGGTGGCTTCAAATTGCGTTCCGAGCATGATCTTTTTCGTCCTGCTGCCTTGCTCCTGGTAGCGCATGTAGAAAAGTCCCTGACCTTGCTGATTGATCTTGCCGGCAAAGCTCAGCGCGAGTGTGTGGTCGCCAGTTGCAAGTTCTGAGGGCAGCCTCAGAGCGAGCAGCTCGTTCTTCTCGTCGATCTTAATTGCAGAGTCGGGCAATGCCTTGCCATCGAGAGACGCGTCTGTGATTTTGAGCTCGAGCGCATTCAGCACAAGCTCACGAACCGGGCTGCGAACGCTCAGCTTAACGGCTTCCGTCCCGGTGAAAGTAAACTTGTCGATGTTCGAGACGATCCGAATAGAATATTCTAGCGGGACGACCTCTTTGGGGAGCTTTCCCGGTGTACTCTTGAAGTTGAAAGGTTTTTCTGCGTGCATGCCGGGGCGGAACATAATGAAGAATAGACCAACGAAAAAAAGATGCGGAATGCACATTTCCCGCACTAAACAACGTGCGGCGACGTTTGCATCTCCAAACGCGAATCCTGTAGTGGCAGCCGTGTCGGCTGCAATGTCTGTGACGCAGGCGACACGGCCGCCTCTACAGGTCCACCTACTGCACAACCAGTATCAACAGTAATTGCCCACTTCCCACCTGCGGACCTTTGATCACAAGTGGACTGCGTTTGCTCAATTTGGCATCCGTCTCGAGCAGGAGCTCTTTCTCTTTATAAAGCTTGAGGTTCAAAACATAACCGGCTTCGCTCTCGCCCCGCGCATCGACATGCAGGCCGAAGAATTTGCTGGTCGCGAGCCAATCCTCCTGGCCGGTTGTCAGCAACTTGCGCGACTGGCCGATGACCTGAAATTGGTTGTAGCCGAAAAGTTTCTTCAGGGACCCCTCGATCCGAGTCAATTCCGACGGAATCGGTTGCGGCTGCGCGACATTTTCCGCGATGACGAGTCCGCTCCAAACTGTCTCCGCGCCCTGCAACTTTGGCGATGCGCTCATAATCAGCCCGGTAAAAGCGGCGACGAGCGCGAGCGAACGACCCATGAGCGATTGGTTATTTGGCTGCGTAATCGGACGGCAACGATTGTAATCCCTCAGTCCAGAGAACCGTTACGCGATCCTCTTTTGCCTCGAACATTGAGATGGTCGCATTTGGGCTTACCACCGGATCAACGCGCGCGTTAAGAATTTGCGTGAGATATTGTGACTGCTCAGCGGGATTCTTGTCGCGCATGACGAAAATCGCAAAAACCAAAAAGACAGCGAGCGACGCGGTCCCCGTCCACAGCAGCCGGCGAATCGTCCACCATGTGGGAACCTCGATCCGGCGGCCGCCGGACTCCCGAGATGGCCCACCAGTTTCTCGTGCGATTCTTTCGCGCAGCTGATGGCTGAAAAATTCTTCATTCATCAGCGTCTGCGCGCCGATTTCGCGTTTCAAAAGAGCGCCGAGTTTTTTCGCCTCCGCTTTTTCCGCTTCAGCAGCGGCCTTGTCCGGCAGCGAGGCTTCAAATTCAGTTACTTCCCTGCCGCTGAGCTGGCCGTCCAGCCATGCGGTCCACTTTTCTTCAAATGTTTTCATAAACGTCCTTCAGCAAATTTTGCAATTTCTTACGCGCATAAAACAGGCGCGACATCACTGTGCCAATTGAGCAACCGAGCGCTTCTGCAATTTCGTGATACTGCATCTCTTCAATTTCCTTCATTAAAATTACCGCTCGATGCTCAGGCGAGAGCTGGGCAATTGCGCTCTCGATCCGCGCCCGGATCTCGCTCCGTTCCATTGTTTGATACGGCAATGCGGCGGCCTTCGGTACAGTTTTAGACGCCGGATCGATTTCCTTTAGTTCGATCGCATCGTCGAATTCGGGGCCTCCACCCTTCACCTTTTTTTTCCGCAGCCAATCGATGGTCACGTTCATGACGATCCGATAAATCCAGGTATAAAACGACGAGTGCCCACGAAAGCGTTCGATCGACTTCCACGCTTTCACGAAGGTATCCTGAGCCAGATCCCAGGCGTCCTGCTCGCTATGGACCATGTTGTAAATCATGCCGAATACTCGTGTTCGGTAACGGGTTACCAGCTCGTCGAATGCTTCGGTGTCACCAGCCTGGCATCGTTTCACCAAGTCCAGTTCCGACACATCGGCCTGAGCCGAAGTCGTTTCCGTTTGCATGATTGGACGGAACCGGCCCTGTTTCATTCAACTCCGAAAGCCTTCGGAGCCGAACCGGCGACGCCACTCGCCGCGATATTCACCCATCAGGGTGATAATGCCATCGCGCACCTGAAAGAGTCGCTGTTGCAACACCGAATACTGCGCCCGCGTAATCAGTTTCTCGGATAAGAGTTGCGCCGCCGCGTCCATCGAAATCGTGATCGCCTTCAAGGCTCGCTTCAAGTACGCAATCGTCATCCCGATTTCATCGATAGTGTCGCCGCTCAAGGCCGCGGCCAGCTTGGCGCTAGCTAGTGCAGAATGCGTAGCGAGTTTCACTGCCGTCGGCTCGTTTTGAAGCGACTCGGTTTGATCGAACAGTTGGTCGATCCAAATCGTCAGAGCAAAGGCGGCGCGATACAGGTTGTGCTCCTCAAACGTTTCGGCTGATCTCGCTGCTTTATCCATGCCGAAATCGTCCTCTTCGTTCGCGTCTTCGTCGAGCAGCGCGTCCACCTCCGCGCTCCAATCCTTCGCGTCCAGCAATTGGGTCCAGCCCATCTCACGGGCAATGATTTCATCGCGCTGCGGATCATCAAGATATGATTCCAGCAATTGCATGTACTTCTCGGTCTTGTGGTCCTGCTGCTGGAGAAAACGCTCCCAGTCGTACTCATCCCACATCGGTTCGGACTCGCTCTCGTAACCGGCCATGCTTGACTAAACGTCAGCTTCCGTTTCTGCGCAAAAGGTTTCGCATCGAGCCACTTCGTTTCGTGTGGCGTCGCGATCCCTTTGACCGAATCGCGGATGTGCGCGTAAGGTGAGCCGTACCTGCGCGGCACTCACGCAACTGGTCTCATGACGGACGAGAGCAATGATGAGCAATTTTATCGCGATACCGAAAGCACCGCCTTTCCGAAACTCGACGATCGCCAGCTCGCGCTGCTCGAACCTTTGGGGAAGCGGCGCACCTTGGAGCGCGGAGAGTTTATCTTCAAAGCAGGGCAACGCGATCTTGGGCTGACGGTTATCCTTCGCGGCGAAATCGAAGTCTTTGAGGCGCGGGAAGGGACGGAGCAGATTCTCGCCACTGCCAGGGAGCGCGGCTTCATCGGTGACGTTGCTATGTTGCAAGGCACCTCCGCGCTGGCCACTGCGCGCGTAAAGTCGGAAGAGGCCGAAATTCTGGAAGTCCCGGCGGGAAAGATCCGGCGCGCGCTCGCCGAATTACCGGGTTTGGGCGGCCCCATCGTCAACGCTTTGATCATGCGTCGGCGGCGGTTGATGCGCGACCGTGAGTTTGCTGGCCTGCGCATTATCGCGTTGCGGGATACGCGCGAGGGACATCAGCTCGATGATTTTCTCGACAAGAATCGCATTCCGCATCGGCTGATCGAATTTGAAAGCGAGCAGGGCCAGACGCTCTGTCAGCGCCTGCACCTAACGAGTCGCGATTTGCCGACGCTCCTGACCGCGAATGGCGCTCCACTGCGTCGGCCCTCGCTTCGCGAAGTTGCGCAAGTGGCCGGTTTGCTTCGCCCGCTGGCGTACGAGAATGAAAGCGAAATCGCCTGCGACCTAACGATCGTTGGCGCTGGTCCGGCGGGTCTTGCCGCAGCGGTTTATGCGGCATCGGAAGGATTGAAAACGGTTGTCCTGGAAAGCTATGCGCCCGGAGGCCAGGCCGGCTCCTCTTCCTTGATCGAAAACTTTTTCGGCTTCCCTACTGGAATCAGCGGCGGCGATTTGACCTATCGCGCACAGCTTCAGGCCTATCGATTCGGCGCGAAATTTTCCACGCCAGCGCAGACGCTTTCGCTCGACTACCACGATGGCGAAGAATATCGCGCGAGCCTGCAAATCGAAGGTTGCCCCGCCACCCTGCGTGCAAAATGCGTCCTCATCGCAACCGGCGCGGATTATCGGCGATTGGACGCCGAGGGACGTGAGCAGTTCGAAGGCTCGGGCGTTTATTATGCCGCGACAGCGTTCGAGGGGCAGCTCTGTCGCGGTGCAACAGTGATTGTCGCAGGGGGTGGCAATTCGGCGGGGCAAGCCGCCATGTTCCTTTCCGAGGGCGCGGCGAAAGTGTTGCTCGTCATCCGCGGCGACGATCTCTCGAAAAATATGTCGAGCTATCTCTCGCGGCGCGTGCAGGCGCGCGAAAACATCGAGCTCCTGCGCCGCACCGAGATTCGGAAAATGACAGGCAACAAAATGCTTGAGGCAGTCGAGCTCGAGAACACAACGACCCACGAGCGCCGTGTGGTGGAAACGCCAGCGGTCTTTTCCATGATTGGCGCCATGCCCTGCACAGACTGGCTGCCACCCCAGATCGAACGCGACGAAAAAGGATTCATCAAAACGGGATCCGCAGTCGCCCATGCGCCGGCATGGAAGCAGAGCAAACGTCCGACCAGTCCGCTGGAGACGAGCTGCCCGGGTATTTTCGCGGCGGGCGATGTGCGTTCCGGATCGGTGAAGCGTTGTGCCGCTGCTGTCGGCGAAGGCGGGATGGCGGTCGCCGGCGTGCAAGAGGCGCTCGGCACTTTTGCGTGACCGCGGCTAACAGGTAGTGACCTGCAGTCGCTCGTTCCGACTGGTCTGTAAGCGCAGCTGCCCGCACGCGGCATCGATGTCATGACCTTTTTCTCGACGAAGTGTCGCCGGGATTTTGTGCGCGCGTAAGATGGACAAGAACTTTTCCTGTCGATTGCGCGAAGGTCGGGCCCATTCCAGACCCTCGACGGTGTTGTACGGAATCAAATTCACTTTTGCGAAAAGCCTTCTGGCGTGCTGCGCGAGAAGATGCGCCTGCTCGTCAGAGTCGTTTACACCAGCGATCAAAATATATTCGAAGGTGAGTCGCTGGCTCCTGTGAGCAGTATAATAGTCGCAAGCTGAAAGTAACGTCTCGATGTTGTACTTGCGATTGATCGGCATGATCTGGTTCCGCACTTCATCGGTCGCGCCGTGCAAAGAGACAGCAAGACGAACCTGCAACGGTTCGTCCGCAAGTTTTTTAATTTGCGGCGCCAGGCCGCTGGTCGAGAGCGTGATGTGCCGCGCTCCGATGCCAAGACCCCACGGCGCATTAACGATCCGAATCGCTCGCATCACGTTCTCGAAGTTCGCAAGGGGTTCGCCCATTCCCATGAAAACGATGTTGTCGATCTTCTCCCCGCTTACGCGCTCGATCGCGATAATTTGATCGATAATTTCGTTCGCGCGCAGGTTGCGAGAAAATCCTTCCAAACCGCTCGCGCAAAATTTGCAACCGTAGGCGCAACCGACTTGCGTCGAGATGCAAATTGTCCGGCGATCCGATTTTTCCCCGTAAAGCGCGGGCGACGCCGGAATCAAAACGGATTCGATTAGATTTGCATGGCTCAAACGGAAGAGAAACTTCCGCGTCGTGTCGCGCGACCCAAGCACGCGCACAACGTCGACCTTACTGAAGGAAAATTTCTCCGCGAGACGCTCCCGCAACGACTGCGGCAGGTCGGTCATTTTCTCGATTGAATCAACGCGCTTTTTGTAAAGCCAATCCGTGATTTGGCCGGCACGATAAGAGGGCTCAGCCAGGTCGCGAAGGTCACCTTGCAGCTCGCGAAACAGGAGAGATTTGATATCGATCTTGCCGGCCTTGGTCACGGTAAAGCTTATCGGACAGCGCGGCTTGCATCAAACATCGCGGTGTTTAGGTTTGTCCCTGTGATAAAACGTGTTGCACTGGGCGCTGCTTTGTTTTTGGCAATCGCATTTCTGATCTCCGCCTGTGCTTCGCGCGACGAAGCAACCACGGAGCAGTCCGGCTCGCACAGCACAGCCACTGTTCCGGGCGAAACAGTGCCTGGCGAGGAAACCTTGGCTCCCGGGCCGCCGGGATCCAGCGCAAGCGTTCGCTGGTAAATTTCGACTGTAGCCGCCGACCTCTGGGCGGTGCGAGCCCGGCGTCTTAGTTGTTTCAACGCCGCACTTCGCAGAGCGAAGCGTCTACAGCAAGAGATTCTGCTTGATTGCCAGATGATGCTGCGAAGTATCTGCGCCGATGCAGAAATCGCGGACCCCGCTCATGATCGGTTGGGAAGCTGCGCGCGCGAACGCGGTACCGGCGCTCATCATTCAAGGAATAATGCTTGGGTTGCTGATCGCTTATTACACAAATCACCCCGTATTTTCCGCGCTGAATCAATTGGCGAATTACAAGCGTACGCATGGCCTGGTCTTTGTTATCGCCGCGTCAATCGCCGTTGGCGCGCTCATCCCGGAGATTTTCTTGATTCTTTTCTTTCAACGCGGACGCCCAAGTTCGCGGAATCTTCGCAACCTGCTTTTTACGGTTCCAGTCTGGGGATTTGATGGTTCACTTGTCGATCTCTTGTATCGAAGCGAAGCGGCCTGGCTCGGCGACGTGGTGACGCTGCCGGTCGTTTGCGCGAAAATTTGTGTCGATCAATTCGGTTACAATCCATTTTTCGCTGCCCCGTTCGGGGTGCTCACTTACGAATGGAAGAACAGTGGTATCTCGACGGGGCCGCTTTGCGACCTTTTCACGTGGAAACATTACCGCGACAAGATCATTCCGACGCTGCTGGCCACGTGGGCTGTCTGGATTCCGCTGATGGCGATCATCTATTCGTTACCCCTCGCACTCCAATTTCCGCTGTTCGGGCTGGCGCTCTCGTTTTGGGTGCTGCTTTTGACTTACATGACCAATCGTTTTGCCGGAAAAATTGAAGCCGATGCGCCGCTGGCGCTGGCAACCCAGATTAACCGGTAAGGCGAGACTCACCTTGCCCTGAGCTTGTCGAATGGGAGCCGACGAACAGCCGGTGAGTGAAACAAGCCGGCTCCGCGGAGCGTCGCCCTACCGGCTCGCAAAACGCATCAGCGCCTCGTAAACCCCGGCGCCGTGCGCCTTCCCGGCGACGTAACCGCCAGCTGCGCGGACAGCGGTTTTGACTTCATCAATCGCATTTGCCGGGCATGACGGCATCGCAGCGAATTTTCCATCCAACATCGAGATATCATTGTGATGATCGCCCGCCGTGAAGATGTTTTCTCGCGGGACTTCGATCAAGCGCGCCAGCTCGGCGAGCGCCGCGCCTTTATGGTAATCGGCATGGCAAAAACGCAGATAAACTGTGTTCCGTTGGTAATCTAACTTCGGGTGCCTGGCCCGCGCTTGCTCGATAAATTCGGTAACAAGATTCATTTCCTCCTCACTGTTTGCAATCAGGCCAGCCGGTCCGTCCGGTTCGTAAATAACGCGTGCCTGCGTTTTTTGATCCACAAAATCAATAACTTCCGCGAGCACGGCTGAGGCAGAGCTAAAAAGTTCACGATGTTCGCGCGCGCAACGCTCGTTCCAATCACCGAACGCTTCCCATTTGTCGCCATTTTGCCCGGGACGAAAAACGTCACGCTCCTCGGTGAGGATAAAATCCGGGCGGATCGGGAACGAGAAATCCGCCAGGCCGGATTCGAGCAGATCGACGGAGCGGCCGGTATTAATCGCCCAGGTCGCGCCGGCATCCTGCAATTCGCGAATCATCTCCATGCACTGCGCATCGAGAACCGGTTCGCCAGTGCGCGAAACAAGCGTACCGTCGAAATCCAGGCTGAGCAGTTGAATTAGTGAATGCATCGAGCAAGTAACTTAGGAATTGATTTCGCGAACGCAATCCACGACGCTTTTTTCCGATCGATTACGAGAACAAGACCTGTAGGGCACGACCCTCCGCCACCGGACGGATTCGCAGTGGCGAGCGGGGCCCGCCGTCTAGAGCAAGAGTAAGAAACATCGACCATGAAATCAGCTTACGAACTGGCCATGGAACGGCTGGAGAAAGCGTCGCCTTCGATTTCGCTCACCGAGGAGCAGAAAAAGAAAATTGCGGAAGTTGATTCCGTCTATCGAGCGAAGATCGCCGAGAAAGAAGTTTTCTTGAAAGATCAAATTCGCAAAGCACAAGGCGCTGGCAATCTTGAAGAGGCGGAATCACTCGAGAAGCAGCTTGCCTCGGAGATCCGCCGGTTGCAGGAAGACTGCGAAGCAAAGAAGGAAAAGCTGCGCGCAAGCTTCGGAAAATAGCCGTCCTCGGCTGTTATGGCAGACGGGCTTCCGAGCCTGTTGGTTCGGCATGACATGCCAAAGGCGCGTCTGCCATGACAGAGGCACCTGTCTTCCGCTTCGGTAAATCAGGATCGAGAAAGCCGAACATGTGCGCACGCCTGATCGTGCGGACGCCTTCCTGTTTTTGCAGATCAGTGATCTGCTGCCGGAACGCCTCCATTTTCGTCCAGTGAACTTTGGGCCGGAAATGGTGCTCGGCGTGATAGCCGTTGTAGAAAAAGAGCCAGTTGTAGATTTTGCCGTAGCTGCTTACTCCCCAGGCGATTGGTTTGTCAGGATTCGCGCCATAATGGCGATAATAACCGTTCAAGTAACTGAAGCAGTGGCCGAGATAGAAAAACGGCAGGAAATAGAAGATCACGTAGCGCCAGTTAAAGAGGAACATCACGAGAAGAGTCGTGGCGAATGCGGCCAATTCGATGTTGCCCCAGAACAGGTCGCCATTGCGGCGTTTGCAAAGGTCCCTGCGAATCGCGCCCACGTCATCACGGAAGAAACTTAGGAAAACGTAGCTCCACGGACTTTCCGGCTCGCCATCGTGCCCGTGCTTGTAAATGGAGATCCAATCGATCGTCTCTCCATTTTCGTTTGGCCGGTCGGCATTCCCCTTGTGATGCTGCATGTGAACGGCGTTGTAGTAGGTCTGCGAAAAGCAACACGCAATCGACTGAGTGACTCCAAATAGCCGATTGAGCAATTTAGAGCGGAAGAATGGGTTATGAATAAAATTGTGCCCAATACCGTTGATGTTCGCGTTGACCATCAACGCGTAAACGAATCCAAGGACCAGCATTACCCAGAGCGGTGCATGAGGGTAAAGGAAGAACAGCCCCAGAAAATATGCGAGGTGCAAAAAGCCGGCCAGCGCGGGAATGGCGTCCCAGCGTGTGTGCGCGAAGAGCTTTGAGCTGGTCGCAGGACGTTCTATTCGGATGGCGTCGGCATTCATCTGGGGAAATCTAGAGCATAAGATTATTCGCGAAAGAAATGGCCGTTGGCAAGTTTTGAAGATTGGCAATGTCGATCTTGTACGCCTAAGTTAGCGCCCTTTCCCAATGTTTGCGCTTCAGCCAGAATTAAAGGTTTTCAGCGGCTCGGCCAACCGCGCGTTAGCCGAGCGCATTTGCAAGTACATCGGGGTGCCACTCGGTCAGGCGACAATCAGCTCGTTTCCCGATGGCGAGACTTACGTCAGGATCGAGGAAAACATTCGCGGTCACGATGTTTTCATCATCCAACCCACCTGCCCGCCCACTAACGAGCACTTGATGGAGTTGCTCATCATGGTGGACGCGGCGCGCCGCGCCAGTGCGGATCGGATTACGGCAGTCATTCCGTTTTTTGGATACGCGCGCCAGGACCGGAAAGACCAGCCCCGCGTTCCGATTACGGCCAAACTCGTCGCGAATTTGTTGCATGCCTCTGGTGTAAGCCGCGTGCTGACGATGGACCTGCATGCACAGCAAGTGCAGGGCTTCTTCGACATTCCGGTGGATCACCTCTATTCGCTTCCCGTTTTGATTAAATATCTGCGACAACAGCTCACCGGAAAAACGGTGGTCGTTTCTCCGGATCTCGGCGGACTCAAAATGGCTTCGGCGTACGCAGAAGCGCTGGGCGCAAATCTTGCAATCGTGGCCAAGGAACGCCGGAGCGCCACCGAGACCGAGGCAGCGTACCTGATCGGTGAGGTGGAAGGCCACGACGTGCTCCTGATCGACGATCTTACTGAGACGGCTGGCACGTTGACTTCCGCAGCCGAGCTTCTGAAAAAGCGCGGCGCCTTGAAGATTTATGCGGGCGTTTCGCACGCTGTTCTTGTCGATATGGCGGTCCAGCGTTTGCAAAAATCGAAAATCGCGGAATTAGTAACGACCAACAGCACGCCTGTGCGCACGGTAGAAGGGTTTAAGACGACGGTGCTATGCGTCTCCGAGCTTCTCGGAGAAGGCATCAAGCGGATTCATAACGACGAGTCGGTCTCCTCGCTGTTCAACATCGAGAACGGAAAAAATGGCAAAACAAGTTAAACTAAAAGCAGAACCGCGGACGAACGTGGGCCGCTCTGCCGTGCGCAAATTAAAAGCGCAGGGAATTATCCCCGCGGTCATTTACGGTGCCAAAGATAAACCGCAGCCCTTGCAGCTCGCCGCGCGGGACATCAATGCGATGATGAGCCACGCTGCCGGGGAAAACGTTTTGGTTGAGCTTGAGATCGCCGGTGAAAAATCCAGTCGCACAGCCCTTGTTCAGGAAGTGCAACACACACCTGTAGGTGGCGACATTCGGCACGTCGATTTCCACGCCATCTCAATGGATGAGACGATTCAAGCTGAGGTTCCCCTCGAGCCGGTCGGAATCGCCAATGGCGTCAAAAACTTCGGCGGATTGCTTGAACAGAGCTTGCGCGTGCTCACACTTGAATGTCTGCCACGCGATTTGCCCGATCGGATTACCGTGGACATCTCGCGATTGAACATCGGCGATTCCATTCACGTTCGCGATATTCAACTTCCTTCGGGAGTCACAGCAAAGGTGCCAGCCGACTTGACGGCATTTTCTGTCCTGGCCCCAGTGGTTGAAGAAGCGCCCGTTGTCGCTGAGGCCGAAGCTGCTGCGGGACCAGAAGTGATCACCGAGAAGAAGGGAGAAGGCGAAGCTGCTGCTACCGCCCCGGCTGCAAAAGAAAAGGCTCCCAAGGAAAAAGAGCAGAAGAAGTAATCCATTTTCGATTTCGCGACCGTGGAAGAAAAACCAATTCGGTTGGTCGCGGGTCTTGGAAATCCCGGCCCGGAATACGCGGCCACGCGTCACAACATCGGCTTTATGGTCGTCGATCAATTTGCGGCGCAGTTTGGATCGACATGGGAAAAATCGACAAAGTGGGACGCGCTGTCGGCCAAATGCGGCAGCGTGCTCGTAGTGAAACCAAAGAGCTTCATGAATCGGAGCGGCTATCCACTTCTGGCCATCGCGCAGTTTTACAAAATCGAGCCGCACGAAATTCTCGTCGTGCTCGATGATCTTGCCCTCCCCCTCGGCCGCCTGCGGCTGCGAATCCGGGGTGGACCGGGCGGCCACAACGGCCTTGAATCAATCATCATGCAATTCGGCAGCGAGGAGATCCCGCGCTTGCGCATTGGGATCGGCGAGGCGCCACCCGAAGGATCGGTCGATTACGTATTGAGCCGTTTCTTTGAGGAGGAAAAACCGATCGTTAGATCGACAATCGATCGCGCGGTGGAAGCGGTGAAATGCGCGATTGACAACGGCCTCATTTCCGCGATGAACACGTTCAACAAAACTGAAGAATCATGAAAAACCATTACGAAGCGTTGCTTGTGCTGAATTCACAGGGCAAAGAGGACACCATCAAGGAGATCATTGATCGATTGGAATCCGAGTTTCAAAAAGAAGGCGCGCAAATCGAACAGGTGCAAAAAATGGACAAGCACGAGTTTTCGTACGTGGCTGGACCGCTCGACGCCGGATATTATGTGAACTTTATCTTCAATGCCGATCCTCAGCTGATTGCAAAGCTGCGCTCAAAATTTAAGCTGGATCCCGAAGTTTATCGGCAGAATTTCCAGCGCCTGGTAGAAAAGAAAGAAAAGCCGGCGAAAAAGTTGGCGAAAGCGAAATAATTTTGCTATAACCGGGGCATGGCCAGCTTCAACAAAGTCATCCTGCTCGGAAATCTCACCCGCGATCCGGAGGTGCGTTACACGCCCAAAGGCAGCGCGGTCTGCGACCTCGGCATGGCTGTGAATCGCGTTTACACGACCGATAGCGGGGAAAAACGCGAAGAAGTCACCTTCGTCGATGTTGTGCTGTGGGCGCGCCTGGCTGAGATCGCCGGCGAATACCTGAAAAAAGGACGGCCGGTCTTCATCGAAGGCCGCCTGCAAATGGACACCTGGGACGACAAGCAGACTGGGCAGAAACGAACCAAACTGCGCGTCGTGGGCGAGAGCATGCAGTTGTTAGGCAGCCGTCCCGGCGGAGCCGGCGGAGCCGGCGAGATCACCGGAGAAGATCGACAAACGAGCGCGGGTAGCAAAACCAGTGCGCCCCCACCGAAAGCCTCAGCGCCAGCCGAACCGGACGACGACGAGATTCCGTTCTAGTTTTCCGGTAGAGCGAGACTCAGCTTGCCCTGAGCTTGTCGAATGGAGCGGACAAATTTGACGACGGCTCCTCAAAAGGCCCTACTGGATGAGAATCGATGAACGCGACGGAGGCTTGCATCGCGCTCAATATGCTCCCGACCGTGGGGCCGGTGCGGCTGAGGAGATTGCTGGAGGTTTTTAAGGAGCCGCAACAAATCCTCGCCGCAAAACGCAGTGAGCTTCGCAAGGTGGAAGGAATCGGCAGCGAAGTGGCCGATCAAATCAGTAACTGGGAAGCGACCATCGATCTTGCTGCGGAGCTTGGGCGCGTTCGCGAATTTGGCGCGACGGTCATCATACAGGAATCCTCTTCCTATCCCAAGCCGCTCCGGGAAATTCATGCGCCGCCAATTGTGCTTTACGTTTGGGGCGAACTGGAAGAGCGCGACCATCACGCCATCGGCATTATCGGCGCACGGCGCACGACACATTACGGCATAGAGTCAGCTAAGAAACTGGCTTATCAGCTTGCCTATGCGGGATTGACCGTGATCAGCGGTCTCGCGCGCGGGATCGACACTGCATCTCATCAAGGGGCGCTAGCTGCAAAGGGACGCACAATCGCAGTGATCGGCTCCGGATTGACCCAATTATATCCGCCGGAAAATGCTGCTCTTGCCGAGAAAATTCGCTCCGGAAACGGTGCAATCGTATCCGAATTCTCGATGGAGATTGAACCAGACCGTCAAACGTTCCCCATGCGCAACCGGATCATTTCTGGTTGGAGCCACGGCGTTCTCGTGGTCGAAGCAGGAGTGAACAGTGGCGCGCTCATCACTGCGGCGCAGGCGCTAGAACAGGGTCGTTCGGTTTACGCGGTGCCTGGCCACATCAACGCGCCGAGCGCAATGGGATCGAATCGCCTCATTCAGCAAGGCGCGAAGCTGGTTATGGACGCCAGCGACATCCTGGATGACCTGCAAATTCTTCTTCCCGAGACAAAACCATTACCGGAAGCCGCGTCGCGGCCGTTGCCGCCGCTTTCGGAAGAGGAACGCCGCGTCTATGATGCCATCGATGTGTCCGAGACGCCGATCGATCAAATTGCTGCCAAATGCGATTTGCCAAGCGCCGTGGTCTCTTCTACTCTTCTCCGGCTCGAACTGAAGCGGCTCGTTAAGCAGTTGCCCGGGAAATACTTTGTGAAACTGGGTTAGGCTCGCCCGCGCCTTCCTCTTGCGGTTTGCAATTGGCGCTAAGCTAAGCTTCGGTTGCATCTCCAAATGTCCAAGACTCTTATCATTGCCGAAAAGCCCAGCGTTGCGCGTGATCTCGCCCGAGCGCTGGGCAAATTCCGGCACGAGAAAGATTACTATGAGAACGATCAATACGTGATCTCCTCGGCAGTCGGGCACTTGGTGGAGATCGTGCCGCCCGAAGGGGCCGAAGTGAAGCGAGGAAAATGGAATCTCGAAAATCTTCCGGTGTTGCCGAGTCATTTCGACCTGGCACCGATTGAAAAAAACAAGGCGCGGCTGCACCTGCTCAAGAAGCTGATCAAACGGCCCGATGTTACCGAGGTCATCAACGCTTGTGACGCGGGCCGCGAAGGCGAGCTGATCTTTCGCAATACTTTGCGCTGGACCGGTGCAAGGAAACCGACCCGCCGGCTTTGGCTCCAATCAATGACGCCCGAAGCGATTCGTGCAGGATTTGAACATCTGCGCTCCGAGCAGGAAATGCGACCGCTGGCCGATGCGGCAATATCGCGCGCCGAAAGCGATTGGTTGGTCGGCATCAACGCCACTCGCGCGCTGACCTCATTCAATTCGCGCACCGGCGGTTTCCAAAAAACGGCGGCCGGTCGCGTGCAGACGCCCACCCTGGCAATTCTGGCCGCACGCGAAGGAAAAATCCGCTCCTTCAAGCCGCGTGCCTACTTTGAACTTCACGGCGAGTTTCAAGTGCAGGCGGGAAGTTATGTCGGACGCTGGTTTGACGAAACTTTCAAGAAAGGAGAAGACGAGGACGCGCGCGCCGAGCGGATTTGGAATCGCGAGCGAGCGGTTGGGATCGAGAAGAGATGCGTCGGAAAGACCGGCGTCATTACGGAAGAGAAAAAGCCAACCACACAGGCTTCGCCGCTTCTTTACGATCTGACCACTCTGCAGCGCGAGGCGAATGGCCGGTTTGGCTTAAGCGCACGACGCACTCTGCAAATCGCGCAGGCGCTTTACGAAAGGCACAAGCTGCTGACTTACCCGCGGACCGATTCACGCTATTTGCCGGAAGATAATCTGAGGCAAGTCAGCAAAGTCATGTCAACCTTCGACGATCCGGCGTTGGCCGCGCATGCCGAGAAAGCGTTGCGGAGCGATTGGGTCAAGCCAATTAAGCGCGTGTTCAACAACGCGAAGGTGACCGACCATCACGCCATCATTCCCACGGACGCGTCGCCAGCACATCTCGATGAATTCGAGAGAAAAATTTTCGATATGGTCGCACGGCGCACGATCGCGGTATTTTATCCAGCGGCCCAGTTTGAAGTGACAGCGCGCATCACTCGCGTGGAAGGCGAACCATTCAAGACCGAAGGTAAAGTGATTGTCCATCCCGGCTGGCTGGCAGTTTACGGCAAGGAAGCCGCGGGCGTAGATGAGCAGGCGGTCGTCCCGGTTTCGCCTAACGAATCAGCGAAAGTGCTCAAGATCGAGGTCAAGCAAAATGAAACCCGGCCGCCGGCACGTTTTAATGAAGCGACCTTGCTCTCGGCAATGGAAGGGGCAGGAAAGCTGGTTGAGGACGAGGAACTACGCGAAGCGATGCGTGAGCGCGGCCTCGGGACGCCCGCCACACGCGCGCAAATCATCGAAGGCCTGATTGCTGACGGCTACGTCGAGCGCAAAGGCAAGGAGCTGATCGTGAGCGCGAAAGGCCTATCGCTGATCACGCTCTTGCGCAACCTGCACACAGATGTTCTCTCGACCCCGGAGTTGACCGGGGAATGGGAATTTCGCCTCAAACAAATGGCGCATGGCAAGTTGGATCGGCAACATTTCATGGAGGACATCCGCGGACTCACTCGCGAAATTGTCGAAAAGACAAAGAACTTCGAAGGCGATAGCGTCAGTGGCGATTTCGAGACGCTGGAAGTGAAGTGTCCGAATTGCGGCGGCGGTCCGATCAAAGAAGATTACAAGACGTTTCGCTGCCAAAACTGTGACTGGCTCCTGTGGAAGACAATGGCGTCGCGGCAGTTCGATCCCGAGGAAGTTCGCGAGCTGTTGACAATGGGCCGCGTTGGGCCGCTGCGAGGTTTTCGCAGCAAAATGGGACGCGCGTTCGAGGCCATCGTCAAACTTGGCGAAGACAAAAAACCACAGTTCGATTTCGGCGAGAGCGGAAATGGCGCGCCGGAAAAGATCGATGCCTCGCGACACGAATCCATCGGCATTTGTCCGGCTTGCAACCAGGGCCACGTTTTCGAAGTGGAGAATGCCTACATCTGCGAGCGGGCAGCCGTGGTCCCCAAGAAGTGCAGCTTTCGTTTAAGCAAAACAATTTTGCATCGCGCCATTCCGAAAGAGCAGGTGCAAAAACTGATGACCACAGGTAAGACGGATCTTCTGGCAAGGTTTATTTCAAAACGGGGTCGCCCATTTTCGGCGCATTTGAAATTGGAACGCGGTAAGGTTGGATTCGAGTTTGCCGAAAAAACGCCGCGTGCGAAGAAGCCGCGCAAAGCGGCCGCGAAGCTGTAGCGCCACTTTATGACTGCAATCCTGCAGTCGATTCGCATCAGGGTCGGGTGTGAGGTTCAGCCTGTTGTTGGACGCGGTGTACCATAGCCACCGCTGCGATAAGGATGAGTGCCGCAACGACCTGGTGCGAGTCAAGGCTCGCGTGAAAGAAGCCCCACGTGATACACACGGCGGCAAGCGTCTGCATCATCTCGAAGTAACCCGCTGTTGATGCTCTTGTGAGGTGCAGTCCTTCGAAATATATCAAGAGCGGAATCCCGCCTGAGACCGACGCAAGCAGAAGCAGCAGGATGATTGCCTTTGTGGTATGCGCCTGCGCGGCCACCGGCCAGAGCGCCGCGGCATGAAGTTTGCCGTAAGCGAGAAGGATTAGCGTCATACAGATGAGCCCAACAACGATGCGCAGACTTGAGGCGAGCCGAAGCGACATCTCAATCATGACGCCGCGACCTGCAACGGTCGAGAGACCCCAGAAGAGCGCGCAAATCAGCGCGAATCCGGTGCCCTTGCTCAGCCCGGCGCGCTCAAACGAAACGCCGATCAGCGCTGGATGCGCAACCGAAACGAAAATCCCGGCAAGGATCGCGATGCTCGCGTAAAAAAAGAAGCGAGTGGCAAGCCGGTCACCAAAGATCAGGAATGCAGCCATCGTTGAAATAACAGGCTGAATGTTCAGGATAACATT
>WNGL01002452.1_pt1 | contig 22459 bp, 25 predicted proteins | sample 5400591 | NCBI WGS metagenome assembly WNGL01 (sample SAMN13153377, study PRJNA577476) | soil metagenome | isolation source: 80 cm soil or saprolite under Garry oak tree replicate 1 | place: USA:California | collected 2016-06-15 | reverse complement strand
AAATTGAAGCTGTGTTTGGCTACCTCAAAGAGCACATGCATCTCAGGAGCTCGTTTCCTCGCTCTGTACACGGCTACGCCGTGCACTACCTGAGAGTTTTACTAGGGTACCAGGTGCGGGTGGGTTTTTAGATTCGGGTCATGAAGGTGGTTCTGGGCCGGGCGGAGCATTGCAGTATTTGCTTTATATGATAAGATAGTGCAGAAAGCGATCACATGACAGAGATTCAACGCGGGCCCGAAGACGCATCTATGAAAGGTCAGTTAGAGCGGCTTTTTGGATTCGTAGACCAGTCCCAAGGCAACATTGGCGCATTCTTCGTGGCGATTGCATCGGGAGAGGATGTTGGCGTGCCTGACGCGGACGAGCATTTGGCTGACTTTGACAATGTTACGCAGCGCGGTCAACTCAAATTCGACCAGGATATTGCTGCCGTCCAACATCAGGACACCTTAGAAAGTGCCGGGCTTGGTTTCGACGCCGACGTTTTTAGTGGCAGCCTTTGCATCAGAGACGGCGAAAAATTTGTACAGGCACTCGGTACCGTTCCGGAAACGAGCGAAATCCTACAAAAGGGATTGAATTCGATTCTGCGCCACTTTTTGCATGCCGTAGCTTACGCCTACATTCCTACTCCTACTGAACTTGACAAAAATACATACGAAAAATTCAGTTTTGAGCCCTCGCCAAAACCGGCTCCGCAGGCAGATTCCGCAATGTTCCTGGGAGTCTTGCTAAATGCAGACCATGTCGTTCGAGAATTCGAAAGGCTTGAAGCAAGCCATCACGCCTCGCGAAACCTCCAGGCGCTACACACAGCAGAACTAGAAAATATGACACCCGAATGGGCCGTTGCTCACCACTGGGGACTATTTACGCCGCCGACCACCGACTGGGGTGACTCACACTGGGTACAGTGGAGCGAGCAAGGGCATTGGAACGTATTTTTTGAATACTTGGAGCACGCGCAGCTGAAGGCACCTCACAATTCGGAGTTTATGACGCTCGTGATAGGAAGTATGCTAAGGAACGTCGATAATTTACGCAATGGCGTGCTTGAACCTACCGAGCGACCACAAATACCCATTGAGACCGAGGGCGAGGATGACAACTTTGTGTTCCATTCCTCCAGCAGAGCCTTAGATGAAGAAGAGGCACATATAGCTGCAGAGCAGGATAGGCGATACAACCAGATGCTGGACGACGTGCTCCGGCGGCTAAGCACTATGTTGTAGCCATACTCTGCCAAACTATCAAAGTCAATTGCGAGCCTTTACCATGAGAAGCCGATGCGACTCAGTACAACGGGGCGGCATGCGAGCGTTTGAGTTCCGCGTGCGGCACCCGGCGAACCCTAGAAATGTTGGCGAATATGGCTGTAGCTATAATCCCAATTGGCATCTGATTTTTTGTGCGGATTAAAAATATTCTCGGCATCCATGATGTGTTTGACTTCACGAAAAAGCGCCAGTACTTCTTTACCGAACTGCTGTTCCAGCCATGGTCCGCGCACCAGTCCGTCATTGTGTTCGCCCGATAGCGAACCGCCATAGTGCAGCACTAAATCGTCGACCTCCTTCATGGCCGGCAGGAGCTTTGCACGCTCCTTCGGGTCTTCGATTTTCATGAGCGGGATAATATGAAAATTGCCGTCGCCCATATGCCCGGCAATGGTCGCGAACAGGTCATATTTTTTGACGATTTTGCGCAATTTGGGCAAAAACTCCGGCATATATTTGGGCTGGACGATAAGGTCGTCGATGAACGGCGCGGTATGCTTATCCTTGACCTTGCTGCGCAGCAGGTTAAAGCTTTGGCGGCGCATCAGCCAAAACTTTTCGCTCGCTGCCTCGGTCGGGTCTTCTTCCATGCCGTTAATTTCGTAGCGGGCGCGTTGCTTGCCCAGATCTTTGTGTAAGGCACGGATTTTCGCGCGCACCTCGTCCTCGCTTTGGCCGTTAAATTCGACCATCAAAATAAGTTTTGGGATGCCGCGCAGCAGCTGCAGACCATCAGGAATGAGCGAAATTAACAGATGAATAAAGCGTTTTAAGCCGATCAACTTCAAAAAACTCGGCATAAACCGAATTGACAGCCACAAGGTTTGATCGTCGAATGACTCAAACGTGGCCGGCTTGTACTGCAAAACTTTGGGGATAATTTCGCCAAGCTTGTTGATGTCGCGCAAAAACATGACCAGCAAACCGGAGTGCGGGCGATGCGGCACCAGGCGATACTTGATGTCGGTTACAAAACCCAGCGTGCCCTCGCTGCCGACGATCAATTTAGTGAGATCAAAGACGCCGGTTTCGCGGTTCCACACTTCCCACAGCGTGTAGCCCATGGAATTTTTGCTGACATTCGGCTTCGCAGTCTTGATGGTGTCGTAGTGTTTTTCGCACAGATCGAATATTTTTTTGTAAACGCCACCTTCAAAGTCTCTTTGCGCCATTTTCAGAACTAGCTCTTTTCTGCTGAGCGGCTTGACGACGTATTCGTTGCCGTCGGAAAACACGACCCTCAGTTCGTTCACAAAGTCTTTGGTTTTGCCATATTCGAGCGATTTTTCGCCGCCGGAATTGTTGGCAACCATGCCGCCGACGGTACACAGATCGCGCGAGGCCGGGTAGCTGGGCATCAGCGCACCGTGCTTGAGCGTTTCTTTCTCGAAGTCACGGTAAAACACTCCGGGCTGGGTTTGTGCCTCTGTCGCGCTCACTTTTTCGATTTTGGTAAAGTGCTTGTTGAAGTCGACGATGATCGAGTCATTAATTGCGCCTCCCGCCATGTCTGTGCCGGCCGAACGCGCCGTGACTGATAAGTTTTTTAGGCGCCTTTTCTCGGTCGCCACCAATTTTATGAGCTTTTGTACGTCGGCCGAAGTTTTCGGCATTACCACGAGTTGCGGCCGAATTTCAAACAACGATGCGTCATGGCTGTAGAAATCTTTGGTCTTAGCGTCGTCAAGCATCGCGCCGCGAAAACCAGCCTGTTGCAGTTTTTGTTTGAACTCGTCCATGCTTCTTAGCTTAAGCGTTTTTGGGTATGTTGCGCAAGTCGAAAAGCTGATGCGCCAGGAACAGGTACAAGACTAGACTGAACTCTGCCAGCTAATGCACCGGCGACGGTATTGCGGCCCCTTCGCACGGATCAATAACTGGAGGTAGCAATGCTTGCGAAACTTGCTGATTGGCAGCAGCCGTTGTAACCTCAATATCCGCCCGGAAAAGTGACACAATGCTCAAGGCTTTCAGCCCAGCTTCAACTTTCGTAGGCAATTCCATATCACCCCTCACTTGCTCGTGACTACCGTCGTTTCGGTAATACCACGGATTTCCGCACTCAATGAACACCTTCGAACCACTAGTAACGATGCTGTCCGCGAACGTAGGATGCGCGCCAGGATTGAGTTCTATATCGAGCCGATCAAATGATGGCTGGTTGGCGGCAAACAAAGACAGCACATCAGTCTGTTCGCTAACCTCAAAAATGCCAGGCTTGCCCGACTCATCCATCACCGGCAAACGTAAGGCGTAGTAGCCAAGCGTACCTTGAAGTACCTTCCGTTCGGATTGCGGCGCTGCCTCTATGAGTCGCGCTGCCTCGCTAGCCAGATTTACTGCCGCCGCCGGAAAATTAGACAGAGAATTGGGGCCAGGAATTCCGATGCCGGAGGGCACAGGACCCAGACTCGCCGGTGGTGGTGCAGGTGCCGCCTGGCCCATCGTGCAGCTTGTCAATGCTTCCACGCCGGCCGCGGCTGTCGTCAATAACGCTAAAATAGTATTACGATTTCTCACTAAGAAATTACGATAGCAAGCTTTTATGCTAAGCACAAGCCCATTTGGTCAATACGCGCCAATCGCAAACCGCGCTAGCCCGTCATTCACTACGGGCAGATCGGAACACCCGGCACTGTTAGTTGGCCGGTGTCCAGGTTGCTCAGGCTGACATCCGGTACAAGGCTGGCTGCCCGCCGCCTAAACTCTAGCAAGCTGGAACGCGCGGATCGACTACGGTGTTATAGCCGTTTGCCCCCACAGAATCGCCATTGGCAAACTCGTTTGAAATCCCGTAGGCAAGATGGCCTTCGTATTCAAATTCGTAGAAACCGGGGTTGGCACTTGACATGCCGCTCAGGTTCGGCGCCAGGCACTCGACATCCACGGCCGTACCAAGCGGCAATGAGCCACCGCTCATTTCGCTGCCTTGATTACTGCTCCAGAGCTGAAGGCTGGGGCGATGGTCGGCAATCTCCACGTAAGTATGAGCCGGTGCATGCGATGTCGGGGTTGAAGCGGCCGTCGTGGTAGTCGCTGGCGCGACTACAGTTGGTTCGACGGTAATCGTCTTTATGGCATCAGCCTGATCGCCATTTGCGCAACCGCTCAAAATTAAATCGGCAGAGAGCGCGGTCGCCACGACGCCGCCCAAAATACGCCCAGCCCGGCTACGATGCGCGGGAGCAGTACTGCTCAGCGTTCCCTCAGGAAAGGTGGGTGCGGATTTACTTTTCTCAAAACTTGCCATTAGAAACTCCTTCGATAAGCTTACGAAGGTAATAGTATAGCATGCGTGCAACGGCGCCGTAAGATATTTCACCAGACACCGACTTGTGCCATAATCATAAGCATGGGCGAAACACACAAAACGCGCGTGTTGATTGTTGGTGGTGGGTTTGGCGGCGTCAAGGCGGCGCTGGAGCTTTGTGCACACCGGCAATTCGACGTAACGCTACTGAGCGACGAGCCGAACTTCAGCTTCCATCCTACGCTTTTTCACACCGCAACGGGCGGCTCAAAGACGCAATCGAGCATCCCGTTGCACAAACTTTTCGAAGACAAAAGCGTCCTGCTGGTGCGTGGTCGGGCAATCGAACTTGACCGCAAGCGGCGCATAGTCAAAACGGCAGAGGGCCGCAATTACGAATACGATCGGCTGATTTTATCGCTCGGATCCGTCACCAACTATTTTGGCGTTGAAGGTTTGGCGGCATATTCGTACGGCACGAAATCGCTGAAAGAAGTCGAAGAGCTGAAGATGCATCTGCACCGCCAGCTTGAAGATGCGCATAAGCCCGACCTCAACTACGTGATCGTTGGCGGCGGACCGACCGGCATCGAGCTGGCCGGGGCATTGCCGCACTATCTGCGCAAAATCATGCACGCCCATCACGTCCGCAGCCGCAAATTTCACATCGACCTCGTCGAGGCCGCGCCACGATTGGCGCCGCGATTGCCGGTGGGCATGTCACTGGCTATTGCTCGGCGCCTCAAACGGCTTGGTGTTACGTTGTATATTGGCAAGGCGGTGCAGGGCGAAACCGCCGACAGCCTGATGGTCGACGGCAAGTCCATTCAAAGCCATACCGTGATCTGGACGGCCGGCATGACCAATCATCCGTTTTTCAAAGACAACAAATTTGAACTAACACCCAAAGGCAAGGTGATTGTCAACCACTACTTGCAAGCCGAGAAAAATATTTACGTGATTGGCGACAACGCCGACACGCCGTTCAGCGGCATGGCTCAAACGGCCTTGTACGATGCCGCGTTTGTGGCCGACAACTTGGTGCGGCGCGCAAGCGGTGAAGCGCAAGCGGTGTACAAGCCCAAAAAACCAATCTACGTAACCCCAGCCGGCCCGCATTGGGCGGCCGTGTGGTGGGGGCGTATGCAAATCTACGGCCGCATTGGTTGGATGCTACGGGGCTTTGCCGATCTCGCCGGCTACCACGATCTCGAACCGTGGTGGAAAGCTGGCGAGCAATGGATGAGCGAACTCGCCACAGAAGAAAGCTGTCCGACTTGCGCCGCGGCTATGATTCGTTCCTGACACTTTGCCGAAAACGATATCGTCAGATGAATTTCTGGAAGCGCTGCAAGGCGTGCTGGCATTCATATCGTCGCAGAAAAGCGCCGCCACTGGTCTTCCTAACTAGAAAAACGGTACAATAAGCAGCATGGGCAATTTTGAGGAGGCGTACGCGCAGCTGAACAATGCGCAAAGGCGGGCCGTTGACGCGATCGACGGGCCAGTTTTGGTGATCGCCGGACCGGGCACCGGCAAGACGCAACTGCTGACAACACGTATCGCCAACATTCTTGCCAAAACCGACACTGCAGCTGCAAACATTCTGTGTTTAACCTTTACCGAATCGGCGGCGGAGACAATGCGTGAGCGGCTGACGAATTTTATTGGGCAAGATGCTTATAGCGTCACCATCAGCACGTATCATGCCTTCGGCAGCGACCTCATCCGCCGTTTTCCAGATTATTTTGTGGAGCTGGCCGACACGCGCGCCGTAGACGAGCTTGGTGCCGACAGTATTTTTCGCGAGATCGTGGCTCAGCTGCCCTACAGCAGTCCGCTCAAATTTGCCGATAGTTATTTGAATGATATCCGCTCACTGGTAAGCGACGCCAAGCGCGCACTGCTGACGCCAGACGATTTGCGCACGGTCGCCAAGCAGAACTTGGCATTCATGGCCAAGGCGACACCGATTGTACGCGAACAGCTGACGGGCCTGGTGCGCGTCGATAAAAAATCAGTCCCATTGTTTGGGCAACTTTTGGCGATGCTTGAGCCACTCAATGCTGGCAACAAAAAAGACGCACACGCCAAAGTCAAACCGCTCGCCGGTATGTTTTTGCAGGCGCTGGATGAAGCGCTCACCGCAGCCGAAGAAAGTGGCAAGACGACCGCGATCACCGCCTGGAAAAACAGCTGGCTGGCCAAAGACGAGGTCGGGCACTTTATCGTTGACGGCGAAAAGGCGAACCGCAAACTCCAAGCCGCCGCCGGCATATACGAAGCATATCTGCAGGAACTCAAAAAACGGAAATTGTTTGACTACGACGACATGATATTGCGGGCCGTGCATGCGCTCGAAACCAATGCCGACCTGCGCTACACGCTCCAAGAGCAATATCTGTATATTTTGCTGGACGAATTTCAAGACACCAATGCCGCGCAGCTCAAACTGGTCGAGCTGCTTACCAATAGTCCGGTGAACGAAGGCCGGGCCAACGTGCTGGCCGTGGGCGACGACGACCAGGCCATTTATGCTTTTCAGGGCGCCAATTATTCACATATGCTGCAATTCAAAGCGATGTACCAGGACGTGTTGGTGGTACCGCTCACCAAAAACTATCGCTCGCACGCCGGCATTTTGCATGTGGCGCGAGGCATTGCCGAGCAAATCGAAGAGCGCTTGCATCATCATTTTCCGGCCATCGAAAAAACGCTGACGGCCGAAAACATCAAGTTGCCGCGGCAGGCAATGGTTGAGCGGCATGAAGCCAAAAGCGACGTTGCGCAATTTGCCTGGGTCGCCCGCAAAATTCGCGCCTTGCTTGATGGTGGTTTGCCCGCACATGAGATCGCCGTACTGGCCCCGCAGCACAAATACCTCGAGCCGATCGTGACTTTTTTGCGGCAGGAAAAAATTCCGGTGCGCTACGAAAAGCGTGAAAACGTGCTGGACGACCCAGTGATCAACCAGCTGCTGCGCATGGCCGAACTGTGCCTGGCACTCAAACGTCACCAGCCCGCCGCAGCCAACAGTTTGTGGGCAGAGGTGCTGAGTTTTGATTTCTGGCAGCTGCCAACGAGCCTAATTTGGGAGTTATCGTGGCAAGCTAGCGATGCGCGCCAGGCCTGGAGTGAAGTTTTGTTGGAGCGAGCCGCACTCAAACCTATCGTGCTGTTCTTTGTTCGGCTTAGTATACTGGCCGCCACCGAGACCATTGAGATCATGCTCGATTATCTCGTCGGTGTACAGCCGCTTGACCTGCGTGAACCGGAATTCGAAGCCTTCACTTCGCCGTTCTACGCATTCTATTTCGGGCAAGTCGGCGACAGCGAACAACAAAATGCCAACGTGCTCCCGATAGCCAGCACGGAAAACGATTTTTGGAATCTGCTGACGAACCTTATAGTTTTGCGCGCGCGGCTTCACGACTACAAAGCCGACGAAACCAAGCCACTCAAACTCGCTGATTTCATTGCATTCTCCGAAGCGCACCGCACCGCCGGCATCAAAATTGTCAGCACCAGCCCCTACCAAGACGCTGCCGAAGCTGTGCAGCTGCTGACCGCTTTCAAAGCGAAAGGACAGGAATATAATGCCGTGTTTGTGCTGGCCGTCAACGATGAAGCTTGGGGCAGCAAGGCGCAGAGTCGCGGCAGCCACATCAGCATTCCAGCAAATTTGCAATTTATTCGCTACGCCGGCGCCACCGACGACGAGCGTCTGCGTCTGTTTTACGTGGCCATCACCCGAGCAAAATCGCAATTATACTTGGTAAATTACACGCACAACTATGCCGGTAAAGCCATGTCGCGGCTCAAATACTTGAGCGAAATCAACGAAGAGGGTGTCGTACAAAGCCCGTTATTACCCAGTGGAGCGCAAGTAGTGTCGCCCATGCCCGATCACCATGCGCTACTTCCGAGCACCGAACTGGCCGCGTACTGGCAGCAACGCCACAGCAGCACAGAAGCGCAAAGCGGCCTGGCCGCCGCGCTGTCCGCGCGCCTCGAACGATTTCAGCTCAGTGCCACCCACCTTGGAGATTTTATCGACATTGTGCATTGCGGGCCGGAAAGCTTTTTTCTAAAATCTATCTTACGTTTTCCGCAGGCACCGCGGCCGGAAGCGCAGTTCGGCAGTGCCATGCATGAAACGCTCGAGTGGATTCATCTGCGTAACCAACGAGGAGGGCAGCTGCCGGACGAAAAGGCTGTGCTGCAAACTTTTGCCCAAAAACTTGCAGCGAAACGTCTGAGCGAGCAACAGACCGCTTTGCTACTTGCTCGCGGTCAGGAGAGTTTGCGTGCGTACCTTGCCCAGCGCAGCGCCAGCATCGTGGCAGGCAATCAGAGTGAGTACAACTTTCGCAACGAGGGCGTCCTGGTCGGCGCTGCCCATATTGGCGGTAAGATCGACAAGCTCATCGTTGATAAAAACGCCAAAACCATCGGTATCGTCGACTACAAAACCGGGCAGGCCCATAGCCGTTGGTCGCGCGACGTTAGACTGCACAAATATGAACAACAGCTCTATTTTTACAAGCTACTTGTCGAAGGCTCGCACACTTTTGCCGGCTATCGGATCACCGACGCGTACTTGGAGTTTGTCGAACCGGACGAGCAAGGGAAGATTGTTGAGCTGCATGTGCAGTTTAACGACGAAAAAATGCGGGCGCTCAAGCAGCTGATTCAAGCGGTCTGGCACCGTATTAAGATGTTCGACTTGCCAGATGTAAGCGGATACTCAGCCGATCTCACCGGCATTGAAGCGCTTGAACACAGTCTCATCGACACCGTACCGAGCGATTGATTACCAATCAAAAGAGACTTGGTGAAAAAGTCAAGCCTCTTTTGTGGCGTATAGCGCGCGAACGTTACTTCCTTACTTCTTCTTTTTGCCCGCAGTTGTGCCGGTACTTACCGTTTCCTTGACTGGCAGTAATTGCCGATCGGTCGCAAAAAGCAAGTTATACAGATTGACGCCAATAACCGCGCCCAGGACCGGCCCCAAAACGTAGGTGCCCCAGCCCCAGTATCGTGCGCCGAGGGCGACAGCCGGATTGATAAAGCCAGCCGAGGCAGAAGAGGCGACAATAATGCCGAGCGTCAGGGCGATACCGATGGCGGCGGCAGCCTTACCATTTTCCGCACGTTGATACACTGCTGCGGCAAACCCGAACCCGAACACAAACGCACCGACGGCTTCACCGACAAGCAGTTTTGCTTCGTAGTGGCCGCTGTTCGGCCAGCCTTGACCCACAAAATAACGGTACAGAGCATAGGCCGCAATACCGCCAAGCAGTTGGGCCGCGACATATACAACCATCTTGGAAGTCTTCGCCTTGCGGGCAGTCCAGAAAGCAATTGTAATTGCAGGATTAAAATGGCCGCCAGTAGCTGCGCCAACCGCCAGCGTCATACCCGTGACCACCAGGCCAGCAGCCAATCCTACAAAGTATGGAATGCCGATACTTGATTTGGCGACTGCCAGCACGACCATCGTCAGCACGGCAGTACCCAAAAACTCGCCGGCGATCATGGCGATTTTTTTTCTTGAAAACATACGAACCCTCCGTATCTTATTGTTACCACAAGCGTAGCGCGTTTATTTCAAAAAGTAAAGAACACCCGCTTAGTCAGATCCTACGCACCGCACGTCAGGAGACGCAAACTGCCGTCGGTCAAGACCATGGCGGTCGCGAGGCTATACATTACATGGAACAGCGCAAAAACTTGCTGGGCCAAGAGGTCTTTGGGGAATAAGGCTTGTGCAACGCTTGGCACAAACCACGCGTCGTAGTTAAACAGCTGAATAATGTCTTGGTGATCAGCACTAAACGCATCTCGATTGAAGGTGGTTTCGGGCACGGTGTTTATCATCAAGCCTTTTTCTTGACGCGTACCCGTTAGTACTTCTATCGGATCGGCGGGCGCCAGCTCACGCAAAATCTGCACGCTCTGCTGCTTGAAGGCATAGTGGTTGTCGGTGGTGCGGCCAAAATAGTCTGCAGCGGTCGGCAGAAACTGCGCGACGCGACCAGTGAGCCGCCGCGCCAAATTCACGTCATATGATTTGCCCAGCAAACTGTGAGCCAGCATGGTAATTTGGCTTGCTGCCGACGGCTGAACAATCCGCTCAACGATGAGCGGCATTTTGTCGACGGCGCCGCAGCCGGTGTCTTCATCGGTAGGCGTGTGGTGGTCGTCAATATGATCGCCAATGCCAAGGTTTGCTCTCTTCAAGCTTTCGACCACGTGACGCAGGTCTTGCAAGAAAGTCGCGTTGGCACTTTCGGGCTGCGCCATACGATAAGCCAGCGCGACGACACCCGTGCCCCCAGTCAGTTGTGCGCCAGACTTGTGCGAACCGGGCACCTCACTCCTATAGCTTGTCGATTTCCGGCCGTCAATACAGCGTGTTGGAGCGCTGGACTCCGCTACGACCATGTAGCCATCGAGTGCGGCCAACGCCGGTTGTATGGCGGCGTTGGCCGCAGGGTTAGCTTCAAGGACAGCCGCAAGCGAAACCGCACCGCTCCAAGTATTGGTCGTCGAGCCATCGTCACCTGCAACTTGCTTAAGGGTTCCGAGATCTTGTATGTGTGCCATGGTTCTCCTTGTTGTGCGGTCGGTAACAGCCTCGTTATGGTCAATAGTAGCTCACTAAAGGCAGCCTTGCAATTTTCGAAAGGCGATATTCATCCCTCAACCTATACCGGGTCCAGTGTGGTGCAACCGGACAAGCTCCTTTTGGCTTGCCCATGTGTAACGCACGGCTTGGAGCGAGAGCGTGAACTGCCTGAACGCTAGCGCGGACGGTTATGGCGGCGGCGCAGGCCGGCAACTTGTAATCTGACTGCACTGCGGTCGACCAGAGTCTGCGCTTTATCGAGCTCGATTTGATTTTTGGCACCTTGGCGCAGCGCGACCGCCACATCGTGTGCCTTTTTGGCCTCGGCCTCATTGATTTCGTCGCCGTGCGCGGCTTCGTCAACCAGAATTCGCACCCCGTCTTTGGTGACTTCGAGCACGCCCCCGTACGTAGCATAGTGCTCCAGGTGATAGTCCGGGTCTTTGGCGGTGCGGCGGATAGTAATCACGCCCGGTACTAACAAGCTCATCAGCGGCTCGTGGCCGGGCAGTACTGTAATCTCGCCGGCAGCCGTCGGCAGGATGATCGAGTAGGCGTCAGCGCTGAATTTCACTCCATCGAGAGTGACGAGTTCCAGCTTCATATAACCGTCCATTCTACGAGTGCTTCCGGAGACACGGTTGGCGGCTCCGCCCACTCGATGGGATGCGCCATGATGTCCAATCTGCCCTCGTGGTCAAGCGCCGCCCTCACCGTATCAAGACGATTGACCAGCAAGCCGCACCTCACGGCTGCTTCTTCCAACTGCCTTGCCGCTAACTCTTCGGGCGACAATTGCGCATAGGCAAGATTGGCCGTAGCCTCGTTGCGGCGCTCATGGTGCCATCTGCTCATTACGCCTTCACCTCGCTGATGTCGCCCTTTAGGTAAAAGGCCGACTCCGGCTTGTTGTCGTGCTTGCCATCCAAAATTTCGCGGAAGCCTTTGATAGTGTCTTTGAGCGGCACGTACTGACCGGGGTTGTTGGTGAACTTTTCGGCCACAAAGAACGGCTGGCTCAAAAAGCGCTGGATACGGCGGGCGCGCTTGACCGTATTTTTGTCTTCGTCGGAAAGTTCCTCCATGCCCAAAATGGCGATGATATCTTGCAGGTCTTTGTAACGCTGCAAAATGCGCTGGACTTCGCGGGCGACGTTGTAGTGTTCCTCGCCGACAATTTCCGGGTCGAGGATAGTCGAGCTGGAATCGAGCGGGTCAACAGCCGGATAAATACCAATGTCCGTCAGTGCGCGGTTCAAAGCAATGGTCGAGTCAAGATGACTGAACGTCGTAGCCGGTGCCGGATCGGTAAAGTCGTCGGCCGGCACGTATACAGCTTGAATCGAGGTGATCGAGCCGTTTTTGGTCGAGGTAATACGCTCTTGTAGCGCGCCCATTTCTTGCTGCAAGTTCGGCTGGTATCCCACGGCGCTTGGCAAGCGGCCGAGCAAGGCCGAGACCTCGGAGCCGGCTTGTGTAAAGCGAAAAATATTGTCGACGAACAGCAGCATGTCTTTGCCTTGGTCGCGGAAACTTTCGGCAATCGTCAGTCCCGACAGACCAACACGCAAGCGCGCGCCGGGCGGTTCATTCATTTGCCCGAAGACAAGTGCAGTGTTTTTCAGCACGCCGGCTTCTTTCATTTCAACATAGAGGTCGTTGCCTTCGCGGGTGCGCTCGCCCACGCCTGCAAACACCGAGTACCCACTGTGGAATTTCGCAATGTTGTTGATGAGTTCCTGGATTAGCACGGTTTTGCCCACGCCGGCGCCGCCGAACAAACCGACCTTACCGCCTTTGACGATCGGACAAATGAGATCGATGACCTTGATGCCAGTTTCGAGAACTTCGACCGAGCCGGCCTGCTCCTCGAGGCTTGGCGGGTTTTTGTGAATCGGCGCGCGGGTTTTGAAATCGTTCTTGTCGATGCCGTCGATCGGCTCGCCAATGACGTTGAACATGCGGCCGAGCGTGGCCTCGCCAACCGGCACGGAAATCGGCGCGCCGGTGCTTTCGACCTTGTCGCCGCGCGTCAGCCCGTCAGTGCCGGACAGGGCGATGGTGCGCACCGTGCTTTCCGACAAGTGCTGTGCGACCTCAAGCAGCAAAGCTTTGCCATTCAGTTCGGTCTTGAGCGCAAAGTTGATCGGCGGCAAATGTTTACCGGCAAATTCGACATCGACCACCACACCCACGACCTGCACCACGTGCCCGGTAGTTGTCTTGATTTTTTCCGTAGTTGCTGTTGCCATCATTTTTCTCCTTCAGAGGTTCTGTTACAGCTCATTTTCTTCTGCGAAATATTCAATTACTGCGGCTGCCTGGTCGAGCACACCCGGTCCGTCAAAGAAAGTTAATCTTTCTCGAAGCCAGCGGCCGGCTTGGGCATCCGGATATAGTATGCAGGCAACTGCGGCCGAAGCTCGGTAGTCAGTGGCGTCAGAAGTTTGCGCCGCGGATCTAAAACTTTGAGCATTGACATCGCCAGGCTCTGGCGGCCAAGCCAATTGCGCAACCAATGAGCCGTCGCCTCTCCATATAATGCGCTCGGTCATTTTAAGGCCTCCGCGCCGCCGGTGATTTCGGCCAGCTCTTGCGTAATGGCCGCTTGGCGGGCATTGTTGTACTCAAGTGTCAGGTCGTCGATGATGTCGCTGGCGTTATCCGTGGCGTTTTTCATGGCCAGCATGCGCATGGAGTGCTCGGAGGCAAAGGCATCCAAAATAGCCTGGTAAATTTGCGCCTCGAGCAGGCGCAGTGTGGCCGAGCGCAGCAGCTCTTCGGGTGAAGGCTCGACCTCGGCATTGGCCAGATCGTCACTCAGTTCGGTTTCATCAAAGCCGGCTGGCAAAAACTTTTGTACCACCACCTCTTGCTTAATGGTCGAGGAGAAGTGCGTAAAAATAATATCAATGGCGTCAACTTTTTTGTCGACGAACAGCGCCACAGCCGAGTTTAGAACGGGGCGCAAGTCGTCGGCAGTCGGGTGGTCAGGCATTTCCTGGTACACCGCTTCGATTGCAACACCAGCCAGGCGGCTGGCGGCATGCGCTATTTGGCGGCCGATGCAAATGACTGCCGTCTTGACGCCGCGGGTGCGGTCGGCCTGCAGCTCGCGGATCATTTGCCGGATGATATTGCCGTTGTAGGCGCCGGCCAATGCAATGTCGCTCGCCACAACTATCAGTAAGCGGCTTTTGACCGGACGCGGCGTGAACAAGTGAAATTCACTGTCGTCGGCGGCTAAGTGTCGCAGGCGTGTCAAGATTTCGCGGGCCAGGCGGGCGTATTCCCGCGGCTTGGTCACCGCTTCTTGGGCACGGCGCAGCTTGCTGGCGGCAACCATTTGCATGGCACGCGTAATCTGCTTGGTGTTCTTGACCGAGCCAATTCGCCGCTTGATTTGTTGCCTGCTGGCCATTAGTCGCCCTGTTCCTCTGGTGGGGTGGCTAGCGGTTCCACGACAACATTGTTGCCGAACTCTTGATTTAGGTGGTCACGGAGCAATCGCCTGAGCCAATTGAGCCGCGCCAGTGCTTCAGTGCTCGGTGGCGGAAGCCTCCGCGGCTCGCCAAGGCCTGCTTCGTCTTCAGTTAATTCACCGGGGTCGATGCCTGGGTAGCCTCCGTACAACATGGCTACGACGCCTTCTGTGTCGTAATCGACGCTATTACCAGCTATCCCTGCAAGCACATCTCGAGCCTTTGTCGCAAACTCAAACGCCTCGCTCAAAGGAGTAGATGGATTGGTGCCTTCTGCGTAAGTCATGTTATTCCTTTGCCTCCGTGTTTTTGGACTTATGGACAGCGAACGAATGGGCGATCTTTTCGGCGGCGGCCAAAACGTTTTTCTCAAGTTCTTCGGTCGGCTTGGCGCCAGTATTCAGCTCTTTGACAATGTCTTTGTGGTCGTGCTCAATCAGAGAAATAAGCTCAGCTTGCGCCTCTTTCATTTTGTCGGTTGGTACGTTATCGAACGTGCCTTTGGTGGCAGCCATGAGCGTGATGGCTTGCTCGGCGATACTCAGCGGGCTGTACTGTTTCTGTTTGAGCAGCTCGGTAAGGCGCTGGCCGCGCTCGATGCGTTGCTTGGTTTCTTCGTCGAGGTCGCTGCTGAACTGGGCAAACGATGCCAGTTCGCGGAACTGCGCCAAATCGAGCTTGAGCGAGCCAGCCACGCTTTTGATAGCCTTGGTCTGGGCCGAGCCACCAACGCGCGACACGCTCAACCCAACCGAAATCGCCGGACGAATGCCCTGATAGAACAGATTTGTTTCCAAAAAAATCTGGCCGTCGGTAATCGAAATGACGTTGGTCGGGATGTAGGCCGAGATGTCGCCGGCCTGCGTTTCGATGATCGGCAGGGCGGTCAGCGAGCCGGCACCCAGCTCGTCAGAAAGTTTCGCCGAGCGCTCAAGCAGGCGTGAGTGCAGATAAAAAACATCGCCCGGGTATGCCTCACGTCCCGGCGGCCGGCGCAGCAGCAAGCTCATTTGGCGGTAGGCCACGGCGTGCTTCGACAGGTCGTCGTAGATAATCAAAGCGTGCTCTTTGTTATCGCGGAAATATTCGGCCATAGCCGTGCCGGCGTAAGGTGCCAGGTACAATAATGGCGCCGGATCGGCCGGGCTGGTGGCGACAATAATAGTTTGGTTCATCACGCCTTCGCGCTTCAAGCGCTCGACCAGTGCGGCGACCTTGGACAATTTCTGACCGATGGCCACATAGACATTCACCACGCCGGTTTTTTGCTTGGCCTGGTTGATCATGGTGTCGATGGCAATGGCGGTTTTGCCGGTTTGGCGGTCACCAATGATGAGTTCGCGCTGGCCGCGCCCAATCGGAATCATGGTGTCGATGGCCATAATGCCGGTCATGAGCGGCTCATGGACAGATTTGCGCGCCATGACACCAGGTGCTTGTCGTTCGATGGTGCCCGTGGTTTTTGTTTTGATCGGGCCATCGCCGTCCAACGGCCGGCCAAGCGGATCAACCACGCGGCCAACCAGCTCCGGGCCGACTGGCACTTCCAGGGTGCGACCGGTCAGACTGACGCGGGCACCAGCCACAATCTGGGCGTCGTCGCCAAGCACCACTGCACCAATTTCGTCTTCGAGCAGGTTCAACGCAAAGGCCGTGACTGTACCGCCGTCGATCGACTCAATATCAATAACTTCGTTGTAGCCGCAGCTGCGCAAGCCGTAAATCCAGGCTACGCCGTCGCCAACGCGCGTCACGATGCCGGTCTGCTCCAGACCCTTGGTGCTGCGCAAATGCTCAATGGCATTTTGCAGTTCTTGCGATAATTCTTGGACTTGTAATTCACTCATATATATTTATGTCGTCTCCTTTGTCATGCTGAGTATTCCCCAAGATGGGCGAGTTGGCGTAATTGGCGGCGGATGGATAGGTCGAGTTCGCCATCCGGCGTTCGGGCCACCAAGCCGCCGACTAGGGCGGAGTCAACCGACTCGTGCATGTCGATACTCTTGGCGGCGGTCAGTTTTTGCAGATGCGATTTCAGTTCGCCGCGCAACGTGTCGCTGAGCGGCCGGGCAGAGGTCACCTCAACCATCAAGTGCTTGGCCTGGATGTACAGTTCGTGAGCAACGTCGTTGATAAGCAAGCTGGCGTCTTCAGCCATATTGTGCTCGAGCAAGTAAGCGGCCAGCGTCTGCACCCAATGCGAAGCGCGCTTCGGCTCGGCCAGCATTTTTTCGGCCACGGTTCGGGCCAGCATACGGCGAGAGACTTTTTGGTTCATGGCTAGGCATGCTCCTTTTCCAGTGCTTGCTTGATGAGGTGTGCGTCTTTGCGTTCGTCGAGTTTCTCGCCAATGATATGCTCAGTCGCGAGCGCCACCAGTTTGATGGTTTCGTTTTTGAGTTCGGCACGGGCGCGATTGACGTCAGCCGCCAGTTGGTTCCCGGTGTCGGCCATAATTTGCTCGGCCCGCTGCTTGGCTTTCGCTTCGGCCTCGGTGACAAGCCCTTGTGCCTCTTGGTGCGAGCGCGCCACGATATCGTCGGCTTCTTTGCGCGCTTTTTCGAGCAGCTCATCCACTTTCACTTCAGCTTTTTCGAGCGCTTCCTGCGATTGTTTGGCTTCTTTCAGGCCGGCTTCGATTTGAGAACGACGCTCGTCAATACTTTTAATCAGCGGCGGATACACGAATTTCTTCAGGATCAACAGCAAAATCACGAAAGCCAACGCCTGCGTTATCAGCAACTTCCAATCAATGCCCAGCGCCGAAAGCAAGCCTGGGTTTGAGGTAGAACCAGTTTGTGCAAGATACATGTGCATGCGTTCTACGAACAGTGCCTATTTCAAGAACTTAACAATTAAAGCAACCACCAAACCGATGATCGCCAAGGCGTCCACGAAGGACATGGCCAAGATCATTAAGGTGCGAATTTTACCAAGCGCCTCCGGGTTGCGGCCGGCGGCTTGCACAGCGCCCGCGCCAACGAGGCCCAAGCCAATGCCACAGCCGGCAGCTGCCAGTGAGTAGGCAAGTGCGAATCCAATTGCGTCCATAAATATTACTCCTTTAAATATTACTTACTTTATACCACACACCTGTTGGCTCACGAATGCCCTTCTGCAACCTTTGACTTGAGTGCGGCGACAGCATATTCGTCGTCCTCCGCGGGCAAGCCCAGGCTAATAAAGGCAATCGTCAACATATAAAACACGTAGGCCTGCACGGCACCGACAAATAACTCCAGAACGTAGAAGACGGGCAGCGCGACCGGAGCGGCAAAACTTGTCAGGTAGGCGATCACGGCCAGCAGCACCTCGCCGCCGAACACGTTGCCGAAAATTCGGAGGCTGAGCGCCAACGTCCGCGAAAATTCGGCGATAATCTCCAGAAAACCTTCGAAACTGTGCAGCGGATCTTTGAACGGACTGACAAAATATCGTTTGAGGTTGCCCATAAAGCCACGCTTTTTGATGGCCCAGACCTGCGCCGTGCCCATCGAAATAAACGCCAGTGCGAACGTCGTGTTCATGTCGGCTGCCGCACCGCGGATCAGCGAATGACCGTGGTAGGTGACGGCATTCAAAAACGGCACTAGTTCGAGCCAGTTGTTAAACAAAAAGAAGAAAAACAAAGTGATTGCCAGTGGCATAATTTTGAGGGCAACCTCTTTGTTGCCAACAACTTCAACCGTGGTGTCGTACAGGCTCTCGAACATCCACAGGGCGCCGTGCACAAAGCGGCTGCGTGAGCCTCCGCGCAATTTATGCACCAGCGTAAAAGCGCAAGCCAGCAGCAAAATCATGCCGGCCAGGCCAAGCACTTCGGTGTTGGTGATACTGAGCGGCCCAAGCTGGAATAATTTTTCCGGCCCGATGCTGACTTCCGGCGAGGTGCTGGCAAAAAACAGTCTGGCGATCATTATTTGCCCTCCGTATTCAACGCGTCAATTTCACGCTTCACCAAAAAACCGGCAATCACAAACCCGACGAGCACGCCCAGCAGCGTCAGCCATGGTTTCGTGGACAAATGACGATCAGCAAAGATACCAATGACCACAAACAAAACCACCGGCACGGCAACGCGCCAGGTAGTATCCAAAAACTGCAGCCCAATAGAGCCGGCGGTGAGCGGAGCTTGGGCACGAGGAGTAGTTTGCGTCGGGTGAGCGGCGGCTTTCTTCATTTCTTATACTATAGCAAACAGAGGTGCTTACGGCAAGTCTTTTGTCAACTGCAGCCACCCCCATGCTCGTGATAGCGGAACAATAACGAGCGGCGAGCCAGCCATAGCTCGCATGCTATACTAGTCATATGAATACAAAAGTGACTATTTATAGTGCGGACTGGTGCGCTTTTTGCCATGCCGCCAAAGAGTATCTTGACAAGCTCGGTGTCAAATACGCCGATAAAAACGTTGAGGAAAACCAGGCGTTCGCCCAGGAAGCCGTTGAAAAGTCGAGCCAAATGGGCATTCCGGTGCTGGACATTGACGGCACGATCGTAGTGGGGTTTGACCGGCCGAAAATCGACGCTGCCTTGCATGATAAGCAGCTCGTCCACTAACCATGACTCACGTTCCTCAAATCAGGCAGCATACAACAACGAATTGCTTGCATTGCTGGTGCTTGCCGCAAGAAACAAAATGCAGCATAATAGCCAGGCATGGCGTTTGAGGACTACCACACCAAGGATTCGGTCGTCGTGGTATATACCGGCGACGGCAAGGGCAAAACCAGTGCCGGTCTCGGCTTGCTGGCGCGGGCACTCGGCAACCGCTGGCGTGTGGCCTTTATTCAATTTATAAAATATTGGGGGGTGGGCGAGCATGTGTTCATCCGTGATATCATGCCGCTCTTTAAAGACCAGCTGTACTTTTACAAAGGCGGCAAAGGCTTTTACAATGCCGCCGATCTGAGTGCTGAATTTGTAACACCCGAGCAGCACAAACAGGCGGCGCTCAAAACCTACAACGAAGCCTTGCAGGCGGCCACAAGCGGCGAGTACGAGCTGGTTATTTGCGATGAAATCAACAACGCCGTGCATGACGGTTTGATCACCGAGGCTCAGCTCAAAGCTCTCATCCAACAACGCGCACCAAAGACCAGTTTGTGTCTGACCGGCCGCGACTTTCCAAAAACGCTCACAAATTCGGCCGACATCGTCACCAACATGACCAAAATCAAACACCACTTCGATGATAAATTTCTGGCCAACAAAGGAATAGACTTCTAGGCGCCGTATGGAGCACATTAGCGACGCGCAGCTCGTCATACCGGAGTCGGAGCTTGCGCCGCCCATCGACCATCTCGTAGCGTTCATCAATCCAGCCGGATCGCGGGCTTGCGCCGCGCAACTGTTATTGAAGGGTGTGCGGCAAGCTCTCGGCGATCACGTGCCGCACACCGAGATCAAAACGGAGTGCGACCCGGCTCACACACACGAAAAGCTCGCTGCGGTTGGCCATACTATCGGCTCAAATACCCTGGTGGTGCTCTTCACCGGGGATGGCGGCGCCCGGCACTACGGAAGCTGGGCCGCTCACCCGGAAACACCCGCAGAGGCCCGGAAGGCTCAAGTCCTTTTCACCGGCAGCGGCGGTGCGAATGATGGCGCCCACTCCACGCTCGATCGCGAAACCATTGCCGCACCGGAGCTTGTCGTGCTCGATCCAAATCGCCGATTGCTGCGGCCGCTCCATCCGATTACCATTACTTCGACCCGTCCGGATGGCACACAAGAAACCAACACCGTACTGACCGACGCCGGGCTTGGCATGAACGGCGCTGGCGCTGGCGCCATCAACAGTAAAAAGTCAGACTTGCATGCACTGCTGAAAGCCGGAAAGTCACTTCGACATAAAGCAACTGAATTTGCCACAGCCATCAGGCCCGGCTTCGAAATCCCGACTTTTACCGCAGTTCCGATCAACTCAATGGGTGAAGGTCAACCAATTACGGATATCATTGACATCCTCATCCTCAACGGCAGAGTTATGGCCAAGCATGCCCGCAGCCGCACGACTCACCATCAGCCCGAAGTGCATTGCACCATCACCCGGACGAAACAAGCAGGGCACTGGCGCCTCCCGAGATTGGGAACAAACGGCTCGCTGCTGGCCATGGGCCTCTTGCCAGCCGATGTCATCCCCATGATGTCCGGAATCGTATTAGCCTGGAGCATCCAGCCCCAAGAAGGTGAAGTCAGTGTGCCTTTGCAGTTTGACGGCGACACAACCGAAGCGGTCGGCAAAGTGGCAATCCGTCCGGCTCTGCCTTTTACCATCATCGCCAACCGATAACGGAGCCTTGGCAAAAATGGCTACTGTTATGGTGAGCGACAAATTATGCTTGCGTTTTTTAGGAAGCACATTGTAGGCTAGGGGCATGTCAGCAAAACTCTTTATGATGCTTGGCCTGCCCGGAGCCGGCAAGACAACTACAGCGCGCTTGATCGCTGATCTGACCGGGGCCGTACGGTTATCTTCGGATGAATTGCGCTTTAGGCTGATTGAGGCGCCTACCTTTAGTCAAGCCGAACATGATGTTGTGTATCGCACGCTCGATTACCTCAGCGAGCTACTGCTTGGCAAAGGCGTCAGCGTTATTTACGATGCCAACCTCAACCGTTTTCGGCACCGCCAAGACAAATATGCCATTTGCGAACAAGCAGGCGCGCAAGCAGTGCTACTCTGGATCAAAACGCCGCGCGACCTGGCCAAAGAGCGCGCCTTGCACGAAGATCGCGCCCATTTTGCACCAAAAGATGAAACGCTTGAGGGGATGTTCGAGCGCATTACCGATGTCTTCGAGCCACCGCAAGCTGGTGAAGCTGCCATCCCCATAGACGGCATCCACATAGATGCCGAGGTCGTGCGACAAGCGCTTAGTAGCCATCAGTTGCTATGAGCCAGCTTTTATTTTCACGCCGGGCACGCAGCAAGCTCGGCATTTTGATGGTACTTGCGGCGGCGGGTGGCCTCATTGCCCTTGGCCAACAGCTTGGCTGGCGTGCAACAGCTGCCAAAACCATCAGCAAAGCACAGCCTGGCACCTACGCCATTGACCATTTCATCGACGGCGACACCATTGCCGTACGCATGAACGGCGTGATTGAAAAAGTGCGCTTTATCGGCGTCGACACGCCCGAGACGCACAAGCCGAACACGCCGGTGCAGTGCTACGGAGAAAACGCGGCAGTGTTCACCAAGCAGGAAATTGGAACCAACCGCGTCCGGCTTGAAGCGGACGCCGAGAGCACCGACCGCGACCGCTACAATCGTTTACTGCGCTACATTTACTTGCCCGACGGCACCAATCTGGACGAAGCGCTCATTCAAAACGGCTACGGCTTTTACTATCCGTACTTTCCGTTCACCAAGTCAGCGCAATTTTCGGCCGACGAACAGCAGGCGCAAGCCGGGTACAAAGGCCTCTGGCAAGCCTGTCATCCAACACCGACTGATGATGGCGGTTACGTCTCGAGCCCCGCCAGCTAGCTTCCGTCTGTAACAGGTGATCACAAAAATCAATGTTGGCCCGCCCGCGCAAGGGCTTTCCGGAACCCGAGTTTGCGAGGACTTAAAAGAGCCTCCGATTTAGGCAAGTTATTTCACAGATTGGCGGCTCACGTTCCGGAAAGCCCTTGCGCGGGCGGGCCCGGACTCCAAGTTATGAAAGTAAACCACCCCGGCTTAAAAGCCGGGGCTTCTCATAGGAGCTGCATACTTGGTATCACTGATTCTGGATGTAGGCTTTAATACGGGATTCGGTAACCCGACCCACCGATTCTGCAAAGTAGCCATCGGCCCACAAGC
>WNGL01006864.1_pt1 | contig 22460 bp, 26 predicted proteins | sample 5400591 | NCBI WGS metagenome assembly WNGL01 (sample SAMN13153377, study PRJNA577476) | soil metagenome | isolation source: 80 cm soil or saprolite under Garry oak tree replicate 1 | place: USA:California | collected 2016-06-15 | reverse complement strand
TGGAAGACCGCATGCGAGATGTGATGTCCCACTACAACATCCCGTCTGACGTGCCATTCGATCAGATCGCCTCGACCAACAACCAGGACTATGGCGTTCATCGCGGTCGAGATCGGGATGATAACCGCGAGGGCCGATGGCAGAACCACTTGTCAGCCAAAGACCAGAGTCGGTTCGACAACTATTACTCTCGCTGGTTGCAGGCCAGGCAGAGCGGCAATCGCCACGAGACCGCAAGCATGGAAAAGCGCATGCTCGACCTGATGGGGCGCTACTCCATTTCTCGGGAGGTGCAATTCTCCCAGATCGCATCCGGCTCAGCCGAGAGATATAGTCGGCCCAACATCCCCCTTTCTCAGGCAGCGATGCAACTGATTTTCGCAGCTACTACTCGCGTTGGCAGGAGTACAGGCGGACCAATAACCGGGAGCAGATTGCAAGCATGGAAGGTCGCATGCGCAGAGTGATGACTGACCACAACGTTCCGAACAACGCGTCCTACGAAGATGTCATGGATATGTTGAATCGCTATGACCGGAACTGAAAAGGGGCATGGGCCACAGCTTTGGTGCGGACCCGAAATTGCGGTGCCCGTCACGAGCAGGAGTGAAATGCACCGCGCAGATTTACTGAGACCTGATGTGCTTAGCGAGTTCGTGCTGTTGGGTTCGGCACCCTGATACTCGCATCGCTGGTATTGTATCTGGCGATTGCTTTCGCCCGAGCGTGACCGCAGGGCCAAATTTCGTGGGAGGATTCATGACATCAGCGCTAAAAGTCGGAACCATTCTGATCGAAGAGCGCCCGCTGATCACGAAATTCCTTGGGCTGGAGAGTGAGCCCTGCTCGGGAAAATGGAGCGTAGTCCATGGGCTCGATGGTTTCGCCCTCGATCGCAAGATCCGTGCTGCCGGCTGGAACTTCTTTTTTATGGCGGCAGAAGTAAAGGTGACGTTCTTTGGAGCTCCCGGAAGGACGAGGATCCAGAATGCGTTGCGACGAATTCTGGCGAAGGTGAGTCCACAAAGCTTCAACTGCCTTGAAATAACTGGAATCGTTGCCAAACGGTTTCTGGGCGTGTCCTATGCCACCGTTTCCGCTCACTCACGGCACATCCAAGCGAGCTGCTATTTGGATGGCGCCGGACAAAGGCGGGCGTCCCAACGCGACGCTGAGGTGGCCAAAGCTTGACTCCATACCGCAATTGCGGTTCTGCGCGATGTAAGCACACCGAGGGGTAGTGCGCTACTTTGCCGTATCAGGATCAGGTTTTGGCGGCTTCTTTATTTTCCTATCAGCGGCAAGTTTTGCTTCCGCAGCAAGGCTTTCTCTTTCATACGCGGGCATGCTAACGGGATAATCCAGAATGTTGGTACTTGGGAACTGATCAGCTTTCTTCTTCGCCATAAGTGGCGATTAACATAGTCCGGATCGTCACTTTTGTCGGTACACTAGCGCACGTTACGCCGCTCTTTCCGCCCTCCGCTGCGCGTAGGCTTCTCAGAGCGCCACAAGATCATTCGCGTCCCATAGGCGATCTGTAACGCCAGCGGCCATAGCCGGACTCATGCGAAGTGTACGATGAATTTTGATGAAGTTGTACTCGAAATAGTTAGGGCTGAGCTCGTAGAGCCTATTCTGGGCTGAACTCTGCAGGTTCTCACTTCCTTCAGTTTATCTTGTGAGAGGAATGCGCCCCTCTTTGCAGAAGTAACTACTTATCCGAAGCCGCTAAGCGCCGATCTCGATGAGGATCCGTTCGCGGTAGGCCAGTGCTAAGTTCACATTTCTCTCCTGGCCTAGCCCCACAGGTGGGGCAGCGAACCGATAGCGTTTGTTTCTCGCTCACTTTCATAGTCACATAATGCGCCTCCTACTTAATAGGAAGCTGGTCAATTTTGAACAGTACATTCACACCGACCAAAGTTCCTGTCTGTTGTTAGGAAGCCGTGGCCGTCCTGTGCTTCCGGCTGGAATTGTGCCCCTTTGTGCGCCAGTACTCCTATCCGGCGCTTCTCGGGATTGCGCCCGAGTCACGACGTACGTCGGGACCTGGTTTACAGGCGAATTTGACCTGAGTCCAGGCGTACTTGCCGCCTGGCGTAATCTCCAGTGGGGCATAGCCGCAGCCTTTGCCGTGCTGGCGCTAGAACTGCTATACCATTTCGGACCTAATGTGAAGCAGCGCTTCCGCGACAGCCTTACGGGGGGCAATAGTTGCGGTAGCAGCCTGGATTGGTTTGTCATACCTGCTGGGGATTTACTTCCGACACTTCGGATCTCTTGATAAGACCTATGGGCCGCCAGGTGCTGCCATTGGCTTGTACGTGTGGTTTTATTTGTCCGGTTTTGCCATTCTGCTGGGGGGAGAAATTAATTTTCTGCTTGGCGAGCTAAGACACCACAGAACTCGGCAACCGTCCAAACCGGCCTACGCTGAGATCAACAATCTGAATTCCGCAGCGTGAGCCTATTCCAATCAGAGCGGCACCTGCGACATTCTCAGGCAGCTTGTTATTTTTCTCTAACGGCGTTTTACGAAGACTTGGTCCGCACCGGGCGATCCCTGACGCTGTTTGCTTGCTCCTGTGGTAGCTGTTCGCTTACCACTGTGAACGCCTCAGGTTGGCAATTCCAAACGATGTCGTCATGGCAACGTCCGAGGCGTCACGCCCCGTTGCCATCAGCACACGTCCGATGCGCGGCTGGTTGTGCCGCGCATCGAAAGTCCACCAACGATCTTCGAGATACGCCTCAAACCAAGCGCTGAAGTCCATGGGCGACGGGGCGGCGGACACGCCGATATCACCTAAATATCCGGTCGCATAACGCGCAGGAATATTCAGAGCGCGGCATAGAGTGACCGGAAGATGCTGAAAGTCCCGGCAGACTCCGAAGCGTTCTGTAAACACGTCCAAAGCGGTCTTCGTAGGACGGGCATATTGATATCCGAAGCTGACTCTTGTGTGTACCCAGTCGCAAACCGCCTGCACCCTCGACCATCCTGGAGGCACTGCGCCAAACAACTCCAACGCAATCGTCGAGAATCTGTCGACCTCGCAGTAGCGGCTGTTATACAGATAGTGCAGGATCTCGCGTGGTAATTCCTGAACCGGGAGTTCGCGTGCATCAGGGCTCACACGATCGGCTAGGCCGGAGTCATAAATCAGAGTCGAGTTGCTCAAGCGCAGTGTGCCCTTTTGCGCGATGAACCGAGTGCAGCGATTCCCGAAGCTATCAATGTAAGTCTCCGTCTGCGCCGCAGGCTCCACGCGCAATTCGTCCGAATCGCGCAGGTCCGCAACCCGGGAAGGATGCACGTTGAGCAACGCCACCATGGCCACCGGGGAAGGGATATCAAAGTGGATGTCGTATCCTAGCCGCAGAATCATCGGTCCAAATCGAATGCAAGCACACTATTTCAGCTTACAGAAACCTTGCGGCTTGTGAAATCGCGATCTCAACAGTGGCGCTATGCTTTCGGTCTGGTATTCGGGAGAGTAGGGCTGACCCCAAAAGTCAGCTGGGCGCAGCTTCGACTTGGAAAAGTCACGCTTCGCTCGTAGTCTAATGTCCGCATTGCGGTGATCGGATTGCGCCGGAGGAATGCAAGCGTGTTGATGGCGAAACCTGAAATGCCAACGCTGCGGCAGGAGGTTCCATCCAATCCCTTGCTGATTAGACCCGCGTTAGGAGAAATTGAAAATTCCGACGTCTGGTGGTCTGGTGCACTCCGTTATGCGACACTGCGTTTCGGGTGCTAGACTCTAGGAGTCCCTTTACACATCCCTCCGTCGTTCCCCAGTCAGGCGTCGGTCTCTTGTGCAATTCTGATTCGCGTCGGAGGCCAGTCTGCTGCTTAACAGCATGGGTGTTGTTACGAGGTCGCAACATGCAGAAGAGTCTGCCATGTTACGCTGCCAGGTTGACGAACTGAATAAGAACACTGTGACTTTGATCGCTCAAGCCGAGAAATTAATCCAAGAATCGGAAAAGCTATCGGCACGGATCAAGGCTCTCGAAACCCCAGCACAAAGCCACAGTCCGCGTCTCTCAACGCACTAGTGTAGGGCGACTACCGGACCATACTGGCATGCGGATGCGTCGTCTGCATCATTCTGCCGACTGAACCCCGCGTAAATTTGCGCCCATTGAAAGCCTTCGAATCGCGTAAATCCCCGTTTTGATCGAGGCGCCCGAAGCGGTCCTCGCCCTCGGTGCGGTTTTATTTTTGCGGTTCTCCGGGCTGATTCTCAGTCGGTATCTCACCAGTTTTCGGCGTTCCTCGTGTGCTTTCGTCATCTCGCGGAGACGCGCCCTCTTGTTGTATCGCTCCGGCGATCCCTTGTTGAACCGTTCCTGCGCTTCCGCCGCCCACAAAAACCTTGACCGGAGTCGTCAGCGACTCGATGTGCGGTGCGAAGCATATGGCGAAGGACAAAAGTCCTCCCGATTGTGCCAAGATGTGCGTTAAGCAAGGCATGAAGTATGCCTTGCTTGCGGGAGACAAAGTTTACACGCTGGAAGGTCATGAAGCAGCACTGGATAAGCTCGCTGGCGCGAGAGCGACGGTGAAGGGCAGCGTGGCCGGGGATGCGGTGACCGTCGATTCCATTACGCCAGCACCAAAAAGACGGCCCAATAACCGGTAGCGGGAAGTGGGGAACAGGATACCGCGGTTACGACATGGACCTTTTGTTCGATCCCGAATGCTGCGCCCGCACTTCAGGAGATGAGGCGAGTTCTAAAAACGAAAGGATGCCTGATTTTCGTCGAGCATGGCCGCGCTCTCGATCCGAGAGTAGTCGTCTGGCAGGATCGGATGGGGCCAGTCTGGAAGTGGATCGGAGGAGGCTGCCATCTCAATCGTAAAATCGACGAACTCATCAGAGAGGCAGGATTTAAGATCTCTGAGCTGAAAACGTTCTATCTTTCTGGACCGCGCCCAATGACCTACACGTATCAAGGCTTAGCGCAGGTCGAGTAACAAAGTGTTGGGAAAACGACGAATCAAATCGCCCCTGAATAGGAATCATGCATTTTCGCCCATCAGGTCGGCCGCATCCGGTCGCAAACCGGATCAAAAACATGGGTCAAAATAAGGGTCACGATGTTGTGAATCTCCAGTATTCATGCGTATCCGTGGGTTGTCATCTGCGCCGCAATGTTGTTGAAATTGCTGCATCCCACGAGGCTGTTAACCGGAGGGTTGTAGGTTCGAGTCCTACCTGAGGAGCCATTCTTTTTAAGCACTTGCACGGACCTCATCTTTCAACTTGGAACCGTTTGGAACCGTTGTGTGCGGGACCTTGAGAGAATTCTCACCATTACGGCTACGGAATATCGCCCGAGTCCGTGAATTAATTGCCGCCACCACACTCGCCGGAATTGGCTGCATGTAGATGTTGGCTGTGGTTCGAATGCTCGCGTGTCGGAGAATCCGCTACCTGGAGTTCGGCGGGTATGCCTCCCGGAATTGATGTTGATCCGAGCACCGGCGAAATCCTGGGCACACCCACGACAGCGGGCAGTTACAGCGTCATGGTCACTGCCACGGACGGCGCGTCTCCTCCCGGTCAGGTGAGCGGTACGTACATCATTGATATCAACCGACGGCGTGCGCGTAGCCAGTCGGAATAGTGCGCATGGATAAAGTCGGAAGGATCTATGCGTCATTCACTGACGGAATTTGATAAGAGGAGACGAGGAAGACTTATGAATTCGTTCACACGTGCAACAGCAATTGTTTTGTCCATCGTGGTAGTCCTGATTATTTCAGGCTGCGGAGGCGGCTCTTCCCCGTCAAACACTCAGTCCCCTCCGCATGTGAGCGGCTGGACTTGGATAAGCGGAGCAAACACTTCGGACCAGTTTGGCGTTTACGGTACGCAGGGAACGGCTTCTCCGTCCAGTGTGCCGGGGGCACGCCAGGGATCGGTCTCGTGGAAAGATAAGAGCGGAAATCTGTGGCTCTTCGGCGGCAACGGTCTCGTAACCCCCGGCTCGAATGGTCGTTTTAATGACCTCTGGAAATTCGACGGCAAGAACTGGACCTGGGTCGCCGGAGCGAATGCCGCTGAACAGCTTGGCGTGTACGGTACACGAGGGACGCCGTCCTCCTCAAATGTACCTGGGTCGCGCGAATCTTCCATATCGTGGACTGATAGCAATGGGAATTTCTGGCTCCTTGGCGGATCTGGCCTTGACTCTGCCGGAACACCTGGCTATCTCAACGATCTGTGGAAATTCGATGGCAGCAATTGGACTTGGGTGAGCGGAGCAAATGTTGTTGATCACCTTGGTGTGTACGGTACACACGGGATGGCCGCTCCATCCAATGAACCCGGAGCCCGCTCAGACTCAATTTCCTGGATCGACAGCAGTGGAAACCTCTGGCTCTTGGGAGGGATTGGCAGTGACTCTTTGGGTATGCGCCCATTTGGCTGTCTCAACGATCTGTGGAAATTCGACGGCAGCAGTTGGACCTGGGTGAGCGGAGCAAATGTCAATGATCAGTCTGGCGTATATGGTACTCAAGGGACGGCCGCTCCATCCAATGTGCCCGGGGGACGAGACGACTCAATTTCCTGGATCGACAGCAGGGGAACCTCTGGCTTTTCGGCGGTAATGGCATCGACTCCGGCGCGGGACGTTCCGATCTAAACGATCTCTGGAAATTCGATGGCACCAACTGGACTTGGATGAGTGGCGCGAACTTTGTCAATCAGGCAGGTGTGTATGGGACCCTAGGTACGGTGTCGTCCTCCAATCTGCCGGGAGCGAGGGTAGGCGCAATCTCATGGATCGACAGCAGAGGCCTCCGGTTCTTCGGCGGCTTTGGCTTCGACTCCACCGGAACCCTAGGTGAACTGAACGATCTCTGGCGCTACACGCCGTAAAATAGACCCGACTTCGGAGAGTGGGCATTTCACAATCCCTGGTGTTCCTTTCTGCACCATCCTGGACAGTCAGTCGCACAAATTGCTTCGTTATGATCGTTCTTTACCCGTTCCGCATGCCGCAACAGGGTGCTAGAAAAACCAAACGGAATTCTCCGACTCTGTCTCCCTATTCAAACTCCACTCCAAGCGGTAACGGGTCAGAGCTACTCTCTGACAGCTTTGAGACGCGCTGGTTCCTCGAGAATATCGAGCAGAGTTCGCGCACAAAAGACCCGATCACGCTTCGCATCACCGACTAGCTTTAGGATCCCGATGCGCTCCAGGCGTTGAATCGCGCGTTGCGCGGTTGTGAAGGCGATGCCTAGTTTCTCAGCCGCACCCTTGGTGGTAATGAAAGGGTTTGCGCCCAAGAGCTCGACCATACGCGGGGGAGTGTTCGTCGAATCGCCTGACACTCTCTTCTGCCACTGCGCAAGTAGTTCGTTGATTCGGACAGCCCGGTTCAAAGCATCCTCGGACATCCGGGCAACGCCGAGTAGGAAATATTCTACCCACTCATTCCATGCCCCGCGCTCACTGACTCCCCGTAATCCGTCGTAGTAGTCTCGCCGAGACGCTTCAAAGAACGCAGACAGATAGAGCAAGGGTGTCGGCAGAATTTTGCGTTCCACCAAGAACAACGTAATCAGCAGGCGTCCAACGCGTCCGTTCCCGTCAAGAAATGGATGGATGGCCTCGAACTGGTAGTGGGCTATGGCAATTGTCACGAGTGGTGGAAGATCGGATTCGTGAAGAAACTTTTCCCAAGCGCCAAGGCAGGGCTCAACCTCGCCGGGCGGAGGGGGGATATAGGAGGCCTTCTCGATTGTGCTACCGGGAGTGCCAATCCAGTTTTGAATCTTTCGGAACCGACCGGGAGTCGCGTGATGCCCGGTGACGCCAGTCATGAGTTTCTCGTGCAATTCGCGCACAAGCCGAACGCAGAGCGGGAGCTTCTTGAGCCGAGAGATTCCATGTTCCAAGGCAATCACATAGTTGCCAACCTCGCGAAGATCTTCGGGACTGCGGTCTACGACTGCCCCTGCCTCGGCCGCCAGCAATTCACCCAGTGTTGCTTGAGTACCCTCGATCTTGCTGGAAAGGACAGCCTCGCGTCGGACGAAAGGTCGGATGAGAATGTGAGGATTCGGAAGCCTTCCCCCTTCCCCCGCCAGTCTGCCAATGAGGCGATCTGCCTCTGACAAAACTCCTATCAGCCGTGGAGTCCAATCGAGCACCGGGGGCAGCGGCGCAGGCAGAAATGCAGAGTAAGCGCCCAGCGATATTTTTCGGCCTGGGATTCTGTTTATTTTAGCCATCATCGAGGGCGAAAATAGCATTCGTCGTTATTTTCACAATCAAGCATAATCGAAAATAGTGATTTTTGCTATTTGCGGGACCGAAAACAGTGCCGATACCCGTGATTGTGAGACACATTAGCGGATTCGGGCACTCTGACGGTGACTCTTCCATCGAACGGTTCTCCGCGACCAAACTTGGAACCGTTTTTGGAACCGTTTATCGCCGAAAGCACTCCAAAAACGCCGAAGTGCTCCGTCTAAGTCATTGAAACTACATATACTCCAACAGGCAAGAACCGGCTGTTAACCGTAGGGTTGTAGGTTCGAGTCCTACCTGAGGAGCCATTATTTCAACGGTTTGCCCGAACCTGCGATCCGTTTGCGATCCGTTAAGCTGACTTCAAAGCGAGTCCCGCAACTTTGGAACTGGCAACGGTCATCTCATCCGTCACAATGTCCCCGTAGATGTTCATGGTTGTGCGGATGTCCGAATGCCGCATGAGTTTCTGCTGCACGGCAATCGGAGTCCCCACAGCATCAAGCCACGATCTGTACGGTGGGCGACAAAGGGTATCACAGCAACGACACGCTGACGGTGCTCGCGGACGCGGAAGTTCGGACGTACATTTCGGAGCCCGATCGCGGGCAGCGCAATTGGAAAGAAAAACCAGAGGCGCGGCAAGCGGTGTACGGCAACCGGCGGCGGATTAGCGGCGAGCACGGAAAAGAGCTGTTGCGGCGGCGCGGAGAGTTACTGGAACGCAGCTTCGCGCACGCTTATGAAACGGGCGGCCTGCGGCGGGTGCACTTACGCGGGCGGGAAAATATTCTCAAGCGCGTGCTGATTCACCTGGGCGGATTCAATCTGTCGCTGGTGATGCGGCAGTTGCTGGGCAAGGGCACCCCGCGCGGTCTGCAGGGCACATCGGCGGATGCCTTGCTGGCCTTTCTGCGGTTCTGGATCGCGGTTTTGGCTCGCACAGAACAGGAAAGCGTACCGCTGCCCGCGCTCCTTTGCTCCCGAGGCGCGCACATCGAGATTCTTATTTCGCTTGCGGCAATGTGAACCAATCACTTCTGCCACGGGCCGTTAGGCGCGTTGTGAGGCCGGCAGCGGGTGGCAAGGACTTCCTCCCGGGCAAAACCAGGCTCAGGGTTCAGACAATGCGCGTGTATACAACTGTTCGCATGCGCGAGGAAGTACGGGCCACGCGCTTTCCGAAGCACCAAAGATTCAGACGGAGGCAACATCCAGTCAAATACTTGTCTAGTGAAGTTTAGCTTTGTTTGTCCGCACTGCAGGAATGTGAACACCAAGCTAAAGACTGTCGAGTTCACTCCGACTTCGCTGCCAATACTTGCACGAACTCCGTCAGACTCATGTGTGCACATTGTGGACTCCTGACGACACGGATCGTGCTGGAGGAATTGGGCCCGGCATCGCTGGGTGCAGAGCAGCTCGAAGAAGTGAACTGCTGATTTTGAAGGAAGAAAGGCGAAAGGGGTCTCTCTACGAGATTGTTGCGGCTTGCTCTTTCGCTATCCCGTACTGTTTGAGCTTAAGGTACAGAGAACTGCGCGGAATTCCAAGCCGTTTCGCAGTGTTTTCGACCCGACCATTTTCAAGAGAAAGCACGGTCTGAATGTGCTCTTTCTCGATCTCCTCGAGCGTCTTTACACCTGACGATGGAGCGAAGGTACCGGGAATATTTAGCGGGTCGAATCGGACCGAAGTTTCATCCAGAATCGCAGAACTTCCAAGCAAGATCGACCGCTCCAGCACATTGCGGAGCTCCCGAATATTTCCCGGCCAAGAGTACGCCTGAAGTTTGTGGATGGCTGCGTCGGTTATCTCGACAGCCTTGCCCATATCCGCGGAGAGCTTGCTTAACAGGTTGCGTGCAACGAGAGGAATGTCTTCACGCCGTTCGCGCAATGGTGGAATGGACAGAGGTATAGTGCTGATTCGAAAATACAGGTCATCGCGAAACTTACTTTGACGAACCAAGCTGGGAAGATCTCTGTGAGTCGCGGCTATCAATCGAACATCGGCGAACCGATCACGAATGTCTCCTAAGCGTCGAAAGCGCTTCTCTTCAAGTACCTTTAGGAGTTTCGGCTGGACCACCGGATCAATGTCTCCGATTTCGTCCAGGAACAGAGTCCCTTTATGTGCCGCTTCGAACAGGCCCATTTTTGCCTGAACCGCTCCGGTGAAGGCGCCCTTCTCATGCCCAAAAAGTTCTGTTTCCAGCAAATCCCTCGGCAAACCGGCACAGTTTAGATCGACGTAGGAGGCGCTGGAGTGGCTGCTTGACGCATGGAGCCAACGCGCGAGGACACCTTTTCCGGTACCTGTTTCTCCCTGGATCAGAACCGGGCTGTCCGCTTTCGCGACCTTTTCTGCAATGTCTCGCAATGCCTCGATGGCAGGGCTGACTCCAAGAAATGGATTTATAGCCTCCCGGCGCTTCTTCGATTCTTCAACCAGCCGACCTTGCTGGTTACGGCTGTTTTCCAGGCTTCGCTCCATCATCACCAGCAGAGTGCTTGGATCGGCAGGCTTGGTGAGGAAATTGTCCGCTCCCGCCTGTACGGCTTTTACAGCCAGGTCAATCGTGCCATGACCAGTCAAAACAATGATGGGAACTGTAGCATCTGAGCCTTTGAATTTGTTTATCAGATCGATGGCGTTTCCATCGGGAAGGACATAATCCAAAACGACCAAATCCGGACGGGAAAGCTTCCACAGGCGTTCTGCTTCGGCACAGCTGCCACCGCAGGACACCTCCATGCTGTTCTCCTCAAGGATTTCTTTGACGGCGCATAAGAGATCTCGCTCGTCATCTATAAGGAGTACACGCGTTCGCTTCATTTACAAATCCTGTCTCGCGAGATTAGCGGCCCCAATAGTCCCGCCACCGAGTCATCAAGTTTGTTCTCAGCCGGACGATGAGCGGGTAACTATTACTCAATAAAAAAGAGTACTCTCAAACGGGAGGTGGCTTTAGATAAGTTTAGCTTTGGAGTGTAACCAAGGTAACTCGCGCCGGCTTCTGACGCTAGCGAATGATCGTGCGCACGTCCATCTGGCCATAGTATTCGCCTGGACTGATCGCGTTTCCGGAGCACCGAATTCGCATGCGTAATGCCTGACGGTGTTGGCGACCATATTCTGATAGGACAAGAGTCCTAAGCAAAACCCCGGAGCTAGCCAGCGGGGTTCTGTGCTCAGGAAAACGCTTCCACCCCGAGTCGCCGATTTCGATATCCAGCATCGCTGCGGGCACGCTTCGTCCTGAGCGAGTTGTCAGTGCGCGCGCACAGTCAGGAAAGGAGGCGACAATGAGTATCTCAGTTGCCAGTCGATCAACATTCCATTGAATTTCGAGAGGCAGCGAGACCTCTGTCTGGTCGCCGCTGCCAAGATCCAAGCGTATGGGGACCGCATTGCTGCTGAGGTTAGCTGTAGAAGGGATTTTCGCTGTTAGCGAAATTGAACCGGACCCTTGCTGTGCGGCGATGCTCGAAGTCATGATGGAGACTGCGCCGCACAAGAAAGCAACTATTCGCAGAATTCGCATACCCTGGGAGAGATGAATGTCGCTCTAAAACACAAAGTTAATCTTCTGTGAACTCAGGAACATACACCGACGCGCTCTCTCTAACACATCACTTGTCCTTGCTCCTTCGATATAGGCTGCGATGCCCCAAGAAAAACTGAATTCGCAGCCGGAGTCCGCCTCGGCGTTCCACCTTTCCGTGCCCGCTCGGAGACGAGTGATCGCGTGTTCAGCCTCCTGCTCTGTGGTATCCGGCATGACGACGACAAATTCGCTCGTGCGACTTCGAAAGATTACGTCGGAGCCCCGGAAGGTGTTCTTCAACAGCCGCGCTGCGTGGTAAAGAGTCTGCTCCCCCTGTTCAATCCCCACTCGCTTTGCAATTGACTGAAAATTGTCCAAACTGATAGTTGCTACAGTAAGAGAGGTTCCGAGGCGATTTGCCCGAATGGTTTCTTTCGCCACTATCGGATCGATCGCGCACGAATTCAGGAGCTGGGTCACTGGATCCAAAAGCGAGAATGCCTGCAGGTGTTCGCTCATAATAAATTCCTGCAACAGGGTTCTCCTGGTCGCATTTAGTTCTCTTTTTTGAGTGGTCACATAAACGCTGAACAATAGAACCAAAACGATCATGCCCCAGAAGAGTTGGGGAAGGTCGCGAAAGTCGAAGTGGAAACTTGCGGTCCTCCATGCCAGGCTGGGTGCAATGACCGCTGCGAAGCCGGTCGCTAGCACAAGTATCACTAAAATGGAGATCGACCAAAGGTGCAGGTCTCGCTTGAAGTTTGTCTTCATCTCCTCCTGGAGATGTCGAACACGGCGCGAACGAAGAGACAGGTCCTCCGCCTCATGGCCAATCGATTTGGTATTGCACATCGTCGCTAACGTTGTACCCGCATTCCCAGTCATGGATAGTCTCCTCATAATTCGGGTCGTTCAATCACTTTGATTCTCGCTCGCGACCGCTGTATTCCTTGAGTTTTCTATACAGCGTCGTTTTACCGATGCCGAGCAGTTGTGCTGCCATGCGCTTGTTGCCTCGTACTTGCAACATCGTTTCCATGATGCTCCGCTTCTCGAGCTCATGTAGGGGTAAGACTCTTCCGCCTGGCAAACTCATGGATACCCTTGTTCCAATTCCGCTGACCACGCTGGGTAAGTCGAGTAGCTGTATGCTCGGCTCTGTCGCTGAACGGCACGCGTGTTCCACACAGCTCTTGAGTTCGCGAACATTGCCCGGCCAATCGTAAGTTAGCATCGCGTGCAAGGCTTCCTCACCGATGTTGCGTTTACAGCCCGTCGATTGTGAGTACTGATATAGAAAACTGGTAATCAAAAGCAGAATGTCGCGCCGGCGTTCCCTGAGGGGTGGCACTCGCAGACTGAGAACGTTCAGTCGAAAATATAGATCACGTCGAAATGTTCCCTCTGCGACTCCGAGCTTTAAATCACGCTCGGTCGCCGCAAGAATTCGCAGCCGTCTCGGGTCACGGTGCGCAGAATCAGGCGACGTCCAAATCTCCCTGTCATGAATGGCCCGTAGCAAGAACGCTTGCGCGCTGAGGTTGAGATCTCCGACTCCGTCCAGGAAAAGTGTTCCGTTGTAGGTGGCAGCGTTTGGAGCTTCGACAAATTCGACAGGCTGCGTGCCCGAAATGACTTGCAGTTCACTTTGCAGTGCTTCCGCCGAAAGCGAGGCACAGTCGAGACGGGTAAATCGCATATGCCGCAAAGGACCGGTGGAATGAATCGTTCTTGCAATCATCTCCTTGCCAGTACCGGCTTCTCCAACGATGAGTACGGCGTGAGTAGTTCGAGCTGCCTGTTGAACGATCTGATAGATCTTATGTATTTCCAGGGTTTCGCCTATAACATGGCCAAGCGGCGCTCGCAGTCCCGGTATTTTCAAGCTATTCATTTCCGACATCGATGTCCTCAGTGAATCGCATTTTCCCAAGTCCCGCGTTGCCCAGGCTACTGCTCTGTTCCTGGAATTGACTTTGCGCTATTTCAAATACAGGTTGTGGCAACGGTGCTTCTACTCGGTTTCTCCCATTCTCTTTGGCCCGGTATAAAGCCTCGTCCGCGCTATTAAGCAACTCTTCCGCCTTGATGAATCCATTTGTGGAAGTGGATGCTATCCCAACGCTCACAGTCACGGTCTTAGTCCCGTATGAAGTTTCAATAGGCGCTTTTCGAACGGTTCGCAACAGCTCCTCAGCACGAGTTTTTGTACCCTGGAGATCACAGCCTGGTAATACAACCAAAAATTCCTCTCCGCCATAACGCCCGATCTGGTCATAGATACGCACGGCGGAAGTCAACCTTCGACTGACCACCTTCAACACGGTGTCGCCACCCAAATGCCCGATGGAATCGTTGATCGATTTAAAATGATCGATATCCGCGAACATAACGCCTACAGGTCCGCCGTTCCTCCGTGAGCGGGCCAGCTCTTGTATCAGTATTCCAACAATTTCCATCCGATTCTTAAGCCCTGTAAGTGCATCATGGGTGGCCGCGATGCGTAACGACTCCTGTGTTTGGAGCAGCGTGCTCTGCAAGTCAAGGATTCGCTTTCCTGCGAGCACTCGAGCTTTAAGCTCGGGAGCATAGAAAGGCTTGATCAAGTAATCGTCAGCTCCAGCCTCCATTGCTTCGACGATATCCTGCTTAAGGTTCTTGGAAGTAATTAGGATGATGTAGATGTATCGTTCGACACCGAGCTCGCTACGAATCTTCCGACAGAGATCAATGCCGTCGAGTTCGGGAAGTACCCAGTCAAGCAATGCAAGTGTGGGGAGTTCCTGGTCCCGCAGCAGAGCCCAGGCTTCTGAGCCGTCCGAGGCAAATACACAGCTCAGCCCCCACTCTTCAAAGTGCCTCTTCATGAGTGCGCGATAAATCAGCGAATCTTCTGCGATCACAACCCGCATGGATGGTGAGGATGCAATTGGGTAGCCACGCTGCTTTGCGAGGTGGGCCTCGGCTATAACCCGTTTGCTCTGAGCACTCACCGCATAGTCCGTCCCCGGGAAAGAATCCAGAATACGGACAAGGTTCCAGGTTCCAGACAACGGCCGAAACTAAGTGTCCTTTCTTTCATCATTTTGGCGATGGCCGTGGAGTTGCAATATTCAGTTCGGCTGATGTGATCATGGCGTGCATACGTTCCCCCAAGCGCACGCAGTTGGACTTGTCCCATTCGCTCAGTCTCTGGTCTTTGGCAGAGCCGAAGTAAATAACGTGAGGGAGCTGATATGAAACTCGTGAGAATACTTGGCTGTGGATTGTTTTCGCTTGCAGTGATGATGACGGCGGACGCGGGAGCGCAAGCACCGGCGTCCAGAGTTGCACCGTCAGCCATCAACCGCGCAAGCAATCAGTATGGCCAGCTTCCCTTAAGCTTCGAAGCAAACCGTGGACAAATGGACCCACATGTAAAATTCCTGTCGCGCGGATCGACATACTCGGTGTTTCTCACTTCAGGTGGGATGACGCTTGCGCTGCACCCGTCAGCCGTTCCTCCTGTCCAAAATGCTTCGATCAACTCGGGCGCGCCAATCTCAATTGCGCCCCGTGCCAACACTCTTGGTTTTTCGACCCAACTCAGGCATCCGAAGAGAGATTCCAAAGCAGCACCGGTCTCCCTGACTATCAATCTTGTCGGTGCCGCGGCCAATCCGAAAGTGGTGGGCGAGAACCCCCTCCCCACAAAGGTCAATTACTTTATCGGCCGTGACCCGAACAAATGGCAAACGAATATACAGACTTATGCCAGAGTTCGTTATCGGAATGTCTATCCTGGAATTGACCTGCTCTACTATGGGAACAACCGGCAAGTGGAATACGATTTTGTCGTTGCGCCCGGCGCCGACGCGAATAAGATCCAATTCTCTGTGAAGGGTGCTGACACGCTCGGCGTCGACTCGCAGGGAAACCTTGTGCTAACAAAAGGCACCAGCCGGATGCTTTTTCAAGCGCCAGGCATCTTTCAAGAACAGCACGGGGCTCGAGTGCAGGTATCCGGCGGTTACTCGCTCAAGGACAGCACTCACGTGGGATTCACCGTTTCACCGCATGACAATGCGAGGGCTCTAGTCATTGATCCGGTCCTGGTTTACTCAACTTTTGTGGGCGGGAGCGGCGACGACGAAGGTAGCGCTATTGCCGTGGATGCCGGCGGCAACGCTTACATCACCGGTACTACCGACTCGCCCGACTTCCCTTTGCCCACCCTGGGTTCATTCCCCTCCACGCAGACGCGAATTTTCTTGGCCAAGCTGGACGCGAGCGGCTCCACTCTTCTGTTTGCCGACTATTTTGGTGGTAGCAGTGGAGACGACTGGCCAATGGGTATCGCACTCGATTCCTTGGGCAACGCCTACGTGACTGGATCGGCAACTTCTGCTGACTTTCCCGTGTTGAATGCATATCAGGCAAGCATGAGCGGCAACCAGGACGCGTTCTTAACAAAGTTTTCAGCGGATGGTTCTTCGATCATCTATTCAACTTATTTGGGGGGTACGAACACCGACTACTCAAATGCCGTCGCCGTCGATCGCAACGGAGAAGCCGTCGTCGCGGGAATGACGTACTCGCAGGATTTTCCAGTGGCGAATGCTTATCAGTCTTCTGTGTCGGCGAGCCATTATGGTTATTGGGGCACTTACGGATTTGTGACTAAGTTTTCGGCCGATGGGTCCTCCCTCGTGTACTCCTCCTATTTGGGCGGCAGCAACGTGGTGGGTAATTATCCTTGCATAAGCTACGAGTGTGCTCCCTCCTCTGGAATCAATGCGGTCTCCGTGGACACCAGTGGCAATGCCTACGTTACTGGCAGCACGGCCAACAGCGACTTTCCAGTAACACAGGGCGCATATATGACGACTTACCCTGGTGCCTATCCGAGTGTGATCGGTTTTGTCTCCAAATTCACCGGCTCGGGCGTGATAGGTTATTCCACCTATCTAGGGGGAACGGGCTTCAACTATCTGGTGGCAATTGCCGTGGACTCAAGCGGCTCGGCGTATGTCACAGGATGGGATGATGGGAACGATAACTTCCCAGTAACTTCGACAGCGATCTGCGATCCTTCCACGCAATTCTGTAACGGAGCGACTCTAACGAAGCTCGATTCCACTGGGTCGAGCCTGATCTACTCGACATATCTTGGAGCTAATAATGGGATGGCGGGCGACGCGATCCAAGTCGATGCTAGTGGCGACGCCTTCATCGTCGGGCACAGCTACAGTAGTCAGTTTTCTCTCGTGAATCCGATCCAAGGCTACGCTGGGGACGCCGATGTTGTGGTGGTGGAAATTGATCCTGCAGCGACCACCCAATTGTTTGCATCTTTCCTCGGCGGTGGGCAGTGGGATGTAGGCAATGGGATGGCGCTCGACAGCTCCGGGGCTATCTACATTGTTGGTACCACTTCTTCGTCTGATTTTCCCACGAAGTCCGCATACCAGGCGTCATGGGGTGGACTGGACGACACCTTTATCACAAAAATTGGTCCGGATGCTTCCGCCGACGTAGGGACCGCGAGTATAAGCCCGTCCAGCCTGACCTTTACCGCCGCTGCAGTGGGTACGACCAGCGTTGCCCAAACTATCACTGTCACAAACACTGGCAACGGAACGCTGAGCATCAGCGATATTCAGGTGACGGGCGATTTTACTGCCAGGAGCAGCACCTGCGGCGCGGTTGCAGCCAAAGGCAGCTGTACTGTTCTAGTCACATTCACTCCAACGTCTTCGGGCGTGCGGTCAGGCACAATTAGCTTCGTCGACTCCGCTACGGATAGTCCCCAGAGTGTCGCACTCGGCGGCTCAGGCATTGACTTCGGTTTCTCCGCCACCAACACAAGTGCTACGGTCACGTCCGGCGGCACGGCAACCTATCAATTGAGCGTCAATGCGGTGGGAGGAAATATCTCCAGCGCAGTGGACTTGAGCTGTAGCGGGGTCCCATCATCCGCGACCTGCACGGTAAGCCCTGGTTCAGTGACTCCTGGGAGTGGTTCCTCCAGCGTGACGGTCAGCGTCACCACGGCCGGGCCTAACGCTGCGCTGACCGCTCCCCGAAAAGAGGGGAATCCTGTGATGGCTTGGTTGTCGCTCAGTCAAGGCTTCGGAATGTTTGGTTTCCTGTTGTTAGGCAAAGATGGCCGGCGAAAAAAGTGCGCATACTTCGCGGTCGTGGTCGTGTTGCTGATTGCAATTCTATTGCTCGCTGGCTGTGGCGGAGGGGCACCTTCCCAGCCGTCTCCGCAGTCTCATGCAACCACGGCAGGAACATACAAGCTTCTTCTTGTCGGCAAATCGGGAGCCATGCAACATTCCGTTGCCCTAACTTTAAACATTCGTTAACTCGCGGTCTGACTGGTATCGCTTAATGAGGCAATGACAAGTTTATGCCGACAAGAACACTGAACATCCTAATCGTCGACGACAGCCGTTTCTTTCGCCTGGCCAATGACCGTGCGCTAATTAGAGCTGGTCACCAGGTCATTACTGCTGGAGACGGAGAAGAGGGCTTGCGACTGGCTCGTGAATACACGCCCGACTTAATCGTGCTCGACATGATGCTGCCTAAGCTCACTGGTACCTCCGTATTAAAAGCTTTGCGAAAAGATCCTCAAACCTCCGCGATTCCGGTGATGGTTCTGACGAGCCTTCCCCAAAGCAATGAGAGGAAATTCCTTAGTGAGGGGGCAACCTCATACTTCGAAAAATCCGAATTAATGCTTGACAAGGAGTCCGGGATTTTCGTCGAGCAGGTTCAGAAAATGTTTTCCAAAGCGGCCGGAGTATGACCACGAGATCAGTATCGTTTCTCGTTCCCAGCCACGTATGGGATCGGGGAGCCGGGACTTGCAACCATGCTGCTGGCTGTTGCGACCCCCCAAGTCGGCTCTCCGATTTTTTTTGCTTAGGTGAGCACACTCTGACTCACCAGCACCTAAATGGAGATCAGTCTAGCAACAGGATTCATGTCCACCGTTTGGACGGTCGCTAGCACGGGAACTGACTCTTGCCAGAGAGTCTAGAGTGGCAGTCGGGATGCTGCTGTTAATCGTGTCGCGGCGGTTTTCGTCGCTTCGTCACGCAGATTCACTGGAGAATACTCGATGGATGCAACCACAGAAATTCGGATGCTGTCTGTAAAGGCCAGTCCACGTTGGATGGATCGGCTGGCGGAAGTCAACCGGGAACTTTGGTTAGTTCTCTCGCTCTTTGTAATTGCGGGCTTGCTGAATTGGCTGGTGGCGTCCCATGGCGTAGTGCTCGGCTTCTACACTTTGCCCACGTTGTTCTCGGCCTACGTTTACGGACGAAAACACGCCGTTTTGACTGCCGTAGGCAGCGTACTTCTAGTTGTGGTGTTGAGTATCGCCAATCCACTTCTCTTTGTTCAGTCTGCAGTTGACGAATTAGACCGGTGGTTCGATTTAAGCGTGTGGGCTGGCCTACTCATCATTACGGCCTATTCCATGGGGACTTTGTATGAGAGGAAGGAAACCCACGTTCGCGAATTGCGCCGAACGTATTTTGGGGTACTGGCGATTCTTCAGCAGTTCGTGTCCAACGACAAGTACACCCACAATCATTCGAATCGGGTTGCGTTTTACGCTGCCAGCATCGCGCACCGCATGGGCTTCGACGAGGGCCGCATAGACGATGTACGGGCGGCAGGCCTACTCCACGACATTGGCAAGCTCGACACAAGCAGAGAAATTCTCTACAAAGCCAGCAGCCTAACTCCTGAAGAAACGGCCGAGATGAGAAAACATGTTCGTAAGGGCGTCTCCATACTGGAGCCGGTCGGCGGATCGCTGGGTCGAGTCATCCCCATCATTCTGGCGCACCACGAGAGGCATGATGGCTCAGGTTACGAATCTCTCAAAGGTGACGAAATACCTTTGGAAGCCCGAATCCTGGCGGTTGCAGACGCTTACGACACTCTGACCAGCGATCGCCCCTATCGCAGAGCCGTCACTCCTTTCGAAGCCAAGCAACTGATCGATGGCGGCTCGGGAACGAATTTTGACCCAAACGTGGTGGAGGCATTCACCGCAGCCTTTAATGCTCGTGAAATGGAGATACCGGAAGGGCTGCCGGTCTAGAGCTAGTCGAGGCTTGATTAGAAAAGAGAGTTAAATGTCAAAAGAACCCAGAGAATCCGCTCCAGTTCGAGTTCTACTCGCAAGCCGAAATATTGAGACGATTGACTTTCTGTGCCAACAAACCCGTCTCCTTTCCATGCATGTAGAAACGGCTTGCGACGTCGCCTCGGCGATGAGGAAGCTCTGTCACTCCAAGTTCGAAGGTCTCATTGTAGATTTCGAATTCGGAGATGATGGGCTGCGGTTACTAGGTAATCTTCCAGGCCTCACTTCCAATCGGCGAGCCATTTCGTTCGCGATTGTTGCGGATGAAAGTAATGCGGCATTAGCATTTCGGGCACATGCGACTTTTGCGTTTCAGCGGCCATTTTCTATTGCAGCGGTTGCCCGTACTTTTCGCGCGGCGCAGCCCATGATGTTTCGAGAACGAAGAAGAGATTATCGCTATCCGATTGAAGCTCGGACATTCATTAGTTCAGACGATTCCGAATTCCTGGGCAATTCCGTCAACCTCAGCGAGACCGGAATTGCCCTTAACTCGCCCTCGCAGTTAAAGGTCGGTGCCCAACTTCAGTTACGAATAGAGTTACCCAGAATGGAGGAACCGCTGGTTGTATCGGGCGAGGTCTGCTGGAGCGATACGAATGGACGCGCCGGGATTCAGTTTCTGGAACTTCCTATCAAGACTTTGGAGAGGTTGCAACTGTGGCTCTCAGAACGAATGAGCGAACTGGTCCCCGGTTGGTGAATGGGCCGACCATGTCAGTTTAGATATAGAAGCTTTCTGACAGCTCAGAAAGGGAAGATTGAATGACACCAGAAATGGTATTTGAATGCTTAGTTGTATCCGACGACAGGCAAGTGGTCTCCTTGATGGACCGCGCTCTTGAGCGACTCTCGATTGATATTGAACATTGTGCCAATCCGACAGAGGGTCTGGGGCTTTTGGCTAGACGCGATATCGACCTGGTCGTGTGCGATTCCAGGGGTGCGCCGGATGAAATGAAGCTCCTAAACGGAGTTCTAAACACCGATCGCAAACGTAAACCAACTGTTCTGACTATTGTCGATGGCCCATTTTTGACGATTAGCGCAAAGCACGCCGGAGCTCATGTCATAATCCAAAAGCCCTTAACCCAAGAATCCAGCGCACGGGGTCTAAAGACTGCTTATTCCAGGATGGTGCGCGAAGAGCGTCGCAATGCGCGCCACGCAATCATGAGGTTCGTCGTCGCCAAGAACGAGTGTGGCGAATTACTACCAGTCACAGTCACCGACATTTGCGAACGTGGGGTTGGGCTGCTCTCGAAACAGAAACTTAATGTTGGCGAACTCTTGAGTTTTGATTTGACCCTTCCAAATGCAGCGACGTCGATCAATGCCCAGGTTCAAGTCTTGTGGGTACGACACAATCTAGCAGGTGCAGATTTCGAGCGCATGTCCGAGGCCGAACGGCAGTTTCTTTATCGTTGGCTTGCGAGCAGAGTCAGGCGCGACCGACCACCAAAACTTTGATCTTAATACACCGCAACCGTTGCTTTTAGAGCGCCTAACAAAACCTGTTTCCACGCTGGAATCAGTCAGATCCAGGCGGAGGCAAGCGGCGCTCTAGCGAGGTGCATTCAGTCCCAGTCTTGGACACATTTCTATGTCTTAGACAGCCTGAGCACAATAGCCTTTTTAAATTCAGGCATTTCCGGATGGCCCACAAATTGCCAAGTCACTAGTGAACCCTTCCCCCTAGTACGAGTGAATCGCGCTTAACTAATCCTCGCCCTAAGAACTTGACTGGAGATGGGAACGAAAACTGCGTCTTGCTTAACCCTGTTCTGTTTACTGACTATTCTCACCGCCTGCAGCGGAGGCGCAGGCTCGGAGCCCCAGCTCTCTTCCGTCACCATGACCTCGGTGCAGGTCTCGCCTTCGACTATCTCGATCGGGGTGGGGAGTAATCAGCAGTTCACCGCGACCGCGCACACCGCCAAATCTGGCTCACAGCAATCCACATCCATTCTTAAGGTCACTGCGGCGGCCTCGAATCTGGTTTCAATCACTCTGTCTCCGCTCGCAGCTTCCGTACCGGTCAACACCAGCCAGCAATTCACCGCGATTGGAAACTACAGCGACGGCAGCACCTCCGATCTCACGGCTCTGGTGACGTGGAGTTCCTCTTCCACCGCGACGGCAACGATTGACGCCAGCGGATTGCTGACCGCAGTTGCCGCCGGATCGACGAACGTCTCCGCCACATTCGCCGGTGTGTCGCAATCCACCAGCGTCACCGTTACTGCTCCCAGCATCGTGTCCGTCACCGTCACGCCCGATGGCTTGACCCAGGGCATCGGCGTCAACCTGCAATTCACCGCGACCGCCACCTACAGCGATGGAACCAGCCAGGATTTATCGAGCGGCGTGACATGGATCTCTTCGTCCACCTCCGTTGCAACCATCAATAGTTCAGGCATGGCGGCCACCGTGGCTGCGGGTTCCACTACGATCACCGCGACCGTGGGATCATTCT
>WNGL01014075.1_pt1 | contig 22467 bp, 23 predicted proteins | sample 5400591 | NCBI WGS metagenome assembly WNGL01 (sample SAMN13153377, study PRJNA577476) | soil metagenome | isolation source: 80 cm soil or saprolite under Garry oak tree replicate 1 | place: USA:California | collected 2016-06-15 | reverse complement strand
ATTTTTTCCGCAGCTTGAAATTCGCCCTCGGCGTTAACGATCTTCGCGCGGCGTTCGCGCTCGGCTTCGGCTTGCTTGGCCATCGCGCGCTTCATGGTGTCGGGCAATGCCACGTCCTTAACCTCGACCGCAGTGACTTTGACGCCCCACGGTTCAGTTTGCCGGTCGATGATCTCCTGCAACTTTTGGTTGATCGACTCGCGCTGCGAAAGCAGGTCATCCAAGGGGGCCTGGCCGAGTACGCTGCGCAACGTCGTCTGCGACATCAGCGAGGTGGCTTTGAGAAAGTTCTCCACTTTCACGACCGCGGCTTGCGGATCGACGACGCGAAAATAAACAACCGCATCGACCGTCACCGGCACGTTGTCACGCGTCATTACCTCCTGCCGCTCGACGCTGATGGTGACGACGCGCAAATCCATTCGCACCATTCGATCGACAATCGGGATGAGAAAAATCAGACCCGGCCCTTTCGCGCCGAGTAATTTTCCGAGCCGAAAAATCACGCCTCGCTCGTATTCGCGCAGAATGCGGATCGCCTGCGGCAGAATGATAACGGCGAGGATGATGAGCGGTATGGCCCAACTAATTAACTTTGGCAGTGCTTCAATTAATGGCATGGCTTTATGCTCCTTTGGTTTTTAGTTTTACACTTAATCCTTGCACGGCTGCAATCTCGGCTACTTGGCCTTTTTCGATGGGGACGTCACTGACTGCGTTCCAATATTCGCCTTCCACGAAAATCCAGCCGCCACGTGAATCGATCGGGGTCAATGCGGTCACGGTTTTTCCAATCAATATTTGTGCTCCCACTTTCACCGGCAAGAGTTGCGCGCGCAGACCTTTTCCGATGACGAAAACAAAGAATGCCGCCGTGACGAGTGTCGCCGGAATGATGTAATTGAGCGACAGGCGAAAGAGCGGATCGGCGCGGTTAAAGAGCATGAGCGAACCGATCAGAAAGGCAATAACTCCGCCGACCGTCAGAACGCCGTGCGTGGTGGCATAAACGTCAAAGATAAAGAGCATCAACGCGAGCGCGATCAAGGCGAGCCCGGTGACATTGACCGGTAGAATCGCGGCCAGGTAAAGCACAAGGACCAACGCGATCGCGCCGACGACCCCTGGAAGAATGGCGCCCGGCGTGGTCAGTTCGCCGATGATTCCATAGATGGCGACGAGCATGAGAATGAACATCACCTCCGGTCGCCAAAGTTTTTGAAATACGTGTTCTGAGGGCGACATCTTGATTTCCGAGACGTCGGCGCCTGCCGTCTTGAGCGTCTTCCCGTCCACGACGCGGCCATTCAATTTTTGCAAGAGGTCGGACATGTCGGACGCGATCAGATCAACGACTTTTAATTGCAGAGCTTTTTCAGCCGTGATGGATGCACTTTCTTTCACGGCAGACTTGGCCCATTCAACATTGCGCTGGCGCTTGCCTGCGATCGTCTCGATGTAGCTCACCGAAAAATTCTCCAGCTTTTGCTTCATCGTTTCGTCGGGCTTCTCCTCACCGCCGCTCGGAAAACCGCCGATTGAAACCGGATGCGCCGCGCCAATTGTGGTGGCGGGAGCCATTGCGGCGACACTGGCGGCAATCGTGATGAAACAGCCCGCGCTTGTGGCGGTCGCGCCGGTCGGAGCGACGTAAACGACCACAGGGACCGAAGACCCAAGGAAGCTTTGCACGATCTTCTGCGTCGAATCGAGCAGACCGCCCGGCGTGTTAAGTTGAATTATTAGACACTGGGCGTTTTGCGATCGAGCTTCGTCGATGCTGCGCGAAATGTAGCTGGCTGTCGCCGGCCCAATCGCTCCGTCGATATTGATATAAGCAACCTTCTCGGTTGCGACGCTTGCAGCAGAGGCAGAAAAACAAATCAGGAAACCAGGAAACCAGGATAAGATCAGAATTCGGGTAAACCATTCCTGGATTCCTGGATTCCAGATTCGCTTCATAACTGCGGCGCGACTCTTCGCAGCTCAAGCTCCTTTCATTGGTTGGAGCTTGATCGCCACGTCTTCTACTTTCGGCTTCACGATTGTCTCGTAATCGCGATAGCTCATCTTGATCGCATCGGTGTGCGTGCCTGCTTCAAAAACGATGTACTCTTGCTCCGCCAAATCTTTGTCCATATACGTTGATAGACCATAGAGATTGCCAAACGGCGGCATGGCTCCAATCGCGCAGTCGGGGAACAGCGATTTGAATTCCTCTTCCTTATCCAGGGAGATGGGTTTGCCGATTGCTTTCTCGGCCTTCTCCAGATCAATTTGGTGATCGGCGGGAAGCACCATGATTACGTGCTGGTCTCCCGATTTGATCATTACGACCTTGGCATGGTGCCGTCCTTTCACATGCTCGGCCTGCGCAATTCGTTGCGCAGTGACCGCCTCAGGATGCTGCAGGATTTCATAACGCACCTTGTTCTCATTCAAACAGTCGATCAGTCGCTTCGGTATTTCCATGAGCAGCCTCCTCGAAACAAGACTATCACTTTCCTGATGTATCTCTACTTCTCGGATGAGCTGTAAGGGTAGGGAAGCTGTCAGCTTCCCCTACAGCTCGAAACCAAGACGACACCGCCGCGGGGGCCACGGCGTGCGAAAGGCTTATGTATGCCTACCTGCGAAGTTTGCGAAAATGAATATGACAAGGCGTTTGAAGTAGTCGTTGGCGGGAAGCACCACACGTTCGACAGCTTCGAATGCGCGATTCACGCGCTCGCGCCAGTTTGCGCGCATTGCCATTGCCGGATCGTCGGACATGGCGTTGAAGCGGATGGACAAATTTTCTGTTGCGTCCACTGCGCGCGCAGAGCCGGCAGAACGGAATTAAAAGATCGCGCTTGAGCGTTGCACGATTAGGATAATTGTGATTGATGAGGATCGCTCTTGTCTGTAGCCGGGATCGCTGATCCCGGCACGCGAGATCAGCGTCATCCACTGCAAACTAGAAAGGTTCATATGAAAATGCTAAAAGCTTCGTTAATTGGCCTGACATTCTTATCCGTGGCTTTCGCCGCGCAGGCGCAGACGGCCGAAAAACCGTCGGCTCCATTAAAGGCGATTGCGGTGCTTCATCCGACAGCGGGCAACAAAGTAAGTGGCACTGTCACTTTTACTGAGGTCGCCGACGGCGTACAGGTCCACGCAGACATAGCGGGGCTAACACCGGGAAATCATGGCTTTCACGTTCATGAATTCGGCGATTGCAGCGCGGCAGATGCGAGTTCCGCCGGGGCGCACTTTAATCCCACGAACAAACCGCATGCCGGGCCGGACGATCCCGAGCGGCATGTCGGCGACATGGGAAATGCAGAAGCAGACGCTTCTGGAAAAGCAACGCTGGAGTATGTGGACCATCAAATTTCGCTGACCAACGATCAACAATCCGCGATTGGGCGCTCCGTGGTCGTGCACGCGAAAGCGGACGATCTAAAGACCCAACCGTCCGGCGACTCGGGCGCGCGCATCGCTTGTGGCGTAATCGGGCGGGCAAAAAGTCAGTGACGGTTACGAGTTCCGCCTTCAGGCGGAGGGTGTATGCTTCGTGGGTTGTGACCGCGTAAACGCGGAACTCCGAACATCCGAGAATTGGCCAGCCCCTACAAAAATCGCTCGTTAAATCTATCTGCTCGACAGAGCAGATTTCATTTGATCAATTAGACGAAATCATCGCCATACACGCTTATGCCACGAATATCTAAAATTGAATTGTCGCCCGATAACGGGTGCATCATCGACATGAAATGGAGCCTGGGGCCATTGAGCTATCACTCTTCTGCTGCCGGCAAGGTTACAGTTGAGCCGAACAAGGAAATTGTTCGGCTGCCTGAAATAGTACTTTACGACCACATCGGTTTTAAAGGTTCCTACGCCCGCACCAATTTGAGTTTCCACTTCGTCGGTGATTACTGGAACGACCGGATGAGCTGCGTGATCGTGGAGAGCGGCGTCTGGCGTTTTTATCGCGACGAGTACTACAAAGGTCCTTATTGGGATCTCGGCCCCGGCTACTATGAAAGCTTCTTCGCCGAAAAAGGGCCGGACGACGTCGTCAGTTCATTCCAGTGCATCGCGCTGACTTAGTCGCGATTCAGATTAGACCAAATTTTCGTCTAATTCTCGTTAGATGCTTTGGCGCATCGGTACGCTGGCTACGGTTATCTGTTGGTCGCTCGCTTCGTGTGGCCGTTTGTCGGAGTCGCAGTTTACACTCCGCATGGAGTCGCGGCTGCCAAAGTTCGTTGATCCATCCGGAGCGCGGTCGCCCAAGGGCTACACAGCACGGGTCGAGTTCTACGACGCACCGGACCCAGTTCGCGTCATTGTTATCGATCCTCAGCACCGCACTATCTTCGACCAGCGCGGGAAGTTCCGGTGGCATCCGAGGGATAGCTATCAGGGCCGCGGGCAGATTGTGTATCCGAGTCACCCGGTAGTTTCATTTGCCTCCGGTGAGGACATCTTTGAGCAGCGCGCACCGGAACCGTTTCTCTACCTTTCAGACGACCACGCGTTATGGCAGGCTCTCAGGTAGCATCTAACCATGCGCTGCAGCCAACACCGGCCGCTTCGACGTCTGCTTTCCCATGACTTCAGCAGTAAACTGCGAATCAAAGCTCGGCCGCGCTGGTGGTGGCTGAGCTTTGTCTCATTAGGCCTACTCATCAATGCTGTGCGAACAATGCCACAAAAACGATGCGACAATCTTCCTTACGCAGGTCTGCGAGGGCGAGACGACGAAGCTTGCGTTATGCGCGACATGCGGTGCTCCATTCATGCAACGGACGATTTCCCCCGAACAGCTAGTCGCCTGGCTCCAAAGTGGCCAGTCTAATGCTCCATTTCCTTTTTCCACCTTCGATCAGGTTGCGGCTAATCACCCGCACTATGCGAGAGAAGCTTTTCTGTTCGTTCGCGATGGCGTCCATTACGCTTCACAGTCTCACGCGCGAGATTCTCGGCACGCGAGCGCTGCTGAACTACTGGATGCACTCCGCGCATTAGCTTCGAGAAATACGGCTCGAACGCTCGAGAGCAGCTACGCTCTTGGGGTGTTACACGGTGTGAAGACTTCGGTGAAATCGTCTTTACTCTTATCGAGCGCGGAGTTTTCGGGAAAAGACCTGAAGACAGAAAAGAAGACTTTGAGAACGGCTATGACTTGGCTACGGCTTTTCCAGCTTCCACGACGTAGGCCTAACCAGACCCCGGAGCGAACCGCCACCCGGCGCGTGTTCAGATTTCGGACGACTAAAACATTCAATTCCGCAGCAAAGCTCGCCTTCGCCAGGGGTGGCTGAGCTCTTTCTAGTTAGATGCTGTGGGGTTCTTGCCCCGTTCGCTTAGCGCTTGACACCCCGTAAAGCGCGGCAACGCGGCAGGCAAGCGCCGCTACAACGTGGCGATGTCGCGAACTTCACGAGCGCAGCCCCAGGAGAGAGTGAACCCGGAGCCGCCGTGGCCGTAGTTGTGAATGACGATGCGGCCATCGCGAAGTTTTTCGCGCTCAAGGCGAACGCCTGATTTTCGGAAGGGGCGTAGTCCGACGCGCGCGACGAGAACGTTCGGTCTCTCGATGTTCAAAACGCGGCTGCATTCGGCGATGATGCGATTGGTTGTTGCAGGATCGGCGGCAAGATCACTGCTCAAATCGTTTGTTCCGCCGAAAACACAATCGTTCGTTCGAGGAATTGCGTACATTAACGGCGCGTCGTCACAAACAATGGCGCATGAGAGATCTTCGACTCGCGGCACGATCACGACCTGGCCGCGATGTGGCTCGAGATCCGTATCCCGCACAAGTTCGCGGGCACCGATTCCTGCGCAGTTGATTACAAGATCGAAATCGCGATCGACTTCTTCGAGTTTTTCGAAGCAAACCTCCCCATTGATTGTGCCGCCCGCTCTCAGCAAACGCGCAGCGAGATAATCGAGATAGATCGTGGTGTCCGTGAGCGGGACAGTGATAGCGTAGCCGCTGGTAAATTCACGGCATTTGATTCGCTCACGTCCCGTTCGCTCAGCCTCCGGCCTTCCCGTCCATGTCGCGGCTTCCCCTGCCGCTCCATTCTCGACTTTGCTCGGAATGACAGAACCTCCAAGGGGAATCGCCCAATCTGGGATTTGAATTTCGCCCGTGCGCGAAAACTGGCGCAGGTCGATCATTGAAACGCCGCTGCGTGGATCGCGTGTAAGATCGATAAGTGCTTTGTAGGTCTCGAGCGCCCAGGAAATCACTTTCTCCGCAGGCTGCGCGTCGTACGGGAACCAAATCGCGGCTGCGGCGCCGGACGTTGTTTGCTGCCCGATTTCCTTCGCGAAAATCGCGGTGTCGAATCCGCGCTCGGCAAGAACGACGCCGCAGGTTAGACCGGAAACGCCTGCTCCAACGATCGCGACACGCTCTGCCATGCTACGATGTTGTAAGCGCAGCGGCAAAAAGACAAGGAGCGGCGATTCCCCTTCGCTCGCCGTAGTTCTGCGAAGGCGGCAGATTGCCGTTTAACCTTCGCGGCACCGACGTTACGCGTAAAAAGATACGGCCAGACGGTATCTAACTTGCGAAAGCTGCGTGGAGCTCAAAAAACTCCGGAGTGGACACGTCGCAAACAAGCACGACGGAGAACACCCGTTAACCAAACTAAAGGACAAATAATGAGACAAACTAGAGGAGTGAAATTGTTGGCCGCGGCCAGCCTGTTGCCGATGCCGATCGCGCGTTAAATGCTTCGCCGCCTTGAATCGGCTGGAGCGATTTCGCCGTCTGCGCACGCGCAAGGCGTAGATGGCGTGAATCAGTAGCCAAAAGGAAGGATGACTTCCGATGCGTTTAAGCAATAGAATGAAAGAAGCGGGAGTGACTGGATACATTTTGCTTTGGTTCTTATGAGTCCCCATTCCGATTTTGCTTCTGACCTTTCTGGTACGAGGTTGCTCATAATATTTTGGGAAAGGCTAAGGACGCTATTCGTGTTTGCAATCGGTGCCTCTAAATAGGTGTGTCACCCTAGCTAAGAAATTTTATATGCAGAACTTCGAAGCGATGGCGTTAGTGCTTGGCTGCATCGGGACGCTATGCTGGATCGCGTGCTTTTGGTGGATGCATCGCATCTCATCCCGTCAGGACGCGATGTTGGAAGAGCTGCATGAAATGACAACGCGTATTGAAAGGCTTTCTCAGGCGGAGCACGATTTGATTAGTGACGTGCACCCGCAGGTAAGCGAAATCAAAGAGCACGTCGAAAACGTTAGAGAAGTTGTTTCGTCCGAAAGGAGCTGACCGCGTGTCGATTTGATTCATCGGATGCGCAGAATTTGTCATTGCCTACCCGAAGTGCGGCTCGAGGCCTCTGAACGAACGGCCCACCGAAATTGCTCCTGAGGCAGCTCAGCCGGACGCGCAACCCTTCATAGGTTTCCCGTTAAAGCGAGAATGATTACAATTAGAAGAACCAATCCCAGTCCTCCGCTGGGCCAATAACCCCAGCCGGTGCTATATGGCCATGCCGGTAGAGCGCCGATCAGCAAGAGGATCAGGATGATCAATAAAATGGTGCCCATGGCTTCTCCTTTCTTGACCTAATTTCGCGGGCGCGAACGATTTTGGACGTTGCAAATGTTGGAACACGATCAAACAAAACGGCTTGAAGCGGTGGTGATTATCCGGTTTCGACTTCTCTTGTTTCGACGCGGACCGCGTATTCGCTTGGCTTAAATGCACGACCCGCTCGCGCGGCATAGACCTGTGTAAATTCAGCGCCGAAAAGCAGGATCTGTGAAGAATAATAAACCCAGAGTAATAACGTGATGAGCGAGCCGGCCGCTCCATACGCCGAGCCGGCAGCGCCGCTGCCGAGATAGAAACCCAACAGCCATTTTCCAATTCCGAAAAGGATTGCGGTCAGCACGGCGCCGATCCAGACGTCGCGCCATTGAATTTCGACGTCGGGCAGGAACTTAAAAATCATCGCGAAGAGCAGGACGACGACCGCAAAATCAAAAATGAGGTATACTGTGAGCGCGATCACCATTCCGCCCGGCAACGCGGATTGTATGTAGTGACTAAATCCCTTGAGCAGCGCTTCGATCGCCAGTGAAACCAGCAGCAGGAAACAAATGCCCGCCACCATCGCAAATGAGAGAAAGCGGGCGCGAAGAAATGCCCAAATACCACCACCAGGCTTCGCTTTCACGCCCCAAATCGTGTTCAGCGCGTCTTGAAGCTGACCGAACACGCCGCTTGCGCCAAAAATCGCGAGCGCGACTCCGATGATCGTAGCGATTGTGCTTTTGCCCGGCTGCGAGGCTTTTTGCGCAATATTTTGAACGACTTGCACGGCACTTTGATCGAGAAAGTAGCTCATCTGTTGTGTGATCCTGTCCCAGGCGCCTCGAGGATCGTCACGGAAAATCAGTCCGATGATCGCAAGCAGCACCAGAATCAGCGGCGCCAGCGAAAAAACCGTGTAATAGGCGACGAAAGCGTTACCGAAAAAATTGCGCTGCTTTGCCACAAGAAAAATTCGTCTGTGATGCTAACTGTGGTTTGCGCAAAGAAGTACTGACACGCTCGAAACGTCCAGCAGCGCCCCGGTTGCGAACCATAGAAAGCGATGTTGCTAAAACCGCCGTTGGCTCCGATGGAAACGCGTTCGGTCAATGAAATTCCGACCGGCGACGGTTGGCAGTACGAACCGAAGTGGGACGGCTTTCGGTGCATCGCGTTTCGGGATGGCGAACAGAGCTATCTGCAATCAAAGAATGGTCAGCCGCTGGCGCGTTATTTTCCCGATGTCGCCGACGCTGTCGCGAGCCTGTCCGCGCAACAGTTCGTTCTCGATGGCGAACTTGTTGTTCCGGTCAATGGCACGCTTTCATTTGACGAATTGCAATTGCGGCTGCATCCAGCCGCGAGTCGCGTCGCAAAGCTAGCCAACGCGCATCCTGCAACCTACATCGTGTTCGATCTGCTCGCGGAGAGTGGGCAAGTGTATTTGCAACGAATGTTGCGCGAACGCCGTCAACTTCTGGAAAAATTCGCGCGTTCAAATTTGGGTTCGGCCAAAAACTTGCGTTTATCTCCTGCGACCACTGATCGTGACATTGCGAATGAATGGTTTAAGCGAGCCGGTGGCGATCTTGATGGCATTATCGCCAAACGCCTCGATGCTGCTTATGCGTCCGGCGAACGCACTGCAGCAGTTAAGGTGAAGCAAATCCGCACAGCCGATTGTGTGGTCGGCGGATTTCGTTACGCGACTGGCAAGCGCGTAATCGGTTCTCTTTTGCTCGGCCTTTACGCTGAAGATGGTTTGCTCCATCACGTCGGATTTATTTCCGGATTCAAAGCTTCGGAACGCCGGGCGATAACGAACAAATTTGAAGCATTGAAAAAAACGCCCGGGTTCACCGGTAACGCGCCCGGAGGGCCAAGCCGCTGGAGCACCGAGCGGACTGGCGAGTGGGAACCAGTGGCGCCGAAAGTGGTCGTGGAAGTTGCGTACGACCATTTCACCGGCGGCCGGTTTCGGCACGGTACAAAATTTCTTCGCTGGCGTCCCGACAAAGACCCGCGCCAGTGCACGATGGAGCAGGTTGAGCATCGCGAAGGCAAGGCGATCGCGCTTTTGTGACGTTAGAATTGCGGACTCGTGTCCGAGAAACGAGAACGGACTTTGAAAGCGCAAAAGAAGTGCGGATATCTCGCCCGCTCTTGATCTGGCACGGAGCCGCACACAAAAAAAAGTTCATTACTCGCGCATTCTGAACTTTTTATGCGACCAAACATTCTGTAGAACTCGATCAGGAACTAACAGCCTATGAACAAATACGTATTTGGTTTAATCGGCGCCATCATCTGTATGGCATTTATCGCTTCTTCTTGCCAACAGCAGGGAACGAAGGCGACGACGACAACTGCACCAGCAGCGGCCAAACCGACGCCGACGCCATCGCGGACACATCACAAGGCCGCCAAGAAAACTCCGCCGAAGACAGAGGGCTCAACTGAGTCGCCCTCGCCGTCGCCTGCGGAGTCGCCGGCGCCGACGCCGTAAAAAGAGCGAGACGCCGTAAGTTGGGGGTGGCGGCGGGAGCCAACGCTTGCGACGAGCTAGCCGCTCGGCTAGTCAATGGAAGTTTTTTGCTCCTGACCGTTTTCAAACCGCCTTCCGCGAGCCTGTTTAAAGTCGTGTCAGGCTCTTTTGCTCTCCCGTTCGCTTCGAAGCGAGTAGTTCGGAAAAGTAAAATTAGCGAGAACTCGCAAGCAGTCAGGTGTTTGATCGCTGCGCGCGAAGAAACTTCACAACTGCGGATTCGACCGTGCGCAGTTTTATTTTGTCAGGATTTTTGATTGTGTCGCGGAGTCCGGCAACTGGGCGTCCGCTTAGGTAAGCTTCGACAATGGCCGGATGCACGTAGCATTTGCGACAAATAGCCGCTGTGTTGCCGAGAAGTTCTGCCACGGCGCAAATGGCTGTCTTCACATTTGCTTTCGCCTGCTTTTTCGTTTCAAACTCGCCTTGGGCGTTGAGCGCGATCGTCGCCAGGACCGTTCCGGCCCACGTCCGGAAATCTTTTGCGGTGAAATTTTCGTTTGTGATTTCGCGCAAATAATCGTTCACATCCTGCGATGTGATATCCCGTACCTCGCCCTCATCGCTGACATATTGAAATAGATCCTGACCAGATAAGTCCTGGCACTTTGAAACAATTTTCGCGATTCGCCGGTCTGTTATATCCACTTCGTGCTGCCGACCGCTTTTGCCGCGAAAACGAAAACGCAACCGCGGTCCTTTCACCTTCACATGCCGGTCTTTCATTGTGGTCAGGCCAAATGATTTGTTCTCGCGTGCATATTCTTCATTGCCAATTCGAATGAAAGTTCGCTCCAGCAATCCCACGACGGCGGCGAGCACCTTTTCGCGCGGCAGACCAGGCAACCGCATGTCCTGAGCAACTCGCCGCCGAATCTTTGGCAGCGCGTTGGCAAAGTCTGCGAGCCGTCCGAATTTGTTTTCATCGCGCAGCTCGCGCCAGCGCTCGTGATAACGGTATTGCTTCCGGCGGCGTGCGTCGCGGCCTGTCGCCTGAATGTGTCCGGTTGGCGAGGGACAAATCCAAACGTCCGTCCACGCTGGTGGGATGGCCAGCCGTTTGATTCGGAGAAGACGTTGCTCGTCGCGGATTGTTTTACCCTGAGTATCTAAATGCTCGAACTCGCCGTTCTTCGCTCTGCGCGCGTAGCCCGGACGATCGTCGCTGACGTATTCGAGACCGGCTTCCTCCGCCGCTTCTACAGAATCCGTAGCCAAGCCGGCTTCGATTATTTTCCCGTTACGGCTGTTTGTCCCCGGTGTCCCCATTAGGAAATCTCACTCTGAGCGACTCGGAGTCCAATTCTTTCACAGGACGAATATTGTTCGCTGCGCATATCCACTTTAGCCGTGTCCACAGGATCGTTTCGCTCAGTGACATAGCCGTTGCCGATCGTCCGACGCAATCTTCCACGTCCAAACATATAACTAGAGGCGAAACCATTTTGTTATGCCAGAAGAAGAAGCAATTGAACGAGCCCACGAAGACGAGCGTGAAGGTAAATCGCCCAGCACTCAGGCGGGCGAGTTTGTGCGCGAAGAAATGGAACACATTCGGGAAGGCGAACATGGCGCGCGTTCGCCGGAGCAGGCGATCGCCATCGGTCTCTCGAAGGCGCGGCGGGCGGGAGTAAAGTTGCCGACGCCAAAGCGCGGCAAAGAACGAACAAAACGTCAGGCCAAGCGTGATCTTGCAAAGGGCCGGACCGCCCGCCGCAGGAAGCCTTCGGCGAAACGCTCTCGCGCGACGAAACGTGCGCTCAAACGCGAGAGCCGCCGGTCGGCATCGAAGAAAGCTTTGTCGAGACACGCGAAGCGCGTTGCGAGGCAACGCTCTGCGCTGTCGCGCTCGGCTGCGGCGAAGAAAGCAGCACGGACCCGAAGGCGCCGCCGCTGAAATGGTAGAGTGGCTCGCGGCAGCCCGCGAATGCCCTGCAGTTCGTAATCTCGGCGGTAGTTTTTTTCTAGTGTTGGCGGACGCAAAAAGTTATCACGTGCTCCTACCCATTGAGCCGAGGAACCGTTATGCCGACGCCAGACCTTGCCAGATCCTCCAGTTCGACCGTTGCCGAAATTCTGGCAAAGCTCGGAACCGATCCAAAGACGGGTTTGAATCCCACGCAAGTGCAGGAACGTCTAATCAAGTACGGCGCAAACGCGCTGCCCGAAGAAAAGAAAAGCGCGGTTTCTGTTTTGTTTGCCTACTTCTGGGGGCCTATCCCATTGGCAGGAAGTCGACGCCCGTACGCTCGTGCCTGGAGATATCGTTCGCCTGTACCTAGGCGACGTTGTACCTGCTGACTGCAATCTCATCCAAGGCGACTACATCAGCATCGATCAATCAGCGCTTACGGGAGAATCGCTGCCAGTCACCAAAAAATCGGGCGAGGAGGCGTACTCCGGCTCCGTCGTTAAACAGGGAGAAATGGTCGCAGTGGTTACGGCGACCGGAGCGAATACGTTTTTCGGACGCACAGCAAAATTAGTCGCCACCGCAGGAAGCGTCTCCCACTTCCAGAGAGCTGTAATGAAGATCGGTAACTTCCTGATTATCCTGGCACTGCTCTTGGTTGTGATTCTGGTGGCCAGCCGTCTTTTCGATATGCGGGGCCACTACGATCGCATTGCGCTGTTAAGGCTCGCCGAAGTAGTGCTCATCCTTTTGGTGGCGTCAGTGCCGGTGGCGATGCCTGCCGTACTGTCGGTGACAATGGCTTTGGGAGCGCGAATTCTTGCCAGGAGTAAGGCAATCGTTTCCCGGCTGGAGTCGATCGAGGAATTGGCAGGGGTCGATGTGCTCTGTTCCGATAAGACGGGCACGTTGACTCAGAACAAGCTGACCCTCGGCGAAGCAGAACCCTGGGCCGGAACCGACGTAGCAACATTGATTCTGATGGCGTCCTTAGCCTCGCGCGCAGCGGATAACGACCCGATTGATCTTGCAGTAATGGCTGGCCTGAAAGACCCCTCCATACTTAAGAGCTATCAAAAGGAGTCAACAAACGGACCGAGGCAACGATCAAGGATGCCTCTGGCAAAATTTTTAGAGTTACTAAAGGCGCGCCGCAGGTGATTCTAGGGCTGGCGAAGCTTTCTGGCTCGGACTTTGAGAAAGCCAATCAGACAGTGAACAATTTGGCCAGTCGTGGCTACCGCACCATAGGTGTTGCTATCGCCCAAGGCGATGGCCCGTGGATGTACCAGGGAATTCTTCCGCTGCTTGACCCGCCCCGACCGGATTCTAAGAGCACCATAGCACAGGCTGGTGCGTACGGCGTAAAGGTGAAGATGGTTACCGGCGATAACGTCGCCATTGCCCGGCAGATCGCATTACAGCTAGGCATGGGCGCAAATATTCAGCCGGCGAGCGAACTTTTTTCTGGCGACGTTACAAAAGGCCAGATTCCGCTCGATGCGGCCGAGAAAATCGACGAGGCAGATGGTTTCGCGGAGGTTTTCCCGGAACACAAATACGCGATCGTAAAAATACTGCAGCAGAACGGCCACATCGTCGGAATGACCGGCGACGGAGTCAATGATGCTCCTGCGCTAAAGCAAGCGGATGTGGGGGTTGCTGTCTCCGGAGCAACAGAAGCAGCTCGGGCGGCCGCGGCTTTAATTCTGACTGCACCTGGTCTGTCGGTCATTATCGAAGGGATCGCGGAAGCCAGGCGCATCTTCGAGCGGATGATGAGCTACGTATTATATCGAATCGCCATGACTATCGCGATCATGGTGTTTGTCGTGCTTGCGTCGATCTATTACCACTTCTTTCCTCTGACTGCGATCATGCTTATTGCGCTCGCTCTCCTGGATGATGTTCCCATAATGACCATCGCGTTTGATAATGCGAGCGTGCCGCCTCAGCCCGTGAAATGGGAGTTGGATCGTGTGTTAGTGATTTCGTCAGTCCTGGGACTGCTCGGAGTTATTCAAAGCTTTGGATTGCTGTACTTAGGCGACACGCTTCACCACCTGGACCGACCACAGCTGCAGACGATGATGTTTTTGCAACTCGTTGCCGGTGGGCACCTGATGTTATTCGTGACTCGCACCCGTGGGCTCTTGTGGAAGCCGCCGTATCCAAGCCCGAAGCTTTTCTTTGCAATTGTTGCGACTCAAATCGCTGCGGTGTTGATGTGTAGTCAAGGCTGGCTCGTGCCGCCGCTTCCCTGGAAAATCATCGGTTTTGTTTGGGGTTATAATCTGGTCTGGATGACAGTACAGGACATCGTGAAGCTTGGACTTTATCGCGTTCTGGATCCCGCTCACTCGTGGAAGAGGTGGTTTTTCGAACCTCTGAGAGTTTCGTTGACAGGTTCGCAAAAAGCTGTGCGTTAAATCAAGAAGAAAAACACAAATCATGCCCAACTATCAGAAAAAACTTGCCGTGAAGCCGGGATCCAAGATCCGACTAAAACATTTCGACCCCAGCTATCACGGAAAGCATGAGTCACACAAAGCAGCTTTGCCCGAAATTGAGGAGAACCGGCAGAAAATGGACGAACTGCAATATCTCATGTATGCGGAGAACAAGCATTCGCTTCTCATTGTATTGCAGGGCCTCGACGCGGGCGGCAAAGACGGCGTAGTCCGCCACGTTTTCACTGGCATGAATCCTGAAGGTTGTGTCGCTGTTAACTTTAAAGAACCGACCCCAAAGGAGTTGGCGCACGATTTTCTTTGGCGCCTGCATCCGCATGTCCCCTCCAAAGGCTCAGTTGTGATTTTCAATCGATCCCACTACGAGGATGTGCTGGTGGCAAGAGTTCATGGCTTGGTCCCCGAAAAGATCTGGTCGAAGCGCTACGATGAAATAAATGATTTTGAACGGCTAATCACTACCGAGAATAACACAACGATTCTCAAATTTTTCCTGCACATCTCGAAAGAGGAACAGCTTGCCCGGTTTAAAAAGCGACTGGATGACTCCGCTCGTCAGTGGAAGATCAGTGAATCGGATTACAAGGAGCGAGAGTATTGGGATGACTACACGAAGGCATTCGAGGATGTGCTTACCAAAACCAGCACGGATCATGCCCTTTGGTTTATTATTCCTTCAAATCATAAGTGGTTTCGCGATCTGGCTATTTCGCAGATCATTGTTCAGGAGATGGAAGCGATGGAAATGCAGTTTCCGAAACCAACCGTGAACCTAGCCGAAATTCGCCGCAAGTACCATGAGGCGGCCAGCCTTGGGAAAGCAAACCGGCGCAAGAAGCGGTAACATTGGGCGAAATCACGCTTTCGCAACGCCTGACGCTGTTATTAGACGCGTCGCCACTGAACGGGATTCAGCGATGGCTTTGGGTGCTATCTACCGGCGGCACGCTGCTTGATGGCTTTGCTATTTTCGTCCTTGGCGTGGCGATGCCTCTTATTATTGCTGTGTTTCATCTCACGCCCGATGTTGTAGGTCTCATCGGCGCAAGTCTGGTGCTTGGTGCCGTGTTTGGGGCCGGACTCGGCGGATTGATGGCTGACCACTTTGGTCGAAAGCCGTTGATGCTCGCCGACATGATAATTATTTTCGCAGGCGCGGCGACCAGCGCCTTAGCCAAGGGACCAGCGATGTTGTTTATAGGGCAATTCCTCGTCGGGGCGGGAATCGGCATCGATTTCCCCGTCAGTAGCAGTTACGTTTCGGAAGTCTTGCCCAAACGCAATCGCTCGCGATTGATGGTCGCCACGATTGCCTGCCAAGCGCTTGGTATGCTGCTCGCGGCTGCGATTACGCTCGTGCTGCTGAAAACCGTCGACAGCATGCAGAACTGGCAACTTTTCCTGGCGAGCGAAGGCGTCATCGCCTTTCTGTTTTTGCTGCTACGTCTTTCAGCGCCAGACAGTCCGAATTGGTTGATGGCTCGGGGTAGATTTGCCGAGGCGGCGCGAGCGTTCATCCGGATCATGCCTGAGCAACGCGAGGCAGTGTTGCAAATTACCAGCAATGTTGGAAACCAGAGCCTCGCAAGCTCGATCGCGCGTGCAAGAACGTCAGGGATTTCGATTCTTTTCTCACGCGCCTACCGAGCTCGTACGGTGCTTGTCGCAATCCCGTGGTGCTTGATGGATATCGCCACTTACGGCGTGGGTCTCTTCACTCCGATTATCTTGGGTGCGATTGATGTTTCCGGTAAGACAGGTGGCATCATTGCTGATGACTTTGCCGACGCGAGGGGAAGCAGTGCAATCGATTTGTTCCTGCTCTTCGGCTTCCTTCTTGGAATCTGGGCGGTTCCATGGTTCGGACGTATCCGCATGCAGGTCATCGGTTTCGCGGGCATGACTTGCGGCATGATCCTACTCATGGTTGCTATTCATCTATCGAATTCGAGCTTGCACATTCCGCTAGTGTTCACGGGATTTATTATGTTCAACCTGTTAATGAACGCAGGACCTAATTCGACCACGTTTACCCTGGCTCCTATCCTCTTTCCGACTCAATTGCGGGCGACTGCTAGCGGCTTCGCCGCTGGTGTCGCCAAAATCGGAGCGACTTTCGGCGTCTTTCTTCTGCCAATCCTAAAAGGTACGTTCGGGGTTCCAGCAGTCCTAGGAATGATGGCGGCCGTCAGTCTTCTAGGTCTGATTGTGACGTTGGTCTTTGGACGTGAAGACACGGGATAGTACCTAGCCATGTGTTGAACTGGACCCGCTGGTTTTCCAATGGAGACGCAAATTGTTCTTTTTCTTGTCGCCGTCGTGGCTACGGCGATTAATTCGATAGCCGGCGGCGGCGGGCTGTTAACGTTTCCCGTACTAATGACGGTGTTACCGCCACTAACAGCCGATGCAACCAGCGCGGTCGCTCTTCTCCCCGCTTACATGACAAGCACTTGGGCGGGCCGCAAGCATCTGCCTCCCGTGCGCCATTGGTTCTGGCTGCTTCTCGGGCCAAGCTTGCTAGGTAGCCTTATTGGAGCTTTGCTCCTCAACTGGTCAGGTAACCGTTCCTTCACGGCCTTGATACCCTGGCTTATCCTAGCAGCTACACTGCTCACATTGCGTCCGTTGCTAACTCGCACCGCTCATTCCGCGCATTCGCGCGGCCCGGTCGCTCCGGGAGAAATAACCGCGGCCCGGTCCGTTTCGCTTCAGATTGGTGCGGGCGTCCTGCTTTTTTTTGTCGCAATCTATGGCGGATATTTTGGGGCCGGCATTGGCATCCTTGTAATTGCCGCCTTCGACCTGATTGGCCTGACTGACATCCATTCCATCCTTCCGCTGAAGAACGCCTTGTGTGGCAGCCTCCGGGCCGTTGCAGTGATAGTGTTCCTTATCGAAGGAAAGGTGAATTGGAAGTACGGCTTGGTGATGGCAGGAGGCGCGTTGCTTGGCGGTTACCTGGGCGGAAGTGTGGTGCGCTGGATGAATCCGACGCTGGTTCGCATAGGTATCGTCACTCTTGGCTTTGGCATAGCGGCATACTACTTCTTAAGAATATACGGCGCTGGGATTCATCTAGTTGGGAGCGATTGAATTAACTCGCAACCGCACCTTACCCGGGTGCGTTTAGTCCTTCGTACGTCTCTGCGACTATGCGATCGACCACGACTTTCATATCGTGCGTACGTTCGTACGCGGCGAGCTGTCGATCTGCGCCGGTGCCCTCGCGCATGATCCGCTCGATGTGCGTCATCTCGCGCTGCGTGCCGAACTCGTCGACTTCACTTACTACGAACTCCAGCAGTTCATTCAGTAAACTTCGTTCTTCTACTTCAGTTTCCTTGCCGAAGTCGATCAGTTTTCCGTCGATGCCGTAGCGCGCCGCGCGCCAGCGATTCTCATCCAGAAGACGGCGCCGGTAAATCCTGAAAGTAATGTTTTGTCGCAACAATTTAAAAAGCTTCGCGATGATAGCCTGGATCAGCGCCGCAATTGCGAGTGTGTCGTCCACGCGGGTTTGGGCATCGCAGACGCGGACCTCCAATGTGTCGAAGAATGGATGCAGCCGGATGTCCCACCAGATCTTTTTCGCGTTATCAATGCAACCAGTTTTGACCAGCAGCTTGCAGTAATCTTCGTACTCTGAAAGCGATTCGAACGAATCGGGAATGCCTGTGCGCGGAAAACGTTCGAACACTTTGAGCCGATAACCTTTGAGTCCCGTGGCTTCGCCGACCCAAAACGGCGAGTTGACCGATAGCGCATAAAGATGCGGCAAAAAATAGCGCGCCTGATTCATCACGTGGATGGCCATTTCGCGATCAGGTATGCCTACGTGTACGTGCAATCCAAAAATGAGGTTCGCGCGAGCCAGCAACTGCATGTCTTCAATGATCTGCTTGTAACGTTCGCCCTCGGTGATGCGCTGGTCGCGCCAGTGCGAGAAAGGATGCGTCCCGACGGACGCGATCTTGAGCCCTGCTTTGCCCGCCAGCTCAGCCAGCTTGCTGCGCAGATGAATGACGTGCGTGCGTGCGTGCTCGATCGAATCGCAAATCTCCGTCCCAAGCTCGACGACGGACTGATGCATCTCCGGTTTGATCTGCTCTTTGAGCACTATCTTGCCGCCCTCGAGGATTTCCTGAATGTGAGAACGCAGCTCGCGCGTGTCCGGATCGATAATCGCGAACTCCTCTTCAATCCCGAGAGTGAAGGTGTGCTCCTTGGCGCTCATAGTGGGGCGGGAATGTCCCTCAAAAATCACGAACTGTCATCCCGAGTGGGGCGAATGTGGAGTGCGCGCGGCGCTGGACCGGTCTCGATTTCTCCGGAAGCCCGACCGGTGCGTGAACGAATGAGCGAAGCGCTTTGTCGAAGCTTTGTTCGCTTTGGGGTTTCTCGTGAAAGCAATTGGGGAGTTTTCTCTTCGATCGAAGCTTACCGCTACAGTTGCGGCTGTCGCCTTGGCAATTGCTGTGGGCGTCGTCGATTATCTGACGGGCCGCGAGTTGGTAGTATCGGCATTCTACCTGTTGCCCACGTTGCTTGCGGCATGGGTGGCCGGGCGTTGGTCGGGATTGGTTGTAGGAACTTTGTGTACGTCTGTGTGGTTCCTCAGCGACCTGCTCAGCGGTCCGGCCTATCAGCATCCGCTGATTCCAGTGTGGAATGCGATGATGTTGCTAGTGTTCTTTGTTGTCGTTGTCTGGCTGCTGACAGAATTTCGCCATTCACATTATCAACTGGAGAAAACCGTCGAGCGCCGAACGGCTGCTCTGCAAGCGGAAGTCGAAGAGAAAAAACGGCTTGAAAACGTGCGGCGCACGCTGGGTTTGCACGTTGGCCACAGGGTGGCCGAACAGATTCTGGCGCGCGATCCCGGATTAGGCGGTACGGAGCAGCAGGTGACAGTAATGTTTGTGGATATTCGCTCTTTTACGGCGCGTGCGGCGAATTTGAAGCCGCACGAAGCGATGAGTTTCCTGAACCGCTTTCTACACGCGATAGTTGAGGTGGTGGAGATCGAACACGGCGGAATGATTAACAAATTTCTTGGCGACGGGTTCATGGCGCTTTTTGGAGTCGATAGCGCGCAGCACAATCACGCAGACAAAGCCCTTGCGGCGGGGCGCGATTTGGAGCGCAGACTGGAACGACTCAACTCCGATTTAGTTCGCTGTGGAGAAGAAGCGATCCGGATCGGCATCGGTATCAACACAGGACGCGTCGTTGTCGGAAGCATCGGATCGCCGGAACGAATGGAGTTCACCGTAATTGGCAACCCGGTCAATATCGCCTCGCGTATTGAAGCCTTAAACAAAACGGTGGGCACCACTTTGCTATTAAGCAGAGCCACGCGAGACGCTTTGCGGCGGCCGATTTTGTTGCGCGCATTGCCGCGGCAAGCTGTGGAAGGACTCGAGCACCCGCTGGAAGTCTTTACGCTCGACCACGCTTGGACGTAACCCTCTGGGAGTACGTCGACGCCGGCTGCGATTGAGGTCGCCGGAAGAAAAGCCAGGCACCGATGCTGCAGTTTTTCTAGCGCGCGCTGTTGACAACGCGTTCCACTTACACCAGTTCGCCAAGGGCGCGTCGCGTCACCGCCGCTTGGAGCAATTTGCCCCAGCTTAAGTTGTCGCGGCCGGGAACATGTTCGCGCGCTTTGCGAATTGCCATTTCTGAAATTGCGTCCACGACCCACTCGAAGTTGGCCTGACCAATCCACGCCGCTTCGCAATCGGGCGCAGGATTGCAAAAATCGATCGCGACCGGCACGCCGTCGCGCACGGCGAACTCCACCGTGTTCAGGTCGTAACCGAGAAATTGGTTCAATCGCAGTACGCCCTCTTCCACTCTTTGCAGGATCTCTTTGGGAGCGTGCCATTCAGTTTGGTAACGCAGATGAAACGGATGCCGCGGTTCATACGGCATGATGCGGACGTGGCGTTGATCGATTGAGTAGCAGCGAAAGTACATTTCGAATTTTATTTCCTCCTGCAGCATCATCACCAACTGCCCGGTGTCGTTGTAAGCCCGGAAGAATTCGTCACGATTGTGCAGCCGATAGACGTTCTTCCATCCGCCACCGCTGAACGGTTTAAAAAACGCCGGCCAGCCGACGTAATTGAAAATGGCTTCCCAGTCGAGCGGGTAACCGAGATTGCGGAACGATTTGTCATTCGTGTCCGTCGGGAGCTCGTGTGATGGGAGCAATACCGTGCGTGGAACTGCTACGCCGATCCTAGTCGCGAGCGCGTTGTTGAAAAACTTATCATCCGCGCTCCACCAGAATGGATTGTTGACGACCGCCGTACCGGTGAGCGCAGCGTTCTTGAGCCACGCGCGATAAAACGGCACGTCCTGCGAGATGCGATCGATCACCACATCGTAACCGCACGGTTCGCCCTGGATCACCTTGTCGATCCTGACGAATTCCGCGACGATGTCTTTACCGCCGGTCTTCTGGTTCACCCGCGCGACAAACGCCGGCGGAAAACTGTGTTCCTGTCCAAAAAGAATTCCGATTTTTTTCATAACTTTCTCTCTGTCATTTCGAGCGAAGGTCGCTGCGGCGACCGAAGTTGAGAAGTCTCTGGAGATCTCAAACCTCGACGTGATACAAAGCCAACCGAGTGGGTGGACTCTCGTTAACACCGGACTTCAGTCCGGTGATCACCGCGACGCGCGGCAATAAAGCCGTTTCGATGGCTTTGTCCAGAGCGTGAAGGTTGAATCCGTCGCCCGAAACAATAAGCTAGCCGATGGTCAAGCGACTACTGCACACGCGCTATCGCGTGCATGACTTGGAGAAAACCGTCTCGTTCTACAAGGACGTTCTCGGACTGGAAGAGGTTCGACGTCAGACATCCGGGCGCGGCTCGCAACTCATCTTTTTGAAAGCCCCCGGCAGCGACGAAGAAATCGAGATTTGCAAATTTGATGAGAGCGGGCCGGTAGTGGTCGGCCCCGATCTGACGCATCTCGCTTTTGAAGTGGACGACCTCGATAAGTTTGCGAACCACGCAGCGGCCAAAGGTTACCCGTTATCCGACGGGCCGCATCCGAGTGGCATTGGCAAAATTGCTTTTATCGACGCGCCGGAAGGTTACGAGATCGAACTGATCGAGCGCCGCCGCAAATCGTAACTTTCTATTGCGAACATTTGCATCGCCACGCTTGCGCGGGCAAAAGTTTTATCGCTAATTCTCCGGCCATGATGTGGCGTAAGCGAATCTTCTTTCTTTGCGCGTTAGTCTCAATATTCGCGCTGAACGCGTGGAGTCAGGAAGCTGCTGACTCGCAGGCAGTACGGCCGAGCGGTGTCGCGGGGCCAGTTCGCAAGGCGAAGGCTGTCACAGCCAAAGATACGGAGGATGCGGATGTTGAGTCCACTCCCGCTCGTAAGACAAAGGCGTCGAAATCGACTCATGCTGCATCGCACCGGAAACGAGCAAAGGCAAAAGAAACTGAAGAAGCTATTCCAGCGCCTACGGAGTTCACTCCCGCAGCGTCCGTCATCGTGGTGGACGCGAACAGCGGCAAAATCTTATACGAAAAAAATGCCGACCAAATACGACCCGCTGCGAGCACACAAAAATTGCTGACAGCACTCATCGTCGCGGAGAGTGGTTTTCTGGATCGGACTTTGACGGTGCAATCCGTGGATACCATGTGCGACCCGGTTAAACTCGGCATCAAGCCCGGCGACACGTATCAGCGCATCGATCTTTTGCGGGCGTTGCTGGTGAAAAGTCCTAACGACGTTGCGCGATGTCTGGCTCGCGACAACGCAGGCAGTGTCGAAGCGTTCGCAGAAGTCATGAATCGACGTGCCCAGCAACTTGGCGCTGTGCATTCGCACTTTGTGAATCCGAATGGCTTGCCTGTCCCCGGGCAGTACTCGAGCGCGCGCGACCTCTCTCTCATTGCGCGCGTTGCCTATGCGAACCCGACGATTCGATCAATCGTTTGT
>WNGL01002548.1_pt1 | contig 22469 bp, 20 predicted proteins | sample 5400591 | NCBI WGS metagenome assembly WNGL01 (sample SAMN13153377, study PRJNA577476) | soil metagenome | isolation source: 80 cm soil or saprolite under Garry oak tree replicate 1 | place: USA:California | collected 2016-06-15 | reverse complement strand
GCCACGGATGAACCGCAGCCGGTCCACGGTCGCCTCCGGGTACCGCCGGTGCGCGCCCGTGGTCCGGGGCGGCGGCGGTACCAGCCCGGTCCGCTCGTAGTACCGCAGCGTGTCCGGGCGTACCCCGGCCCCCGCCGCGGCCTCGGCTATCGTCAGTCCGGCCTGCATGGGACAACCGTAGGACCTGGAGCGCGGTCCAGATTCAATGTGACGTGGGCCACCCCCGGAAACCGAAATGTCGCGCCGCCCGGCGCCGTTGTGTATATCGCTGGTGTGCTCCGAGTCCCCGGGCCTCACCTAAATTGCCTTCGCGGAATACCGTCCGGCTGGAGCCGCGTGGTGCCACTCGCCGAGAGGCGACCGGCACATCAGCACCTCGCGGGCGGCCCCCGCACCGATACCGGTGCGGGGGCCGTTTCGCTAGACCCGTCTTTCGCACATGGGTTTGAGTGGCCGGGTGTTATGGCCAGCGGGGATGAGGCGTAGGTCGCCGAGGGCTTGCAGGATCAGTCGTCCGGTGGGTTTGCGGGCGCGGCGGTCGTTTACATAGAAGCCGATCATGTCGGTGTCGGGGGCCAGGTTGGTGCGGACCTCACGTTCGATGAGGCAGAAGACGAGCAGGGCCAGGCAGATGACGGTGATCAGGGCGGTGATCCTGCGGTTGTGTTGCAGGAAGATCGGCGCAACGGCGAGGGGGCCCTTGATGTCGCTGTAGCGGCGTTCCACGGCGGGTTGGTCCTTGTAGCGGTGCAGGACCTCGGCGGGGTCGATATCGGGGTCGAGGTTGGTCAGCAGGGCGTACCAGCCATCGGCTGCGGCGTCGGCGTCGATGGCGGCCTGGTCGAACGACCAGGCGAAGACGGGTTTACCGTCCGCGCCGGTGGTGATGGTCGTCTGCAGGTAGCCGGTGATCCGGCGGCGGCGGGTGATCTCGGTGGCCTTGGCGGTCACCGCCGTGACGGTGGGGTGGTAGCGGGTGCCGGCGGTGCGGGTGAGGGTGTCCAGGTCGGTGCGGGCGTGGGCGAGTTTGAGGGCGCGGGCCTTGGCCGCGGCGGTGGCGTTGGCGGTGGAGTACACCAGGATGCGCCGCAGTCGGTGGACCCGGGTCTTCTTGCGGGGCCCGGCCAGGTCCATGGTGTCTTCGGTGACCCGGTAGGCGCCCCGGCCCCAGAAGGGTTTGGCCTCGTCGCGGTCGGCGATGTAGTCCACGACGGTGGCCGTGGCCCGGTCGAGGCCGGCGAACAGCCCGTCGGGGATGCGGGACGCTGCCAGCGGCGCGATGAACGTGACCTGCGCGTCGATCATCGCGGTGACGTTGGTGTAGGAGATGAGCTTCGAGTCACCAACCAGGAGGAAGCTGCGGGGCCCGGCGAGGGTCTTCAGCCGGTTCATGGTGTCCACGACCTGGGCGACTTCCCCGGCGCCGCCGTCGTAGGCGCGGTGCAACACCGGGATGGCGCCGTCGGCGGCCACGGCGATACCGGCCTGGATCTGTTTGAGATCGGTGCGCCGGTCTTTGGGGTGGCCGTAGGCCGGCGCTGGGTGGTCGGCGTCGACCTGGTCGTAGGCGCCGTAGAGGGAGATCGAGGTCATGTCCCAGTGCAGGCGGGTCACGTCGATACCGAACGCGTCGATGGCCGCCGCGCCGATCGACCCGACGATGTGGTCCACCTGCGGTGCGATGGCGTCCAGGGCCCGGCCCAGACGGTCATCGTTGAGCGTGTCGGCGGACAGTCCGTAGACCTCCTGCACGGCCCAGTCCCGGGCCCAGTCGGCCACGGCGACCATCGCCTGTGGTTGGGTCAGCCGGTTGGCGATCAGCGCCTCGATGACCTGCCCGTGGCTGACCAGGGCGATATCACGCATCGGGCAGGCCCGGTCGATGATCCCCGCGATGTCCAACCGGCCGGAGAAGTCCGCGATCACCGGTAGCGACCCCAGCCGTTTCTCCAGCGCGTCCACGACCGCGATCTGCGGGCGGGGGCGCTGTGGCACACGTCGAGGCTCGTTCGAGATACCCATACGCGGAAAACTAGATGATCACACGTCCGTGACGCACGTTGCTCAAACCCATGTGCGAAAGACGGGGCTAGAGCGACAGACCGGACTCCAGATGGGCCAGCGCCCGGTCGATCAGCTTCCCCAGGTCGTCATCGGCGTCGCCGTCGACCCAGGCGTAGATCGCCGCAACCATGGCCCCGGTGATCGCCCCAGCGGATGCCCGGACCTCCAGCTCGGACGGATCCCGCCCGGCCCGCGCGGCCACCGCACCGGCCAGCATGTCCACACTGCTGTTGAAGTTGTCGAGCATCCGCATCCGCAGTGCGGGTACCGCGAGCAGGAGCTTCGTCCGCTGCTGGATCTTGCCGATCTCGGCCGGGCCAAGCTGGCTGAACGCCATCGAGATCACGTGCCGCAGCGCCGGAATGAACGGCTCGTCCGACGGCTCCTGGGCGAGCAGGGCGAGCAGAAGCGGGTCGTACTCGTCCTCGATCACCACGTCCTCCTTGGTCTTGAAGTACCGGAAGAACGTGCTGGGCGAGATCTCCGCCGCCGCCGCGATCTGATCGACCGTGGTCTGCTCGTACCCCTGCTCCTGGAACAGCCGCAACGCGTGCTCCTGGATCGACCAGCGGGTCTTCTGCTTCTTGCGTTCACGCAAGCCGGGCGAGCTCATGAGGCGATTCTTCCTCGGCTGCCGGTACGGCCGCACGGTACGGCGGGCGCGCCGGCAGGAACGCCGCCGCCGCGAGCGCGCCGAGCAGCGCGACCGCCGCGCACACCAGCAGTACCCGGTCCATCGCGTGCAGGTAGGCGTGCTGCCCCCCGACCAGAACGGCGAGGTCACCGGTCCTGGCGGCGTACCCGGCGGCGGCCGGAAGCGACTCCCGGCCCGCGGCCGGCGCCTGCGCCGCGTACGCGCCGGCCAGCACGCTACCCAGGATCGCGATCCCGAGCGCCCCGCCGACCTGCCGCATCGTCATGGTCAGCGCGCTGCCGGAGCCGGACCGCCCGGGCGGCAGGGCACCGAGCACCGCGTCCATGGCGGGTGCGAGCGCCAGCCCGGTACCCAGGCCGATCGTCGCCATCCACGCCGCCACCTGTCCATAGGCAGTGCCGAACCCGGTCAGCGAGCCCCAGGCGAGGCCGGTCGAGATCACCGTCATGCCGAGCGCGACCGGGATCTTCGTGCCGACCAGGCTGACCACCCGCGTGCTCAGCGGCGCGGCCACGAAAAGGCCGCCCATCAGCGGGAGCAGGCGCAGGCCGGCGCCGAGGGCGTCGTTGCCCCGCACGAGCTGCAGGTACTGCGGGATCACGAACAGCACGCCGAAGAGGGCGAAGCTGGCCAGCGTCGCGGTGGTCGAGCCCCACAGGAAACGCGCGCTGCGGAACAACTTGAGGTCGATCATCGGGTACCGGGTGCCACGCTGCTGGGCGACGAACACCGCGAGCATCCCCACGCCGAGCCCCAGCGCGCCGACGACGAGCGGGCTGCGCCAGCCCTTGCCGGGTACCTCGATGATCCCGTACACGAAGGCGACCAGCCCGATCGTGGACAGCACGCCGCCGACGACGTCCACCCGTTGCCGGGCCGGGTCGCGGGACTCCGGGATCAGTGCCGCCACTGCGATGAGGGCCAGCACCGCCGCGGGTACGTTCACCAGGAAGATCGAACCCCACCAGAAGTGCTTGAGCAGGTACCCGCCGACCAGCGGGCCCAGCGGGATCCCCAGCCCGATGCCGGCCGTGACGATCGCGATGGCCTTGCCGCGCTCGGCCTCGCTGAACAGCACCGGCAGGACGGCCAGCGTGATCGGGGTCAGGATCGCCGCGCCGACGCCCATGACGGCGCGGACGGCGATGAGCTGGCCCGGGTTGTCGACCAGCGCGCCGATCACCGAGGCGCCGCCGAAGAGCGCCAGGCCGAGCATCAGCAGGAGCTTGCGGCCGTACCGGTCGCCGAGCGCACCGGCCGGCAGCAGCAGTCCGGCGAAGACCAGGACGTATGCGTCCACGATCCACTGGAGCTGGCTGTTGGAGGCGTGGATGGCCCCGCCCAGCGTGGGCAGTGCGACGTTGAGGATCGTCGTGTCGAATCCGATGACCAGGACACTCAGGACGAGGGCGGTAAGGGCCCACCAGCGACGGGACTTCATGACAGCCACCTCCTTTTAGGTGGTACTTGCTTTTGAGAGTCGCTGTCACTTTAGCCTCGGAAGGCAGCGCGACGCAAGCCCCTACTGCTGTCTGGTGGCTGACCGCTGTCAGATGCGCAGGTACGAGGCGCCGTTGACGTCGAGGATGGCGCCGCTGGTGAACTCGATGGTGGGGTCGGCGAGGAAGAGTACGGCGCGAGCGATCTCCTCGACGGTCGCCACCCGGCCGAACGGGCTCTGCGCGAGGATCTCGTCGTGCCGCGGACCGTCGAGGATCGCGTGGGCCATGTCAGTGGCGACGAAGCCGGGCGCCACGGCGGTCACCACGATGCCGTCCCGGCCGAGCCCCTTGGCCAGCGACTGGGTGAAGGAGTTGAGCGCGCCTTTGCTGGCGCCGTACGCGAGGTGGTCGGGCTCGCCGCGGAACGCCCCACGCGAGGAGATGTTGACGATCCGGCCGCCACGGCCGCCCGCCCGCATGTGCCGCACCGCGCACCAGGCGGCGTTGGCGGCGCCGAGCAGGTTGACGTCGAGCGTCTGCTTCCAGGCCCGCTGCCACGCCGCGTAGTCGTCCTCGTCGATCCGGTTGTCCGGGTACACGCCGGCGTTGTTGACCAGGACGTCGAGGCCGCCGAGCCGGTCGGCGGCCTCGCCGACCATCCGCAGTACCGCTTCGGGATCCGCAAGGTCGGCCTGTACCACGACATGGCCGGTTCCGGTCAGCGTGGCATACACCTTCTCGGCCGCGGCACGGGAGCCGCCGTAGTGCACGGCGACCCGGTCACCGGCCCCGGCGAACGCGCGGGCCACGCCCGCCCCGATCCCCCGCGACGCCCCGGTCACGAGAACGGCCCTGCTCACGCGATCTCCGCCAGGGCGTTCAGCAGCCGGTCGACGTCGGAGCGGTCGTTGTAGTGGACCAGGCCGGCGCGCACCGCACCGCCGGTGTCGCGGATCCCGAGCGCGCCGGTCAGCTCCCAGGCGTAGTTGTGCCCGTCCCAGACGTTGACCTTGCGGCTGGCCAGGTGCCCGGCCACGGCACGGGGCGAAAGACCCGCCACCCGGAACCAGGCGGTGGCCGTACGGCGGGCCGGGTGGCCGTAGAGCGTCACGCCCGGCAGCGCCGCCAGTCCCGCGAGCAGAACCGCGAACAACTCCTGTTCGTACCCTTCGGCGGCGGCCATCGACGCGAGCACCCGGTCGCGGCGTGAGCCGGTTGCGGCTGGGTCGAGCGCGGCGAGGTGGTCGACCGCCGCGGCCACCCCGGCCAGGTCGGCGAACGGCGCGGTACCGGTCTCGAACCGGACGGGTACCTCGCCGGGCGAAGACGCCAGCTTGTCCGGCCGCAGCCGCTCCAGCAGGGCGGGATCGGCGACGACCGCCCCGATGTGCGGCCCGCACCACTTGTACGCGCTGGTCACGTAGAAGTCCGCACCCAGCGCGGCGACGTCGACCGGCATGTGCGGCGTGGCGTGCACGCCATCGACGTACATCAATGCTCCGGCCGAGTGCGCGACCGCCGCGATCCTGGCCACATCCGGCCGGGTACCCAGCACGTTGCTCGCCGCGGTGACCGCGACCAGGCGGGTCCGCTCGGAAACCAGCTCCTTGTACTGCTCGGCCGGCAGTGCGCCGGACGGCAGGTCGACCTCGGCCCACCGCACCGTAGCGCCGGCCCGGGCGGCGGCCTGGATCCAGGGCCGGACGTTCGCGTCGTGGTCCAGGCGCGACACGACGATCTCGTCGCCGGGCGCCCAGCCGGTCGCGATCGCGCTCGCCAGGCGGTACGTCAGCGTGGTCATGTTCGCGCCGAGCACCACCCCGGCCGGGTCGCCACCGACCAGGTCGGCGACCGCGCGGCGGCACTCCGCCACGATCGCATCCGCGCGGTGGCTGGCCGGGAAGGCGCCGCCGACGTTGCCGATCCCGGTCCGGTACGCGCCGGCGATCGCCTCGATCACCACGTCGGGCGTCTGGGTACCGGCGGCGCCGTCGAGGTAGGCGTAGCCGTCGGCCAGGGCGGGATACCTGCCCCGGACGGCGGCCACGTCGAACGGCATGCTCAGCGGGTGAACTCGGCGGCCAGCAACTCGGCGATCTGGGCGGTGTTGAGCGCAGCACCCTTGCGCAGGTTGTCCCCGGTCACGAAGAGGTCCAGGGCGCGCGGGTCGTCCAGCGATCGGCGGATCCGCCCGACCCACGACGGGTCGGTACCGACGGCGTCGATCGGCATCGGGAACTCCCCCGCGGCCGGATCGTCGACCAGGATCACGCCGGGCGCGTGGCGCATCACCTCGCGGGCGCCCTCGGCATTGACCTCCGAGCCGAACACCGCGTGGATCGCCACCGAGTGCCCGGTCACGACCGGTACCCGCACGCACGTCGCGGACACCTTGAGGTCCGGCAGACCGAGGATCTTGCGCGACTCGTTGCGCATCTTGACCTCTTCGGAGGACCAGCCACCGTCCCTGAGCGAGCCGGCCCACGGCACGACGTTCAGCGCCAGCGGCGCCGGGAACGGGCCGAGGTCGTCGCCGACCGCCTGCCGGACGTTGCCCGAGCGCGACCCGAGTACCCGGTCCCCGGCGACCTTGCCCATCTGGTCCAGCAGCGTGTCGATGCCGATCTTGCCAGCCCCGGAGACCGCCTGGTAGGAGGCGAGGACCAGCTCGCGCAGCCCGTACTCGCGGTGCAGCGGCGCGATCGCGACGATCATCGCGAGCGTGGTGCAGTTGGCGTTGGCGATGATCCCCCTGGGCCGGTTGCGTACCTGCTCCGGATTGATCTCGGGTACCACCAGCGGCACGTCGGAATCCATCCGGAACGCGCCGGAGTTGTCCACCGCCACCGCGCCGCGCGCGGCCGCGATCGGCGCCCACAGCGCGGACACCTCGTCGGGTACGTCGAACATCGCCACATCGGCGCCGTCGAACGCCTCCTCGGCCAGCGGCGCTACGGTCAGCTCCTCGCCGCGGACCACGATCCGCTTGCCCGCCGAACGCGGCGAGGCGATCAGGCGGATCTCGCCCCACACGTTCTTGCGCCCGGACAGCAGCTCGCACATGACGGTACCGACGGCGCCGGTGGCTCCGACGACGGCAAGAGTGGGCAGTTCGCTCATGCTCCGTTACCTCCCGGTCCCGGCATAGACCACGGCTTCCTCGTCGCCACCCAGGTCGAACGCCTCGTGTACGGCGCGCACCGCGGCATCCAGGTCGGTGTCCCGGCAGACGACCGATACCCGGATCTCCGAGGTGGAGATCATTTCGATGTTCACGCCGGCCTCGGCCAGCGCGGCGAAGAACGTGGCGGCCACCCCCGGGTGCGAGCGCATCCCGGCGCCGATCAGCGACACCTTGCCGATGTGGTCGTCGAAGAGCAGGCCCTTGAAGCCGACCTTCTCCTGTACCTTCTGCAGCGCCGTCATGGCCGCCGGCCCGTCGTGCGTGGGCAGCGTGAAGGAGATGTCGGTGCGCCCGGTGCCCTCGGTCGACACGTTCTGCACGATCATGTCGAGGTTGGTCTCGGCGAGCGCCACCGTCTCGAAGATGCGTGCCGCTTCGCCGGGCTCGTCCGGTACCCCGACGATGGTGATCTTCGCCTCGCTGCGGTCGTGCGCGACGCCGGTGATGAGCGCTTGTTCCACGGACAGTTCCTCCATCGAGCCGGTGACTATCGTGCCGGGCCGCTGCGAGTACGACGAGCGGACGTGGATCGGCATCCGGTACCGCCGCGCGTACTCCACGCAGCGCAGCATCAACACCTTCGCACCGCAAGCGGCGAGTTCCAGCATCTCCTCGTAGGTGATCTTCTCGATGCGCCGGGCGTTGGGCACGATCCGCGGGTCGGCGGTATACACGCCGTCCACGTCGGTGTAGATCTCGCAGACGTCGGCGCCCAGCGCCGCGGCGACCGCCACCGCGGTGGTGTCCGAGCCGCCGCGGCCGAGCGTGGTGATGTCCTTGGTGTCCTGGGCCACGCCCTGGAACCCGGCCACGATCGCGATCGAGCCCTCGTCGAGCGCCGAACGCAGGCGACCCGGGGTGACGTCGATGATCCGCGCCCGGCCGTGCGCCGACGTGGTGATCACGCCCGCTTGCGAGCCGGTGTACGAGCGGGCCTCGTACCCGAGGTTGTGGATCGCCATCGCCAGCAGCGCCATCGAGATCCGCTCCCCGGCGGTGAGCAGCATGTCCAGCTCGCGGCCGGGCGGCAGCGGGCTGACCCGGTGCGCGAGGTCGAGCAGCTCGTCGGTGGTGTCCCCCATCGCGGAGACGATCACGCAGACGTCGTTGCCGGACTTGCGGGTGGCGACGATCCGCTCGGCGACCCGCTTGATCCGCTCGGCGTCAGCGACCGACGAGCCGCCGTACTTCTGCACCACCAGCCCCACGGGCGACCTGCCTCTCTCAATCGCCGTCCTGCTGATCCGGCCCAAGTGCCGGCCCACGACAATCGCCGTCTTGCTGATCCGGCCCAAGTGCCGGCCCACGACAATCGCCGTCCTGCTGGTCCGGCCCAAGTGCCGGCCCACGAATCGTGCCGACGCCGCCGGGCGGGGACTTCAGACCGGCCGGCGGCGCCGATTGGACGTGACCAGGGTACCGGCGGGTTCCGCGGGCCGGGAGAGTCGATCCCACGATCCGGCCGGTCGGTACCGGACAATGAGGCTCGTGCCTGCCCGCCGGACCTGTCTGATCGCGACGCTCGCGCTCGCGTTGGCCGGCTGCACCTCGCAGCCGCCGGTGCTACCGGACCAGATCCCGAGCAACCCGGGGCCGACCGCGCCGGCCGACCCGTGGGGCCAGCTCGCCGGGCGGGTGGCGGCTGCCCGGGACAGCCGCTATGTCGCCGGGTACACGCTGCAGACGAAGGGGCGACCGGCGCGGACGGTGACCGTGACGATCGCCGGCGACGGCTCCTGGCTGGTCACCATCCCCGGTGGCGCGCTCGGCGGCACCGCCGACGTCGCGGTCGCCGCCACGCCGGCCGGCCTGTACGAGTGCGCGCTCGGCGCGCCGACCAACTGCGTCCGGGTCGGCAACCCCGACGGCGCCCTGCCCCCACGCAGCGACCCGCGGGTGTACCACGTGTTCACCGACTGGCTGCGCCCGCTGGGCAACCGCGACGCGGCCATCTCGGTCGACACCGCCGCCCCGCTGCCGGGCGCGCGCGGGCAGTGCTTCTCGATCGAGCCGAACTCGGCGGCCCTGGCCAGCCCGGTCGACCCCGGCGTGTACTGCTACGACGACAAGGGGACGCTGACCGCGGCGGCGCTGCCGCTGGGTACCCTCACGCTCGCCTCGGCGCCCGCGCCGGCCCCGCCGACCGTGGTCCTGCCCGGGCCGGTGGTACCCGGCACGCCGCTGGGCACCGCCGCGCCGCCGCCGAGCCCGAGTGTGTCCCCTTCCCGGTAGCGGTCGCCAAGATCGGCTGCGTGCCGTATGGTGGTCTGCGACATGTGGCGGACGCTTCTTCTTCGTCGCCGCGGCGGGGCCTCTTCGGCCGGCACCCCGTCGCGGAGTTGATGCGCGTCATCGCCTGAGCGCAGCCGGTCTGTCCCTTTCGCCATCGACCGGCTCAGGAGAGACCTCGCCATGTCAGAACCGATCGCCGCAGATCCCATCGCCGCAGATCCCATCGCGCAGCAACGCCCCAGCAGGATGCCGGTCAACCGGTACCAGCCCTACCATCAACAGTTCCCGATAGCCCTGCCCGACCGGCAGTGGCCCGGCCGGCGCATCGAGAAGGCGCCGCGCTGGTGCGCCGTGGACCTCCGCGACGGCAACCAGGCCCTGATCGACCCGATGTCGCCCGAGCGCAAGCGGCGGATGTTCGCCCTGCTGGTACAGATGGGGTACAAGGAGATCGAGGTCGGCTTCCCGGCGGCCAGCCAGACCGACTTCGACTTCGTCCGCCAGCTCGTCGAGCAGGATCTGATCCCGGACGACGTGACCATCCAGGTACTGACCCAGTGCCGCGAGCACCTGATCGACCGGACCTTCGAGTCGCTGCGCGGGGCCAAGCGCGCGATCATGCACTTCTACAACTCGACGTCGATCCTGCAGCGCCGGGTGGTGTTCGGGCTGGACCGCGACGGCATCACCGACATCGCCACGAGTGCGGCCCGGCTGTGCCAGAAGTACGCGGAGATCCACACCCCGGACACCGACATCTTCTACGAGTACTCGCCGGAGAGCTACACCGGTACCGAACTGGAGTACGCGCTGGAGATCTGCTCGGCGGTCATCGACGTCATCGACCCCACGCCGGACCGGCCGCTGATCGTCAACCTGCCCGCGACGGTCGAGATGGCCACGCCCAACGTGTACGCCGACTCGATCGAGTGGATGTCCACGCACCTGCCGCAGCGCAGCTCCGTCGTCCTGTCCCTGCACCCGCACAACGACCGCGGTACCGCCGTGGCCGCCGCCGAACTGGCCGTGCTGGCCGGCGCCGACCGGGTCGAGGGGTGCCTGTTCGGCAACGGCGAGCGCACCGGCAATGTCGACCTGGTGACCCTGGGCCTGAACCTGTTCAGCCAGGGCATCGACCCGCAGATCGACTTCTCCGGCATCGACGAGATCCGCCGGACCGTCGAGTACTGCAACCAGCTGCCGGTGCACGAGCGGCACCCGTACGCCGGGGATCTGGTATACACCGCGTTCTCCGGTTCCCACCAGGACGCCATCAACAAGGGCTTCGACTGGCTGGCCCGGGACGCCGCCGAGGCCGGCGTCGAGGTCGACCGGTACCCGTGGGCGGTGCCGTACCTGCCGATCGACCCCAGGGACCTCGGGCGCACGTACGAGGCGGTGATCCGGGTCAACTCGCAGTCCGGCAAGGGCGGCGTCGCGTACATCATGAAGACCGAGCACCACATGGACCTGCCGCGCCGGCTCCAGATCGAGTTCTCCGCGGTCATCCAGCGGCACACCGATGACGAGGGCGGCGAGGTCAACCCGGAGCAGATGTGGGACATCTTCTCCGCCGAGTACCTGCAGCCGGCGGCGGCACGGGTCGACCTGACCCGGTACGCGACGTCCACTGTGGACGGCAAGGTGGAGCTGGTCGCCGACCTGGCCGTCGAAGGGCAGGCGCAGGCGCTGGTCGCGCTCGGCAACGGCCCGATCGACGCGTTCATCCACGCACTGTCCACAGTGGACATCTCGGTACGGGTGCTGGACTACGCCGAGCACGCGCTCTCGTCCGGCGGCGACGCGCAGGCCGCCGCCTACGTGGAGTGCGAGGTCGACGGCGAGACCCGGTGGGGCGTCGGGGTGGACCCGAACATCGTCACCGCCTCACTGCGCGCGGTCGCCAGCGCGGTCAACCGGGCGTGAGGCAGCCGGGGCGGTAGCATCGCGGCGTCGCCCCGGCGCCGCTCCACCACGACGAACCCGGCCAGCGCGGCGGCCCCGACCAGCGCTGCCCACCAGGCGTGCTGGATGAGCGCGTAACTGGTACCGCCGAGGCCGGCCCCCGCCAGAAGCGGGCCGCCAAAATCGAAGCGCTGCGAGGCGTCGCCGCGGCTCTCCGGTACCCAGCGCGGCGCCACAGCCCTGCAACGCCCGGGCCGCGATCAGCAGGCCCACGTCGCGGGACAGTCCACACAGGACGGAGAACAGGGTGAACGAGGCGACGCCGACGAGGAACACCCGCCGCCGCCCGTACCTGTCGCCGAGCGCCCCACCGAGCAGGACGAACGCCGCCAACGTCAGGGCGTCCCCGGTGATCGTCCACTGTAGACCGGAGACGGTCGCGTGCAGGTCCCGGCCCAGTCGGGGCAGCGCGACGGTGACGACGGTACCGTCCAGGAAGGCCATCCCGGACGCGAGCGCGGCGGCGAGCAGCGCGCCGCGCCCGGCGGTGGTACACAGGCGAAGGGCCAGACCCCAACCTAAGCTATCGGCGTGCGTACCCCTCGCGTCGTCGCTGTCCTCCTTGCGGTTTTCGCGCTCGCCGGATGCACCGGGCTCGGCCTGCCGGGCGACGGCCCGAGCGGTGCGAGTGCCGGCGACCCGGCCGGCGCGCGCGGCGAACTCGCCACGCTGACCGTCGGCGCACCGCAGTCGATGTCCGGGTACAGCCGGGCCCGGTTTCCGCACTGGATCGACCAGGGCGGCGGCTGCAACACCCGCGACCTGGTACTCAAGCGGCAGGGCCAGGGCGTCGTGGCCACCGCGCCCTGCAAGATCACACACGGTACCTGGCTGAGCCCCTATGACAACAGGACGTACACCGACCCGCAGAAGGTCGACGTCGACCACGTGGTACCGCTGGCCAACGCGTGGCGGTCCGGCGCGAACGGCTGGACCGAGACCAGGCGGCAGGACTTCGCCAACGACCTGACCCACCCGCAACTGCTCGCTGTCGCGGTGGCCCAGAACCGCGCCAAGGGCGACCAGGACCCGTCGCAGTGGAAGCCGCCGAACCACGACTACTGGTGCCGGTACGCCGAAGACTGGATTGCCGTCAAGCACTTCTGGGCATTGACGGTGACGGCGGCCGAGAAGACCGCGCTGACCGACATGCTGGAGACGTGCCGATGACAGGTGAAAGCAAGACCACGGACATCACCGCCGGGCCGGGTGGGGTGATGACCGTCGAGGTCGGCGTCGTCACCGGGGAGCTGACGCTGCGCACCGACCTGTCCGGGGGCGAGGTGACCGTGCGGGTGCAGTACAAGGGCGCGGACGAGTGGTACACGGTACAGGGCGCGAAGGCGCACCTGACCGACAAGGCCGACCTCGACGCGGTACACACGATCGCGGTCGCGCTCCTCGACCGCCCGAACGGTTAGTCCTCGCGGTCTGCGACCGCGGCGGCGGCCTCGCGGGCCTTCTGGACGCCGTGGCCGGTGCGCTCCTCCAGCGTGATGGGGAAGTGGCAGGCGACCCGGTGTCCGGGCGTGACCTCGTCCAGCGCCGGCGTCTCCAGCGGCGGTTCCTGCTCCGCGCAGATGTCCTGCGCCTTCCAGCAGCGGGTGCGGAACCGGCAGCCGGACGGCGGGTCGATCGGGCTCGGTACGTCGCCGACGAGCAGGATGCGCTCCCGTTGCGCGGCATCCCGCCGGGCCGGGTCCGGCACCGGTACCGCCGACAGCAGCGCCAGGGAGTACGGGTGCAGCGGCTTGCTGTACAGGTCGTCGCGCGGCGCGACCTCGACGATCTTCCCGAGGTACATGACGGCGACCCGGTCGGAGATGTGCCGTACCACCGACAGGTCGTGCGCGATGACCAGGTAGGTCAGGCCAAGCTCCTTCTGCAGGTCGTCGAGCAGGTTGACGACCTGCGCCTGGATCGACACGTCCAGCGCGGAGACCGGCTCGTCGGCGACGACCAGCTTCGGCCGCAGCGCCAGGGCCCGCGCGATGCCGATGCGCTGGCGTTGGCCGCCGGAGAACTCGTGCGGGTACCGGTTGTAGTGCTCGGGATTGAGCCCGACCAGCTCGAGCAGTTCCTGTACCGCCTTCTTGCGCCCCTGCGGCGTCGGGATCCGCTGTACCCGGAACGGCGCCCCCACGATCGCGCCGACGGTGTGCCGGGGGTTGAGCGACGAGTACGGGTCCTGGAAGATCATCTGGACCTCGCGGCGCATCGGCCGCATCTTGCCCCGGGACAGGTGGGCGATGTCGCGCCCCTCGAAGACCACCTTGCCGCCGCTGGGCTCGAGCAGCCGGGTGACCAGCCGCCCGGTCGTGGTCTTGCCGCACCCGGACTCGCCCACCAGGCCCAGCGTCTCGCCCGACCGCACGGCCAGGTCGATGCCGTCCACGGCGCGGACCGCGCCGACCTTCCGCTTGAGGATGATGCCGCGGGTGATCGGGAAATGCTTCTCCAGGCCGGTCACCTCGAGGAGGTTTTCGTGGGCCGGCACTTGGGCCGGACCAGCAAGGCGGCGCACGTCAGCCACGCTGTTCTCCTCAAAGGTGCGGGGCGATGTCTTCGGCGAAGATCCGGGTCCGGGTACGCGCGGGCATGTGGCAGGCCACCTTGTGCCCGTCGCCCTCCAACTGCGGTACCTGGGTGGTGGACGGGATGCCGTCCCGGCCCGCGAACGGGCAGCGCGGATGGAACGCGCAGCCGGACGGCAGGTTGATCAGGCTCGGCGGGCTGCCCTTGATGGAGATCAGCCGCTCCCGGACGTCGCGGTCGAGGCGGGGCATCGAGCCCAGCAGGCCCCAGGTGTACGGGTGCTCGGGGTGGCGGAACACCTCGTCGGCGCTGCCGTACTCGACGCACTTGCCGCCGTACATCACCAGCAGGTCCTCGGCCAGCTCCGCGACCACGCCGAGGTCGTGGGTGATGATGATGACCGCCGACCCGAACTCCGCCTGCAGGTTGCGGATCAGGTCGAGGATCTGCGCCTGTACCGTCACGTCCAGCGCGGTCGTCGGCTCGTCGGCGATCAGCAGCTCGGGGTTGTTGACCAGCGCCATCGCGATCATCGCGCGCTGGCGCATACCCCCGGAGAACTGGTGCGGGTAGTCGTCCACCCGGCGGCTCGGCTGCGGGATGCCGACCCGGCCGAGCATGTCGATGGTGTGCCGCCGGGCGGCGTTGCGGGACGCCCGGTGGTGCACCCGGTACGCCTCCACGATCTGGTGCCCCACCGTGTAGAACGGATGCATCGCGGCCAGCGGGTCCTGGAAGATCATCGCCATCTTCCGGCCACGCAGCTTACGGACGTCCTCGCGGGACGCCGAGATCAGCTCCTCGCCGTCGAGCCAGACCTCACCGCGGACCCTCGCGTTGCCACCCCGGTGCAGGCCAAGGATGCCCAGGCTGGTCACGCTCTTGCCGGAGCCGGACTCGCCGACGATGCCGAGCGTCCGGCCGCGCTCCAGGCCGAACGACAGCCCGTCGACGGCCTTGACCAGCCCGTCGTCAGTGGCGAAGTGGATCCGCAGGTCGTTGACTTCCAGGAATGTGCTCATGCGAGCCGTACCCGGGGGTCGATGACGGCGTACAGCAGGTCCACGACCAGGTTCGCGAAGATGATGAAGAACGCGCCGACGAGCGTGACGCCGAGCACCTTAGGCAGGTCATTGCTGACGATCGCGTCCACCGCGTACTTTCCGATGCCGGGTAGGGAGTAGGTGCTCTCCGTGAGGATCGCGCCGCCGAGCAGCAGGCCGAGGTCGAGTCCGAAGATGGTCAGGATCGGGGTGAGGGCCGATCGCAGCCCGTGCTTGAACACCACGGTGCGCTCGGGCAGGCCCTTGGCCCGGGCGGTGCGGATGTAGTCCTCACCCATGGTCTCCAGCATGCCCGCCCGGGTCAGCCGGGCGTAGGCGGCGGAGAAGAGGAAGGCCAGAGTGATCCACGGCAGGATCAGGTCGTGCGCCCATTGCACCGGGTTCTGGGTGATCGGCACGTAGGCGCCGCCGGGTGCGGTCAAGCCCAGCTTGTAGGAGAAGAGCGAGAGCGAGAGCAGCCCGGTGAAGAAGATCGGCAGGGACACCCCCGCCAGGGCGACGCCCATCGCCGCCCGGTCGAAGATGCTGCCTTTGCGCAGCGCCGACAGCAGGCCGGTCGCGACCCCGGCGATCAGCCAGAGGAGGGCGCCGCCGACCGCGAGCGACATGGTCACGGTGAGCCGGTCGGTCAGGTCCGGCCAGACCGGGTTCTGGGTGAGGAAGGAATACCCGAAACACGGTGCCGGGCAGTGCACGGTGGTCGGCCCGGTGCTGTAGTCGGCGCCCAGGATGATGCCCTTGGCGAAGCGGCCGTACTGCAGCCAGATCGGGGCGTGGAAGCCCAGCTTCTCGGCCAACTGGTGGAGCTGTGCCGCGTCGGCCGTCTTGCCCGCGTACCGCGACGCCATGTCATCCGGGGTCGCGCCGGCGAGGCGGGGTACCAGGAAGAAGATCGCAAACGTGACCACGCTCACGACGAAGAGCATCAGTACCGCGGCGAGGAGGCGCCGGATGATGTATCTGATCACAGTGCCCGGCCGGGATGGCCGGCGAGGGTCAACACTCGCCGGCCACCGGTGGCCTTCACCTTCCTCCTGGTATCAGGAAACTACTGCTTCACGCCCACCCAGGCGTAGTCGTAGAACCCGCCGAGCCCGTCGTTGACGTAGACGTTGGTCAGCGTCGACGGGCGGTACAGCAGCACCTTCGCCCAGACACCGGGCAGTGCTTCGGCGTTCTCCATGACCGACTTGTCGATCTGGCCCCAGATGGGGTTACGGGCGTCCGCGTCGGTGATGGCCAGCGCCTTGTCGATGAGCGAGTCGACCTCCGGGATCTTGATACCGAAGTTCGTGTTACCGCCCGCGGCCCGGATCACCCGGCTGTCCACGATCTGCTGCAGGAACCCGAAACCGTCCGGCCAGTCGGCACCCCACCCGTAGATGATGATGCCCAGCTTGTTGTTCTTGGCGTAGTCCGGCTTGCCGGCGTACAGCTTGGCGTAGTCGCCCTGCGGGAACGCCTTGAGGTTCAGCTTGATGCCGACCCGCTGAAGCGCCTGCTGGAGGGACTCCGCGGTGGCCTTCTCCTTCGGCCGCTCGGCCCGGTACGAGATGTTGATCTCGAACCCGTTCGGCTGGCCGCACTGCTGCAGCTCCTGCTTGGCGGCGTCGACGTCGCCGTTCGGCTTGGAGATGAAGTTGTACAGGTCGACCTTCTGGGCTCCGGGAATCTGTGGCGGAAGCAGGTTGGTGGCGATGTCGCCGCCGGTCTGGCCGCCGTAGGCCCGCTGGTAGCCCTCGTGGTCCGCCGCGTACTCGATCGCCTTGCGGCAGTGGATGTTGTTCAGCGGCGCGACGTCGGAGTTGATGACCGAGAACCACAGCCGGGCCAGCGACGCCGAGTCCGCGTTCTTCTTCAGGTTCGGGTCGGCGAGGATCTTGCCCTGAGTGGCCGCCTGCACGCCGGTACCCTCGGCCGACATGTCCAGGTTGCCGGAGAGCAGCCGGTTGTCGACGTCATCGGCGTTGGTGTTGAGCGCCACCTCGATCTTGTCCGGCAGCGCGGAACGGTTCGGGTCGCTGGCCGCGTCCCAGTTCGGGTTGCGCTTCAGGGTGAAGTTCTTGCCGAGGTTGTTGGCGTCGAACATGTACGGGCCGCTGGAGACCACGTGCTCCTTGTACTTGGTACCGGTGTCCTTGGCCTGCGGCACCGGCATCGTGGACGGCAGCATCGTGAAGTAGTCGAAGCCGCCGTACGCGGTCTTCAGGTGGAAGACGATGGTCTGGTCGTCCGGCGTGTCGATCGCCTTGAGGCCCAGCTTGTCGGGGCTGGTGTCCTTGTAGGGGCTGGTGTAGCCCTGCAGGTCCAGGAAGTCGTTGAAGTAGGTCGGGCCGTTGACGAAGGTGTCCTTGTCCAGCGACCGCTCGACCGCGTACTTGACGTCCTTGGAGGTGATCGGGGTACCGTCCTCGAACTTCACCCCCTTGCGGATCTTGTAGGTCCACGTCTTAGCGGCGTCACTCGGTACGCCCAGCGTCTCGGCCAGGTCCGGGATCAGCTTCAGCCCATCCGGCCCCGGCTTGGGCGCGAACATCGTCAGTGACCGGCCGTAGAGCCGGATGAAGTCCCACGAGAAGCCGTAGTACGTATCGGCGGGGTCCAGGGAGTCCCAGTCGCCCGTCGCCGCGAACCGCAGCGTACCGCCCTTCTTGGTGGACGGGCTGTATACCTTGCCGACAGCAGCGTTGTAGGCCGCCACCGCGGCGGCACCCCCGCTGCTGCTTGTCGCCGGCTTGTTGCTGCCGCAGGCGGTCATGCCCAGAGCGACCACCGTGCCGACGGCAATCGCTGCGACAGCAGTTCTTCTCCTCATCTGCTGACACACCCCTTCGTGTGGTAGTGCCCGGCCCTCGCGCGTGGCCAGGTTTGTTAGCGCGCCCGTGGATCCAGCGCATCGCGGAGGCCGTCACCGAAAAGGTTGAACGCGAGCACGGTGACGAAGATGGCCAAGCCGGGGAAGAGCATGAAATACGGATCGATCTGGTAGATCCGGGAGGCGTCGGTGAGCATCCCGCCCCAGCTTGCGGTCGGCGCCTGGACACCGACGCCGAGGAACGACAGCGCCGCCTCGAACAGGATATTCGTCGGGATGAGCAGCGTCGTGTAGATGAGGATCGGCGCGACCAGGTTCGGCAGCAGCTCCCGCGCGACGATGTACGGACCGCGGGCACCCAGGCTGCGCGCCGCGTCGACGAACTCGCGCTCGCGCAGCGAGAGGGTCTGCCCGCGGATGATGCGGCCGATGTACGGCCAACTGAAGAAGCCGATGATGAAGATCAGCAGAGCGATCCGGAGGTTGTCGCCGGACAGCCCGAACGCATGGTCCGGGATGACCCCGACCAGCGCGATGGCGAACAGCAGCAGCGGGAAGGCCAGGAACACGTCCATGAACCGGCTGATCAACGTGTCCACCCAGCCGCCGAAGTAGCCGGAGATCACGCCCATGAAGGTACCGATAACCATCGAGAGCGCGGTCGCGAGGAACGCGATGAGCAGCGAGATCCGGGACCCGTAGACGATCCGGCTGAACAGGTCGCGCCCGTTGCCCGGTTCCAGCCCGAAGAGGAAGCTCTTGCTGATCCCGCCGAACTTGCCGGTCGGGATACCGAGATCGGGGTCGATCAGCTTCTGGTGGAACTCGTTCGGCGGGTGGCCGAGGAGCGTGACGACCAGCGGCGCGCAGACCGCGACGAGGATCAGGAAGATCACGACCGCGCCGCCGGTCAGCGCGACCTTGTCCCGCTTGAGCCGGGTCCACGCGATCTTGCTGAGGGAGCGACCCTCGATCACCTTCATTTCGGCCGGGGCGCCCTCTTTGGCGAGGACTGTGGCGGTGTCGCCCACCGGCTCAGGTGCCATGACCATGAACGGTCCCGCCCTTCTCCGGCCACCACACGGCACGCCGCAGCAGACCGGTGCAGCATCGCCGCTGCCAGCCTGGCCCGGGCCCGTGGCAGTCAGCAACCGATGGGTTGTCTTCCACGTGGACGCCCGCGCTACTGCCGCCGGGTTCCACCGTCAGCACGTACGCGCCACCGAGCGGTGAGCCTTTCACCGCTCGATGAAGTGAAGCCTTCGTGGTCAACGCCGTACACGTCAAGACCGCGACGCCCCCGTAATCAACTTCAGGCCACCTTGTGACACAGGCGTGACCTGCCGATCCGCAGCCGTCACACGGCACGCCGGCCCTCGAACGCCCGGCCGAGCGTGATCTCGTCGGCGTACTCCAGGTCGCCACCCACCGGCAGGCCGCTGGCCAGCCGGGTCACCGCGATACCCATCGGCTTGACCATCAGCGCCAGGTAGGTCGCGGTCGCCTCACCCTCGGTGTTGGGGTCGGTGGCGAGGATCAACTCCTTGACGGTACCGGCGGCCAGCCGCGCCATCAGCTCCCGGATGCGCAGGTTGTCCGGCCCGATGCCCTCCAGCGGGTTGATCGCGCCGCCGAGCACATGGTAACGGCCGCGGAACTCGCCGGTACGCTCGATCGCCACGACGTCCTTGGGCTCCTCGACGACGCAGAGCACGTCGTCGGTACGCCGGGGGTCCCTGCAGATCCGGCACTGCTCCGATTCGGCCACGTTGAAGCAGGTCGTGCAGAACCGCACCAGCTCCTTGACCCGTTGCAGGGCGGCCGCCAGCCGCTTCACGTCGGCCGGATCGGCGGACAGGACGTGGAACGCGATCCGCTGTGCGCTCTTCGGCCCCACCCCGGGCAGCCGGCCCAGCTCGTCGATCAGATCCTGGAGGGCGCCTTCGTACATCTAGAACCCGGGGATGCCCAGGCCGCCGCCGAGCCCGCCAAGACCCGACGCGAGCGGCCCCATCTTTTCCTCGGTCAGGTCGCGGGCCGCCTCCATGGCGTTGTGGACCGCGGCCAGTACCAGGTCTTCCAGCGTCTCGACGTCGTCCGGGTCGACCGCCTTCGGGTCGATCTTGATCGAACTCACCTCGCCGGTGCCCTTCACCGCGACCGTCACGAGCCCGCCGCCGGCCGTACCGGTCACCTCCGCCTCGGCCAACTCCGCCTGTGCCTCGGCCATCTGCTGCTGCATCTTCTGGGCCTGCTGCATGAGCTGCTGAAGGTTCGGCTGTCCACCCGGGCGCACGATCCGCTCCTCTACTACGTCGAAGTAACTGTCCGTCAGCCTACCGGTTGTCCAGTTCGCCGATCTTCTCCGCGCCGAGCGCCTGGGCAAGCAGATGCAGAGCCTGCTGCTCGCTGGTCTGCCGGGCGGCCGGCTCGTCGACAACCTCGTCGCCGTCCGGGTCGAACTCCTCGTCCACGCTGGCCGGCGACGCCGGCTCCGAGCTGCTTTCCGGGGGGCTGGCCGGCGGGCCGCCGGGGGTCGCGGTGGTCGGCCAGGCGCCGTCCTCGTGCGGGGTCGCCCTCCGCGGAGCCGGGGGTACCGGGGGCGGCGGGGCGGACGCCGGCGTCCCCCCGCCCGGCCCCTGGCCGCTGACCTCGCAGCGCACCTGCCACTTCCCGCCCGGCGACGGCGGGCCGAGCACCTCGTGGACGGCTTCGAGCAGCAGGTCGGGTGCGTTGCTGAGCATGTTGGCGTGGACCAGGTGCTTGAACAGCAGGACGAGCGTGTCCCCGTCCACCTCCCGTACCGTCGCCTCCCGGGCCACAGCCGCAGCCGCGCGCCGCTTGCGCCCGACGTACCCGAGGATCTCGTCCCACACCCGGCGCACCGCGGCGGCGTCCAGCGCGCCGGGCGGCCTCGGCACCGGCTCCTTGGCTGGCACCGGCTCCTTCGCCGGTACCGGCTCCTTAGCTGGCGCCGGCTCGGCGGGCGCAGGCTCCTTGGCTGGTGCTGACTCCTTGGCTGGCGCCGCCTTCGGCGGCTCGGGCTCCGGTTGAGATCTTGGACGCGTAGACCCCCTGGAGGGGGTGCTGGCGTCCAAGATCTCAGGACTGCCGGCGGCGTCCGACGTCACGGCGATCCGCCGCTCCATGCGCTCCAGTCGCTGCAGCAGCGCACCGGCTGAGTCGTCGGCCCCGGGCAGCAGCATGCGGGCGCAGATGAGCTCAAGCAGCAGGCGCGGTGCCGTGGTGCCCCGCATCTCGGTCAGCCCGTCGTGGACCAGGTCGGCCATGCGCGACAGCGTCGCCGGCCCGAACCGTTCCGCCTGCAGCGCCATCCGGGCCAGCTCGTCGTCGGGCGCGTCGAGCAACCCCTTGCCCCCCGCATCAGGTACCTGCTGGAGCACGATCAGGTCGCGCAGCCGCCCGAGCAGGTCGCTGGCGAACCGGCGCGGGTCGTGCCCGGCCTCCGCCACCTGGTCCACGGTCGCGAAGACCGCCGCACCGTCGCCCGCCGCGAACGCGTCGATCATCTCGTCGATCAGCGCGACGTCGGTCACCCCGAGCAGGGCCACCGCGCGGGCGTAGGTCACCCCCTCCGGCCCCGCACCGGCGATCAACTGGTCGAGAACCGAAAGGCTGTCCCGGACCGAGCCGCCGCCCGCGCGGACAACCAGCGGGAACACCGCAGGCTCGACCCGCACGCCCTCGCGCTCGCACAGCTGTTCCAGGTAGGGCCGTAGTGTGCCCGGCGGGATCAGCCGGAACGGATAGTGGTGGGTGCGCGACTTGATCGTGCCGAGTACCTTCTCCGGCTCGGTCGTCGCGAACACGAACTTGACGTAGTCCGGCGGCTCCTCCACGAGCTTGAGCAGCGCGTTGAAGCCCGCCGAGGAGACCATGTGGGCCTCGTCGATCACGTACACCTTGTACCTGCTCGACACCGGCGCGAAGATCGCCCGCTCCCGCAGATCCCGGGCATCGTCCACGCCACCGTGCGACGCGGCGTCAATCTCGATCACGTCGATCGACCCCGGCCCGTCAGGTGCCAGCGCGACACACGAGTCGCACTCGCCGCACGGCTCGGGTGTGGGCCCCTTCACGCAGTTGAGCGAGCGCGCCAGGATCCGGGCGCTGCTGGTCTTGCCGCAGCCGCGCGGCCCGGAGAACAGGTAGGCATGGTTGAACCGGCCGCTGCGCAGGGCCTGCATCAACGGCTCGGTGACGTGCTCCTGCCCGATGACCTCGGCGAACGTGCGCGGCCGGTACTTGCGGTACAGCGCCAGTGCCACGCGTACAAGCTACCCTTCGGGTCTGACGGAAGGGCCCCCCGTGCACCCGTCAGAGCCCGCTTATCCTTGCTGCCTTCCGGCCCTGGGGAGGTTCACAGGGTGTACGCCGCACGAGGGGCTCCGGCAACTGTACCCGCTCGTGTCCGGTGGCCGGGCTTCGGTATCCTCGTCGACGGAGGATTCGCCTAGAGGCCTAGGGCGCACGCTTGGAAAGCGTGTTGGGT
>WNGL01021216.1_pt1 | contig 22474 bp, 14 predicted proteins | sample 5400591 | NCBI WGS metagenome assembly WNGL01 (sample SAMN13153377, study PRJNA577476) | soil metagenome | isolation source: 80 cm soil or saprolite under Garry oak tree replicate 1 | place: USA:California | collected 2016-06-15 | reverse complement strand
ATCCCCCGGTTGCGCAAGGCTTGGACCGTCGCGGCGCGTGCCATGATCATTCCTCCGACGGAGGCTCTTCCTCCTCGACCTCGACCTCTTCCTCCGTGATCTCGACGTACATGTCTTTCTCCGTGAGGCCGTACGAGGCCATCTCCTGCTCGCGCAGGCGCTCCTTCCAGGACGGTTCCTCGCCGAGGACCTCCTGGAGGATGTCATCGATGTCGACCGCGCGGCCCTGGACGCTCCGGCTCGGATCGATCCCGTCCTCGCCGAAACGGAACTGGATAATCGTGTCCGCCGTGTTGCGTACCGTGCCATCCTCCTTGACCTTCAGGTCCTCGAGGGCGTTGATCAGCCGACGCTGCATGTAGCCAGACCGGGACGTCCGGACGGCGGTGTCGACGAGCCCTTCGCGCCCGCCCATCGCGTGGAAGAAGTACTCCGTCGGATAGAGGCCGCTCTTGTACGACGACTTGACGAATCCCTTCGCCTCCGCGCCGAGGTCGCCTTTCTTGAAGTGCGGCAGGGTGCGGTTCCAGTACCCGCGGCTCAGGCGCTCGCCCCGGACCGCCTGCTGACCGATCGACCCGGCCATCTGGGACAGATTCAGCATCGAGCCGCGCGCCCCGGAGCGAGCCATGATGACCGCGCTGTTCTCGATCCCGAGGTGTTTCCCCGCGATCTGGCCGGCCTGGTCCCGCGCGCGTCCGAGGATCTTCATCGCCTCGACCTCGAGCGTCTCCTCAAGGGAGCGCCCGGGCATCTGCTCGAGCTCCCCGCGCTTGTACGATTCCACGAGGCCGTCGACTTTCTCGATCGCGGCCTTGAGGACGTCCGAAATCTGTTTCTTCGCTTCCTCGGGAATATCTTCGTCGTCGATGCCCGTCGTGAAGCCTCGGATCATGATCGCCCCGACCGCCATCTTCGTCGCCTTGTCGATGAACACCCGCGCCGCGTCCGGCCCGTAGTCCCGGGCGAGTTTGTCGACGATCTTTCCCTTGAACGCCCCGACCGCGTTCTCGTCGATCGTCCCCGAGCTGATCACGCCCTCCTTGATGACGACGAGGGAGTCTTCCTCCTTCAGCTCCTTGAGCCCGATGTCGCCTTTCGGCGCGATCGACGACTTGAACGTCATGCTCAGATCCTTGGGCAGGATCGCGGAGAACAGGGCCTTGCCGGACCAGAACTCCTTCCCCCCTCGCTTGATGTCGGCGGGCGGAAGGTCGCGGATGTCGATCTTGGTCAGGATGTAGGTGACTTCCTCGCGCGTGAACTTACTCTCCTTGTGCGTCAGGAGGAAGGACCCGGTGATGTGGTCGTGGATCCCTCCGATGACCGGACCGCCGAACCGCGGGGAAAGGATGTGCTCCTGCACCCGCATGAGGACGCGCGCCTCGGCACGAGCTTCCTCGCTCTGCAGGACGTGCAGGTTCATCTCGTCTCCGTCGAAGTCCGCGTTGTACGGTGGGCAGACGGCGAGGTTGAAGCGGAACGTCTTGTGGGGCATCACCCGGACCTCGTGGGCCATCATCGACATCCGGTGGAGCGACGGTTGCCGATTGAACAGGACGATGTCGCCGTCGACGAGTTGCCGCTCGACCGTGTAGCCGAGCTCGACCGCTTCCGCAACGACCTCGGCGTTCTTCTCCGTCACCCGGATTCGACGTCCATCCGGACGGATCACGTAATTCACGCCGGGGACGTACTCCCCGAGCGGTCCGAGGGGCGTCGGGCCGCGCTTGACCCACAGCTTGACGATCTCCTGGTTGTACGTCTGCACGTGGACCGGGACGGTCAGTTCGCGGGCCGCCTCCACGGGCACACCGACCTCGTTGATCGACAGGATCGGATCGGGCGAGATGACCGTGCGGGCGCTGAAGTTCACCCTTTTCCCCGAGAGATTCGAACGGAATCGGCCCTCCTTCCCCTTCAGTCGCTGGACGAGCGTCTTCAATGGCCGGCCGGAGCGATGGCGAGCGGGCGGGATCCCGGACGTCTGGTTGTCGAAGTACGTGGTGATATGGTACTGGAGCAGCTCCCACAGGTCCTCGACGATGAGCTGCGGCGCGCCGGCGTCGCGGTTCTCGCGGAGCCGCTGGTTGATCCGGAGGACGTCGACGAGCTTGTGCGTCAGGTCGTCTTCGGACCGATCCCCACTCTCCAAGGTGATCGACGGGCGAACCGTCACGGGCGGCACGAGCAACGCCGTGAGGACCATCCACTCGGGCCGGGCGACTTCCGGGTTCATCCCGAGGACGCGGAGGTCCTCGTTCGGGATTCGCTCGAGCCGCTCGCGCACCTCCTTGGGCGTGAGCTTGTGGCCGTCCTCGCGGAACGTCGTCGGCTTGTCGAGGGTGATCTTGCCCTGCTCCTCGCCACAATGCGGGCAGCGCTGGCGCTTCTGGGCCTCCCGCGCCGTCTCCTTCGTGACGAAGCCGATGTCCGTCACGTCGCCGCCCAGCTCCTCGACCTGCTCCATCTCCGCCATGTACTCCATCGCCTGTTGCCGCGTGAGGAGGAGGCGCCCGCACTTCCGACACGTCGCCTGCAGAAGCTTCTTGATGTCCTTCACGTACCCGACGTGGATCACGGGCATCGCGAGGTCGATGTGGCCGAAGTGGCCGGGGCAGTCGTCGACCTTGCCGCCGCACGTCTTGCAGCGCAGGCCCGGCTCGATGACGCCGAGGTGGGAGTCCATCAGGCCCTCGTAGGTGTCCGCCGTGATGATCTTCGTCGCTGACATCCGGCGGATCTCGTCCGGGCTCAGGAGGGCGAACTTGATCGACGCGATCCGCTTGGTGACCCCCCTCATCGAAGACATCATCGCATGTCCTCCAGTTGGAGGCGCATGACGACGCCCAGGGACAAGAGCTCGTCGAGGAGCAGCTTGAACGCGTACGAGGTTTGCACGGGATAGATCTTCGACGTGTTGTCGTCCACCGGACAGCGCAGGTTCCCCTTGCGGTCCTTGATCGCGAAGTGGCCGCAATCCGGATTGCCGCAGACGTACTGGATCGTGCCGTCGGATTCGTCGAGCAAGCGGTCCTTGATCACCATCGCGGCGCCGTGGCCGATCAGGCAATCGCGTTCCATCTCTCCGAACCGCAGGCCGCCCTGGCGGGACCGGCCTTCCGTCGGCTGGCGGGTGAGGATCTGCACGGGTCCGCGGCTGCGGACGTGCAGCTTGCCGGAGACCATGTGGTGCAGCTTCTGGTAGTAGATCACGCCCACGAAAATCTCCGCGGGGATCATGCGGCCCGTCCGTCCGTCGTAGAGGATCTCCTTCCCGTTCGATCGGAATCCGTTTTCCTCCAGGGCCTTACGGAGCGCCTCCTCGCGCTCTCCGCTGAACGGGGTGCCGTCGATCGGCCGGCCCTCGAGGGAGCCGACCTTGCCGCCGATCTGCTCGAGGACGTGGGCCACGGTCATCCGCGAGGGGATCGCATGCGGGTTGATGATCAGGTCCGGGATGATCCCTTGGGAGGTGAAGGGCATGTCCTCGTGCGGCGCGATCAGGCCGATGACGCCTTTCTGTCCGTGACGGGAGGCGAACTTGTCGCCGAGCTCCGGCACTCGCAGATCGCGGACCTTGACCTTCGCGAGCTTCGAGCCGTTCTCACTCTCCGTGAGCATGACGGAGTCGACCCAGCCGCTCTCCCCGTGGCGCACCGTGACGGAGGTCTCGCGCCGCTTCTGCGGCGTCAGGAAATCCGTCTCCTCCTCGAGGAACCGGGGCGGGCTCGTCTTGCCGATCAGGACCTCGCCGCCGGTGACGAGCACCTCGGGGGAGATGAGGCCGTCATCCGGCGTCAGGTTCGCGTACGAGAGGTCGGCGCGCGCGCCCCGGACGTCGGGTGAGGGGATCTCGAAGTGGTCCTCCTGGCCACCCGGGTACCGGCGTTCCTCTGCGCGGTACGTCCGCATGAACGATGACCGCCCGAGGCCCCGGTCAATCGAGGCCTTGTTCATGACGATCGCGTCTTCCATGTTGTATCCGTAGTACGACATGACCGCCACGACGAAGTTCTGGCCCGCCGGGCGCTCGTTGAACGACACATGCTTCATCGAGTCCGTCTGGACGAGCGGCTTCTCCGGATAGTGCAGGAGGTGGCTCCGCGTGTCGGGACGGGACCGGTAGTTGCTCGAGCCGAGCCCGAGCGACTGCTTCGCCATCCCCGCCCCCATCGTGACCCGGGGCGACGAGTTGTGCTCCGGGTACGGCACCACGCCGGACGCGACGCCGAGGATGACCTCCGGGTCGACCTCGAGGTGGGTCGTCTCCTTCGTGATCGCGGACCGGACGCGGAACGTCTTGTGGCAGTACTTGCACTCGAGATCGGACTCTTCGTCGCGGCTCCCCATGTTCACCCACGTGACGTCGTTGCGGCTCAGGGGGTGCTTGCACTCCTTGCAGCGGCTCGGCACGTCGTACGGGTAGATGGCGATGAACGTGTCCTCTTCCTCTTCCGCATCAATCCACTCGACGATCCCGTTCCGGACGAGGTCGGAGAACCGGAGTCGGCCCATCTTCAGTTCGTCGACGTGCTTCCTCGAGAAGGCGAGGTGGCCGTCCTTGACGACCAGGAGCGGGCGGCGGATGCGGCCCTCGTCGCAGTTGATGATGATCTCCCCCATGTTCTCGTCGAACCGGACGTTGACCTCGTGGCTCAGGAGACCGCTGCGCCGTCGTTCCCGGATCTCCGCGACGAGCATCTTCGGGTCTTCGTGGAGCCCGACGAGGTCTCCGTTCACGTAGACGCGGATGAGCTGCGTCTGCTGTCCCTTCACCTGCTTCGTGCCGAGGTCCGCGAGGAGCAGCTTGACCTCCTCCTCCGGGAAACCTTCGGAGACGTCAATGACGAGTGCGAGATTTTTTACCAACCCGCAGTTTGACAAGACAAATCCGTTCCCAATGAACGTATGAGTGTCTTCGCTCGTTGTGACGTCTCGGACGTCCTCACCGAACGCAGGCTCGACAGCCGCGACCGACTCCCATACGAGCCCGGAAGCCTCGAGCCCCTGGGTTCGGTCGCGGATAAACCCTTCGAACGTCGGGAAATCCAGCTCGCTCACGCGAACGCGCCCGTCGGGCTGCTTCTCCCAGTTCGCGAGATCGTGCCTGCGAATCGTCCCCGGCGGCAATTCCGCGAGAATCTCAGATCGGGATTTGCCCAAGGCACGCATCCTGCCTGCAGTCCTTCGCGCTTCCCCACGAGCTAGGAGTCGGGATCGCCGGAGGTCAAGGTATGCGACCGCGTATCGGGCGAGCAGTTCTCGCTCAACGTTGTACCGGTACCCGATGCGGGCGAACAAGTTCCGAAGCGACGTCGGTTCGGAGCTGAGGTGGACCCGAACCTTACGCGTGATCGTCCCATCCTTCCGCTCCCATCCGCGAGTTGTCGAGATTCGCGAGACCTTCACGCCAAACTCCCGCAACAAATCCCGGACCTCCCGTGCGAAACGCGGTCCCGAGTCGAACGCGCCCCGAGTCTTGTTCAGAGAGAACGTGGGCTGCAGGAACGTTTTCCCGTCCCGCCGATCGACGAGAGGACGAGTCAACTCACTGCCGAAATACGCCGCGAGGAACTCCCTCTTCATCCACGAAGGAAGCCGCTTGAGCCACTCCGGGATTCCGTAACGGGAATCTGCCTTGTCGCCGACCGGAACTCCTAGAGCCGCAAAGAGCGCCCACAACGGTTTCGATTGGCAGAAGAAGTGAGTGGTAACACCCTCGGCGACATCCGACTTCACCCACTGGCTCCGAATCTCGGAGGCATGGAAACCGAGGCCGAGGACGTCCTTTCGAACGAGTTCCAGGTCTTCAGCTTTGCCTGTGAATGCAATGGAGGCCGAGCCTGTCCCGCCATCATCGAAGAGATAGATCCCTCCGTCGCCGAGCAGATGGCCGTAGAGGCGTGTGAGGACCGGCGTCGCCTCATTGTCCGCGGTCAGGGGCAGCAGGTCCTTCGAACACAGACTCTGGATTGCGTACTCGACATCACTTCCCTGCGGCAAGACTCGAGCAATGTCTGCTGCCGAAACGATCATTTCTGCTGGCACGGTTTCGAATCGGATCGGTTCGACCGGGTATACCGCCACTCGCTGGCCCGGCTTGAGGTTTGCAAGCTCGATCCGACCGTTCGGCGTTAAGAACGGGTGGTCCTTCGTCGCGAGGACAGACCGTCCGGACTCTTGCGTCGTGACCCGGAACATGTGCGGGTTCGGCTTGGTCTTGATATACCGCGCGAGGTGTGCGGTGCGCAGATGCTTCTGCCGCTTCCAATCGACCGTCATCAGATTCGCTGCCTGCCAGGTTCGCTCTAGCTCGCCAATCGTCGTGGCCGCCCCGTTGTCGAGCAAGACCTGAGTCTCGGGCGCGACGCAGTTCTGACCCTCCGGCGTCTCGTTCGGGCACAGCCGTCCCCATTGCGTCGGGTGGAGGTCGCGCGCCTCGAAGTGCGGCTGCGACCGGGTGAGCGGAGACGTCACGCGGCGAAGGTGACTCAGGGCGCTCATGTTCGAGGTGCGATCCAGGAGCTGGCTCACTCCGGCCCGACCGCCGACCCAGTTGCCCGTCGCCAGGGCGTGCGTACGAGCGCTCGAGCTGGTACTTCAGGTCCTTCACGAGGTTCGCGAACGCGACGCGGAACAGATCCTCCATGAGGTCGCCCGCGAGCTTGAGGCGCTTGTTCGCGTAGTGGTCCTTGTCGTCCTCCCGACGTCCGCCGAGGGACAACTCGAGGACGGTGCGGGCGACGCGGCCGAGGAAGATCGCTTTCTTGATCCGATCCTCGCGCGTGTCTCCCAGGTGCGGGAGAAGGCTGCGGTCGAGGATCGACTCGACCTTCTTGATGCGGTACTCCTTCGCCTGGCCCGTGGCGAACTTCTTCTCCAGGTAGTTGATCGCGTCGTCCCGCGTGAAGATGCCGTTCGGCGGGTAGTTCTTCTTGTTCTGGCATTCCTCGATGTTCGCGTAGACGATGTTCGCCATCTCGGGAGCGGAGACGATCGCGTTGTAGATGTCCTCGTCCTTCTCCATGCCGAGCGCCTTCATCAGGATGATCAGCGGGATCTGGCCCGAGGCGGTCGGCACGCTCACGATGAGCTGCCCGTCCTTCTTCTTCTCCATCAGGGTGAGGGCGCGGTACCCCTCTTTCTGGGAGAACACCTTGGCGACCTCGACCTTCCGGCCGTAGCGCTCGTTGAACTCGACGAGCACGCGGTTCGGGGCGAGGTCCTCGAGCGAGATCAACGCGCGCTCCGTTCCGCCGATGATGAAGTAGCCGCCCGGATCGAACGGGTCCTCGCCGAGCTCGATGAGCTTTCGGCGGTACTCGTCCTGGTTGAGCTCGCCCTCCGTCTCCATGTTCTCCTTGTAGAGCAAGCAGCGCTTCGACTTCGCCATGATCGGGAAGTTCCCGATGTGGACGCGCTCCGGCTCCCGCTCGATCCCGTTCTCGATGACCGTGAAGTCCAGGTAGATCGGCGCGGTGTAGTTCAGGTTCCGCTGGCGGGCTTCCATCGGGGTGAGGGGATGCGTCGCGCCATTCGCTTCCTTGACGACGGGCAGGCCGAGCGTGATTGTCGGCTTCGCCTCGAGGTCGATCCGACCGCGGTCGTCCCGCTTCCGTCCGATCCGGATCTCGATGACGTCGCCTTCCGTCCGGTCCTCATCAAGCTTGATGATCCCGCGTCGCTCGTCCTCCGGCGCGGACCGAAGGTTGTCGACGATCCGCTGCATGCGGGAGTTCGGGTTGTCGATCGTGGGCAGGAAGTCGTTGAACGACGCGATGTGATGGTTCACAATCGAGCGTTCTCGGAAGAACGCGTCAATCAAATCTCGCATGCCTTACCTCCCGATCACCAGTCGATATGCTTCCGAAACGCCCGCCGTGCCGCTCACCCGCGTCACGCGGATGATCCGGCCCTCTTCGATGGGCCCCTCGATCTTCTCCAGCACCTGGATCACCGGATCGCTCTTCCGAATCTTCGGGAGCTGGTCCCGCGTGATCTTCAACGCCTTCAACACGCGATCCGCCTCTTCCTCCGCGACGAGGCGATGTTCTGGAACGAGCTGATGCTCCAACACGTTAAACCTCAAGGAAGGTCCTCCCTGGGCGACCGTTTTGCACCTGGCATGTCACGCGCGCGCGAGCCGTAGGACCACCCGGTCTCTTCCCGCCCTCCGGTGAGGGAAGGCGGCTAAAAGCCGGATGCTCTTTCTAGGGACGGTTCCATCGCCATCCTACCTAGCTGAGCTACGGGCCCTCCGGCTAGCGGCGGCGACATGCGACCGTTCACCTAATCGAGCCCTCGTATTAAAGTTTGCGGTGATGGACCGTGCGAACCCCAGCCGGATCGCAAGAGCCGTCCATAATTATTTTCTGTAGAGAATAGAAGTAGCCCGAGCGCAATGTTTTATACGGCAACTCCATGGGACGACCGTCTTCGTGTGCCCGAGCTGCGGAAAAGGACAGATCGGCCGTTGCGCGCGCTGTCGCGACCAGTCCGTCTCCTATCGCTGCCCGGTCTGTTCGTTCCAAGGTCCCTGAGGTAAAGGATGGGTTCCGTCGCGATCACCTTTCGGATCATGCCCGATGATGCCGAGACGGACCTCGAAGAGGTCAAGTCGCGGGTCCGGACGAGCCTCGCCGGTTCGCTGCGCGACCTCCAGGAGCAACCGGTGGCGTTCGGCCTCAAGGCGATCCTCGCGATCGCCGTCGTCAGCGATTCCGGCGGAACGGAGCCGCTCGAACAGGCCCTCGCGGCGATTCCGGGAGTCGGCAGCGTTGAGACGGTCGACGTGACCCTCGTCTGAAGCGTCCAGCGATCCCCTCAAAGGCGTCGTGCTTATGCGCGATTCAGGCTTTCGGTCCGGCCATCGACCTGTGGGGAGGAAATCCGGGTGACTCCCGAAACGAGCGCGCGCCGTCTTTCGCGCGCCGACGTCGTCGCGGCGATCGCCGCATTCCCGATCGGCGTGGTCGCCGGCGTGACGGGCGTGGGCGGAGGCGAGTACCGCGCTCCGGTCCTTCTCATCCTGCTGCGAAACGTCCGGTGGACGATCGCGGGGAATCTCCTGGCGGGCGTGATCGTCTCGCTCGCCCTCGTGGTCCTTCGAGGAGCGCTCTTCCAGGCGAGCGACACGTTGCTCCTGGCGGCGACGATGATGGTCACGTCGGTACCCGGCGCGTATGCCGGGGCGCTCCTGGCCCGCCGGACGCCGGCGAAGTGGCTCAAGATCTTCCTTGCGGGGATCCTCGCGGCGACCGCGCTCCGACTCCTCCTGTTCGAGTCGACGAACCCGGGGCCGTTCTCGTTCGGAGCGGAGCAAGCCGCACTCGCCTTGCTCACCGGCTTCGGGATCGGCGTGGTCTCCGGCCTCCTGGGAGTCGCGGGCGGGGAATACCGCATCCCGGCGCTGATCCTGATCTTCGGACTGCCGGCGATCGTGGCGGGGACGATCAGCTCCCTCGTCTCCGTGCCGCAGCAATTCGCGGGCCTCTGGAAGCATCGGCAGCTCGGGCAGGCGACCTCCCGTGCCGTCCGCCTGGGGGCGATCATGGGAGGGGTCGGCGTCGGCGGGGTCGCGGTCGGCGTGGCGCTCTTGCACCGGACGAACGACGCGTTCGTGACGGGAATACTCGCCGTCGTCATGCTCCTCGCCGCCGCCCAGATCGCGTGGGAGTCGCGCAAGCCCGACCGCGAGGAGTCGCCCGCCTCCGACGGGCTAAGCCCCCTTCCGTAAGATGAGGACCGGGCACTTGGCGAGCTTGACGATCCGATCCTCGACCGGACCCAACGCGAACTTGCGGAGCCCGCCCGGGGACGTGGCGCGAATCATCAACAGCGACGCCTCCCCGCTCTCCCGCAACGCCTCGGATTCCCAATGGGTGGAATAGACGACCTTCGGTTCGACGGACACACCGCGCTCCCGGGCGCGTCCCTCGAAGTGCGCGCTGTCGAGCTTCATCCGCTCCGCCTCGGCGGGATCGCTCGCAAGGCAAACGACCTCGATGATTGGAGAATCGTCTTCCGCGAGGAGGAGGGCGAGGTCGTCGACCCCCTCGAGGCTCCAGATCGCGCTCGTGAGGATGACGATTCGCCGGAGCGGGCGCCGCCATCCCAGGGTCTTGAACACGATCACATCGCACGGGGCGTTCTCGATCAGGTAGTCGATGTTGCTCCCGAGCACCCGGCGGTCGCCCTCGATCCGCGCGCCGCGCCACCCCATGATGAGGAGGTTGACCGCCTCCTCCTGGATGGTGTCCAAGATGATCTCATACACCTTGTGTCCGATTTTCACGACCGGGCGGGTGTCGACGCCGAGGTCCTCGCCAATCCGCGCGAGAGCTTGGAGTCCGCGGATTCGCTCGTCGACGAACCCGAAGCGGATCGCCTTCGGCGGCAGGTTCCGCGGGATCTCGACGACGTGCAAGAGGCTCAACTCCCCGTTTCGTTCTCGCGCCACCCGCGCCCCCAGGTCCACGAGCGTGCGGTCCTCAAACTCCCGGAGCGGCAGGAAGACCCGGTATCGCTCAAGTTCGACCCGCTCCTCTCCCGTCGTGAGGATGTCGTGGACCTCCGTCACCGCGGCCGGCGTCGGAGAGGGCCGCGGACGGCGGCGGCCGCCCCGAGGGCCAGGTTCAACGCGATCGCGCCCATCGGGACGGCTGGCACCAGCGGCACGCGGAATCCGGGCGCGCTCCGGCGCTCCCCACGCCGCAGCGCAACGACGGAGGCGTGCACGAACGAGAACAGACCGAGGAAAGCGAGGCTCGCGATGATGGCGATCGTCTCGATCGTGAGGAAGACCAGCAAGCCGGCGCCGACGAACGTGAGGGCGACCGCGGCCGGAGGGACCTCCCGGCCGCCGATCCGAGCGAGCCGCGCCGGAAGGAGCCGGTCTCGCGCCATGCTGAACGACGTCCTGATCGCCGCGGTCAGGTTTGAATTCAAGGCGCCGTACATCGAGACGATCCCGATGATCAGCACGGCCTCCCGCACGTACGGCTGTCCGAGGAAATACCGGACGCCCAGGAGGACCATGTCTTCGGATCCGCCGAAACAGGCCGAACACACCGGCCAGCCGGACAACCGGTCGCTCGGGACGTTGCCCAACACCGCGAGGAAGAACCCCGCGTACACGAGAAACGCGAGCACGAGCGCGAGGAACACGCCCCGCGGCACGCTGCTCTCGGGATGTTTCACCTGGTCGGAAAGCTGGGCGACGACTTCGAAGCCTTGGAACGCGATGAACAGGACCCCGGCACCGAGCATCAAGTCGAGGGACGAGACCGGCGCGCCGACGGCGAAGCCTCGAGGAATCCCAGGCTGGAGGACGGAGATCGCCCCGACGACCGCGACGAGGACAATCAGCAGGATTTTCCCGAGCGTCAATCGGCCGAGCGCGCGGAGCGGCAGGTGGACGCGCGCGAAATGCGCGACCGCCGAGAGGGCCAAGACCGCGAGGGCGACCAGGCTCACGTCGAGCGGATTCGGGCCGAAGAACGAGGACAGATTCGAGGGGCGGACGAGTTCGACCAGGAAGATCCCGAGGCCGAGGGCGCTGAGTCCGGAGGCGGCCATGTGTGCGCCCCACGAGAGCCAGCCGCTCAGGAATCCCGCCGGCGACGGCAGCGCGCTCCGCACCCAGACGTACGCCCCGCCGGAGGCATCCCGAGGCTCAGGAGGACGAACGGGCCCGCGACGGTGTACGTCGCGCCGACCAGCAGGAAGATCGCGGCGCCGACCATCGCGCCGACCGCGGCCATCGTGACGTCGAAAAGCCCGAGGTCCCGCGTGACGCGTACGCGGACGGAACCGGCGCCGGGTCCCAGGAGGGCCACGAGGGCGGAGAAAGCCTGGGATACTTGAGCCTATGGCGGACGGTCCGGGCGAGTGGCTCGTGACTTCCGATCTTTCGAATCGCGCTAGGCAGCGGACTTCGAAGCGGTCTGAGCGATCGTCTCGCCGAGCGTCCGGAAGAGCAGTTCGACGTTCTCGCCGGACTTCGCCGAGCTGAAGAAGTACGGCGCGTCGAACGCCTCCGTGGCCTGCTTCACCTGCTCCTCGCCGAACGCGGCCTGCTCTTTGAGGTCCGTCTTGTTGATCGCGAACGTGACGGGGATCTCGCCGACGGTCCGGAACACGGACTCGACCCAGGAGTCGAGGTCCTCCAGCGTGTCGTATCGAGTGATGTCCGCCACGGCGAGGATGCCTTGCGCTCCGTGGAAGTACGCCTCCCGCAGCAGCTCGCGGAACCCTTTCGACCCCATGATGTCCCAGATCGTCATGTCCATCTGGACCGGATCGGCGCCTTTCGGGGTGAGGGCGAGTTCCTTCTTGGAAACCTTCGCGCCGAGCGTCACGATGTAGCGGTCGTCGTACTCGTTCAGGACGTAGCGCTTGATGAGGGACGTCTTGCCGACCGCGTGCTCGCCGACGAGGCAGACTTTCACCTTCATCCGACGCGGTTCCATCATCGCGGACCCTCGGGAAACGGCGGAAAACCCTCCGATGTTTGCGGCTATTTGCTAGGCTCTATTTAGTCATTGCCGCAAGATTTGCAGCGACCCATTGCGATCGAGAGACGCAACCCTTGAAATAACGAAGCAGGAATGCGCCGGCGTGGACGCGTTCGCGGCGACGCGATTCGCGGTCGGCGCGGGCTGCCTCCTCATCGCGGCGACGTCGGATGTCCGGACGCGCCGCGTGCGGGACCCCCTGTGGATCGGCCTCGGGACGTTCGGCCTCGTCCTCCTCGGGGCCCAGCTCGTCGGCACGGAATCGGCATGGACCGCGTGGTCGCTCGTCGGCTCCGCCGCCATCCTGTTCTATGCGGTGTTCCTAGGCAAACCGCTCTTCGACGACACCGGATTCCACCCGCGGCCGGGTCGGATCCTGCTGTTCCTCGCCGCCGCGGTCCTGTTCTTAGCACCTCTCGGGACCGGGTTGAGAGCCTCCACCGGACCGCCCATAGCGGAGCTTGCGTCGATGCCGGTGATGCTTATCGTGTACCAGCTGTTCTATCGGGTCCGGCTCCTCCACGGCGGGGCCGACACCAAAGGGCTCATCGCGCTCACCCTTCTCATCCCGTCGTACCCCGACGCTCGCCCGTTCCCGCTTCTGACGGCGGATCCACGGGTGGAGTCGGTCATCCGCGTCGCGTTCCCGTTCTCCCTCGTCGTGTGGGTCGACGCCGCGATCGTTTCCCTCGCCGTCCCAATCGGGTTGTTCCTCTACAACGCGGTCCGTAGGGACCTCGCATTTCCGCAGGCATTCCTGGGATACCGCACGCCGCTGGATCCCCAGCCCCGCCATGCCTGGCTCATGGAGCGAATCACAGATGCCGGCGAGCACGTCCTCGTTCTCTTCCCGAAGCGCGGTACGGATCCCGCCGCTCAGGTCGCCCGGCTTCAGGCGCGAGGCATCAAACGGGCCTGGGTCACGCCGCAGATCCCGTTCATGGTCCCGCTCTTCGTCGGATTCGTCCTCGCCTTCGTGATGGGGAATCTCCTCGTCGGCATCTTAGGCCTCACCGGGTGAGCGGGAGAAATCCGGCTCGCGGGTGTTCGGGGCGGAGTCTCGGTCCGTTCGATCGACTTGCCGGCGGGTCACGGCGCGACACGTCGGCCACGCCGTCGGAGGAGGGGGATGACAACCGCGGGAAGCACCCCAAGGACCACCATCGGGAACTCGGGAATCGGGTAGAACGCGTGCCCCCAGGTGTCCGGGATGTTTTCGTCGACCGTTGGCCCGCCCCAGGTGTGCAGCACGCCGAGGTTGAAGTCGTATTCGATGATCGCGAACCCCGCGGTCTGGCCGGGAGAGGGGGTGAGGGTCGACCACACATCCGTGTAACGGACCTTGAATTCATAGCTCTCAACGCCACCGGCGTACCGGCTCGCGCCAGCGTCCCCGGAATCGCAACTGCCGCAAGTGGCGTCCCATCCCACCCCGTTCCCCTGCCATGTCGTGACGGTCGTGTCGCCGTTTCCGAACACATAAAGGAGCCGGTCGTCGGTCTGCGGAGCACCTCCGCCGTCGTGCTTCGTATCGAAGATCACCTCGCCCCAGTCGTTCGGGCTCTTCGTGGTATCGAGGGTCACGTGGATGCATACGTACAGGAACTGCGTGTCGTCGCGCCGGCCGATGGCGAAGCTTATGGCCGGATTGGACGCGACGCTCGCTCCCAAGTACTCGTCCGCGGACGTGGCGCAGTTTCCATCGATGACCGGCGTGTTCACGAGGGATGTCACGTTGATCTCGTCAGGTACAGGCGAATGCAGGGGGGACATCTGCGTCTTCAGAGTCGGCGCCGAAGCCGGCGTCGGGATGTCCGTGAGATCGGTCCGGTGGGTCCAGTCCGTCATCGCGTACACGGTTCGCGGCCCGTTCATCGGCCCGAAGAAAGCGGCGTCGGCCGACGCCTCGAGCTCCGATCCGGCGAGGGCGACGTCGAACCGCCCGATGCTCGGGTCCCACCGCCAGGTGACATTGTTCCACACATACAGCGTCGCGGAAGCGACGCGCCCGTTTCGACCACGGACCTCGAGGAACCGGTTCGCGACGATGCCGCCGACCGCCATCCCGACGGAGTCGCGGTTGTCCGTGTCCACGTAGATGTCCAGCACGTCCTCCGCCGCGTTCCGTCGAGGCGGTTGCGGCGCGGGTGGGGTGCCGTTTCCCGCTGCCACGGGGATCGTCCTCTGCTCGGGGAGAATTGCACCCGCGAGGATGCTCCCCGCCGTGTGAACGTAGAAGAACGCATCGGCCGGGACCGCGAACGCCGTCCCGCGCAGGTCGATCGAGGCGGGGAGGGGATCGGCGGGATCCAAGACCGGTGCCGTCCATTCAAGGAACAGGCCGTCGACCACATAGCCGGACGGCGTCGGGCCCACATACAGGCGCACGGCTTCCCCCGTCATTGTCGCCGGGACCGGGTCCGAACTTCCCGCCGCGACAGCGTCTGCGCCCACGAGTCGGAGGGACACGAAGGATCCGGAGGGCAGCCCCGACGGATCGAGGGTGATCCGCTCGACCCGCGGCGGCTGGCCCGCGGTGACGACGAACGGGAGCGCCGGGGTGAGAATCGACCCTCCCCCCGTGTGGTTGAACAGGAAGCTACGGACCTCGACGCTCCCACCGAGGGCTTGGAGACGCAGTTCGAGGACGGGCGTCGGCGACACGATCGAACTCGTCAGAGGGAGCTGTTCCACGACGAGCGCGCCGAGAGGCCGCCCGACCGTGGCTCCGATGTCCAAGTCGTCTCCGAGTCGCACCGCGGGGGCAAAGCGCCAGCCCGGCACCGAATCAGAGCCGACCTGGGTGTCCGTCAACATCAACTCGACCTCCGATCCGGCGGACGCCGCTTCGAACGCGCCGCTGCTGCGGAACGCCGTCGCGTTGTCCCGGTCGGGATCTCCGGTCCACTGACGGACGACCGTTCCCCGGACTTGCCCGCCCCAGCCCCACACCTCGGCGAGGAAGTCGACGTCGCGATCCTGGACAGTGTATCCCCGCCTCGACGGATCGTCGATGAGGAGGTAGAAGCTCGATACGCCGGTGCCGGGGAAGATCGGCCCTGCCGTCTCCCCGTACACGAAGAGCCGGCCCGGCTCCGCATGGACCTTGAAGGCGACGAGGTCCGCGCTTGGAGGGAGCACCTCGACCGGATCGGTGTACGTCGGGACCGACGCCCATTCGGAGAAGTTGCCGTCCACCGCGAAGGGTGACCGGTACGGCTCCGGGGTGCCGAAGAAATAGCCGAGGACGACCATCACGAGGACGCACCCCGCGATGAAGGCCACGACCCGACGGTAGTCGGCCGGCGCCACGATGCCATATTTGCTCTGCCGGAGCCGCACCCCGTTCGTGAAGCCGATTCCGTGGACGAGCCCGTTCGTCCGGCCGCGGCTCTCCACCAATCCGTTCGTGCGGCCACGGGCGCCGTTCGTCCATCCGCGGGACGAACTCGGATTGCGGGGAGCCGCCGCGGAATGGCTCACGAGGCCTCGAGATCCACGGTCGGGGTCCACTCTCTCAGCCTCCCGCGGTCTGACGGGTCGGACGGCGGCCTCGACGCGCCGCGGCCGTCATGGCGACGACTCCCAGGACCACGAGGAGGGCGCCGAGTTGGGCGGCGAACAGGTTCAGCGGCCCGAACACGTTATATGACTCACCGATGAATGGGACGCGGAAGAAGTCGTGGAGAAACGAACCGAAGACGAGGACCGCGCCGCCGAAGGCCACGTTGACTCCGCCGGCGTAGAAGATCACCCGGTGGCTCCGACGCGGCCTCGGCGGGCGCGTGGAAGAGACCCGCGCGGCCGCGTGGACCGATTCCGCCTGGGCCATCGGAAGCGGCGGGACTTCTCGGTACCGCGACACCCGTTCGACGGGCTCTTCGATCACGAGCTGCGAGCCTTGCTCGCCATAGACCTCGACCTCCGGAGCAGCCTCCGCCTCCGAGGGCGGGAGAATCTCCTCGACCGTAATCTCGGGCTGCGGCAACGGTTCGGGCGGGGTCTCGTCATCCTCGGTCGGGATCGATGCATCGGACTCGAGCGCCGGCGGCTCGGGCAGTTCTTCCTCGCGCTCCGTCGATTGTCTGTCGTCGACCGGGATGGCGGTCGCTCCCGAAGCCTCGACGGCGGCGGGCTCCGGCGGCAGACTCTCGGCGGGAGGCGCGGGCGGGTAACGCGCCGGCGGCCCGGCCTCGAGCTCGACCTTCTGCGGCTCGTCCTCGAGCTCTTCCTCGTCGAGCTCTTCGGACATGAGATGGTATTTCGCGAGCCCCAAGCGGTGGTGGAGGCTTTCGGCCACCGGCTCGGATGGAGAGCCCCTCATGCCCCCGGCCCGCAGGATCTCGACAAAGATCCCGCACTTCGGGCAGAGGGCCTCGGGCTGGTCCCAGAAGGACTTCAGTGGTCCCCCGCAATTCGGGCAACGGTCCGAGGGCAGCTCGGAGCCCACGTCCGGTGGCGCCTGCGGCGCCGGTTCGTCGGCCATCGAATCTTGAAGGGTTCCCTCCCGCGCCGGATAAACATGGGTAGTCGGTTCGCGGGGGTGATTATCAGATACGCCTCCGGACGACCCGCCGGGACTCCGTTTACATCACGAAAAACGAAAAGAGAAAGGTGCACGTCCTGGGGACGTGCAGGTGACACGAGCGTACGACGCGCGTGCCGATTACCGGGTCAGTCGGGGTCGTGCGCATCCGGCAATGCCGGAGATCACGGAGCCAATCCCTGCGTCAGGTTGCCGCTCCGCGAGCGCTTGGTGGACCGCCGAAGCGACGCACGAGCCATGATCCCCGCTCGGAGAGCGGGAGCCCGCGGCCTCGAGGTTCACCGAGGCTGCAAACGCCGTCGTGCCGACCGAAAGGGCCAATACGCCGAGGACCGCCACCAGGCGGAGGGCGTACGAAACCGTTGACACCTCGTCACCTCACCTTAGGGTGACCTCCTGTGACTAACTCCCTTGTGGCGCAATAATCATCGGTGATTGCCAGTCGCCAAAGTGACGACAAAGACGCAGGCACTAGAGCGGCCACAACGATACATCAGAGCCCTCGAACCGCCCGCATCGAAATGCTGATATATCTCGCGCTCTCTCGGCGACGACAGCAGTGGTTTGACGGCCAAAGCGGCGGGGATACACCCGGTCCCATCCCGAACCCGGAAGTTAAGCCCGCCCACGTTCCCTGCGGTACTACGGTGCGCGAGCCCGTGGGAAGCCCGCCCTCCTTTGAGGAGGGCTTGGGCCGGCGACCTAGGTACGCTAGCCGTCCATCCTTGTGGTGGACGACGAAACGTGCCGTTCTAACGGCCGCCGATCCATGGAACGCCGTCAGCCACTCGCTATTCGACGCGCCGCTTCGCGCGGATTTTCAGCCCGATGATGAGCAACGGGACGGCCGCGACGAAGATCATGTCCGAGAGTTCCGGGATCGACACCACCGTCGAGGAACTGCTTCCGATCAGCGGGAATCCTCCGGGCGTCGTGTAGTTCAGGAACGCCCAGTTGACGAGTTGCGACCCGGAGAAGCTCGCGTTCACGCGCGCGACCAACGAAAGGGAGTGGGCGCCCGGCGCGACGTTCGTGAAGTTCCAGTAGAACGTCCGGCCGTCCGTCCACGTGGCCACCGGACTCGCGCTGACGTAGTCGAGTCCGCTCGGGAGACTGTCCTTGATCGTGACCGTTCCCGCCGCCACGGAGCCCGTGTTGTTGTAGTATATCGTGAAGGTTACCAGGTCGCCCGGCTTCGCGTTCGACGGCGTGGCGATCTTGACGACGGTGATCATGGGTCGTACGACGGTCGTGTTCCCCCATCCGAGGCTCCGGGGAAGCGACCCGCGCAGCTGATCCGTGTAGTCGAGTGTCGCCGTGTTGCGCAGCACCTGTCCATCCGCCGTGGCGGCTGAGACCTGTACCGAGACCGTGAAGGCGTGGGCACCGGGCATCACATTCGTGAAGGCCCATCCGTACGTCGAACCGGAGACGGAGTTGTATGGCACACTCGACGAGGAGTACGCGACGCCCGCCGGGAGGGTGTCGTTGACCCAGACGAACTTCGCCATCGTTCGCGCGACCGGACGAGGGCGCCAAGGAGACGTAGAAGTCCACCGCATCGTTGTTCGTGTCCGCCGGGACTCCCGACACGGGGTCCTTGAACCGCGCCCACGTGCGGCCGCTCCCCGAGCTCGACGAGTACGTCGTGGCATCGATCACCGTGGTCCCCTGCACGAGGAGCAACTGCGTCTGCCCGTTCGGGAGTGAGTTCGCGGGTAGGAGAGCCGCGAGGTACTCCTGCCCGGATCCCCACGCGCCGATCGTCCCCGAGAACGTGTAGACGACGACGGCCTTGTTTCCGTGGTTGATCGCGAGGGTCCAACCGTTCAGGGGGACCGCGCTCGCCGTCGGGTTCGCGATCTCCACCCATTCCACGTTCGGTTGGGGCGAGACCTCGTTGATGACGAGATTCGTCGCGGCCTGCGCGGCGATTGGGAAGCGGGCGACGGCGGCGTCCGGCAGGGCGACATCGTATCCGAGCCGCCAGTCCGACGCGAAATAGACGACCCGGTACCCGGCGACGAGGCTTAGCGCGCTCGCGTCGACCGCGAATTCCATCCGATGCGCGTCAAGCGCGACGGCGATCGGCTGCACGAGGGCCCAGGGGTTCGCTCGAGCCGGCACGAAGACATATAGACCGCTCGAGTTGACCGCCCCGTTCCGACCGATGACCGCGATCGCGTAGTCGAAGCCGTACGTCCGGCCCTCGACGTCGGACAAGAGCCCCGTGCTCGTCGCGTTGTCGGCGTCGATGTACGCGTACACGACGTCCACGCCCTCCTGGGGAGACTGTCCGATCGGGCAGATGAATCGCGTCACGCTTCGGCCCGCATACGGCGCGGGATACCATGCCGGGATCGTCGTGTTCAACCAGCAGTCGGTGCCCGCCGGATAATCGATGACGCCGTCCCCGTCCACGTCGCCCGCGGACATCGCATCGGTGCGGTTGTTGTTGTTAAAGTCTTGGGACAAGCCCGCGCCCAAGACAATCTCGATCGAATCCGGCACGCCGTCGAGGTCCGTGTCGACGGGCGCATTGTACGTCCGCTCGCGGGAGGTCGGGATGTCTTGCCCTCCGAGGATGCGTCCGTCCACCCGAACGTATCCGGTGAAGTTCGCCGCCACATTCACGGCGGTGGCGAGCAAATCCACATTCGCGTCGTATTCCGTCGCGCCGGTTCGGTTCGTGACGTCGCCGAGGAGATCCTGACCGTACATCTGACCGCGCCAGTCGCCGAACGCGCCGTCGACTTTCAGCGTCGACGGTGCGGCAACGAGGTAGACGAGCCCGGTCTCGGGCGCTCGGAAGCTCGCGGTGCCGTTCGAGCCCAGTCCGCTCACTGCCAATCCGAACGTCGTCGTCGGCGTGGCGTTCGTCCACCGCGCCTCGACCCAGTACACCGCCGGCCCGGAGAGATCTTCGTTCATGGCAAGGCTGGCGGCGTTCGCTGCCATCGACGCGTTCGAAAGAAACGCATCCGCCGCATCGAGCGCGCCACTCCCGTCATCGCGATACAGGGCCACATCGACCGAATCCGTCGAATCGCCGAACCGTGTGAGATTCAGGAGGGAAGGACGCACGGAACCATCCGCCGCGTCCCGGCCGCCGAGGTTGTCCGCCGCGTAGACGAGGACCCGCGCCCTCGTCGCATCCCGCACGGTCGTTCGGATTTCGATCTGCGAGCCGAGGAAGGCAGCGTCCGCGGACCCGCTAGGCAGGAACCGCCGGAAGTCGTTCGAGCGCGTCACGCCCGTCTCGTTGAATGCGAACGTCGACACGCCGTGCTGGATCGTGGACACGTCTCGCCATCCGTACACCTCGACCATGGAATCCGCGCCGAGGTCGCCGATCGGGTACCCGGTCGTGCGGTCGTTGTCCTCGTCGACGAAGAGGAACACGCTGCCCGTCTCGTTTGCGGCGGGGCCCTGAAACAAGAGGCCTTGGACCTGCGCCTCGACGAACAGATTCCGGTCCTGCGTCACGGCCTTCACGGCGACGAGGTTGACATCGGGGGTCTGGAACGCATCCGTCGGCGAGTCCGCGTACGACGGGAACCTGGACCAGTCGCTGAAATCCCCGTCAATCCGGATGATCGATGTCGGGCCGCCGGGGGACGGCGATCCCGACGACGGAGTGGGACCAGTGGGGCTGCGCCGGAATCCGCGGGGTGCCGTAGCGGCCCCGCCGGCCGTTCGTGAAGCCGTTCCCGTTCACCAGGCCGTTCGTCGCCCCGTGCCCGAACGTCAGGCCATTCACCGCGCCGGTCATGAGGCCGTTGACGCGCCCCTCCGACAGGCCGTTCACACGGCCGTTCGTACGGCCATTCGTGCGACCGTTGGTGCGACCGTTCGTGTGGCCCCCTTTCGTGCCGTTGACGCGGCCGTTCACGCGGCCGCCTCCCGCGAGCCCGGAGGACGCGAGGCCCGGCGCCCGGAGTCCTTCCGCGGCGGCCTGGAGGGCGCGGCCCTCGTCGCGTTCGAGCCGGTCGGCTCGCTCGAGGGCGACGCGGGATTCGTCCGAGCGGCCTAGACGCTCCAGGATCTCGCCCTTCGTGCGCCATGCGACCGCGAGGGACGGGTCCGCCTGCAACAGGGATTCGTAGTGATCGAGCGCTTCGATGAGTCGGGGATCGAGCGCTTTCGGCGCGGCCGTCGCGACGGGCTGCTGCCATTTCGGCGACAGGACGGGCACGTCCTCCTTCGTCCGCGTCACATCCTGGACCTCGACGCGGTATTGGTCCTCGCGCGCCGGGTTCAGCTCTCCGGCCTTCGCGAGGGACTCCGCCGCCTCGGAGGGGCGTCCGAGTTTCTCGAGGACCTTCGCGCGCTTGGCCCACGCCCGCTCCAGTGTCGGGTCCGCCTCTAGCAGACGATCGTAGTGATCGAGCTCTTCCTGGAGCCGCTCCGCCTCCGTCGTCTCGGTGGCGTCCGCGACCCGCTGCCATCGGCTGAGGAAGTCCTTCACGACGCCCTTCTCCTTCCCGTTCGTGGCCGGGGGCGTTGGAGCGTTCAGGGCGGTGCCGCAGATCGCGCACTCCGATTCGTCCGCGAAGAGATACGCCCCGCAGCGGGGGCAGAAAGGAGCTTCCTCGTCGAGGCTCACATCGAGCCCCGGCAGGAGGGCGAGTTCCTCTCGGCGGTATTCGCGGCCGCACACGCCGCAGGTCGCGTCCCCTTTCGCCATCGCGGCGCCGCACGAGAGGCAGATGCGGGCGGGCGCGTCCTCGTCCTCGAGGAAGGCGTCGAGCTCCTTCCCGACCGCGATGTCCTCGGAGCCGCCGAATTCGACGCCGCACGACGCGCACTTCGTCGCGCCCGCGCCGACGAAGGAGCCGCATTCCGGGCACAGGAACAGATGGCCGGACGCATCGCCCTCGGAGGCGCCATGCACCAGGCCGTAGAGCGCGTCCACCTCGGCCGGCTTGAAGCCTTCAATCGCCGAGAGCTCGTCGCGGCTCGCCGCACGCAGCAGCTCGTACGTCGGGAAGCGCTCGCCGACTTTCTGCGCCTGGTCCGCGGTCCATCCGGGGATCGAGGATAGCCACTCGCGATAGCTTTCGTCCATCTATGAGAGCGGGTGGGCCGGGGGCTTAAAGGGCCTTATATCGTCCCTATCACAGGGTCTATACAATCCGTTAACACGTGTCGCTCAGGAGCCTTTCCACGCCGTGGCGTACGGATCGAGCGTGACGTCGAGGACGACCTTCTTGGAACCGCTGCCGAACCGCACGAGGACCGTCGTCTCGTCCCGCCGCAGGAGCTCGGGTGAGAGGTCTTCTTCCGTGAGCCGGCGCAGCAGGCCGTCCGCAAAGGCGTTCGTCCGGGCGCGGTTCGATTCGCGTTTCCGCGCGATCAGGTCCGTCGGATACACGCGGCGGTACCGGCCGTCGTCGACGAGGGTGAGGAG